>Ga0209702_10007010_pt1 | contig 14051 bp, 7 predicted proteins | sample FRY01_FD_187210 | JGI IMG/M metagenome (GOLD analysis project Ga0209702, IMG submission 187210) | Freshwater microbial communities from Lake Fryxell liftoff mats and glacier meltwater in Antarctica - FRY-01 (SPAdes) (version 2) | ecosystem: Environmental > Aquatic > Freshwater > Ice > Glacier... | reverse complement strand
TAAAAAATAGGCGAATTAGTGCTAAATTCAAAGGTTTTGGCTCGTATCAAACTTTGTGCTTAACCGAAAGTTTCGTGCTTCGTAATCGCCTACTTTTCATATACTAACCGTTGTACACCATGTGAAAACAATGAAACTGGACAACCAAAACATAATAGAACAGGGAAAACCCCCATCGCACAAAGCGAAAGAGTGGCATGCGCCACACATTCGCTTTTGGCCACTGCCTGAGCATATGGATTGAGCTGTTGGATGTTCTTCACCTGTATCCTCCTTGACTAGCTCTCATAGAAACTCACTGAAGAACACCAAACATTACCTAACTTTAAACTCAATCAAGATGAAAAACCGAACATCAAATATGTCGCTGAATAGGGGCTTCATGAGAGTAATAACATGCGCAATTCTTGTGCTGCTACTTCTAAATGCTAACTCCTTAAATGCTCAAAGCCAAGGAAATAGTGTGCCCTCTGAAAAATACTATATCCCGACACCGGATCAAATAGCATACAGTCCCCAAAATCTCCGGAGTCTATTAGGGCTTCCCGTCAATTATCAGTTTGGACAAGAAAGAACTACCACTTATAATCCTACGTGTGATTACGTAAGAATTTCTCAATTGGTCAATGGATACCGTGTCGTAGGAGGAGAACTGATAGTGCAAGTTGACAACGGCTTCATCACGAAGGTTGTCAATCATTATAGGAATGTCGAAAATGTGTCATCCACTGTCTATATGCCAGAGGAAACTATTCTAGACATTCTAAAAGACAGATTAGACGGCACTGTGTTGGTCTGGAATGATGTGGAGTTTCCCTCTACCCAATCTGAATTAGTTTATTATCCTGTACAAGACCGACTTGAGCTTGCGCACAAGGTTCGCCTTTTTGTCAAGGACATAGATAAAATATACTACTTGAGCGCTTTTGATGGAGATGAACTTAGCGTAGTTGAGTCAATTCATACATGTAACACTCCTGGCACTTGTCAAACCACACATTCTGGCACACAACAAATATTCATGTCGCAGAATGGTAGCGACTTCAATCTGGATGATTGCTCCGTCCTGCCAACACCCGGTTTTACTACTGTTAATGCCCTTGGTCTTGGATATAGTGAAGATGGAGAGGAAAATGCAGTGCCCTATTCAAGCACAAGCTCAGATTGGGTCATCAGTGATCCTGCAAGCAGAACAGGCCTTGATGTACATTGGGGCACTAAGGAGGCATTGGAATACCTTGATGAATATGGGCTAACACCTGTTCCTTCGCTGGGATTGATAAATTATGCTAATTGGGATAATGGGTTTAACAATGCTCAGATAAATCCTAGTGCCAATCCCATGTGGACCAAATACGCTGGTGACAATATCGGCCTTACGACCATAGATGTCGTGGGCCATGAGTTGGGTCATGCAGTATGTAGATTCCAGTCTGAAGATGGAATTATTCAAGGTGGAGATGAACCAGGCAGTCTTCAAGAGGCTGTGGCGGATATCATTGGCACTCTTGTGCAGTATAATTCATCAGGGAATCTCGATTGGATTATGGCAGATCTACTATCCATAAGAGATATGTCGAATCCAGGTAATCAAGGGCATCCAGACACCTATTTAGGAGTTAATTGGTATGGTGGCACAAATCAATCGGCATTAGTTCATACGAATAACGGTATCATCAACTATTGGTTTTATCTTATATCAGAAGGAGGAAGTGGAACAAATGATTTTGGAAATTACTTTGACATATCACCGATTGGAATAAGCAATAGTGAGTCTCTAATATTCTGGATTCTGAATGGCGGATTGACTTTCGATTCTGACTTTGAAGAGTTCAGAGAAGTTAGCCTTATTGAGGCAGGGGTTAATTTTGGATTCTGTAGTCCAGAATACGAATCTGTGTACAACGCGTGGTATGCGGTAAATCTGGGTCCAATTTCAAATGGACAAAGTCCTATCACAGGGCTAGCGACTTTAGATATTACGAATTGTACTGCCTTTCTTGAATGGAGTGAGGGTGCATATGACAATTACATCGTCTCATACAGGGAGAATGCTGGCGTTTGGCAAACTGTAGAAAGCCTCAATAACGAGCATTATTTGATTGGCTTGAATCCTGAGAGCAACTATGAATGGTATATTACACCATACTGCTCTGGTACTGCTTATGCTCAAAGCGAAACTGTTCAATTCCAAACATCAGATGAATGCCCCACTCCATTCGGAATTGTTTTGAATGAAAATACATTCTGTTCTGCAGAATTGAGTTGGAACTCAACTTCATCGCAAACAAACTTTACAGTGTATTATCGTGAAGCCGGCTCTTCAGACTCTCCAAATGTCGTTTCTCTTTCTCAGACCACATTATTGATTGAAGGGCTTGTGATTGACACTCAATACGAATGCTGGATAGAAACCAATTGTGGGGGAACTTGTCCCAGTGCTTCCTCAGCCATATTTTTATTCAATACCGCAGGTGACGACCTGCCTGACATAGATCTTCAATCCCAGGCAACTGACTGTCAAATATTATCAACTTGGAATTCAGTATCTGATCTTGGCCTTTATAAGGTTCTTTTGAGATACTCTGAAGTGCCTCTTGGGACGGGGAGCGGAGCATTGCTGCCACCAACTTATGTTATTAATAATACTTCCAACTTTCTAAATGGTTTTGATGAAGGACAAACTATTTATGTTACCCTCTATGGACGCTATATTTGCGAAGCCGAAACACTCGATGTCGTCCTCGGCCAAGCTGAGACGATACGTCCTTTTGTTTCAGGCACATGTGGAGAACCGAGTAATCTTGATTTAGATTATTATATCAATGGTGCCGGATGGGGAATCAGCTGCATGTCTTGGACTTCACCCTTATCTGGATTCTACAAGTACGAAGTTCAACGATGGGAAGATGGCGACTGGACTGAACCTTATTTCGCACAACAGCCTTACCTATACGTAAGCACCAATGGGGACGTACCTTGCCGCAGATTCAGAGTACGGACGGAGTGTAAATGTATAGGAGACCCAGTTTCTACATTCAGTCCATGGGTAGAATATGAAGAATGTCCGCCCTGCGACCCAGATGAAGTGTTGGCTATTTCTGATATATGTACAGAAAACGTAACTGTCGAACATTTCAAAAGCAACTTTGCCATAACTCGTCAGATAGAGCTTTGGGACGGTGTCGAGTGGCAAGAAGTCGAGGTCGACTATGCACCCAACCTATTTAATCAACCTCCCCATTATTTCACTATTATTGGCCTGTCTCAAGGAAGTAATTACTCCGTACGTATACGAACCCAATGTGATAGTGGTGAAGAGACCTTGTCAAATGAATTTTCCTTCTCGACATCAGGAGGATGTCAGTCTCCATCCAATATTCAAGTAACATCAATTGCGGACAATACTGCGACTCTGACATGGGATCCTCCTCTAGGTGGGGCAGAATTCTACGAATATAGATACGCAGTAGTAGAACCTAGCCCTGTTTGGGCCAGTCAACAAGTCTTTGCGAATCAAACGACAATTGGTGGCCTAGACTTTTCAAACTTCGATTACTATTTCCAAGTCCGCGCATTTTGCGCGGAATGCAATAGCAGTGACTTTTCGACCTCTATTACTATTTCGCAATGTGATGCAGAAGCTGCAATTACGTCAAACGACAATTGTGCTCCCTCGACTAGTCAAACTCTCACTGTGAATACTACCGGACTGACTGGTGTAATAGAGTATAATTGGACTGATCCCGAAAACAACACCTTTAATGGTCAGGTAATCAGTTCAACAGGGGCTGGTGAATATGAAGTCATTGCCACAGATCAAAATGATTGTTCTGCAATAGCATATTTTAACGTTCTGGAAGGACTCTCAGTGTCAGTGGCTACGACATCTAGTTGTCCTGTCAATCCAAATGGTAGTATTGTATTGTCCGTGTTCGGTGGTCAAGAGCCATATTCATTTTCATGGTCTCATGACCCTGGTGAAACACTGTCCCAAGTATTTGATTTAGAATCTGGAAACTACGAAGTGACTGTCTCCGATGGTCAGGGATGCTCAGTGACTGAATCAATATCCATTGGTTACGATACTTCAGTACCTGCAATGAACATGTTCGAAGACGTAGTTGTCATCGACTCTGACATCGACTGGCCTGCGGGTACTTTTGGATTCATTGGTGGAGTTTCAATCATCAATGATGCAACATTGACATTTGTGAACGGCACCACCTTGCGATTTGCAAACAATGTCGGCATAGATGTAGAAGCAGGTTGTACCGTGCATATAAATAGTGGCGTATTGGCCACTCGATTCGAGTGCAGCGATAGTTACTGGAAGGGAATAGATTTGGAAGGGGCAACTGCCAATTCGGCTTCGCCTACACCTGCAACAGCAGCAATAGCTCAGTCTACTATTCAATATGCCAAAATAGGTGTCGAGACTAACGCTCCCAACTTTGGAGGCATAGCGAATAAACGCGCTGGAGTGATAATAGGTCATCAAGCAACCTTCCTAGATTGCCAGCGGGCTATCAAAATGAGAGGTCATGACTTCACCAATCCATCCTATCTCAAAGGATGTTACTTCAAGTGGACAGAGGACCTTCCATATCTGGATATTTTCAACCCTCATCCGCTAGTCGATCTTTATAAAGTAACATTCGATATGTACTCCTGCGAGTTCGAGAACACAAATGAGGATATTCTGAGTTCGACTGTCAACCAAGCCCACCGACCAGCGATATATGCATATGGAGCACGTTTGGTAATGAGCGGGGATGTGATATGGCAAAATAGAAGTAATATCAAAGGATTTCGACATGGACTGGTGCAATACGGAGGCCGCACATACATGGATAAGTACGATCTGAACAACTTCAGATCGGCCTACGTCAAATCCTCGAAAGGAAGTCGATTCACAAGCAATGAATTCGGGTTATTGTCAGAAACGGAACTACCCATTCTGAACGTCAATACGGACGAATTTTCATACAAGACCATGTTCGGGTTGTACCTAGATAACAGCTCGGCATACTGGATAGAGGACAATGACTACTTCATGGCTTGGCCAGGAAATGATCCTAATGTCCCGCCTGCTGGGAATGTTGTTCCATACAAAGCAGGAATGTTCGTCCGTAGCTCTGGCCCTGCTCAGAATGAGATCTATCGTAATCGCTTTTACAATGCAGATGATGCTACGATCGCGTATGACGATAATAGAAATGAAGACACGGAAGATGCTAGCGGACTAAAGTATTCGTGCAATGAATTCTATGACAATGGATACGCTCTTAATGTAGTGTCAACGGTAAATGACAATAACGAGGGCTGGGGAATTCATATTAACCAAGGTGTTGCAGAAGGGCAAGGAGGGCAATTAGCAATGTCCGCTGGGAATTACTTTGAAGGGCAGACCGTGAAAGATCTTCGCAACGATGCCAATCTCGGGCATGTCACCTACTTCTGGAATCCTGCGGATACAGAAAACGGGTTTGTGCCTACTTATGTTGATAATGACAATCTCGAACTGCCACTACAGCCAGAGCAGTTTATGTCGTGCCCATCGCGTTTGGATCGAACTCGGTCTACTAGAAGTGCAGAAGCTGACATAGACAAGCAGGCGACCGAGCAATACCGCATCCAATATCAATCACTCGTAGATGGAGGTGATACTGAGGGGCTCATGACGGAAGTCGGCCTAACACAGTACGGAGAAGCGCTGGAACTCTATTATGAACTAATGTCAAAATCGCCTAACTTAAGTGAAGCGGTCATGATTGAGGCCATACAAAAGGAGACTGAACTTCCAGCAGCTTTGCTGACCCTCATTCTAGAAAGCAATCCACAGGCTGCCAAGAGTAAAGAAGTAGAGAAAAAGCTGGATGATCGTATGATGCCGCTCGAAGAGTATCAACGATACATGATAGAGCAGGGCAAACAGATCATGAGCAGTAAAGAACTCATCGCCTCAAGAATTGCCTACCACGAGTCTCGACAGCATGCTGCACTAGACGCCATTATTGTAGACATAATGATGGACAGTACAGTCGTGGATAAGCGAGCGGAGATCGATGCACAGGTCATAGGCCGAGAAAGTTTAGACATACGGTACCTAAGAATCGACCTAGCAATAGAAGACGGAGATTTGACTGCCGCCCAAAGTTTATTGGACAACATCCCCAATGACATCGAACTGCGTGGTTTGAAAGATCAGGAATACGCAGACTTTGTGGCCTGTTATGAGATGTTGATCGATCTTTTAATTGCTGAGCCCGAGTCTTTGACAGCGGCACAACAAGACCAACTCTATACCATTGCCCTGAAGAACAGTACCCGTGCATCAGGTATGGCAGAGATCATGCTTGTTGATTATGCAGGCTATCTGATAGATGAAGTTCTAGTCGATCCATTGTCCACACAGAAGTCAAATCGCAATTGGAATCCTCAAAAACCAAAATTCAGCACAGACCCTAGCCTCCACCTCTATCCTAATCCAAGCACAGATCATGTGGTTCTCGAATTCAGGAACTGGGGGAGTGTAATATTGCTAGAGCTAAGGGATGCGCTGGGCAGAGTCATCCGCAATGAGGAGATCGTAAGCACCAAAACTGCCCACGTACTCGATGTGTCTGGGCTTTCTCCTGGAACCTATACACTGAAGCTGCACTCAATCGAGAATGCCTTGATAGATTCAAGACAAATCGAGATTACTCGATGAGACTTATCTTAATCATAATAATGTGTATTGCCTTTGCTCCAGATGGAGCGGGGCAATACACTTATTTCAACGTCACAAACGGATCCGAAAACTCCAACGGGCCAATGACTACTGCCAATGTCGAAGTCATAGGAGACCAAATTGTGACTTGGAGTGGCGGAAGCGATGCTGAGGGCAATCTTGCCTATTTCTTTCACAAATTTGATATTGATGGTCAACTCATTGAAACAGTTCCCTACTATTTTGGTGAAGCATTTGTTTGGACTGGTGCAACTGTTAGTTTTCAGAAAGTCCCGAATAGTCAGGAATCAATGACAGTGCACGGAATCTCCGACTCGGAAGGAACACATGGTCTTATTATGAGGATGGATGAAAGCTTAGATACGCTTTGGACAAGCCAATACGACATGCTCCCTCCGTACACCTATTTCCTTGCTCACACTTGGAATAATGACACGCTTGTCATCGCAGGTGAATTTGATAATATACCAGGAGGTAAAGGCACGTTCGTGTCAAAATTAAATAGTGATGGAGAAATTTTGTCCACACAGGTAATCCATGAAGCGAGTGAAGGGTCGTTTAGAAATCTTTTTATTTCTGTCGCGCCAAATGGAGTAGTAGTTAGTGGGGCTAGTGGTGGCGGAGATGAAACAGTAGGAAGAGTAGAGTTTTTTAATGAGAACACCTTAACCCTATATGAGTTTGAAAATGATGAACCAGCACTTCTCAACGGAATTATGAGACATACTTTAATGTCCGATGGTAGGATTCTAGTTGCGCAGTATGTTGCCTATGAAGATTACCCAGGTGCTATGAACCCCTCTACACAATATTCAAAACTAAGGCTGTTTGAACTTAACTTAGTTTCAAATGAACTAGAATTCATCTCTGATTACTTTAACGATTATTCTTGGGTTGTTGGAGGGATTTACGAAGCAATAGAATCTTATGACGGTAGCCTAGTTTTGGTCGGAGGGACTTTATTAGAAGTAGATGATTCCTTGAGAGAAATTTCACATGTATTAAAAATAGACTCGAATTACAATATTGAATGGTATACTGAATTGGCTCAAGAAATTTGCGCTGGTTGCGTCAATAGATTATATGATATAGAATCAACCTCTGACGGAGGATATGTGATGGCTGGTAAATTCAGGAATACAACGGACACTCCAAATGATAAGACATGGCTGGTAAAAGTGGATGCGTGCGGTGATGTGGAGTGGCAGGGCTGTGCTCCTGTAGGAGTAAGAGAATGGAATCTAAAACCTTCATTTTCTGTATATCCCAATCCAGTTGATGACTATTTGAATATTGATATTTCAAGCGCATTCAACCCGGAAAGAGTTGAGATTCTTGATATGTCAGGTCGGTTGATTATGAGAATACCTTTTGACAACAGAATATATGTATCCAATTTAGGAACAGGAATCTATCTACTGCGCATGTTGAACGAAGAAGGAGTAGTACATTCTGAGAAATTGATAATAGAATGAGTTGCCAACACAAAGGCCATACACATTGTCATTCGCGCTGGCCTACACACAGCCAAAAATGACAAAGAGTATGTCCCGCAAACTCACGGCAGAACCTAAACGGTGTACAACAACGCATCATAGCCCAGATCCCCACAAAGCCCTCACACAAGCCGAGATCCGTGCCATATGCCTGTCCCGTTACCCAACATAAAAAATGGAGAACGGTTACAAAATATCGAATAAAGTAAGAAAATGGACGAAGGGTATGAAGTCGACTTCGTCCAAAGCGCGATGGATTGAGCTACTGGATATTCTTCACTTCTTTCCTCCATAGTGGTGGACAAACGAAAACTTCCAGACGTGTATTATGTCTGAATCAAAAATTTCAATACCTTAAATTCAAAAAATTCTTATCACAATGAAAAATTTAACACTTACAAATCTGATATTGTTCGTATGCTTTTTGCTGCCGACAATCTCACATGCTCAAATAGTGCAAGTAGATTCGCTATTTTGGGTAATGTCGAAAAGTCCAGATTCTCGTCAATCGAGCACTGGTTTTACCAATGATGAAAGTCTGAACACTCTTCTGACTCAATATGGTGTAACTAAGTATGAGCGGGCACTTCCTTTTGCCAAGTCATCAAAATTACTGGATGTATATGAAATAGGCTGTCAATGCGATATTGATAGTCTGATCAGCGACATTCAGGTAAACTTTCCAGAAATGTATTCTGGAATCAAGCGGCTGGATTATGAGAATATAGCTCTGTATGATCCTATTGACTGGATGTGGTATGCTCACTCTGATGATTGGCTTTGGCATCTGAAAAAAATACAGGCTGATTTAGCTTGGGATTTGACTTTAGGTGATCCAAATGTAAAGACTGCAATTATTGATACTGACTTCGATATTGATCACCCCGACTTAGCGGGTAAAATATTTCCACTCTACGATCCATACGATAATATTCCTTATGACTGTGATCCATTTCATGGCCATGGAACTGGAGTCGCCAGTTATGTTGCTGGTGAAACTACTGAAATTGGCGGCACTTCAAATGGTCAATTAGCATCCGTAGGTTTTAATACCATGATGATGGGTTACAAAGCTTGGAGCGGCAATTACTTACAAAGAGCACTTCACGCATCATCAGTGATGGGAGCGAATATTCTAACCTCATCAGCTGGCGGTTGGACTTCATGCCCTGACCAATCAGGCATAGATGAATTGATTGTTAAAGAAATCCTTGATAATGGAACTACCATTATTATGCCTGCTGGAAATGGGTCGGGAACTCATAACTTTTGTAGTTCAATTGACCCTGTTCATCATTCAGCCTTTTTTCCATTATCTCCCTATTATGACGAACGTATTATCTTAGTGACGAGTACGGGCATAGATGATATGCACCAAAACGGCCCAAATGGAACACATTCACATTATCCTGATGTAGACCTTTCCTCTCCTGGCTACAATACGATGTCTGCACAATCTTCAGATTGCGGAGCCAGTCAATGGCCATATTACGGGTCATCATCGGGTACATCATTTGCAACCCCTATTGTGGCAGGTGTGGCGGCACTCATGTACTCGGTTAATCCATGTATGACACCTGCTTGGTGTCAAGACATTTTAAAGAACACAACTGACCCCGTTTTAGATGCAGCTAATTTCCCCAATGGCGTAGGCACAGGTAGGGTTAATGCCTTTAAGGCCGTAAAGGCCGCACAAGCTTCTAATTCAGCAGTTCTCGATTTATTTATTAAGGATAGGCCAGAAGATTTTGGTGATGAACAATATCCGTACCATTGGCAAGCAGATAGAGATGAAAGTGTCGATATTTGGGTGAGAAATCAGCAGGACGGTTTTGAAAATTACGATCACCAAGAACCAGAATATCAATCGTCTTCGCCTGTATATGTATATGTTCGTGTCAGGAACAAAAGTTGTGTAGATGCGAGCGGAAATGAAGATTTAAGTTTGTATTGGAGCAAAGCATCCAGTTGGAGTTCATGGCCACAAAATTGGGATGGTTCTCTACCTAATCTAGGTGATGAAATTGGTTCTTTTAATCTCGGAAATCTTCCCGCTGGAAAAGATACCATAATAGAATTTGTTTGGAATATCGCAAATCCTTACGTTTTCCAGAACTGGTCAACCTGTCTACTTGCACGAATTGAAAATTCACCCGTTGATCAAATAACGATTCACCCTGATCGGTTGGACGATGACGTTTTTTATAACAATAACATTGCAATGCGCAATGTCACAATTACAGACATCGCTCCAGGAATAGTAGCCCCAGGAAAAATTGACGGAATTTACTATCCGCATGGTAGTTATATGTTTATAGGAAATACTGCAAATGTGGCTACTCCCCTCGACTTCAAGTTTTCTGTTCCGTCTGACCCATCCGAAAGGTCTATCATTCGCGAAGCGGAAGTAAAAGTGATTTTTGATCAACAAGGATGGAACATTATGGCAGCTAAATTACAAGCTCATCCCGACATCAAAGTGTTGGCGCCAAAGGAAATACTGCTACTTACTGACACTGTTGTGGTTTCAGATGTAACGTTCCCAGCCGCTACAAGAATCCCAATTTATGTTGGCTTTAGTTTTCTAATTGCAGAAATTTCAGAAGTAGACAACTACAAATATCACGTAAGGCAATATTTAACATCGGATTCATCCTTGCTCGGTGGGGTTCATTACGAGATAAACAGATATCAGCGCAATCCTTTCCGCGCTGACGCAGGTGACGATAAAGAAATATTGGCAGGAGAGTCTGTTTCCATAAATTCTATTCCAATCAATGAGTCTGCAATATACAATTGGTATGACTCTGATGGAAATTTGATTCACGAAGGAACGGGCTTCTCTGTATCACCTGACATTACAAGAAAATACAGGCTGGAAGTCATAACCGATGCAGACGGATTTAAAGACTACGATGAAATGGAAGTCAAAGTAAATCCATTTTGGATAGAAAGTTTGAGTCCAAACCCAGCTCAGAATCAAGTGAATGTAGTATATCAAGCAGAAGATGCATCGTCTGCTTACATCATGATTATGAATCAAACTGGTACTATATCTCAGAACTACATCGTTGATACCAGTCAATCAAATCAGTTGATTGATATATCATCTTACTATAATGGTATCTATACGGTTATTCTAGTTTGTGATGGCGTAGCAAGAGATGCAAAAAATCTTGTGATCCAATAATTCTTTCATTCAAATCAGAGCAGGAATATCCCTGCTCTGATTTTAAATTATACAATCATGAAAAACTTAATTCTGATAATATGCTGTGTTATGTCATCTTTTCATATCACAGCTCAATGTATTGCTAATGCAGGTGAAGATATTCACCGTTGTTCTCCCGATTCAGTAATGGTCTTTGGCGGAGATCCATCTGCAAATAATGGTGTACCTCCATATATTTACGAATGGTGGATTGAACCAATTCCCACAGGTTCTGAAGTTGTACCTTTCATATATGCATCAAACATGCTAAATGATACCAGCATTGCTAATCCAAGCTTTATTTACACAGGAAGTTTCTTGGGTTCTTCCATGACTTTTTTCTTGAGAATTACGGATGGTTTGGGATGTCAAGGTATAGATACTATTGTATTAACTACCAGTATCTTTAATGTTCACCTTATTTATCACGAATATTGGATTAATCAAGGAGATTCAGTGTTTCTAAATCAAATCCCTAATATTAGTGGTGGCTTTGATACAGCCATGTATGACTGGAATCCATCATATGGCTTAAGTGATACGACACTGGCAGCTGGTTTTTGGGCAAGTCCAGACATCTCAACTGCATATGCTGCCACAGTTACTGACTCCAAGGGCTGTTCTAAAACTGGAAGCATTCTTTATTATGTCAATGTACTAACCTTGGGAGTAGACGACATGTTAAAGTCCAAAATAAAAATTTACCCAAACCCGACTACTGATCTTATTTCAATTGAACCAAACGAAGCTATAATTATTGATAAATACGAACTTTGGAACTCAATAGGTCAAAAAATAGCGGAGATAGATGGCGCTCAAAAAAGCATAGATATGTCAACCTATCAGCATGGAATTTATCTCTTAAAAGTTCATGTTGGTGATGAATTATTGGTTCACCGTATAGTCAAAAAATAGAAATACGTTGGGTAACATTGTATAAGCGATAATGCGGGGTTCTCGGTAAATTGGAAAGATTATGTTCCAATGATAATTTATCGTTTTGGCAAGATTTTATCTTCGTAAACCCGCACTACGCTTATACTTGCCGTTAGCGGTAAGCTTAAAAAACCACAATCCACGAAATATATCCAATCTTCGGGAAAATGTTTACGCAGTCCTTGCATAATAGAAAGACCTTTGCATCTCACAAAATAATATAAAAAATGAGCAAGACAATTTTAATTACTGGAGCGGATTCGGGTTTCGGAAAAGGAACGGCCATAGGATTGGCAAAAAAAGGACACCGTGTTATAGCGGGCGTTCAGGTAGAACCTTTAAAAACAATTTTGCTTGAAGAGGCAAAAAAAGAAGGCGTAACATTAGAGGTTATCGTTTTAGACGTTACCAAAGAAAGTGATCGTCAGTGGGCATTTAAGACCTACGACATTGATGTGTTGATGAGCAATGCCGGTATTATGGAAACGGGTCCTGTGGCGGAAATTCCTATGGAAAATGTTCGTAGAAATTTTGAAGTAAATGTTTTTGCACCTATTCAATTGGCTCAAGGATTTTTACCCCAAATGGTAAAACGTGGTTCGGGTAAAATAATATTCACGTCTTCAATGGGCGGCTTGATAACCGTTCCTTTTGCCTCAATTTACACGGCTACCAAACACGCTTTGGAAGGTATAGCCGAAGGTTTAAAAGACGAATTGACAGGAACAGGCGTTGAAATTTGTACCGTAAATCCAGGCGTATTTGGCACAGGGTTTAACGACCGTGGTGCTGAGACATTGATGAAATGGTGGAACCCAGCAAATTCACTTTCAAAAATGGAAATTATTAAAGCATTTGCAGACCCAAAGGGTTTGGAAAATCAACTTGACCCACAATTGATGATTGATGCTATGATTAAAGTTGCAGAAGAAGACAATTCACAATTTAGAAATGTAATTCCAGAGGCAATTATTCCTTGGATAAAAGCAACACAGGCTCAAGCGTGGATAGCTAAAAAAGATGATTTTTTAACCGTTAACCCAACAAGTTTATAATGGAAAGGAAAACGAACGTAAAGGCAAGTATTATCATTAATGCCAAACCTGAACAAGTATGGAAAGCCTTAACCGATTTTGATAACCTAAAAAGTTGGAGTTCTTCTTTTCAAGGATTGCAAGGTAAATTTGAGAAAAATGGCGACATCGAAATTGTTTTTAAATCGCCTTTTGGTGGTCAAAATAAAATGAAAAAAAAGCTATTTCATTTTGAAAATGGAAAATCATTTGGTTGGACGGGTGTTTTTTTATTGGGTATGAGCGATTATCATACCCATACACTAAACGAACTTTCGGACGGCAGAACTGAGTTTATTCAAACAGATGGACTTCATGGTGGAGCAAGTTTTTTGCTTGGCAGACTTATAGAAAAACAAATGCAAAAAGGGTATGACGTTTTTAATAAAGAATTAAAGACCTTTGTAGAAAGTAAAAATAATTAACCCTGATGAATACGATACATCACGTAAAATCCATTTCTGAAATACACCAACTTTTTCAGTTGGCGAAACCGAAACATCCTCTTGTTTCGGTTTTTCGCCATTCCGATTTAGTTGTTCCCGATAATTTTACATCACAATCTTTTTCTACCGATTTATATATGATTGGCTTAAAAG
>Ga0209702_10007009_pt1 | contig 14054 bp, 15 predicted proteins | sample FRY01_FD_187210 | JGI IMG/M metagenome (GOLD analysis project Ga0209702, IMG submission 187210) | Freshwater microbial communities from Lake Fryxell liftoff mats and glacier meltwater in Antarctica - FRY-01 (SPAdes) (version 2) | ecosystem: Environmental > Aquatic > Freshwater > Ice > Glacier... | reverse complement strand
GTGCCAGATGTTCCAGTTAATCCCGTTGTTCCCGTTGCACCTGTAGCTCCCGCAGGACCTGTTGCACCAGTTAATCCAGTGTCACCTCGTTGACCTGCAGCACCATCAGCTCCAGCTGCTCCGGCAGTTCCCGAAATTCCTGCGGTACCTGTGTCACCTTTTGCGCCAGCAGTTCCGGCTGGACCAGTCGCGCCAACTGCACCTGTTGCACCGATTGAACCAACTGCACCCGTTGCACCTGTGAACCCTGTTGATCCAGTCGCGCCAGTACTTCCGGAAGCACCTGCAAGACCCATCGCACCTTTATCGCCAGTTGCGCCTTTGTCTCCAGTTGTACCGGTTGCACCTTTATCACCTTTATCGCCTTGCGAACCGGAAGCACCGGTTGCACCTTGATCACCTGTAACAGTTACAACTGATTTAGTTTCTACAGCTTTTAATGAAGTTGAAATCTTCCACATGCCTTTTGCTTTTGGTCCATAAAGATTTGCGTTTTTGGTATCGATATAAAAGTCACCATCGATACCAATTGTTTTTGTAGGAATTCCAGCACCGCTAAGAATCGTATTTACGACCGTGGTACCAGTTCTTCCTGCTGCTTTTGTTGATGTTTTTCCGGCGGCAATAGCTGAAGGAGATATTGCAAGTGAGAATGCGATAGCTATTGCTACTAGGGATTTGCTGCCTTTCATGAGTCACCAATTTCTATAGGGGGAAATCAGTGTGAACCTGTGAAAAATCTAAACGAATAAGGTGCTCCCCATAATTTTTAAGCGTGTGAGGGTGGATTTCCCTACTTAAAACTCTTGCAGACTCACACCTGGTTATCAGGTTCAGTTGTTAATATTCCCATCATTAAAGTGTTTATTGCGGGTAGTCGATGACGAGGGGTCACTGGCACTTATTCAGTAAACGAGAGGACATATACATGTCATCAAAGAAAAGAATTGCAGCCGTTGCAATCACAATCGCAGCACTTTCTGTTGGTTCAGTCGTAGGTGCATCAGCACACGACAATGGAGCAGGTAGAGGTGTTGCGAAGACTGCAGAGCAGATTGCAAAGCATGAAGATCGCGACGTAAACCGCGCCGCACGTGAAGCGTTAATCGCTTCAACAATTGGTTTGGATGCAGCAACAATTAAGACTCGTCTGCAAGCAGGCGAATCACTTGGTGCAATTGCTGGGACAAAGAAGGCTGCATTAATTACTGCACTCGTTGCAGCACATACAACCAAGATTGATGCCGATGTTGCAGCTGGAAAATTAACTGCTGCACAAGCAACAACAAGGAAGGCTGGTTTAATTGCTCATGTCACCGAGCGCGTAGATGCTGCTGGTGGAAAGGGAATGGGTAGAGGTCACGACGGTAAAGGTGACAAGGGCATGGGCCACAAAGGTTCACGCCACTAATTTCTTCTCCTAATTAGTTAGAAAGACCCGCCACGTGAGCAATCACGCGGTGGGTTTTTCTTTGCTCGTGGCAAGATGAGCGCATGCGCATTCATATTGGAAGTGACCATGCCGGCCTTGAATTAAAAGCAGCACTCGTTGACTACCTGGCTGGCAAAGGCCACGATGTAAAAGATCATGGGCCTCATGTTTATGACGCAGTCGATGATTATCCAGATTTTTGTATCCCAACTGCCATTGCAACTGTTGCCGATTCAGCATCACTCGGAATTGTTTTAGGTGGTTCGGGTAATGGCGAACAGATCGCTGCAAATAAAGTAAAGGGTGTGCGTGCAGTACTAGCGTGGAGTGTTGAAACGGCAAAGCTTGGCCGAGATCACAACAATGCAAATCTCGTTGGTATCGGTGGACGGATGCACAGTATTGATGAGTGCAAAGCGATTATTGATGCCTTTATTGAAACGCCTTTTTCAAATGATGAGCGACATATTCGCCGAATTAATAAAATTGCACGCTATGAAAATGAAGGAAAGATTTAGTCCCTAGATCTTTGTGTAGTACATGTCATTAACGGCATGGTTTTTATCGATACCTTGACCTTCAAACCGCGTCACAGGCCTTGAATCAGGTTTATCAATTACTCCCCCGGAAAATAAAGTTGAAGTGGCAAAGACCTGCTGAATCTTTACCGCATATGGAACCCAGTCCGTTGCAATGTGGATGTATCCGTCTTTTTTAATCTTTGAGTAGATCAATGCCAAAAATCCCGCATTAACAATTCGTCTTTTGTAATGTTTTACTTTTGGCCAAGGATCTGGAAAATAGAGATGAATTCCATCGAGGGATTCATTGGCGATCATGTGTTGCAGGACAACGTGTACGTCATCTTCGATAACTTTAATATTTGTTAGTTCCTGCTCAACGATTCGCGCTAACAATTTACCAATTCCTGGCGGGTGTACATCTACTGCTATGTAGCCATTGTTTAGGTGATTTTTTGCGATAATCGCCGTGGCTTCGCCCATGCCAAAGCCAATCTCCATAATTATTTTTTCCGAAGAAGGAAAGAGTGTTTTAAAATCAATGATCTCCTGCTTAAACTCCAAGCCATGTACCGGCTGAAAGACATCCTTGGCAACTCGTTGGGCAGCGGTAATTCGGGAGCCACGGATTGTGTAGCTACGTGCGGTTGGACGTTCCATAAGGTAACTCTGTCATGGTTTGATTGCCTCCTACAAAAGCGACAAAGGAGTCACAAGTGCCAGGACTAAATTTGAGCCGTGCCGAAGCTAAAGATCGTGCCGACCATTTATATGTAAATAGTTATGTAGTAACCCTGGATGTGACCAAGGGCGAAGAAACTTTTTACTCCAAATCTGAGGTTTCCTTTACCTGCAACAAGCCTGGATACGGCACATTTATCGATGCCGTGGGCCGCTCTGTAATCAGCGCAACGCTCAATGGTGCACTCGTTGATACAAAAAACTTCGATGGCGAAACAATCTTTTTAACTAACTTGGCGGCCGAGAACCTTTTGGTTATCGAAATTGAAGCCGAGTATTCAAAATCAGGTGAAGGCCTGCAACGTTCAGTTGATCCATCTGATGGCGAGATTTACTTGTACTCACAAGGAGAGACCGCGCATATTCGCAACATGTTCCCTTGTTTTGATCAACCAGCTTTGAAGGCGACTTTTTCATTAACAGTGACAACACCTGGACATTGGGAAGCGGTTTCAAATAACCCAGTTGAATCTAAAACAACAAAGGGTGATTTAGTGGAGTGGAAGTTTTCGACTACTCCACGAATTGCGACATACCTAGATGCACTCATTGCTGGTCCATATTCGTCCGTGCACGATCTTTACAAGGGTGAGAAAGAGATTCCACTTGGAATCTACTGCCGTAAGTCAATGATGCAGTATTTGGATCCAGAAGATATTTTCCTCATCACTAAGCAAGGCTTTGAATACTTTGAAAAGACTTTTGGTTTGGCATATCCATTTGAAAAATATGACCAGATCGCGGTCGTTGACTTTAACTTTGGTGCCATGGAGAACGCGGGCGCCGTAACATTTCGCGAGGATGTTTTAGTTTTCCGTAGCCATGTTCCAGAAAAGTCTTACCTATCACGTGCAAACACAATCTTGCACGAAATGGCGCACATGTGGTTTGGTGACATGGTCACAATGTCTTGGTGGGATGATCTATGGCTCAATGAATCATTTGCCGAATGGTCTTCATACCTTGCCTTATCCGAGGCAACTCGTTTCACCGGAGCTTGGTCAGAATTTAACTGTGCCCGTAAAAACTGGGCCTACCGCCAAGATCAGTTGTCATCAACGCACCCCATCATCGCTGACATGGTTGATATGGAAGCCGTTAACGCTAACTTCGATGGAATTACTTACGCCAAGGGAGCATCGGTATTACATCAATTAGTTGCTCACGTTGGTCGCCCACAATTTATTGCAGCGCTACAAAAGTACTTTGCTAAGCATGCCTGGGGTAACACAACATTAGACGACCTACTTGTTGAACTTGAAGCAAGCAGTGGTCGCAAGTTAGATTCTTGGGTAAACACTTGGCTACAAACTGCCGGTGTAAATACTTTGCGCCCAGTTCTAGATATTCAGGATGGCGCATATAAGAGTGTGGCTATCTCACAAGAGGCTCCCCTAATTCCGGAAGGTTCTAAGGAACTGCGTCCACATCGTTTAGCTGTTGGTCTCTATGACATCAATGCTGGATCGCTAGTTCTGCGAAAGTCGGCTGAATTAGATGTTGTGGGTTCAGCTACCGATGTAACCGAACTTGCTGGCGAAAAGGTTGCTGACTTGTTGCTCATTAACGATCGCGATCTTTCATATGCCAAGTTGCGCTTTGATGATCGATCGATTGCAACCTTGAAGTCACACCTTGGCGATCTTAAAGATGATCTTGCTCGCGCACTTTGCTGGGCGGCAGTGTGGGATATGCATCGCGATGCCGAAATTTCAGCAGCAGATTTCATGCAAATTGCATTAGCTGGTCTAAAAACTGAAAGCGATGATGCAATTGTCACGATTGTTTTGACTCAACTAGCCACTTCAGTAGAGGCCTATGCAACTGATGCCAATCGTGATTCATATCGCGAGAAGTTAGCAAATGGTCTGTGGGAGTTAACAACGAAGGCAAAGCCAGCAAGTGATTTCCAACTGCTCTTTGCGCGCGCCTTTGCCGCAAACGCTTTCACACCCGCACAAGTTTCGCAGGTACGAGAGCTGCTCAATGGTTTGGCACAAGGTCTAAAAGTTGACACTGATTTACGTTGGTACTTCTTGATTGCACTAACCGAACGCGGTGCAACGACCAAGGCTGAACTTGAGGCAGAACTTGCAACTGATAAGACCACAACTGGAAACATTGCTTACGAGACATGTCTTGCCGCTACCCCAACTGCTGATGCCAAGGCATATGCATTTAACAAGGTGCGCGATGGCGACGTAGCAACTTCAGTGCGAACTGCAATGGTGATGGGCTTTCAGCGACCAAGTCAACGTGTATTGTTAGCGGCATTTGTAGATCACTACTTCGATAGTTTGTTGAGCGAGTGGGATGCAAAATCCTACGAAGGCGCAGCTAAATTTGTTACTGGAATGTATCCATCGTGGGTAATTAGTCAGGCAACTTTAGATAAATCAAACGCTTGGTTAAATGGCACTGGTAAAGATGCGCCAACTGTTTTGCGTAAACTTGTAAAAGAGTCGCAAGATGGTTTGGTTCGTGCGCTAAAGGTACAAACTTTAGATAAGTAAATTACTCGATATGAGTAATTACTGAGGCACTGCTCTTTTTCTTCTCTTTTCGTGTACCCGTCATTGCGTAAGCAAGGACTGAGATAACCACAAACATGATGGTTGGAATCACGACAAAAGTAAGAACAGTTTCAAAAATACTTAAGCCTGGCCCAGGCATGGATCCATCTTCAACTCTGTACATGGCGGTAAGTGTAATTTACTTATGCGGTAGCTGCAGCCACACCAAATGGTTCTAAATACTGCAACCATCTGTGATCTGTACGACCCGTACCCAAGATTCTCCATGCCGCGCCAACTGGTTCACGTGGCAAAGTACGCAAACGCCAGCCCATCTCTTTCAAATGTTTATCAGCTTTCAAGTGATTGCACTTGTGGCAGGCCGAGACAACATTTTCCCAGTTGTGGCCGCCGCCACGACTTCGTGGAATGACATGGTCAATTGATGTGGCCGCTGCCGAACAGTAAACACATTTGTTGTTGTCGCGGGCAAAAATAGCGCGACGAGACAATGGGACTGCATGGCGATATGGGATACGAACAAATTTATTGAGACGCACAACTGAAGGCAGTGGCATTGAGCCACCAGTAAATCGAATTACTTCGCCAGAATCTTCCACCATTGTTGCCCGGTGATTTAAGACAAGGATCAGTGCGCGACGTTCTGTGATGACACCCAATGGTTCGTAGGTGGCGTTCAAAACTAATGTCCGCGACATCTGCTGCTCCCGATCTAGCGCGTGGCCCGCACCAATTGGTTTATCTTGCACTAAAACCTGGCTTGGCGTCGGTATTTCATACCTGCTTTTGGTTAATTTTTGGATACAGTCTCATTATTATGAGTGAATTTATGCGTAGTTTTCTGGACTGGGTCGCCGGTACTCCCCTTCGAATCCTGATCATCCTTGTCACAGCAGTTATCACCCAATCTTTTGGTTCTCGCGCAATTGGTAAGGCCATGACTAAGTTGGCATCGGCCGATTTAGTGTTGGGGCCGCGCAATATTGTTGCCCGTCAAAAAGAGCGCGCCAGCACAATTGGTGGCGTATTAACGGCAACATTAAAAGTTGCAATCTGGATTATTGCAACCGCAATGGCTTTAGGTGAATTTGGTTTTGATCTTGGGCCACTTATCGCTTCAGCTGGAATCGTTGGCGTTGCCGTTGGTCTTGGTGCGCAAACTTTAGTTCGCGATATTTTATCTGGCATATTTATGTTGATTGAAGATCAATACGGCGTTGGCGATTCAGTACAAGTTCTAGAAATTGAAGGCGTCGTAGAAAAAGTTGGCCTGCGTGTTACAACTGTTCGCGATCCACAAGGAACGCTGTGGTACTTGCGAAATGGAGAAATCTTAAAGGTTGGAAATCTTTCTCAATCTGGTTGATTGACCATGGCATCTGCTGCCAATTCTAAGTAACTCCACAACTGTTCTTTTAACTCTGCATCTATTTCCACACCATTAATTGCAGTTCTCATGGCATGTAACCAAGAATCTCGCGCTTCGATTGTAATTTTAAATTGCCCATGGCGCATGCGAAGCCGAGGATGACCGCGATTTTCTTGATAGGTGCTTGGACCACCCCAATATTGTTCGAGAAACCACTGCAGACGCAGCGCTGCGCCTTTCATATCGTCATCTGGATACATGGGACGCAAGATTGGATCAGTAGCAACTACGGCATAAAACTGCGAGGTTAAATCTGCGAAAAACTTTTCGCCGCCCACTTGTTCGTAGAAGGTACTCATGTTCGAACTTTAAGCGATGAGATTGCAAGTAGGCCAACTGGAATTGCCGCAAACAGACAGAGCCAGCCATAACTAAGCGTTCCAATAATGACACCAGCAAGTGCGCCGCCAGCTGCGCCAGATAAGTTCATCACTAAATCACTCGCCCCTTGCGATGAGGCTCTAAATTCTTCGTGCACGCTTTCCGATAAATATGCTGAACCGGCAATCAGTGTGCAGGACCAGCCAAGGCCCAGTAGAAATAGACCAATTCCTAAAGTAATTGCATCATCTGCTTTAGCAAAACCAGCGACAACACTGGATGAAAGCAAGATTGCTAGACCAATTTGAATTACTTTAACCCGACCAAGTCGATCACTGAGCATGCCAACAAGTGGAGAAAAGGCATACATGCCTAAGACGTGAACACTTATAACTAAACCAATAACTGACAACGTGACATCAACGTGGGCCATATGCACTGGCGTCATGACCATCACTGAAACCATGGCAACGTGACCAATAGCGATTGCGAGAATGGCAAATAATGCTTGTGGGTTATTGCGAATATGTTTTAAGGCAACCTTAGTTGAATGTTTTTTTACATTAGCCGCCGACTTGTTAGCGGTTAAAAAGGGATCGGGTCTAAGGAAAGCGAAAATCACAAATGTTGCCAAGGAAAGAGTGAATCCAGAAATTATGTAAGGACCAACTAACCGAGGTAAGTTAAAACTCTCCGCTAAATTTCCAGCAGGTTGCATCAAATTTGGCCCAGCAACTGCGCCGATTGTTGAACCCCAAACAACAAAGGAAAGCTGCTTTGCCCGAGTTTCATCGGTTGCTAAATCAATTGCCGCAAACCGTGCCTGATATCCCGCCGCCGATGCCGCCCCAACTAAAAAAGTTCCGATCAACATCAACACTAAATTTTTCTGTTGACCGCCAACAATTGCAAAGAGTGAACCAATAACACCTGAACTAAATCCCACTGAAAGCGCTAAACGTCGCCCACCTCGTTGCGTTAAACGTGCCAAGGGCAAGGCCAGTGCAGCAGCGCCAAGTACCGCACTTGTCTGTGCCAGCCCAGCTAAAGTTTCTGAGTTTGAAATAGATGAAACAAGTAAGGAACCAGCGGCAACGGTGCCGGCAACTCCAACACCATTTAATATCTGGGCAACTGCCAGCGTCTTAACGGTTTTTTGTTGAAGCGCTGTATTTGGCATTTAAGAAAGTAAACGAACCCAGACTGCCGTATCAGTTGGCAATGTGTGTCCAGTAACCGGACCGCTTGCAACCAAGATCTGGCTATTGCTTGGCAGTTGTATTGCTGCGCCAAAGTTGATGTAACAAGCGAAATCTCCGGGGCGCTCGAAGGCGACAACGTTATCGCCGGCTTCAATCCATTCCATTGGACCATCACCTAAACCTGCTTCGGCTTTACGAATTGCCAAAGCTTCGCGGTACATGGAAAGCGTTGAACCTTCCACACCATCTTGGCTATCGACTGAATATTTACCCCACCACGATGATTGCGGTAACCAGGCTTCGTTAGGTTTCAACGAATCATTTGTTGAAAAACCAAATGCACCAGCTGGATCAGATGACCAAGGAAGTGGAACGCGACAACCATCGCGACCACGATCTAGGTAACCACTCATTTTCCAACGCGGATCAGTTAAACGATCCTCTGGAATATCGCGAACTTCCGGAACAGCTAACTCTTCGCCTTGATACAAGTACGTGCCACCAGGCAATGCCAAAGTCATTAACGTTGCACTGCGGGCACGCAAAGTTCCGCGAGCAATATTGAGCTTGCTTTCATCACCCTGACGAGAAAAAGTTGTATCGCCGTGATTTGTTAAACCAAGATCTAAACGATCAATCGAACGGACAACGTCGTGATTGTTAAATACCCACGATGTTGGCGCGCCAACTTCAGCAAGGGCATCGATTGAGTTATCAATCTTTGCCTTGATCTCTTTGGCATCCCACAACGTTGTCAGCATTTCAAAATTGAATGAGTTTTGAAGTTCATCGGGGCGAACATAGCGAGCAATACGCGAAGTCGGAGAAACCCACGCTTCAGCTACTGCCATTCGATCTCCTGGATATGAGTCAAAGATTTTTCGCCATGAACGATAAATTTCGTGAACACCTTCTTGATCCCAAAATGGCTTGTGTTCAGTACCAAGCATTGTTGCCGTTACATCTTTTCTAATATCTGGCAAACCTTCTTCTTTAATCATTCCGTGCGCCACATCGATTCGGAAACCATCGACACCACGATCTAGCCAAAACTTCAAAACATCTTCTAGGTGCGTGCGAACTTCTGGATTTTCCCAATTGAGATCGGGTTGTTCGACAGCAAATAAATGTAAGTACCACTGCCCCGGTGTGCCATCGGCTTCGGTAATTCGCTTCCATGCTGGTCCGCCAAAGACGGCTTCCCAGTTATTAGGTGGCAAATCTCCGTTTGGGCCTTTGCCATCGCGGAACATGTAGCGGTCGCGCTCTTTTGAACCAGGAGCAGCTGCCATCGCTTCTCTAAACCATTTGTGTTCATCGGAAGTGTGGTTTGGAACGATGTCAACGATTAACTTGATTCCAAAACCATGTACTTCTTTGATTAATTGTTCGGCTTGAGCCAAAGTTCCATATGCCGGTTCGATATCCATGTAATCGGAAACGTCGTAACCATGATCGTGTTGCGGTGATGGATACCAAGGAGAGATCCAAATCGCATCGATACCTAGTTGGTGCAAATATGGCAGACGTGAACGGATTCCTTCGACATCGCCAATCCCATCGCCATTCGCATCGGCAAATGAACGTGGATAAATTTGATAAGTAACGGCGTCTCGCCACCAAGGACGTTCATTGCGAGGGGCTAGTGATGGCATCTCTACTTCTCCAGATATTTATTGAGTAGTTCGAGCTCAGCGTCATTGATGGGCCTCGATTTTTTTGTATCCATGGAAACAGTAACTTGAACGGTTTTAATTCGTGCGAGCAACTCTCCCTTATTCTTAATTTCATAGGTAATTCCAAAGGATGAGTTACCGATTACATGTACCCATAGTTCAATATCTAGATAAATATCACCTTCATAGATCGGTGCAATAAAATCTACTTCGGCGCGAGCAACCACCATTTCCAAGATGCCAGACCAGGCAAAACGCGCTTCTTGGGCATAGACCAAGTACGTCGCATTATTAACGTGACCAAAGGCATCGAGATCGCCCCAACGTACGTACTGCTTGTTTTGATATCTCATTAACGAGTGAGTTTCCGATACGTCATGCGATGTGGACGTGATGCTTCGGCGCCAAGGCGTTCAATTTTGTTGGCTTCATAACTTTCGAAGTTTCCTTCAAACCAGAACCACTTTGCATCGCCTTCGTAGGCCAAAATATGTGTTGCGACGCGGTCAAGGAACCATCGATCGTGAGAGATCACAACGGCGCAACCCGGAAATTCAAGCAATGCGTTTTCTAGTGATCCTAAAGTTTCCACATCAAGATCGTTCGTAGGCTCATCCAGTAGCAAGAGGTTTCCACCTTGTTTTAGTGTCAGCGCTAAGTTCAGGCGGTTACGTTCGCCGCCAGACAAAATACCGGCAGCTTTCTGCTGATCTGGGCCCTTAAAGCCAAAGCAAGAAACATAAGCACGCGAAGGCATTTCTACTTGGCCGACTTTAATAAAGTCTTGACCGTCGGAGACAACTTCCCACAGAGATTTCTTTGGATCGATTCCGCCACGACTCTGATCTACGTATGAAATCTTTACGGTTTCACCGATTTTTACCGAACCTGAATCTGGCTCTTCCATTCCCATTAACGTCTTAAACAACGTGGTTTTACCGGCACCGTTGGGACCAATAATTCCAACAATTCCATTGCGTGGCAGCGTAAATGAAAGATCTTCAATTAAGACGCGATCGCCAAAGCCCTTAGTTAAGTTATTAACTTCAATAACAACATTTCCAAGACGTGGGCCAGGTGGAATTTGAATCTCTTCGAAATCTAATTTGCGTAACTTGTCCGCTTCGGCGGCCATCTCTTCATAACGTGCCAGACGTGCCTTTGATTTCGCCTGACGACCCTTTGCATTTTGGCGAACCCAGTCCAGCTCATCGGCTAAACGCTTTGCGCGCTTGGCATCTTTTTGACCTTCAACTTTTAGACGACCAGCTTTTGTTTCTAGATACGTTGAGTAATTTCCTTCGTATGGATAAGCACGACCACGATCGAGTTCAAGAATCCACTGCGCAACGTTGTCCAAGAAATATCTATCGTGCGTAATGGCTACAACTGCGCCAGCATATTTATTTAAATGTTGTTCTAGCCATAAAACTGATTCCGCGTCCAAGTGGTTTGTTGGTTCATCGAGCAACAATAAATCTGGGGCTTGCAATAGCAATTTACATAATGCAACACGGCGCTTTTCTCCGCCAGATAAAACTGAAACATCGGCATCCGGTGGTGGGCAACGCAATGCATCCATCGCTTGCTCTAACTGCGAATCTAACTCCCACGCATTGCGATGATCTAAATGCTCTTGCAGCTTGCCCATTTCCGCCAATAATTTGTCGTAATCAGCGTTGGGATCGGCAAGTTCGACACCAATCTCATCGAAGCGTGCCAACATGGCAACAGTTTCAGCTACGCCTTCTTTTACGTTATCAATAACATTTTTACTTTCATTGAGAACTGGCTCCTGCAACAAAATTCCAACTGTGTAACCCGGCGTTAAATACGCTTCGCCGTTTGATGGTTGCTGCAATCCCGCCATGATCTGTAAGACCGTTGACTTACCCGCACCGTTGGGACCAACCACACCAATTTTGGCGCCGGGATAAAACATAATTGTGACGTCATCAAGGATCACCTTGTCGCCATGCGCTTTACGCGCCTTCTTCATCGTATAAATGAACTCAGCCATGAGACGAAACCTTAGTGGAAGTGGCGGGTAGACTTGGTATTCACGACCCCCTACAGGCGCCTGTAGCTCAGTCGGATAGAGCACCCGCCTTCTAAGCGGGTTGTCGCAGGTTCGATTCCTGCCAGGCGCACATGGCTAATGAACAAGCAAACCTGATCTGGATCGATTGTGAAATGACGGGCCTTTCTTTGGAAAAAGATGTGCTCGTCGAAATCGCAGTCTTAGTAACCGACTCTGATTTAAATGTGATTGGCGAAGGCGTTGATGTTGTTATTAAAGCAACTCCTGAACAACTCGCTGGCATGAACGAATTCGTCACACAAATGCACACAACATCGGGATTAATCACACAGATCCCAGATGGAATTTCAGTGGCGGCCGCCGAAGCCCTTGTTATTGCTTATCTTGAAAGTGCATCGACGCTGCCCGGAAAATCTCCATTAGCCGGAAACTCAGTCAATGTTGACCGAGCCTTTATCGCCCGCGATATGCCGTTGCTCAATGATTATCTGCACTATCGAACAGTTGATGTTTCATCGATTAAAGAATTAACACGTCGCTGGTTCCCCAAGGCATATTTCGCCGCCCCTGCAAAAACTGGTAACCACCGGGCATTAGGTGACATTCAAGATTCAATCGCCGAATTAGCGTATTACCGCCAAGCCGTCTTTATTCAGACACAAACATCCGACGATAAGCAGGCTTCAACCACCCCGTAACAACGGGTAGACTTCACACTTCATGGTGGACGTAGCTCAGCTGGTAGAGCACCCGGTTGTGGTCCGGGATGTCGCGGGTTCGAGCCCCGTCGTTCACCCCAAGTTTTCTCTTGTTACATCCGTAACAAGCTTTTAAAAGAAAGTTGCGGACATGATCTTTGATGTGATTATTGAAATCCCAGCTGGATCACGCAACAAATACGAAATCGATCACGTCACCGGAGAAATCCGACTAGATCGCATGCTCTTTACATCTACTCGTTACCCATATGACTACGGCTTTGTTAAAAACACTTTGTCCCTAGATGGCGACCCGCTTGATGCCTTAGTTATGTTGGATGAACCAACTTTTCCTGGCTGCGTAGTTTCAGTGCGTGCAATTGGCATGTTCAACATGACCGATGAGGCTGGCGGAGATGACAAATTGCTCTGTGTTGCCGCCGGCGATATTCGCAAAGAGTTACTGCAAAATATTCAAGATGTTCCTGAATATGAATTATCTGAAATTCAGCATTTCTTTGAAGTCTATAAAGAGTTAGAACCAGGCAAGAGCGTTACCGGTGGTAACTGGGTTGATCGCGACGAAGCCCAAGAAGAGATTGAGCGTTCTAGAAAACGCTTTCAAGACACTCACTAACTCTGCGGTAATACCTGCTCTGGGCAGTTCTTTAAAATTCGAATCATCGCCTCTTTTTCAGGTGCGGTAAACCACAACTTATATTTCACTTTCACCGCAATCTGCCGCGCCACATATTCACAACGAAAACTCTTCAACGGCGGTAACCACGTTGCCGCATCCCCGTCGCCCTTTTGTGAATTCAGCCGTCCCTTTACCGCCAACAAATTCAGCGGATCATTTGCCAGTGCCGTGCGCTCTTTAATCGCTAACTTAAATGCCCCGGTCTGCCACGAATTACTTAACGCCACCACGTGATCGATCTGTACTTCCATACTGGTGATATTTCCGCGCACAAAATTAATCGTCTCCCCCGAAAATGGATCAACTAAAACACCAGTTAAAACCACACACTCGCGCGTCTTTTCTTTAAATACTTCCCCAGTTAAATCACGTTTTAAAATATCGTTGCGAGTATCGCAACCATTTCGATCAACATCGGCCCACGTTTGTCCAAATTGCGCACGGGTATATCCCGTCTTTGCAGCTCTGCCCTTTGTCACTTGAACTTCGATAATAGATAGCGCACTCTCGGCTGCACTTGCTGGAACAGGTGAAATCCCTGCCACAAAAACCGCTAGGGCTAGGGCGACCCTTATTTCCCAATGGCTCATCTCTCAATTATGAGTGTGTCGCGTGTGTGCAACAAGGCGGTTATTCCTGATAGGTTTCCCCCTGCACTCAAGCGTTTCCGGCGCCTGTTTGCATCGGGTTGTTAGCTCAGTTGGTAGAGCAAGGCACTCTTAATGCCTGGGTCGGGGGTTCGAGTCCCTCACAACCCAC
>Ga0209702_10007008_pt1 | contig 14054 bp, 25 predicted proteins | sample FRY01_FD_187210 | JGI IMG/M metagenome (GOLD analysis project Ga0209702, IMG submission 187210) | Freshwater microbial communities from Lake Fryxell liftoff mats and glacier meltwater in Antarctica - FRY-01 (SPAdes) (version 2) | ecosystem: Environmental > Aquatic > Freshwater > Ice > Glacier... | reverse complement strand
ACAGACCAAGACCTCAACAATTGGCAAAAGAATATGGAATACAATTGGGTGGATTGGGTATGGAATCAATGAATACTCCCTCATTTCCATCTGGCCATTCCACTCAAGGATTTTTAATAGGTAAAGTTCTACAAACAAAATTACCAATTATAACCGATGCATTTTTAGAAGCAGGTAAAAAAATATCATACTCACGCAACATTGCAAGGGCACACTATCCATCAGATTCTCGAATGGGTGAGATGTTGGGTACCTCAATGTATGAGTACTTAAAACACAAAATTTAATAGATTATTAATTATGATATTTAATATATTTTTCGTATATTTATATATTAAACATATAAGTTATGTCTATACAACCATTTTCCATATTAGATACTCGAACTAAGGAATGGCAAGAACGAAAGAGAAATTGGATTAACCAATACCATATCAAATCAGAACTCGGTAGAGAGGATACTCAATCTAAAACTATGTTTTGGGATACAGAATCTAATGTATCTGTGTTTGACCCCACACTATGTGAGTTAATGTACGATTGGTATCTACCTAAAGGTGGAAGTGTATTAGACCCATTTGCAGGTGGTTCTGTTAGAGGAATTGTTGCAGAAGAACTCGGATATAAATATACAGGAGTAGATATATCCAAAACCCAAATAGAAGCAAACCAATTACAATCCCAAAAACCAAATTGGATAGTTGGTGATTCACGTAAAGTAATCCCAACACTAACCGAAGAATATGATTTCATATTCACTTGTCCTCCTTATCATGATTTAGAAGTATATTCAAACAACCCAATGGATATCTCAAATATGCCTTACAATCGTTTCCTAGTTTCTTTAGAATCAATCCTCAATCATTCCGTTTCTAAACTAAAGAACAATCGTTTTGTTAGTATAGTTGTTTCGGAAATACGAGAACCATCAACTACCGGTGATTACAAAATTGGTAAGTATAGAGGATTTGTACCATCGGTAGTTGAGATGTGTGAACAAATGGGATTATCGTTCTATAATGATATCATTTTATACAACTCACAACATCAGGCATCCCGAGTAGTAAAAACATACTTTGATAGGAATAAGAAAATAGCATCAGTACATCAAAACGTATTAGTGTTTGTAAAGGGAAATCCAGATATTGCAACTGAAGAAATAAATGGTGGTTCACCAATTTGTATCGTAAACAATAAGGAATATCTATCATTCAGACATGCTGCAATTGATATCAATCCAAATGAGTTAGTTTCAACTGAAGTAGAACGTAGATGTAAGAGTACTAAATCATCTTATAAGGATTGGCAAATCATCGGTAATGAAACTAAACCTAATATCAAATATAATATAGATGGAATACCATTCGAATCACCCAAACAAGTAGTAGATTTGATTGGTGGTGATATAACTGAACAAATGGTTCGTAATAAGATTTATTCTAATAACCCACAATACAGACATTGGAAGGCAGATAGTGGGTGGGACATCACTTATGATGAGATGTATGAGTTATGGGAGATTGATATACGTTTAGATATACCCACAATTCGATGCGAAGGTAGAGATTTCTCAACGATTTCAGATGCTGCAAAGTACTTTAAACTCTCCTCAGAGCGTATAAGACAGAAATTACAAGATTCACTCAACTCAGAATACAATTATTTGTACAAATGATATTTATGTAGAGAAATATTTATATTTATATAGTATAAAGGAAATATATTCTTATGAAATTAGAATACCATAAAGAAAAATGATTAAACTTAAAGATATATTAAACGAAATAAAATGGGGAGATACTGAAATAGAATTCGGTAAAGTCTATACCTATAAAAATACCCCTGCCTTTAAAACTCAATCTCAAATAAAAGAAGAAACTGATACGGATACTGATAGTGGAATGGCAACTAAACAGTTATCAAACTCGGTTGAATACGCAAATAAGTTAATTTTAAAACTCAAGAAAAAGAAAGCATTAGAACCTTGGGTACAATCGTTGATTACAAAGGCTGAAGACTATTTAAAATCAGTTGATGGTTACATTGAAGGTGGAGATAGTTCTACTAACCACGAATAGTAATATTATAAAAAAATGTAACAAAAATGGAGTTAGCAATAGTATTTATTACTGGGGTTGTAGGACCTCTGATTTATTTATACGTAGAAAAACAAATAGATAAAATTAGATTAAAAAAGATAGATATTGTTCAAGAAGCAGTTGGTGATTCTATTTTAATTGAAACCGAACTTGAAGAAATTAGAGAAATCTTTAATTCAGATAGAGTTTGGATATCTCAATTCCATAATGGTGGAAACTTCTACCCAACTGGAAAATCAATACAAAAATTCTCAATATTTTATGAAGTTACTAAGGTAGGAGTTTCACCAGTATCCCATATCTTTAGTAATATACCATGTTCTCTTTATCCAACGGCATTTAAACATATGTTGGAAGATGATAGTAAAGGAATCTTTATTCCAGATTTTAATAATCCAAAAGTGGCAACTTGGGGATTACGCGGAGCAGGTGGATCGGTTGGAACTAAATCATCTTATGTAATTCCAATGTTTTCTTTAGATGACAAACTAATAGGTACCATAGGATTGGATTATGTATCTAAAAAGAAAAAACTTACCAAAGATGAATGGGAGACCTTTCAGATAAAAGCCGGTAGAGTTAGTGGATATATTTCATCATATTTGTATAAATAAATTTTAACAAAACTCTAACATTAAAAGATTGGTATTACCAATCTTTTTTCGTATATTTACTATGTAAATAAAAAAGATATATTTATACTAAATACTAAAAGGTTATTATGAAAGTACAATATGAATGTAAATGGCCATCCAACGTTAATAAATTTTAATGTTAATCAATCGCCTAATGGATTTTTATGTACAATAAAAACCAGTAAGGATGCGGACAAGATAAATGAAATCCTACATTTTTCAGGTAATCCATACATAATAGAACAAAAATTAAAATCACATATTAGTGAAATTATAGGTTTACCAATTTTATTTGATAAAACTTATGAAAGTGAAGGATATAATTTTAAAATAAGATTGAATTTATTAATAAGACAATTAAGATAATATGAAAGTAACATTTTTATCAAACAGACAAAAAATAGAAGTTAATTTCAATACCACTAAAACTAAAAGCGGTTTTGCCGTAATGGCCAAAACCTCCAAAGATTTAGATAAATTACAAGATTTGGTTGCTAATTCAAATAAAACGCTAATAATTCAAAAAGGATTGGAAGAGTATATTATGAAAAAATTAGATTTGGATATTTATACTGATGATAACTACCAAGGAGCTGGATATGGTTTTAAAATAAATTATTATACAATATTAAATAAATTATGATAACATTAAAATCAATTATTGAAGCAGCTAAGTTAAACGAATCCCCTAAAACTAAAAAAGATAACGATACTTACTTTAAATCAGCAACCGATGCAGTGATGTTTGCCAGAACCCAAGCAGAAAAAAGAGGATTCCAAATCGATGAAGATGAGTGGAATTCCCAAATAACAATGGGTGGTAGGTATTCAAGAACAAGACCATCTGTTGGTAAAACGCATTCATTTTCAATTGGATTACTAAAAAATGGTAAACCACAAAGAAAAAACTTAACCATTACTCTTTATGGAATGGACAGTGGTAATTTTGAATTAAACCACTATATTAACTAATGATAAAATTAAAAGAATTGATAAGTAGAAGTTTATTTGTAGAAAGTAAGAAACTCAGAGTATTTGATATGGATGATACTTTGGTAATGACCAATTCTTTTATATATATTACCGATACATCTGGTAAAGAAAAAAAACTAACTCCTGGTGAATACGCGGTTTACAATGAGAAACCAGGTGAAACTTATGATTTCAGAGATTTTCATACTATTCAAAACCCAACTGAAATTAAAAAAATGACCAAAGTTCTGAAAAGAATGATTAGTAAGAGTGGTGGAGATGGTGTATTTATTCTAACTGCAAGACCACAGTCAGTTGATAGGCATATTACAAAATACTTAAAAGATATAGGTATTAATCAGAAAATACCTGTAACTGGTTTACAAAATAATGACCCGAAAGCCAAAGCAAAGTGGATTGAGGATAAAATTGATAATGAAGGATACGATGATGTTTACTTCGCAGATGATTCAATCAAAAATGTAAACGCAGTAAAGGATATGTTAAGAACTAAGAATGTGCGATTTAGAGTGCAACATATAAAACACTAGAATTAAAAGAAACTCTACAAATTGACTTAATTTAGTTTGATGGTTATACCACCAATTGAATATGCAAATGTTGAATTCAAACATGCAATGGTAGTTACATTAAACAATCTATATAAAAAATACAAAATAAACATACGAATTAAAGAAAAATCGTATAAAAATAACTAAAGGAGTATTATGATTAAACTTAAAGATATACTAAAAGAGGATGTAGCAACCGATTTACTTAAACTAAACGGAATACGATTCCAAATAGGATCAGGGACAGAAGGTAATTTAAACCCGGATAGAAAATGGATATTGGATAAATTCGAAGAAATGATATTTTTCTATTTCTTGGATTCCGACTTCAAGTTTAATTACACGAATGATTCGAATGAATATGTAAAAATATTCAAAAATGAGATTAGTAATCCATTTATGAAAAATCTTAAAAAATTCATAAATGATTATACTATTACAAAAAAGGATTTTTCAGGTCATCCCGTAATCACTATTAAACCAAATTTTAATTCCGAAACATGGGTAGATAATTATTTTGTAAAAAGTAAAAAACTATCACAGCAATTAAAAAAAGAATACTATGAATATCGGAAGGAATATGCAGGTAAGGAAATAAAAGGATTAATAATAAAGGAATATTATGATTAAGTTTAAAGATATACTATTTAAAAACAACATGCCATTGCATGAATGTATAATAACGCATACTGTTTTGAATGATAAAGTATTATTGGCTAAAAATAGAGATAGGGCATACAATCCCACAATCAGTATAGTTCGAGATTTAATTGATGGTATTGAAATTGTGTATATTTTAGATATCGATACAGATTGGTCTGAAGGTATGAACTCAAATGGTATTGGTATTATAAATTCAGCACTTATGGTTACTAATGATGAGAACGAAAAAAAGATTATAAAAAAGAAAGGTAAACCTGGACCAGATGGTGGAAAGATTAGATTAGCATTATCTAAGAAAACCTTAGCCAATGCACTTCAATCGATTACAAGCTATAAGGGAGTTGGTAAATTCTCATTAATGGGGCATACGTTCATTTGTAGTCCAGATGAATCAGTTTCAATAGAAGTTACATCAGCACATATACCAGTAATCAAACGGTTAAACAGGAAGTATAACCACGTAAGAACCAATCATGGATATGATTACCCCAATTCCGGCTATACAAGTGGAGCATCAAGGAATTCATCAGAATCTCGGTGGAATATAGCTCAGAAAGTATTAGATGCGGCAGAAGTCCCATCAGATATACTCAATGGGTTAAGTGGTATTTACCCGATTAATAGAAGAGATAACCCATATAGGGATAATGACAAGGTAAAATCCCCAACTGAAAAGGATGTGTTATCAACATCAACTCAAATTTTAATGAATCTTAATGATTTAATTTTTAATGTACGATTGGATAAATTTAAATCAACTTATGTTGGTATTGATGATAGGACACCATCCTATTATAAACCAAAAATTAAGATTGATGTTGAATATGTAAAAAATACAACTAAGGGGTTACCTAAATTGAAATAATATAAAGAAACGAGAAATATTTAAAGATTCAACCGATTCTAATGCAGTTGGCAGACATGAAATTAATCACATATCACATGGTAACAAATCAGCATCATTAAAGCCAACGCAAAGTGGATTGAGGATATGATGGATGTTTCATAACTTTGGTATAATTTTTGAAACTATATATGTATATTAAAGGATATACATTATGAAAAAATTATTATTACTTCTATCATTCGTATTTTTAACTTCGTGTACTTCGTTAGATTTCCAAATTAGAACACTCAATACCATTGGTATGTACGATGGTATTTATTACAATTCCCCACAAAATATACCCAACAACTTTTACTTTTTACACCCCAACTATCACAATATTGTGAATCACAATGATTTTTGGTGGGATTATTCCTTAAACAATCCCTATGGTTACGGACTAACTTATAATTGGATATATAATCGTTGGAACTCAAACCAATGGTTATTCCAACCCAATTATGGTCCCATTCGATATAGACCAATCGTACCAAATAGAGTAGTGGTACCAAATATTGGCAGAAGAAATACTACTATTATAGAAACTCCTCGTAGAACTAATTACATAACCCACATAAGAGTTCCTAATCAACAAACTCCTCAGATGAGATATACTATACCACGAACACGAATTACTACACCAATAACTCAACCAACACGACGTACTCCACAACGGCGAGAAATACAACAAACTCAACCCACTCGTAGAACGTCATCGGTAGTAATAAAAAATAAACAAAACTAATAGTTCCTTATATTTATATACAAATAAGGAATAATTATGCCAAGTAGTTCAAAACAGCAACAAAAATTTATGGGAATGGTTCATTCACTACAAAAAGGTGAGATGAAACCATCCGATGCTTCATCAGATGTAAAAACAGCAGCTGATTCTATGAGTAAAACTGATGCTAAGGATTATGCATCAACTGCACATAAGGGTTTACCAAAAAAGGTAAAACAAGAAATACTCAACAAACTTAAAGAATATGGTGGTAAGATGGGTAGAGACTATATGGGTGGTGATGATATACCTACCAAAAAGAAAGGTGGGTTAAGAGATTTTGATGGATATGATAATGTTGACTACAACAGAGATATGCCAATGGATGAAGTATCATCGGCCGACTCATACAAAATATCAAGAATGTTAGGTACTGCTCAACAATCTACTAAAGATTTTATTGATGATAATAAAGTTGATGTAAAAAAATTGGAATCATATATAAGAAATTTATCACCTGCAAAAAAAGTTATAATTAAAGATATCATACATGGAAGTACTGATATCCGATTAAGTAATATCAAAAAGAACTTAATTAAACAAATAAAAGAATCCATCAAAGAAGGTATTTCGGTATTTGATGAAAGATATTTCGGTAAAAAAGGTATCATCATTATGATTGATGATAATGGTAAAATAGTATCTGCAATATTCAAAGATAAAAAGAACGCCAATAAATTCAACAGAAACACACCAGCTGATATCAAAAAACTTTTACAACTTGCTAAGAACACAAAATACCCAAAGGCAATTGATGAATCAGTTCAAGAAAGTGGTTTACCACAAAATTGGATGGCGGGTAGAACTTCTGATTATCATACTAAACTTCGTGGTAAACATAGAGAATATGATGATACTAACTTCCCCAACAAAAGAAAACATTCAGGCCAACCAGATTTAGAAGATGATGGAGAAGTGAATGAAGGATTTGATAAGGTAGAACACCTAAAATTACTTAATAAGGCTTTAAGAGTAATGCCTGGTTCTCTAAAACAAAAAGAGATAATCAGACAACTTAATATAGTTAGAAAAGCCGGTGGAATGAGACCCCTTAAAGAAACTGCAATTCAAGAATATGGTTCTAAAGATACACAATCTTTTCTTCAACCAACACCCGAAGATAAAGTTGATGGTACCCCATTAGACAAAATGGCAATAGATGCTGATGATATAGAACTTGAAGAGGAAGCTAAGAGAGATTACAAAGATGAGTACAAGAAGTTTCAATCTTCAACAAAATCCAAGAAATATAGAGCCGAACTAAATAAGTACAATCGAGATAAAAATACCTATGGAAATGGTGATGGTAAAGATGCATCACACAAAGGTGGTAAGATTGTAGGATTTGAAACCGAATCTAAAAATCGTGGTAGAGCAGAAAAAAGTAGATTAAAGAAAAAATAAACGTAAGGGGAATCACATAACATTCCATATAGGATAAAGTAAAATTATGAGTTTAAAATCACTACAAACAAAAATTGCGGTTACTGCCGATGGGGTATTTGGACCTACTACAATGAAAAAAGCTATGGAGTTTTATAAATTAACTCCTGAACGAGCAGCACACTTCTTTGCACAAACTGCACACGAAAGTGGTAACTTCAAAGCATTTTCTGAAAATCTAAACTATAGTGCAAGTGGGTTATTGGGTATTTTTAAAAAATACTTTCCAAGTGAAGCTCTTGCAAAACAATATGCTAGAAACCCAGAGATGATAGCCAACAGAGTTTACGCATCTCGTATGGGTAATGGAACTGAGGCATCAGGAGACGGATGGAAATTTAGAGGTAGAGGCGCATTACAATTAACTGGTAAAAATAATTACAAACAATTTTCAGATTATCTTAAAAAGCCGGAAATAATGACTAATCCAAACTTAGTTGCAACTGAATATTCATTTGAATCCGCAATCTTTTTCTTTGATACGAATAAACTTTGGTCTATTTGTGATACAGGTGTAACTAAGGATTCAATTTTAAAATTAACCAAAAGAATAAATGGTGGTACACATGGTCTTCCTGATAGAGAAGAAAAGACTATAAAGTATTACGGATATGTAAAATAATATAGTATGGCAAGAGGTTCACACAAATCACCACAATTTAAAAAAAGTGGTAAACGTACACAATCAAAAAATAAAGATTTAAAAAGGTTAAAAGCTAATCAATTAGTTTTATCATTATTTAAATAAAGGAACAAAAATGTAGTAAGACATTCAGATTGTAGTGGTTATGATGCGCAAAGCAAGGTAAAACAAATCCAGGTTCTGCATTTGAATGGAAAAGATTTATCGAAGCATTACACGGATAATACTTATAATAAAGAAGTTATACAAATATAAACAGTTATACATTATGAATTTTATAAGGAGACAATGGATGGCTTTCAAAGATATTTTTAAAGATAGTAACGATTTAAACGAAAAAAACATCGTTGGGTTTACATCATTCACAGTAATGGTTATATTTGCATTGGCAGATATCATAACCGGATTTTTTGGAAAAGATTTGGTAATACAAGAATTTATTTACAATTCATTTGTAATAATTACATTGGGTTCTTTTGGTATTGATGGATTACAAAAATTAGGAAGTAAAAAATAATAAACAAAAATTCCCTCGGGCGCTACCGAAGGCAGGTGGGGATGACCTCATAGAAATATGAGGTTTTCTTTTTTACGATATTTATAGGAAATGAAAGAAAAAGTTGCATTAATATTGGTTACAGGTATAATGATATTATTAGTACTTATAGTAATAGGAGATTTCTACATTGCATTAGAAGAGAGTAGACCTATAGACGAAAGTATAATACATCTTTTACAATTAACAATTACCGGATTAGTAGCCATAGTAGGTACTTATTTTGGTATGAATAATAATAAAAACAAATAAATTAAATAATAATTATGAAGAATCCATTAAAAAAAATAAAAGTACCTAAAATACCCAACCCAATTCCTAAAATACCTAACCCCATTGATATAATTAAGGATGTAGTTGATGATGCGGTTAAAACTACTGAGAACATATATAAGGATGCAACAAAAGCCGTAGTACATACAACAGATGTCGTTGCTAAGAATACAACTGAAGCGGCCAAACAAGGTATTGATGTGACATCTACAGTATGGAAAGAAGGTAGTGCACAGGCAATTGAATTTTCTAAAGAAGGATTGGAAGTAGTTGAAGAAGGAGTAACAGCTGCTATTGATTGGTTAGATGAAAATGCTTGTTACATTGGATTGAATATGGCACTAACAACCGGATGTGTTATGTACTTCACACCAAAACCGGCACCCGCTGACCCCGGTACTGTAACATCAACTACAATTAGTGCAACTATGTTAGCTGCAATGGCAACAGTAGGACAAAAAGTGGCAATGATGGCAGTATCAACTGTAATTGGTAAATTGTTAGCTGACGGTATATTTTTAATACCAGGTGTTAACGGAAAGTGTGATAAACCATTACTAACAAGAGTACTTACTAATGTAGTAGGTAAAGCAAATCCAATATACGCAACAGCAGCATTATCAACACCAGCAGGTGTAGGTATATTTGTAGGTTCAGTAGTATCACCAATTGTAGCAACACTTATATGTGAAGGAGTTGTACCCAATGGATTTTCTAAATTAGATTCGTAAAAATTAAATAAAAAAGTTATATAATATGGCAGTATATTTTTTTACGGGTCAGCCAGGAGCAGGTAAGACCGTATTAGGAAAAAAACTACACAACTTCCTAAAAACAGAAAAAAGAAATTGGAGAAGAGATGTTTTTCACTTAGATGGTGATGATTTAAGAGAACTCACTATTAACAAAGATTATTCAACTGAAGGTAGGATTAACAATATCAGAAATGCCCAAATGATTACAGAATATCTACATAATAATGGATGTGATGTAGTAGTATCATTAGTGGCACCATATCGTTGGTTAAGAGAAGAATTTAAAGAAAGAATTGGATATGAAAACTTCCAAGAATTTTATGTTCACACTACTGAACCAAGAGAAAGAGACCACTTTCATGTAAAAGATTACGAACAACCTGAAATTGAATTTATTGATGTGGATACTACCAAAGATTCACCTGATGTATCTTTTTCTAAAATTATCAATCACTTAGGAAACTTAAATAAATTGTAATGGCAGAATTAAAAGCTAAAGCAGATAAAGAATCTTCCTCAACCGAAATCAAATACTCAATGTTTGTAGGTAGATGGCAACCTTTACATTCAGGACATCTTTGGTTAATCAACGAAAGATTAAAAGAAGGAAAGAATGTTTGGTTGGCAATTAGAGATGTCAAACCAGATGAAAAGAATCCATGGACTGCCCAAGAAATTGAACAAATGGTTAATGAAGGGGAACTAAAAGATTTAATCCAAGCAGGAAAAGTAGTTACTTCAATCATTCCAGATATTGAATCAATCAATTATGGTAGAGGAGTTGGATATGATATTATAGAACACATACCACCACAAGAAATAGGTGAAATTTCTGCAACTTCAATTAGAGAGCAGATGAGAAAAGATGGTAAGTTATAAAAGACACATAGCAAAAACTATATCGTGGAGAATCATTGGTACATTAGATACAATAATACTTTCAGGTATAGTAACTGGTAGTTGGACTACTGGACTTGCTATTGGTGGATTCGAAGTATTTACTAAAATGATTTTATATTTCTTTCACGAAAGAGTATGGTACAAATTTAGTAACTTTGGAATAACTCCAATACATAAAAATAAAGGAAACTCTATCAAAAAGTTTTAATACACTATACTTATACTAAACTGAATTAGTATGGAAAATAAAGATGAGAAGTTTTTTCCTAACTTTGACCCCACAAATGATTTATCACAAGCAGGGAAAAAAAGAAGGATGAAACGTGGGCTAGGGGCACAACCTCTAATGGAATCTGAAATAAAGAATGCACAAAAGAAGGCTCGTTCTGCCATGGAAGCCGCAAGATTACTTGGAGTATCTTACAACACTTATAAAAAATACGCAAGAAAATATGGTATCTTTGAGGATTTAAAGAATCCTGATGGTAATGGTATAAAGAAGGGATATAACCTAAAACGTGGTAAGTATTCCTTAGATGATATCTTAAAGGGTAAATATCCAGAGTATCCCATATGGAAGTTAAAACAAAGATTACTCAACAATGGGTATATGTTGGAGAAATGTAACGAATGTGGTTTTGAGGAAAAGAGAATTATTGATGGTAAAGTTCCATTAGTTTTAGATTTTATTGATAGCGATAGAAAAAATCACTTATATGATAACCTCAGAATGATTTGTTTTAATTGTTCTTTTTTAATCAACGGAAATTTAACTGGCCCTAAACAAGAATTTGAATATTAATTTGGAATATTCAAATATTAGTTGTATCTTTATATCAAATAAAAAACTATGAGTTACATAATAGGAAGTCCTTGTGTAAGTACCTGTGATACTGCATGTGTTCATGTGTGTCCAGTCGATTGTATTCATGGACCCATTGATATTGATGGAATGGGAAGTGAAGTTGAAAAAATGAGTAAAGATGAACTCTTTGGAAAACAACTTTACATAGATCCATCTGAATGTATTGATTGTGGTGCATGTTTACCAGAATGCCCAGTAGCTGCAATATACGAATCAGAAGAAGATGCAATTGAAAAAGATGGAACGGATGAATATGTGAAGAAAAATTATGATTTTTTTGGACGAGAATGGAAATAATTTTAAAAAAGATTTGGAATAACGAATAAACATTCGTATCTTTGTATCAAATATTAATAACATAAATAAAAAACAAATGAGTAAATTTTTTGAAGTACAAGTTGAAATAGTAGTGGCAACACTTAAAAATGGTAAAGACAAAAAGAATAAGGAAACTTATTTAGTAGATGCCCAATCGGTAACAGAAGCAGAAGCACGAGTTGTAAAAGACTTCGAGGTAAGTGGAGTACAACTTGATTACAAAGTATCTGCTGCAAAAGAAAGTAGAATACTAAGGGTAATAGAATAATCAAATGGCCAAAGTTGCTGAGATAGTACAAGAAGAAATTAAGATTAAAGCTGCACGTAGAGTACCACCTGGAGACAATTGGAAATGTATATTTAATGATGCAAATGATACAATTGAATTTTCCAATTTGACTGATTGTTTGGAGTATATTCATCAAAAGACAGGCAAAACTCAATTCTATATGGATGCTAGGGAAGGATTTGTGTACATAGTAGACACAGAAGAAAAAATCATAGAACCCGAACCAACGAAAATATGGAGTCTTTACGGTGAAGAATAAAATTAGAAAAATAGTATTAACTATCGCATTTATCTATGGTAGTTTGTTTCCAAAATCAGGTGTAATTGTATCTGAAAAATCATTGGAAGAATTGGAAGAAAAGGGTGAAATCCATTTAGGTATATGAAATTTATTGTACATCATAAAATGAATAAAGGTTTAATTTATTTTTTATCTCATAATTTAATTGATAGAAAAATAGATTATAATAAAAAAATAATTTATGGATTTTATAACGATGTATATATTTTATTTAAATTTGAAACAGATGAAATCGATGATTCCAATTCTTTTCATATTATAATAAGAGAAGAATCAGTTAAACGTTGGTCAATTGATTCTGGATTAAAAGAATTTGCTCCCAAAGTTGGATTTCCAAAATGTATTAAATATGAATATGAATATCTTTTAAAAAATTTAGATTTTAAAAATAAAAAATATATTTTATTTTGGAATTTCGGAGAAAATTTATTTGTCCATATGAAAAATAGTAATATAGAACGTAATAAAGAAATAAGATACTTACGAAAATTAACAGAAAAAACAACATTCTTTTCAGATAATTTTATAGATGATGATTATTTTAAATTTCCAATATTGGATTCTAAAATAAATAAATCTCTAACTAATGATATTTTTATGTGGAATTATTTAGCACAAATAACTTGGGCAAATGAATTTTCAGAAACATTTAAGCATTTAAACCCACCATATAAATTAGGAGTATCATTTCGTGCACCAAAACCACATAGAATTGATATAATAAAACAGTTATCTGAAATAAATAATAGAGAAATATTTTTATCATTTTCATCTATGTTATTTGAACGATTTAAAGGATATGATAATCCATCTTGGGATTTTTTAAATTATGACAATATATATTCTGAATTAAAAGGTGTAAAAAATTTATCAATAAATTCTGTTGGAGAAATGGAAAATACTGATTTTAGTGATTTAAATTTTACATCAAATAATGAAACATATATGGAGTTTGATTACTATTTTAGAATATTACCAAAAGCCAAAATACAATTATTAGATGAAACTCATTCATATTCTGCCGAAGATTCAATACCAATGAATTTAAGTGAAAAAACATATATTTTATTGTTAGCAAATATTCCATTCATATCAACACA
>Ga0209702_10007007_pt1 | contig 14059 bp, 12 predicted proteins | sample FRY01_FD_187210 | JGI IMG/M metagenome (GOLD analysis project Ga0209702, IMG submission 187210) | Freshwater microbial communities from Lake Fryxell liftoff mats and glacier meltwater in Antarctica - FRY-01 (SPAdes) (version 2) | ecosystem: Environmental > Aquatic > Freshwater > Ice > Glacier... | reverse complement strand
CAACCGCCGCGCCCCCGGCACGGTTTGAGCCAGAACGTAGAAATTCAGCCAGGCGCTGACCACCTCGCGCCTGAAATTAGCGGGGCTGAAGGAGGCCAGCAAAATCGCATCAAGCCGCGCCTCGGCGCTGGTGGCCGTGGCCAGTGCGCCGCGCACCTCGGCACCATAAAGCGACAGGATATGGCGCATCGCTGCCAGAAAGATCGCCTCCTTGCCGCCAAAATAGTGATGCGCCAGCGCGGTGGACATGCCAGCACGCTTGGCAATCTGCCCCACGGTCACGTCAAGCGACCCCGCGCGACCGATTTCCAAAATCGTTGCATTGACCAAAGCGGTCTTTCGGATAGGCTGCATCCCAAGTTTCGGCATAGCGGTTTTCCACGAATGACTTGCAATCCGGGCTATCCTGAAGTTTATTGACTCGTCAATCAACAAAAAACGCAAACAGTGAGAGGATCAAACATGACCCATTTCAAACGCAGCCTTTTGGCCGGTGTCGCCCTGTTCATCGCAAGCCCGGCCTTTGCAACCTGCGACAAAGTCACCTTTTCCGACGTGGGCTGGACCGATATCACTGCCACCACCGCGACGACGACCTTCGTTCTCAAAGCGCTTGGCTATGAAACTGACATCAAGATTTTGTCGGTGCCTGTCACCTATGCTTCCATGGCGGAGGGTAATATCGACGTGTTCCTGGGCAATTGGATGCCAACGATGGAAGCCGATATTGCCGCCTACCGGGATGCGGGCACGGTGGATACGGTGCGCACCAACCTGACTGGGGCCAAGTATACGCTGGCCACCAATGCCGCAGGGGTGGCGGCGGGCATCACCGATTTCGCCTCGATCGCGCAGGCGACCGAAGCGTTGGACGGCAAGATTTACGGGATTGAGCCGGGAAATGACGGCAATCGCCTGATCATGGATATGATTGATGGCGATGCCTTTGGCCTGAAAGAGTTTGAGGTGGTGGAATCCTCGGAGCAAGGCATGCTCGCGCAGGCTGCCCGCGCCGAGGACCGGGGCGAGGCGATTGTGTTTCTGGGGTGGGAACCGCATCCGATGAACGCCAATATCGCGATGACGTACCTTCCCGGCGGCGATGACTTTTTTGGCCCCGAACTGGGGGGGGCCACGGTCGCCACCAACACCCGTGCGGGCTATGTGACGGAATGCGCCAACACGGGCAAGCTGCTGCAAAATCTTGAGTTCTCGCTTAAATTGGAAAATGAGATCATGGGCGCGATCCTCGATGATGGCATGGACCCCGAGGCCGCTGCGAAAGCCTGGCTGGCGGCCAACCCGGACACATTGACCGCTTGGCTTGACGGGGTGACGACCAAGGATGGCGGCGATGCTATGGCCGCTGTGACGGCTGCCTTGGCCAAATGAAACCTTATGGCCCCGGCGCAATCCGGGGCCAATCCATAGGATAAACATGGCCCTGTTCACCCCGATCACTGAAGCGCTGACGGCGGTAAAAATCCCAGTGGGGGACGCCGCGCAAAGCGTTGTCAATTGGCTAAAAACCCATGCGGCGGGGGTGTTTGACCTTCTTTCCGACCTTCTGGACGCCTTGATCGAAGGGGTGACCTGGTCCATTGAGGTCACTGGCCCCATCGGCATGACACTGCTGTTTGTCGCGCTGACCTATGCGCTGCAACGCAGTGTGAAGCGCTGTATTATCGTGGCTTTGGGAATGCTGTTCATCCTGAACCAAGGCTATTGGGATCGCACGATTGAAACCCTCTCGCTGATCCTTGTGTCTTGCATCGTCTGCATGGGTGTGGGGGTACCGATGGGCATTCTGGCCGCCCGCCGTGCCTGGGTTTATACCGTGCTGGAACCGGTGCTGGATCTGATGCAAACCCTGCCCACCTTTGTTTATCTTATTCCCGCAGTCATCTTTTTTGGCCTTGGCCCGGTGCCGGGCCTCATCGCCACCGTCATTTTCGCCCTGCCAGCGTCGATCCGCCTCACCCATCTTGGCATCTCCACCACCCCCACCGCCCTGACCGAAGCCGCAACCGCCTTTGGCGCGACGCCCATGCAGCGCTTGCTGAAGGTAGAACTGCCTTCGGCTTTCCCGCAAATCATGGTGGGGCTGAACCAGACCATCATGCTGTCACTGTCGATGGTGGTGATCGCCACGCTTGTCGGTGCGGGCGGCCTTGGCCAGCCGGTACTGAACGGGCTGAACCGGATGAAACCTGACCTTGGGTTCGAATCCGGCTTTGTCATCGTAGCCCTCGCCACCGTTTTGCGGGTGATGCTGGAGGTGCGCAAGAAATGACGCAAAATGCTGTCGAATTTGACCGGGTGTCGATTGTTTTTGGCGACCGCCCCGATGTCGCCCTTCCTATGATGGATGAAGGCCAGACCCGGTCGGAAATCCAATCGTCAACGGGGCAGGTTCTGGGCGTGCATGATTGCAGTCTGTCGGTGGCGATGGGCGAGATCCTCGTGCTGATGGGCCTGTCCGGCTCTGGCAAATCTACACTTTTGCGTGGCGTGAACGGCCTGAACCCCGTAGTGCGCGGCGAGGTGCGCGTGCGCGATGGCGACACCATGACATCTGTCACCCATGCCGACCGCGCCACCCTGCGCCGCCTGCGCCTGTCCAATATTGCAATGGTTTTTCAATCTTTTGGCCTGCTGCCCTGGCGCACGGTGCGCGAGAATGTGGGCTTGGGGTTGGAGCTTGCGGGCCAATCCCAGGCCCAGCGCCGCGCAGCCGTCGAGGCGCAGCTGGAACTGGTGAACCTAAGCCAATGGGCCGACCGCAAAGTGGGCGAATTATCGGGCGGGATGCAACAGCGCGTGGGCCTTGCCCGCGCTTTTGTAACAGATGCGCCGATTTTGCTGATGGATGAACCCTTTTCGGCGCTGGACCCGCTGATCCGCGCCCATCTGCAAGACGAACTGCTGGAACTGCAAAAGCGCCTGCAACGCACGATTATTTTCGTCTCACACGACCTTGATGAAGCCTTCAAACTCGGCAATCGGATAGCACTTATGGACGGCGGGCGCATCGTGCAAGTCGGCACCGCGCGCGAGATTATCGCCAACCCCGTCAGCGATTATGTAGCACAGTTTGTCGCCCATATGAACCCGCTCAGCGTGCTGACTGCGCGCGATGTGATGCAGGCAGGAAGCAGCACCGCCAGCATGGAAATCGACGCCGAAACCCCTGTGATCCAAATCATGGAGCATATGCGCGACGGCGCCACCGATATCGCCGTCACCGATAAAGGCCAACGCATCGGCACCCTTACAACCGCGCATGTCATGGGCCGGCTGGTGAATCCACGGGGTTAAGTCGGCGATACCCTGGCCGTTCATCTTGGCCCAAATATCCATTTTCCCGTGTGGCCTGAAAACCGCCTTGTGACGATTATCCCGCATCTTTCGCAGTGGCCTTCTTCGGCGCAGCTTTCTTTGGCGCTATCGTCTTGGCTGGCGCTTTCTTGGGGGCAGTTTTCTTGGCGGGGGCCTTTTTCACAGCTGCCTTCTTCGCCGGGGCCTTCTTCTTCGTCCCCGTCTTGGCCGCGCGCTCCGCAAGCAACTCCAGCGCTTGATCCACTGATATATCCGCGGGATCAATCTCCTTCGGCACCGTCGCGTTCACCTTACCCCATTTGATATAAGGCCCATATCGCCCGGGCATGACTTGCATCGCCCCACCTTCGGGGTGTTCGCCAAGATCCTTGAGCGGCTCTGCCGCTGCCCGCGCCTTGCTGTATTTATTAGCCAAAACTTCCACAGCGCGGTTCATGCCGATGGTGAAAACCTCCTCCACATCGGGCAGGTTGGCATAGACCTTGTTGTGCTTGACATATGGGCCATAGCGGCCAATCGCGGCCTCCACCATCTCGCCGTCTGCGGGGTGCGGGCCAATCAGACGCGGCAGGGACAGCAGGGTCAGTGCCTTTTCCAGCGTCATCGCCTCTGGCCCCCAGCCTTTGGGCAAGCTGGCGCGGGGCGGCTTTGGCACCTCCTCGGTGGCCTCGCCGCGCTGCACATAGGGGCCAAAACGCCCCGACCGCAGGCTAATTTGTTCACCGTTGTCATCGACACCCAATATCTGCCCATCGGGGGATATTGCCATGCCCTCCTCACCACCCGCGACCGAAATCGGCCGGGTGTAACGACATTCAGGATAGCTGCCACAGCCAATGAAGGCCCCGCCGGACCGCGCCGTTTTTAAATGCAGCCGCCCCTCGCCGCAGACCGGGCAAATCCGCGGGTCCGACCCATCGGCGCGCGCAGGATACAGGTGCGGGCTTAGAAAATCGTCGATCTTGGTCAGCACTTCGCCGATGCGCAAATCCGCCGTCTCGGTAATCGCTGCCGAAAAATCACGCCAGAACCGCGCCAGCACTTCCTTGTAATCACGCTCGCCCGCCGACACATCGTCAAGTTGGCCTTCAAGGTCGGCGGTAAAGTCATATTCCACATATTTGCGGAAATAACTCGACAGGAAAGCAGTGACCAGACGCCCCTTATCCTCGGGGAACAAACGGTTTTTATCCTTGCGGACATATTCGCGGTCCACGATCGTGGTCATGATGGAGGCATAGGTAGAGGGCCGCCCGATTCCCAATTCCTCCATCCGCTTGACCAAAGTGGCCTCGGTGTAGCGCGGCGGGGGTTGGGTGAAATGTTGTTGGCCCAGCACCGATTGATGGCTGTTGGTGACGGCAGAGGGCACGCGGGTTGCCGATGTTTCGACCACGCCGTCGCCCGCCGCCTTGGCAAACGCCTCAGCGAAAGCGCCTTTCACAAAGGCCGCCGCCTCGCCTTGCATGATCTGCGGCAGGCGGCCTTCATCGCCATCCTCATCATCGCGGCCTTCCTCATAAAGCTTCAGGAAACCGTCGAACAACACCACCTGCCCTGTGGCGCGCAGCACGATCTGGGCATCGTTGCTGCCCACATCCACGGTCGTGCGCTCCAACCTCGCGGCGGCCATCTGGCTGGCGATTGTACGCTTCCAGATCAGGTCATAAAGCTTCTTTTGCTCCCCATCGAGCCGCAGATCCTCTGCGGCCGACGCCATGACAGTGGGGCGGATGCATTCATGCGCCTCTTGCGCGTTCTTGGCTTTGTTTTTATACACACGCGGGCTTTCGGGGACGTATTTATCACCATAGCGCGACTTGATCGCGGCCCGCGCCTCGGTGATCGCCTCTGGCGCCATGTCGATGCCATCGGTGCGCATATAGGTAATATGCCCGGCCTCATACAGGCGCTGTGCGGCCCCCATGCATTGCTTGGCCCCCATGCCGAATTTCCGGCTGGCCTCTTGTTGCAGGGTGGAGGTCATGAAGGGCGCGGACGGGTTGCGGGACGCGGGTTTTGCCTCTACCGACAGAACCGTCAATGTTCGATTTGTGACAGCCTGAACCGCCAAATCGGCAGATTCGACATTAGAGATGTCAAATTTATCCAATTTTTTGCCGCCCAACACCGTCAAGCGCACATCGTAATCCTGGCCGCGCGGCGTTTGCAGGCGCGCATTCACGCCCCAGAACTCCCGGGCGCGGAAGGCCTCAATCTCCATCTCCCGCTCAACGATCAAACGCAGGCAGACCGATTGTACGCGCCCCGCCGATTTCGCCCCTGGCAGTTTGCGCCACAAAACGGGCGAGAGGGTGAAACCGACCAGATAATCCAGCGCGCGCCGCGCCAGATAGGCATCCACCAGCGGCACATCAATCTGGCGCGGGTTCTTCATGGCCTCGGTCACAGCGGCCTTGGTGATGGCGTTGAATGTAACACGGCTGACCTTGGTATCGGGCTTTATACTTTTGGCCAGCGCCTCATGCAGGTGCCAGGAAATCGCCTCACCTTCGCGGTCAGGGTCGGTCGCAAGGATCAATTCGTTGTCCAATTTCAGCGCCTCGGCAATCGCCTTCACATGCTTCTTGCTGTCGGCGGCGATCTCCCATTTCATGGCGAAATCTTCATCCGGATCCACCGAACCATCCTTTGGCGGCAGGTCACGCACATGCCCGAAAGAGGCCAGCACGGTATAGTTGGAACCGAGATATTTGTTAATTGTCTTGGCCTTGGCGGGCGATTCAACAACGACAACAGCCATAAAAAACCTCTTTTCCGAACGGACCAAATGCTGGCGGGGCAAGATGTGGGTGAATAGGCCGCATTGTCAATGGAGCCAAGCCCCATTCGGAAAAGGGCGAAAGACCGGCAGAAATTCTAGTGGGCAGGGATTGATGGCAGGTATCAGTCGACGCGGGACAACAGGCCTCCGGCCTGGCGCAGCACTTTGCCCTCCAGCTCCAGCGTCAGCAGTTCGGGGGTGATACGGGCGGTTGGCATGGCCAGATCGCGGATCAATTGATCTTCGGCCAAGGGGCTGGGACCAAGCCGGGCCAGAATCTGGCTGTGAAGGCTGGAGATGTCGGCCAAGGGGCGGCGCTCTGGCGCGGGGGTCGGCAGTTTGGGCGGGGGCGCGCTTGCCTGCGGCACTGCGCTATCCGCGCGCGGCAGGCTGCTGCCGATCGCCTCCAGCACATCTGAGGAGCTGCGCACGAGTGTCGCACCATCGCGGATCAGCATGTTGCAGCCCGCGGCGCGCGCATCAAACGGATGGCCGGGCACCGCCAACACCTCGCGCCCCTGATCCAGCGCGTTGCGCGCGGTGATCAAACTGCCAGATCTTGCCGCCGCCTCCACCACCACAACGGCGCGCGACAGGCCCGATACAAGGCGGTTGCGCAGCGGAAAATGGCGGGCTTGGGGCGCAAGTCCCATGGGTTGTTCCGAAATTCGGCAGCCTTTGGTGGCGATATCCTGGGCAAGCTGGGTATTTTCCTCGGGGTAGATCATATCCACACCGCCCGCCTGCACCGCCACTGTACCAAGTGCCAAGGCCGCCTTGTGCGCCGCCGCATCAATGCCGCGCGCAAGGCCCGAAACCACAACAAAGCCCTTTTCCCCAAGCGTTTCGGCCAGCCGTGTCGCCATCCGCACCCCAAGGCTGGAGGCGTTGCGTGCCCCCACCATCGCCACGCCGGGACGGTTCAGCAACGCGGCATCGCCAATCACCCACAGAATCGGCGGCGCGTCGGCAAGATCGTAAAGTGCGGCTGGATAGGCCCCCTCCCCCCAACAGATCAGCCGCGCCCCCGCCGCGCGCCCCAGTGCCATTTCCTGGTGAACCACCGGTTCGGGGCAGATGGCATAGTGTTCCACCCCCGCTGCCGCCGCAATTTCTGGCAGCGCCTGCAGCGCCGCAAGCGCCGTGCCGTGTTCGGCAATCAGGCGGTGAAACGTCACGGGGCCTACGCGGCGCGACCGGATAAGGCGCAACCAATCCACCCGCGCGGCCCCTGTCAGATCGGGGACGGGCTTGTGGGCGGGGGTAAAAAGATCCGAATCCATGGCGCGCCTTTGCGTTAACCTGCCCCAGCTTTTGCCGTTAAGGGTTAATGGCGCGTAAATTATTTCAGGATTCCCAAAATTTTGCGGTAAATTCCTCGCCATTTTGCATCAAACATTGGCAGCGCGCGCCAGACCGCCTATATCAGCACAATGTTTAATGCCCTCCTTCGCCGCTTGACGGCCCCGACACCCGAGCGCCTGCCTGAACCCGATGCCGATCTGGCACTCGCGGCTTTGCTGGTGCGCCTTGCCCGCGCGGATGGCCAATATGCCCCAGCCGAAGTGGCACGCATTGACCGGATTTTGATCGCGCGCCACGGGGCGGGGGCTGCCGATCTGCGCGAGCGTGCCGAAGTGCTTGAGGCGCAAGCCCCTGATACCGTGCGCTTTACCCGCGCCATCAAGGATGCCACGGCGCTGGAGGATAGGGCCGAAATGCTGCAAGCCATGTGGTCCGTGGCCTTGGCGGATGAGGCGCGGGAGGCCGAGGAGGACCAGTTGATGCGGCTGGTGGCAAACCTGTTGGGGTTGACCGACCAGCAATCGGCGCTGGCGCGCCAGAAGGCCGCGCAGGGATGATTGCGGCGCTGCCGATGTATGATTTCGACGATCTGCAATCGGCCAATGATGCGCTTTGGAACCGGATCCGCGATGGGCTGCGCGCCGTGGGCGTTCCTGCGCCGGACCAACTGACGCGCGGTCTTGATCCCTGGGACATCTGGCAATCGCCGGAATTGGTGCTGGCACAGACCTGCGGCTATCCGTTCCGGGCGCGGCTGCACCCGAATGTCACGCTTGTGGGCACGCCCGATTACGGGGTGGAAGGGTGCAAGCCCGGCCATTACCGCAGCCTGTTCATTGCGCGCAAGGATGATCCCCGCGCGGATCTGGCGGCGTTTGATGGCACAGCACTGGCCTATAACGAGGCGCTGTCGCAATCGGGTTGGGCAGCAGCGCAAACCTATGCCGCCGCGCTTGGTCTGCGCTTTGCGGGCGGGTTGCAAACCGGGGCGCACCGCGACACCACGCGGGCAATCGCTGCGGGGCACGCGGATTTGGGCGCGGTGGATGCGGTGACATGGCGCCATCTGCAACGCGTGGAGTCTTGCGTGGCGGGCCTGCGGGTGATCGCGCAAACGGCCCCCACGCCGGGCTTGCCCTTGATCACGGCGCGCGGCAATCCGGCGGGGGTGATCTTTGATGTCGTGGCCCAAGCCATCGCAGGGCTACCCGAGGGGGCGCGGCTGATCTTGGGCCTTCGGGGGCTAACAGCGATTTCGGCCAAGGCTTATCTTGCCGTTCCAAACCCGCCGCCGCCTGACAAAGCAGTGTGACAATCACCGGACCAGCCATTGGGCCAAATCGTGTAAGCCTGCGGCGCTTTTCGGCGAGCTGACGCCACGGACGGCCACAATGGCCGTTGCAAACCCACCAATTATGCGCCCTAATTTACGCAGCCCCCAAGAGTGAGAGCTTTCGTGACCCTAACAGACAGCCCCCAGAAGCCGCTCTCGCCGCAAGACACCGATGAGAGCGCAACCCCTGTCATTGAAATACGCGATTTGCACAAGAGTTATGGCACTCTGGAAGTGCTCAAGGGCATTGATATGGTGGCCCCCCGTGGCCATGTGATTTCGCTTATCGGCTCCTCGGGTTCTGGCAAATCGACGCTTTTGCGCTGTTGCAACCTGCTGGAAGACAGCCAGCAAGGCACCATTCGCTTTGAAGGTGAGGCGGTGCAATGGCGCGGGGAGGGGTTGGCCCGCCACCCGTCCGACCGCGCCCAGGTGACGCGCATCCGCACCAACCTGTCGATGGTGTTCCAGCAGTTCAATCTGTGGTCCCATATGACTATTTTGCAAAATGTGATGGAAGCGCCGCTGACTGTGCTGAAGCGCGACCCGGCGGAAGTTCGGGAAAAGGCGCGCTATTATCTGGACAAGGTGGGGATTGGCGACAAGGCCGATGCCTGGCCCGCGATGCTGTCGGGCGGCCAGCAACAGCGCGCGGCGATTGCGCGGGCCTTGTGCATGGAACCCCGCGCTTTGCTGTTTGACGAGCCGACATCGGCGCTGGACCCGGAGCTGGAGCAAGAGGTGGTCAAGGTGATCAAGGCGCTGGCTGAGGAAGGCCGCACCATGCTGCTGGTGACGCATGATATGCGCCTGGCCGCCGATGTGTCGGATCATGTCGTCTTCTTGCACCAAGGGCGCACCGAAGAGGAAGGCCCGCCCGACGCTTTGTTCAAAAACCCGCAATCAGATCGCTTGCGAGGCTTTCTTTCGGCGGGCGGCTAAGGCACAAAGAACAATCAAAAACGCAAACGATAGGGACCAACCAATGAAAAAGCTTATCTTGACGACTGCCTTGCTTGCACTGACCGCCGGGGCCTCTGTGGCGCAAACCGTGCGGATGGGGACCGAGGGCGCCTATCCTCCTTACAACTTCATCAATGATGCAGGCGAAGTGGATGGGTTTGAGCGCGAGATGGGTGACAAGCTGTGCGAAATGGCGGGGCTGACCTGCGAATGGGTGACGACCGATTGGGACGGGATCATCCCCAACCTTCAGTCCGGTAACTATGACACCATCATCGCGGGCATGAACATCACCGCCGAACGTGCCGAGGTTCTGGCCTTCACCCAAAATTATATCCCACCAGCAAATTCCGCCTACATGGCGCTGGATGCGGGCACGGATGTGCTGACAGGCGTGATTGCAGCACAAACTGGCACCGTTCAGGCAGCGCATGTGGCTGCAAGCGGTGCGACACTTGTGGAATTTGCAACACCGGATGAAACGGTGGCCGCCGTGCGCAACGGCGAGGCGGATGCGGTGTTCGCCGACAAGGATTATCTGGTGCCCATCCTCGACGAATCGGGCGGTCAGTTCGCTTGGGCAGGCGAGGAAGTGCAGATTGGCGACGGTGTGGGCATGGGGCTGCGCAAATCGGATACCGAATTGCGCGACAAGTTTGATGCTGGCATCGCTGCGATGAAGGCAGACGGTTCGCTGAATGCGCTTATCGTCAAGTGGTTTGGCGAAAAAGCCGTAACCTTCTGATCTGACTTGGCAGCGCGGGCCCATCCAACCCAAACGCCCGCGCTGCCGCACCGGATGTTTTATGTTTTCAAGCTGCGCCGACCCATCCACGCTGCAGGGCCTCAATTGGCTTTTGTGCTACCTGACAACGGGCAAGCATTTTGATTTCTATTGGTCTTTCCTGACCGTGTTGACGCTGCTGGCGATCACCGCCCCCACTGCCCTTGCCTTTGGTTTTGGCGGGGCGATGCTGTCGCGGTCGCAATCCCTGCCCCTGCGGATCATTGGCAAGGGCTATACCGCCATGGTGCGCGGCATTCCGGATATTGTGTTTTTCCTGTTCTTTGTCATTGCCTTAGACCAAGGCATCGAATGGCTGATGCATCAAATACGTTGCCCCGACTGGACCGACCCCATCCGCAACGGGTTGGAGTTTCGGGTCTGCCCGCAGGCAAAGGTGCCGCTGAACGCTTCAGCGCAAATCTGGCATTCGGCCTATGGCTTTGCGCTGGCGGTGATAACTTTTGCGCTGGTTTTCGGGGCGTTCGCGTCCAACGTGCTGTACGGTGCCATGCAGGCCGTGCCGCGTGCGCAATTGGAAACCGCCGAGGCTTACGGGATGAGCCATGGGCAGGTGTTCCGCCGCATTCTGGTGCCGCAGATGTGGGTTTACGCCCTTCCCGGCCTGTCGAACCTGTGGATGATTTTGATCAAGGCCACACCCTTGCTGTTTTTGCTGGGCGTGCAGGATATCGTTTATTGGGCGCGGGAATTGGGCGGAGCGAAAACCAGCGCTTTTGCTTATCCGCACCCCGATTGGCGGCTTTACTACTTTATATTCCTGCTGGTGTTCTACCTGTGCATGACCCGGCTGTCCGAAGTGGTCCTGACCCGGTTGCAAGACCGCCTCAGCCTGGGCCAAGCCACCGCATCGGGTGAAGCCCAGCGCAAGGTGGTCGCATGAGTTGTGCGCAGATCATCGCCGATTATGGCTTGCGTTCGCTGGGGATTGGTGAGCGTTTGCTGCCCCGCACCGATTTCACCTTGTGCCATCAATTTACCCTGATCGGGTCCGGCATGCTGTGGAACATCTATTTCGGCGTGCTGGCGCTGGCTTTGGGATTTGTGTTCGCCAATGCGCTGGCACTGGCCAAGGCATCCCGCCACGCCATTGCCCGCAAGCCTGCGGAATGGTTCATCTTTGTGTTTCGTGGATCGCCTTTGTTCATCCAGTTCTTTCTGGCCTATGAGGCGCTGGTGCTGCTGCCCCGCGGCGGGCTGGAAATATTCGGGATGACCGCCGAGGTAAGCTGGCTGTCGCGCGCCTGGGCGGGGGCTTTGATTGTGTTGTTCCTCAACACCGCCGCCTATTCGGCCGAGATTTTCTATGGTGCGCTGCGCTCCATCCCCAAGGGCGATCTGGAGGCGGCAGAGGCTTACGGCATCACCGGCTGGAACCGGTTTCGGCGGGTGGAATGGCCCACGATGCTGCGGCTGGCCTGGCCCGCCTATACCAATGAGGCAATTTTTCTGTTCCACGCGACCACGCTGGTGTTTTTCTCGGGCTTTCCAGCCTTTGGGCAACGCGGCGACGCGCTGTACTATGCGAATTACTTCGCAGACAAGACGTTCAACCCCTTCATCCCCTACCCAATCGTCGGCTTTTACTTCATAGTACTGACCTTGGCACTGATCGGGCTGTTTGGGGCCATCAATCGACGGCTGAACATACATTTGCCGTCTAACGAGCGGAGCCGCGTGAAGCTGCGCCCGCAAATCATCAGGTGAGATATGAAAGACTGGCTGAGAAAGCATCCCGAAGTGCGCACAATCCGTGTCGCTGCGGCGGATCTGAACGGGCAAGCGCGCGGCAAGCGCATTCCGGCGCGCTTTGCCGATAAGGCGGTGACGGACGGCACAAGGTTCCCGTTCTCGGTGCTTAATCTGGACATCTGGGGCGAGGATATCGACGACAGCCCTTTGGTATTTGAACAGGGCGACCAAGACGGGGTTTTGAAGCCGACCGAACGTGGCTTCATGCCGATGCCTTGGCTGGAGGCACCGACAGCGCTTTTGCCGATCTGGATGTTTCGCGAAAACGGCCAGCCTTATGATGGCGACCCCCGCCAAGCCCTTGCAGCCGTCGTCGCCCGCTACAAAGCGCGGGGCCTGACGCCGGTGTGCGCAATGGAGCTGGAGTTTTTCCTGATCGACGATTCGGGCAAAAAGATGCAGGTTCCCGCATCCCCCCGGTCGGGCAAACGCCGAAAGGCGGCGGAAACCCTGTCGATCCGCGCGCTGGATGCGTTTGATACGTTTTTCACCGATCTTTATGATGCCTGTGAGGCGATGGATATTCCCGCCGACACCTCCACATCCGAAACCGGCCTTGGGCAGTTCGAGGTGAACCTGATGCATTGCGACGATGCCTTGCGCGCCGCCGATGATGCCTGGCTGTTCAAGATGCTGGTCAAGGGTTTGGCGCGCCGGCACGGGTTTGCCGCGTCCTTCATGGCCAAGCCTTACCCGGAATATTCCGGTTCGGGGTTACACACGCATTTTTCGGTGCTGGATAACAAGGGTGACAATATTTTTGATTCCGGCGGAACGAAAGGCACGGCGGCAATGCGCCATGCTGTGGCGGGTTGCTTGACCGCAATGCACGATTCCACGCTTTTGTTTGCCCCGCATGGCAACAGCTATGAACGCCTTGTCCCCGATGCCCATGCCCCTGTGGCGATTTGCTGGGGGTTTGAAAACCGCACGGCGGCCATCCGCATTCCGGCGGGGTCCGCGGCGGCGCGCCGGATTGAACACCGCGTGGCGGGCGGCGATGTGAACCCCTATCTGATGCTGGCCGTCATTCTGGGGGCAGCCCTGAACGGGATCGAGGATGGGGTGGAACCGCCGCCCCCCATCTCGGGCAACGCCTATGCGCATGAGGCGCTGGACCAGATCCCGACCGAATGGGGCCAGGCGATTGAAGCGTTTGAGCATTCCACAATCATGCCGCGCATTTTCAGCCGCGATCTGATCCGCAACTATGCGCTGACCAAGCGGCAAGAAATGCATTATTTGGCCGAACTCAGCCCCGAGGAGCAGTTGGAACTGTATCTGGATACGGTCTAACGCCGCTCCGCTCGCCGGCCCCCAGCCTGCCCACAGCATCAGGTACAGCGAGGCCACCGCACAAAACGTATATCCCGCTGCAATGGGGTATATGGTTATATCAAACGCCTGCCCGATCACGGTGGCGAATGTTAAGCTGAACCCTGTTGTCAGCGAGGCGAGCACTGCGGCGGCAAGCCCTGCGATATGGCCAAGGTCTTTCAGCGCAATGGCGTTGAAATTGCCAAATAGTCAGCCCCGGAAGGAACAGCACGACGCAGTAAAATCCCCATGATGATCCACATGACCTGCGCCATGGATTGCCCCGCAAACCGGTCCCGGATCAGCGCGATGGTCACGATGAGCGGACCTGCGGCCACGATCCCTTGCAGGGCCCGGCCCGCAATAAGGGTTTCGAAATTCGGGGCGGTGACTCAGTTTACGCGGCCGACTGTAAACAGGGTGATGCCTGCCAAATTGGCACGCCGGCGGCCAATGAAAT
>Ga0209702_10007006_pt1 | contig 14061 bp, 10 predicted proteins | sample FRY01_FD_187210 | JGI IMG/M metagenome (GOLD analysis project Ga0209702, IMG submission 187210) | Freshwater microbial communities from Lake Fryxell liftoff mats and glacier meltwater in Antarctica - FRY-01 (SPAdes) (version 2) | ecosystem: Environmental > Aquatic > Freshwater > Ice > Glacier... | reverse complement strand
CTGGGGGTTTTCCGGGCGGAAAGTGAAGGCGGGCGTATTGTGCCTGTTGATAAGAAAGCCGACAAGGAATGGCGCGTGATGCCGGGCGGCACGATGGACGCCAAGGATGGCGAATTGGTGGAGGCTGAACAAGCGGGCCCCAAGCGTATGGGCCTGCCGCAAGCCCGCATCACCGCACGTCTGGGCGACCCGTCCGGCCCCCGCGCGATATCCTTGATTGCGATCCACCAGCACGGCATCCCCGACCAATTCCCTGACCGCGTGGTGGCGGAAGCCGATGCGGCCAAACCCGCCCCGATGGGAAAACGCGAAGACCTGCGCGAAATGCCGCTGATCACCATCGACCCCGTGGATGCGCGCGACCGCGATGATGCGGTTTTGGCGATGGCGGACCCGGACCATGCCAATCCCGGCGGCCATATTATCTGGGTGGCGATTGCCGATGTCGCCCATTACGTCCGCCCCGGATCGCAGCTTGACCGTGAGGCGAAAAAACGCGGCAATTCCAGTTATTTCCCGGATCGGGTGGTGCCGATGCTGCCCGACACCCTGTCAGGCGATCTGTGTTCCTTGCATGAAAACGTGGACCGCGCCTGCATGGCCGTGCGGATGGTGCTGGACGCACAGGGCCGCAAAACCAGCCATCGTTTCACGCGCGGGATGATGCGCTCGGTCGCGTCGCTGTCCTATGCGCAGGTGCAATCAGCAATTGACGGCAACCCCGATGCGGTAACCGAACCCTTGCTGGACGTTTTGCGCCCGCTTTACGCGGCTTATGAGGCGGTGAAACTGGCCCGCGCCGACCGCCAGCCGCTGGATCTGGACCTGCCCGAACGCAAGATCATCCTGTCTGATGAAGGCAAGGTTCTGTCAGTCGATTACTACGAACGCTTCGACGCGCATAAGGTGATCGAGGAATTCATGATCCTCGCCAATGTTGCCACCGCCGAGGAATTGGTGCGCCTGAAAACACCCCTGCTGTTCCGCGTCCACGAAGAACCCAGCCCCGAAAAGCTGCAAGCCCTGCGTGAAGTGGCCGAGGCATCGGGTTTCGTGCTGGCCAAGGGGCAGGTGCTGAAAACCTCTCATCTCAACAAACTCTTGTCCCAGGCGCAGGGTACGGAATTTGACGAATTGATGAACATCACCACCCTGCGCTCCATGACCCAGGCCTATTACAACCCGCAAAACTTTGGCCATTTCGGGCTGGCCCTACGGAACTATGCGCATTTCACCTCGCCCATCCGGCGTTATTCCGACCTGATCGTGCACCGCGCCCTGATTGCGGCACACCGCTGGGGCGATGACGGGCTTACGCCGCTGGATATTGAGGAATTGGCGGACACTGCCAAACAAATCTCCGACACCGAACGCCGTTCGATGATCGCCGAACGGGATACAACTGACCGCTACCTTGCCGCATACCTTTCGGACCGGGTGGGGGCTACGTTTGATGGCCGCGTGTCGGGCGTCCAACGCTTTGGGCTGTTTGTAAAGCTGAACGACAGCGGCGCGGACGGGCTGATCCCGATCCGCTCCGTAGGCCGGGAGTTTTTCCATTTTGATGCCGATACCCAAACCCTGATGGGCGCTGATACCGGCCTGACCATCGGCATCGGCCAGCGCGTCAAAGTGCGCCTGGCCGAAGCGGTGCCCTTGACCGGCGGCCTGATTCTGGAATTGCTGGAGATTGAGGACCGCGCTTTGCCAAAGGGCCACGCACCGCGCGGCAAAGGTGGCCCGCGCAAGCCGGGTGCGGCGGCGGCCAAAAGCCGGGCCATCAAGCGCAAGGTGGTGCGGCGGCGCAAATAACCGCCCATCGCGTCGCGCCCGCGTTGCAAGCGTGGAACCTTGCGCTAAACTGCCCGCAAAACACCAAAAGCAGGGCAGAGGCATGCGCAATCTATTCCCAATTCTGGCACTCTGGGTGGCGTCCGCGCCCGTTTTTGCCAACACTGACCCCAATCCCACGAAGGACAGCACCATGGCCCAGACCACCCCGCTTGCAGATACGCAGGGCCTGCAAACATGGCTTGCCGCGTTCCGTGCGCGGGCGGCAGCGGCGGGCATCACCGCCCCGACCATGGACGCGGCCCTCACAGGCTTGTCCTATGACCCGGACGTGGTCCGCCGCGATCGCAACCAGTCGGAGTTTACCAAAACCATCTGGGATTATCTGGACACCGCTGCCTCTGATGATCGCGTTACAAATGGGCGCGCGGCCTTGCGCAAACATGGCACAGTGCTGGACCGGATCGAGGCGAAATACGGCGTGGAGAAGGAAGTGGTCGCAGCCATTTGGGGGCTTGAAAGTGCCTATGGCACCTTTCGCGGCTCGGTTCGCACCATCCAGTCGCTTGCGACTTTGGCCTATGATGGCCGCCGTGCCGCGTTTTTTGAAGGCGAGCTTTTGGCTGCCCTGAAGATCCTGCAAGCAGGCGATACGGTTGCTGCCAATATGCAAGGGTCCTGGGCAGGCGCGATGGGCCATACGCAATTCCTGCCCTCCTCATTCCTCGCCTATGCGGTCGATTTTGACGGGGACGGCAAGCGCAACATCTGGGGCGATGATCCCACCGATGCACTGGCCTCTGCCGCGGCTTATCTGGCTGGCTTTGGCTGGACAAAGGGCGCCCCTTGGGGGGTGGAGATCACCTTGCCCGCAGGCTTCGATTATGACCAAACCAGCGAGCGGGTGAAAAAACCCGTGGCCGACTGGCAAGCGCTGGGCGTGCGGTTGGTCGGCGGCGCTGATTTGCCCGATCATGGTGCGGCATCGGTTTTGCTTCCGGGCGGGGCGCGCGGTGCGGCCTTTCTGATCTTCTCCAATTTTCAGGTGATTGAGCGGTACAACACCGCCGATGCCTATGTCATCGCCGTGGGCCATCTTGCCGATCTGCTGAAAGACGGGCCGCGCATCGCCGCAAATTGGCCGCGTGAGTTGCGCGCCCTGACGCTGGACGAACGGCTGGACCTGCAAATCCGATTGACCGGCGCAGGGTTTGACACGCGGGGCGTGGATGGCAAAATGGGGCCGAACACCATCGCGGCGGTGAAGGCGTTTCAAAAGACAAATGGGATTGTGCCGGATGGTTATCCCAGCTTGGAAATCTTGCAAAAACTGCCCTGAGGTTGTGCGAAGGGATAAATGATGAAACGGATTTGGCTGGCACTTGCTTTGGCAATCGGGCTCGCGGGCTGTACGGAGGAGCCGGGGGCGGATGTGTCGCAAAACCTGACGGGGGGCTGGGCAGTAACGGCGCTGAACGGTGCGCCGATTGCGCAAGGCGTCACCGTGACCATGGGTTTTGCCGATGGCAAGGTTTCGGGCGCATCCGGCTGCAACCGCTACTACACCACCTACACACGCGATGACGCTGCGCTGGTCTTCGGCCCCACGGCGATGAACCGCATGGCTTGCCCGCCCACTGAAATGGAAACCGAGGCCGCTTTTGGCGCGGCCTTGGATGCGATCACCCGCTTCAGCATCAAGGACGGCACCCTGATGCTGTTTGCAGGCGATCAACTGGTGATGCAGGCAGCACCTTGAAGCGTGTTGCTCTCGAATGCATTCATCTGACGGGACACTTGCGTTGAGCGTTGCAAACGATGCCCCATCGCGGCAGATGAATACATGGATGCAATCGGTCGCAACACGCCTTAATCGGCCGAAGATCGCGCCCAAAGGTTGATGTCTTCTTCCGAGGAAATCCGGTCAATCTCGGTCAATTCGGCGGCCGTAAATTCCAGGTTCCCAATCGCCCCTGCGCAATCCACCACCTGTTCAGGCTTGGAGGCCCCGATCAGCGCTGTGGTAATCCCGCCGCCCCGCAGTACCCAGGCAATCGCCATCTGCGCCAAGGTTTGCCCGCGCGCTTGCGCCATCTCGTCCAGTGCGCGCACCGATGCCAAGGCGCTGTCGGTAATCGTGGCCGGATTCAGCGATTTGCCCTGCGCGGCCCGGCTGCCCTCCGGTATCCCGCCAAGATATTTCTTCGTCAAAATCCCCTGTGCCAAAGGCGTAAAAGCAATCGAGCCTATCCCCAAATCCGACAGCGTCTCCTTCAAACCGTCCTTTTCAACCCATCTGTTCAGCAGGTTATAGCTGGGCTGGTGGATCACGCAAGGCGTGCCAAGGCCTTTCAAAATTGCCGCCGCCGCGCGCGTGCGGACAGAATTATAGCTGGAGATTCCAACATACAGCGCGCGACCCGACCGCACGATATGGTCCAGCGCGCCCATGGTTTCCTCCAGTGGCGTGTCGGGATCAAAGCGATGGGAATAAAAAATATCGACGTAATCCAACCCCATCCGTTTCAACGACGCATCACAAGACGCAATCAGATACTTGCGGCTGCCCCACTCGCCATAAGGGCCATCCCACATGTTATAGCCCGCCTTGGACGAAATGATCAGCTCATCGCGGTAGCCTTTGAAGTCGGTGGCAAGAATATCGCCAAAGGCTTCTTCTGCGGATCCGGGCGGCGGGCCGTAATTGTTGGCAAGATCAAAATGCGTGATGCCGTGATCGAACGCGGCTTGGCAAATCGCGCGCTTGGTCGCATGCGGCGTATCATGGCCAAAGTTGTGCCACAGCCCCAGCGACACGGCGGGCAGTTTCAACCCTGACTTGCCGCAACGGCGATAACTCATGCGGGAATAGCGGTCTTGGGCGGGGGTATAAGGCATCAAACGCTCCTATGGCTGGTATGGCAGGTGTGACGGCTGCCACCGCAAAGCGCAACCCCAACCCCTTTCATCTTGGTCAAAATACCTATCCGGCCCCTGCCCCGCAGCGCCCTATACGAATTTATTCCAAAGGTTTTCCAGCCTCTCCTGCCGCCCGGACTTGGGTTGCGGATTCACGTCGCGCGCCAGAACATCCGCCGTGATGCTGGCCAGATCTGACCGCAACATTGCTTTCGCCGCGTCGGTTTCCCACCCGGCATAACGGTCGCGCCGCAAACCTTCCAAACTGCCATCGGCCAGCAATGCGGCGGCGGCTTTCAGCGCCCGCGCGCAAGTGTCCATCCCGCCAACATGGGCAAGGATCAAATCCTCCGCATCCAAAGATTGCCGCCGGATTTTCGCATCGAAGTTTGTGCCCCCGGTCGAATACCCGCCTGCACGCAGAATCTCATAAAACGCCAGCGCTTTTTCAACGTGGTTGTTAGGGAATTGGTCAGTGTCCCAGCCCGATTGATAATCATTGCGGTTCATATCGACGGAGCCGAAAATCCCAAGGCTCGCCGCCGTTGCAATCTCATGCTCAAAGCTGTGGCCCGCCAGAATGGCATGGCCCTGCTCGATGTTCACCTTGACCTCTTTTTCCAAACCATAGCGGCACAGGAACCCGTAAACCGTGGCCACGTCATAATCATATTGGTGCTTGGACGGCTCTTGCGGTTTTGGCTCGATCAAAATTGCGCCTTTGAAGCCGATCTTGTGTTTGTATTCGACCACCATCTGCAAAAAGCGGCCCATATTGTCGGCCTCCACCCGGAGGTTGGTGTTCAAGAGCGTCTCATACCCTTCGCGCCCGCCCCAAAGCACATAGTTTTCGCCACCCAAGCGGTGCGTGGCGTCCATGCAACCCTTCACCGTGGCTGCGGCATAGGCGAACACCTCGGGGTCAGGGTTGGTCGCGGCTCCCGACATCCAGCGCTTGTGGCTGAACATATTGGCGGTGCCCCATAGCAGTTTGGTTTTTGAGGTTTCCATCTTGGCCGCGAAATAATCGGTGATTTCCTCAAGGTTGCGCTGGCTTTCCTTGAAAGTGGCCCCCTCGGGTCGCGCATCCGCATCGTGGAAACAGAAAAACGGCACGCCCAGAATATCGAACATCTCAAATGCGGTATTCGCCTTCATCCGCGCCAGATCCATCGTGTCGCCAAACCACGGGCGGTCCAGCGTTTGGCCACCAAAGGGGTCGCCGCCGGGCCATGCAAAGCTGTGCCAATAGGCCACGGCAAAGCGCAGATGCTCCTCCATCCGCTTGCCCATCAGCACCTCATCGGGGTTGTAATGACGAAAGGCGAATTCGTTGGCGCTGTCGGGGCCTTCATATTTGATGGCAGGGATGGATTGGAAAAATGCGGTCATGTCAGGGCCTTTATGGCTGTTTGGGCGGCGCGGAAACGGGCGTGGCCCGCGTCAAACGCCTGTGTCAATGATGGGTCAGGATCAATCTGGCGGGCAATCGGGGGCAGGGTGGCAATCTCGGCCCCCGCACCTGTGGCAGCCATGATGGCCAGACGGGCGGCACCGAATGCGCCGCCAAAATCCCCGGCGCGCGGGACCAGAACCGGCACCTCCAGCGCGGTCGCAATCGCCTTCAGCCAATAGTCGGACCGCGACCCACCGCCCACGGCGATCAGCTTCTCCAGCCGTGTTCCGGTGGCCGCCAGTGCATCGCGGCAATCGCGGAAAGCAAATGTTACCCCTTCCAGCACGGCGCGGGTGGCGGCCGCGCGGTCGGTTGCGTGTTCCAAACCAATGAACGCCCCGCGAATCGCGGCATCGTTCAAAGGCGTGCGCTCCCCCCCAAGGTAGGGCAAAAACAACGGCTTACCGGGTGCTTGCAAGACGCCAAGGCCACCCGTCAGCTTCGCCGCCGTTTCCCCCACCAGCGCAGCGTACCAATTCAGCGCATCGGTGGCCGACAGGATGACCCCCATCTGATGCCATGTGTTTGGCAGCGCATGGCAAAACGCATGCACGCCCAAATCCGGCTTGGGCTGATAGCCCGCATTGGCGGCAAACAACACGCCCGAGGTGCCAAGCGACACGAACGCTTCGCCTGCGCGCACCACACCAACACCCACGCCCGACGCCGCATTATCCCCGCCGCCGCCTGCCACCACCACATCCGCGCCGAGGCCCCATCGCTGGGCCAAAGCGCCGCGCAAGGTGCCCGATACCGCAGACCCTTCCACCAGTCGCGGCATCTGCGCGCGTGACAAGCCCGTTGCTGCCAGCAAATCATCCGACCAATCCCGCGCGCCTGTATCAAGCCAACTGGTCCCAGCAGCGTCCGACATTTCAGCCACCTTATCCCCGGTCAGCCACAGGCGCAGGAAATCCTTGGGCAGCAATACGCTTGCCACCCTGTCCCAAAGGCGCGGCTCATGCGCCCGCACCCAAGCCAGTTTGGGCGCGGTAAAGCCGGGAAACACGATATTGCCCGTGATGCGGCGAAACATCGGGTCGCCGTCCAACTCGGCTGCTTCTTCAAAGCTGCGGGTGTCGTTCCACAGCATGCAAGGGCGGATCACCTCATCCGATCCGTCCAGCAGGGTTGCCCCGTGCATCTGCCCCGAAAGGCCAATGCCGCGCACCTTGCCCAAGCCGTGGGCCGCCAGCGCGTCCATCACGGTTTCAGTTGCGGCAATCCAATCGGCGGGGCTTTGTTCGGCCCAACCATCATGGGGGCGCTGCACGGCCAAAGGCGCTGTCGCCTCGGCCAGCACCACCTGCGCATCATCGATCAACACGCCCTTCAGCCCGGACGTCCCCAGATCAAGGCCAAGATACATCAGGCGACCTTATCCATGGGTTTGCCCAGAATGATCATGCCCAGAATATCCTCATCCGAGACCTCATTCACATTGACGGTCCCGACCAACTGGCCGTTTTTCATCACAGATGCCCGGTCGCACAGTTTCATGACATTGTGAATGTCATGCTCGATCAGGAAAATGCCCAGCCCCTGTTTTTTCAATTCCTCGATCAACTCTGCCACCATTTGCGTCTCGTGCGGGCCAAGGGCGGCGGTGGGTTCGTCCATGATCAGGATGCGCGCGTTGAAATAGACCGCGCGGGCAATGGCAACCGATTGGCGCTGCCCGCCCGAAAGCGCCGATACGGGTACGTTGAACTTTTTGAAATTGGGGTTCAGGCGGTGCATGATCTTGCGCGTTTCCGCCTCCATCCGGCTTTCATCGACAAAGCCCAGCGGGCTGATCAATTCGCGGCCCAAAAACAGGTTAGACGCGGCATCCAGATTGTCCGCCAGCGCCAGCGTCTGATAGATCGTCTCGATATTGTGGCCCCGCGCATCACGCGGGTTTTCAATCTGCACCGGCTTGCCATCAATCAATATCTCGCCCGCATCGGCGCGGTAGGCGCCCGACAGGCATTTGATCAACGTGGATTTTCCAGCCCCATTATGGCCCAAAAGCCCCACCACCTCACCGGGGTACAAGTCCACGGTTACTCGGTCGACGGCCTTGATGCCGCCAAAGGAAATGGAGATGTCGCGCAGCTCCACAAGGGGTGTTCCACGGTTGGTCATGATATCCCCCTTATTTCGTTGTGCGGCGGTACAGAATGTCGAGGTAGACGGCGAGAACCAGCACAAGCCCCACGACAATCCGCTGAATGGCGGCGTCCACCCCCACCAGAACCATCCCCGATTGCAGGCTTTGCATCACCAGCGCGCCCAGAATTGCGCCGTAAATCGTCCCAACCCCGCCCGCCAGTGAGGTGCCGCCGATCACGGCCGCGGCGATTACATACAGCTCGTCCAATGTGCCCAGCGCGTTGGTCGCCGAATTGAGGCGGGCCGAGGCGATGACAGCAGCAAGCCCTGTCAGCATCCCCATAAGTGCGAATATTTTCAACGTCATCCAGCGGGTGTTGATGCCTGCCAAGGCGGCGGCTTCGGGGTTGCCACCAATGGCAAAGACATAGCGGCCAAAGCGGGTGCGGGTCATCAAGATGGTCATGCAGATGCCCACGCCGATCAAGATCAGCACCGGGATGGCAAAGCCGTGGCTGATGAACAGTCCCTCGGGCGGGACCACCAAGTTATTGGCGGCGGCATAGGCCTTCACGATGCCGGTTGGCCAGGGATAGGCGTTGACGAGCAGCACAGCCCCAATAATCGCCCCGCAGGCAATGGCGGCCATCGACACCTCGGCCCAGATTGGGCGTAGGCGGAATTCATGTTTCTGGCGTTGGCGGCGGCCATATACAATCAGCCACAGTGCCCCCGCACAGCCCAAAATGCCCACACCCCAGCTTACCGTTGCTCCCACAGCCCCATAAGGGCCACCGCCCAGCAGCGCAAAGGTCTGGTCCACCGGGGAAATGGTCTTGCCACTGTTGGCCAGAAACGCCGCCCCGCGCCACACCATCAGGCCGCCAAGTGTTACGATAAAGGATGGAATCGTCAGATAGGCGATCAGGTAGCCATGCAGCGCCCCGATCAACGTGCCAAGCGCGAGACCCGTCACAAGCGTGATCATCCAGATCGACCAATGGCCAAGCCCAAGGTATTGCGGCAGGATGTTCACCTGCAAAATACCCATGACCATGCCGGTCACGCCAATCATCGACCCCACCGACAAATCAATATTGCGGGTGACGATCACCAGCACCATGCCCGTGGCCATGATCCCGATGGAGGAGGTTTGCACCGACAGGTTCCACAGGTTGCGCGGCGTCAGAAAGCTGGTTGCATCGCCGGACGCGGCCCCCAGAAATACCGAAGGGCGGCCCAGAATGGCGGCGCAGTAAAACTCGAACGTGAACCAGATCAGCAGCAGCGCGCCAAGCATCCCCAACAGGCGCGTATCCACTTCGGTGGCGTGCAAGAACCGCGTGATGGGGTTCTTCGGAAGCGAACCGGAAAGGGGGGCCGCGGTTTGGGATGTGGTGTCATTCATTGCGGGGGTCCAACGCTGAGGGGCGACAAAACATGCAAAGCCGCAGGGTGCAGGCGGGGGCTGTGACAAAGGTCGCGCGGGGTGTCGCCAAATCGTTTCCGCACCAGCACCACCCTTAAAGGGCAGCGCTGGCGCAAAGGCCTTGGGCCTTATTCGCAGCCAACAACGCCGGCCATCGCACCTTCGCAAGCCTGCTCTTTTGAGATGTGGCCCGCGTCAATCGCGACGTTCAGGTTGTCTTTGGTCAGCGGTGTCGGTGCCAGCAGAATGGCGTTCATTTCAACGCCCTTCTCCCCGCCCGAGAACTTGGACGCGCCTTCGATGCTGTCCAACGTGGCCCCACCAGCCAGTGCCGATGCGATTTCGCCCGCAGCTTTGCCAAGCTGGCGGCTGTCTTTCCACACCGAAACGGTCTGGCTGCCGCGTGCTACGCGGTTGATCGCCGCCAGGTCACCATCTTGCCCGCCAACCGGGATCACAAGACCCTGTGCCGCAAGGGCTGCCACAACACCGCCCGCCATCCCGTCGTTTTGCGACAGAACCGCGTCAACCGCGTTGTTGTTGGAGGTCAGGATCTGCTCCATGTTCTTTTGCGCATTCTCCGGCTTCCAACCATCGGAATGGATTTCGCCAACGATCTTGATCTTGCCGCTGTCTACATCGGCCTGAATGACCGACATCATGCCTTGCAGCAAAAAGCCTGCGTTCGGGTCGCCAGCGTCACCCTTGATGATGGCATAATTGCCATCGGGCTTCACGGCATAGACGGATTCCGCAATGATGCGGCCCACGCCCACGTTGTCAAAGGTCAGATAGAACGTGCGCGCATCTTCGATCAAACGGTCATAGCCCACAACCGGAATGCCCTCATTCGCGGCCAGTTCAATCGCGGGCGCAATCGCGTCCTTGTCCCAGGCGTTGATGATCAGCGCGTCGATGCCTTGGGCGATCAGCGACTCAATATCGGTCAACTGCTTGGCCGAGGATGATTCCGCATCCGCCGAGACATATTCATTGCCCGCGGCGGTAATCGCGGCCACAACAGCGGCTTCGTCGATCTTCCAGCGCTCTTCTTGAAAGCTGCCCCACGAGACGCCGATTTTCTTGCCTTCGGCCAAAGCAGCCGATGAGAAGCCGACCGTTGCAATAACGGCCAGCATGATTGCGTTGCGCATGTTTTTCCTCCCTGTGGAAACGACCCTTTGCGGGTCGGTCCGACGGATTCGCCGGTACTTTGCCAAATTAGGCGATAATAAATTCAGTTGTCAAAATAAAAATACTTGCCACTATACTGACAACGGACATCACAGGCTGGTATTGCTGCAATGCAGCGTCATTTGCGGCGGATTTCCCAAAAAAAGCAAGTTTTTAATTTTGAAAGTGAACTAAATATGCCGCAACTGCGAAAGGACTTCGCGCCAAACGCCGTGCCGGGGTGCGGCCCGCTCATCCCTCCGCTGTCTGATTCGCAGCGGCCCTTGCGGCAACAAATCTTTGAACGGGTGCGTGCGGCGGGTACAATAGCGCGGGTGCAGGTGGCCAAGGAGCTGTCTGTCAGTCCCGCCTCAGTCACAACCGGCGTGTCGGAACTGATCGAGGCAGGCCTGCTGGAAGAGATTTTGGCCCCCCGCGATGGTGACGCGGGGCGGGGGCGGCCCGCTGTTGCGCTGGGCGTGCGGGCCAATGCCTACCGCGTGGCCGGGATGAAGCTGTCGGACCGTGAACATACTGCCGTAATCGTCGATTTCGCAGGCAACCTTATTGCAACCGAGGCCGCCCCGCGCGACCCCGGCGCCATGACCCTGTCGCAACTGTTGGACGCCATGGCGGGGCTGTTGGACAAGGTTTGCGCCAAGGCCGGGCTGGCGCGCAGCGATGTGTCAGCGCTGGGTCTGGGCCTGCCGGGGTTCGTGGACAGCCGGTCGGGGCAGGTGATGTGGTCGTCGGTGATGGCCGAGCGCGGGGTGAATTTGGCAGAGGTTGCCACAGCCCATCTGGACCTGCCCGTACATGTCGATAATGATGCCAATCTGGTGACGCTGGCGGAACTTTGGTTCGGCGCGGGGCGGGGCCTCTCGGATTTCGCCGTGGTTACCATCGAACACGGGGTGGGGATGGGTGTGGTCATCAACCACCGCATCTATCGCGGCGCGCAGGGTTTGGGGATGGAGTTGGGCCATACCAAAGTGCAACTGGATGGTGCCCTGTGCCGCTGCGGCCAGCGCGGCTGCCTGGAGGCGTATGTCGCCGATTATGCACTGGCGCGCGAGGCGACAACCGCCCTGAACTGGACCGCGAAGGATGGCCAATCCATCAACGTGCTGCTGGAAAGCCTGTATGACCACGCCAAGGCCGGCAACACCGCCGCCCGTTCAATTTTTCGCCGCGCGGGGCGTTATCTGGCGGTGGGGCTGTCAAATGTGGTCAACATCTTTGACCCCTCCCTTATCATCCTCAGCGGTGAGAGAATGCGCTATGACTACCTCTACGCTACGGAAACCCTTGCGGAAATGCAGAACCTTGCCATCGTCACCGGCCGCCCCCACCCCCCGATTGAAATACATGCCTGGGGTGATATGCTATGGGCGCAAGGGGCGGCGGCCTTGGCGCTTTCGGCGGTAACGGAACGCCTGCTGGCAAGCGGGCGCGATCATCCGCGTGAGGTGGCCGCGCAATGAGGCTTGCTGTTCTGGCAACCTTGCTTGCCACCCAGGCTGCCGCCGACCCCAGCCTCATCAACCGTGCGGGGGCGCTGGCCAACCCACCCATTTACGGCGGAGAGTGGGAGCATTTCGTGGGCGGAGGCGTGGCGATTTTTGATTGCAACGCCGACGGCCGCCCCGACCTGTTTGTCGCGGGCGGCGCCAACCCCGCACAATTGCTGCGCAACACCAGCACGCCCGGCGGGGCCGTGGCCTTTGCGCCCATTGATTTGGCCGAGATGACGGGCGTCACGGGGGCCTATCCTTTGGACATCGACGGCGATGGGCTGCTTGATCTCGCCGTTCTGCGCGTCGGCCCGGACCTATTCCTGCAAGGCCAAGGCGATTGCACCTTTCGCGATGCGACGAAGGATTGGGGCTTGACCACTGCCGATCGTTGGTCAACCGCGTTTTCCGCCACATGGGAGGCGGGGCAGGATTGGCCCACGCTCGCCATCGGCCATTACGTTGATCGCACCAAACCCGAAGGCCCGTTCGAGGCCTGCGATGCCAACAGCCTGTACCGCCCCAATAGCAAGGGTTACGGTAATGAAACGGTCATAACCCCCGGCTTTTGTGCCCTTTCCATGCTGTTTTCCGATTGGAAACGCAACGGCACCCCGGATCTCCGCATCTCCAATGACCGCCATTATTACGTCCGCGGCGGCTATGAGGAGATGTGGCATCTGAACCCGCTTGCCCCCTATGCCGAGGCTGAATGGCCCCGCTTTTCGCTGTGGGGTATGGGCATTGCCAGCCGCGATATCACGGGCGATGGGCTGCCCGAAGTGATGATGACGTCGATGGGCGACCAGCTTTTGCAGATCAATCGCGGCGACCGGATGGAGAACGCTCCCTTCGGCATCGGCACCTATGCGCACAGGCCTTACCTGGGCGATGACGGACGGCCAAGCACGGGCTGGCACGCGGAATTTGGTGATCTCGACAATGACGGGCGCGACGATCTGTTCATCGCCAAAGGCAATGTGGATCAGATGCCATCAAACGCGATGCAGGATCCTAACAACCTGCTGATGCAGGGCACGGATGGCGTGTTTGTGGAGATAGGCGATGTCGCGGGCATTGGCACGCTGGACCGATCCCGCGGCGCAGGGCTTGCCGATCTGAACGGCGACGGGCGACTGGATATCGTCGTCGTCAACCGCCGCGCGCCACTGGAGATTTGGGAAAACAATACACCAAACACCGGCAATTGGCTGTCAATTGCGCTGCTGGGCGAGGATGGCAATACCCAAGCCATCGGCGCATGGGTAGAGTTGCGGATGGGTGATGCTGTGCAGGCGCGAGAGGTGACGGTGGGCGGCGGCCATGTGTCGGGCCAGGCAGGACCGCTGCATTTTGGGCTTGGCGCGGCAGAGAGTGCAGCGCTGCGCGTGATTTGGCCGGGTGGGCAGGTCGGGGCATGGCACAAGGTGCAGGCCAATCGGGCGCTGACAATCAGCCCGGCAGGCTTGCAAAATTAACGATCAATGGCCAAACCGCTGGGAACGGTTTCGGGGATACCCAAGCGCCCGGCAATCGCCACAGGGTCGGTCAGGCTGTCCAGAAACGCCATGATGGCATCGGCCTCCGACCCCTTCAAAGCGCGGGCGGGTTGGTGCAGGGCCGCGGTAATGGCCGCCCCTTCATTTTCATCCTGCGATACGGCCCAATCTGGCTTCATCGCTGCA
>Ga0209702_10007004_pt1 | contig 14062 bp, 12 predicted proteins | sample FRY01_FD_187210 | JGI IMG/M metagenome (GOLD analysis project Ga0209702, IMG submission 187210) | Freshwater microbial communities from Lake Fryxell liftoff mats and glacier meltwater in Antarctica - FRY-01 (SPAdes) (version 2) | ecosystem: Environmental > Aquatic > Freshwater > Ice > Glacier... | reverse complement strand
ATTCGGAGACTAATTACACAAATTTCACTAAGCTTCTAAGATGAATAATTTAAAATCCGCTTTTATTAAACAATTTTTTACGCCTTTATTCTTAATGAATAAAAATGTGTTTTCAAATACTATTTTAATGTTTCATGGTGTCACAGAAAAAAGCAGTCCTTTTAATAGCAGACACCAACCTAAAAAAGATTTTATTAAACACTTACAATTTTTAAAGAAATATTGTCACGTCATTTCTCTCGAAGACTATTTTAATCAAAAATTTAAAAAAGGCAAAATAAACGTTGCTTTGACTTTTGATGATGGATATTGGAATAATTACTCAATTGCAAAGCCATTATTAGAAGAATTTAATTTACCTGCTCACTTTTACATTACTGGAATAAATGAAAACAATAACTTAAACAATCCTATCCCCTCAATTTTATGGGCTGATTTTATAGAAATTGCAGCAAAACTAAAATTAATACCTAATAAAAACGAATATGTTGATTTGGAATTAGTAAATCAAGCATATATTGATAAAAAAACGGGAAAATCAATTCATCACTTTATTAAAAATATAAAACCTGAATTTTCTGTTAAAAAAGATCTTTATAATTTATTTTCTGAAGACCAACAAAAACTAATCTTCAACCAACCTTTTGAGTATTGGAAATTAATGAATGAAAAAGAAATTATTTCAACCGCAAATTCAAAATTAATTTCTGTCGGAAGTCATGGGTATTCCCACAACAATATTGGTAAACTGTCTGTAAACGATATGAATCAAGAAATTTCAAACTCTAAAAATTATTTAGAAAATTTAACGCAAAAACCAATTGATAGTATTGCTTATCCAGACGGTTCATATTCAAAAGAAAGTAAAGAGTATTGTAAAGAAATTGGACTCAAATATCAATTAGCTACTGATAATTATATATTTGAGGAAGATAAAATAGACACAAGGATTTTAAATAGAAGTGGAATTTATGATGTCGGACATTTTAACAATCAATTATATAATGCTCTGAAGAAAAAATGAGTTTTGTTTTAGGCTTTTTTATCTTCTCTATAAATCTCTAATAACTTTTCTACATAGATTTTTATGTCGTAGTCATTTGAAAAAGCAAGTGCATTTTGAACAATACGATTCTTTAGCGATGCATCCTCGTGTAGCTTTAAAATTAAATTCGCTATGTTTTCAACCTCAAAAGTAGTGTCCATTAGTCCATTTTCACCATGAAGAATGACATCTCTATTTCCTTTTCCATCCGTACAAATAACGGGGATTTCTGCTGCCATTGCTTCTATCAACACCAAGCCAAAAGGTTCGTAAGTTGCGGTATGCAAATAAATTCCCGACCGATGTAAAAATTCTTCCGGTTGATCTACGTTCCCCCTTAAAAAAACACTTTTCCCCAAATGTAACTCATTCACTAATTGAGTTAAATCATTTTTATTTGGACCATCGCCTAAAATATCCAATGTAAAAGGATACCCTTTATCATTCAAATACTTAACTATACGGATCGCAAGTTGCTGATTTTTTTTATTCACTAAACTCCCAACCATTACTAATCTAAATTCATCTCTAGCAATGTTATCCTTTACTCTAAAACGTTCTAAATCAATAGCATTTAATAAAAAACATGTTGGAAAATGTTTCGAAATATTAGCCTGTATATATTCCATGGTATCCTTTGAAATACCTATAAACGAAACATTTTTCTTTTTATAAGTAGAAAGGACTGTTTTTCGTTCATACCAATTGGTAAGTTGTTTTTTTGATAAACCGCCTTTCCATTTTCTAAATTGATGCATATTATCATGAAAATGGACAATATATTTTGCTTTTGAGTATTTAATCTGACTCAACATTATTTCAGATTCAAATAAATGCGAATGTATTACATCAGGTTCAAAATTATCAATTAAAGCTTGTAAAGGTATAACATTACCTGTTGATTTTCCTTTTAATGAAAGTTTAAATGAAAGATCAATTAAACTTACGTCCAATTGATTACTGATAGCTTCATAATTATTGATATCTCTAAAATAAACTAATTTAACCTCATGTTTTTCATATTGTTGTAGTTGTGAACAAATGTCCAACGTTATTCGCTCTGCACCTCCTTTAATTAGTGACGGGATAATGTGAAGTACCTTCATTCAAATTTCACTTTTATTTTTAAAAAGAATTTTTCAAAATAATTATACGATAGATAAGCCATTAAAAATGTTACTCCTATAGTCCCTAAATAAATGATGAGATTTATAAGTATGTTATTTTCAATTTCAAAATAGGATAAGCATTTAAACATCATCAAGATCACAAGCCAATGATACACATAAATTCCGTAGGATATTTTACCTAAAAAATTCAACCATCTATATTCTAAATTAATAGTTGAATCATAAACCGCGAAACAATACAAAATCACCCCAAATAAAACCGTGTAAATTTCATCTGTAAAATTAGAAAAATGAACGCCTGAATACCACATAATAAAAGGTGTAAAGAATAAGAATTGACGGACTGTTTTGTTTTCTAATAATCTAAATCTTTTTTTTATAAAAATAAAATAGCCCACAATCCCACCGAAAGCCATGCAATTAATCTTAAACATTTTTGTGAAACGATCTAAAAACTGAAAAGATTGCTCAGAAAAAAGATGAAAATGACTTTGTACAAACCATAATAAATGAGGCAGAAAACTAAACCCTATGAATATCAAAATCAAAATTGGCAACCTTATTTTAAATAGTTTCTTGGTTATCATTAACAAAATAGGCCATATCAAATAGAACTGTTCTTCCACACCTATCGACCACAAATGAACTACTCCATCGTAATAATACCCTAATGCTTTAGAAACGTTTGGGAAGATCGAGAAATACCCCCACCAACCTCCTTCTCCAAAGACGGAACCCTTTAGAGTATAAACTAAAAAGGAAATACAAACCATCAAAAAGTACAAAGGCCAAATCCGTAAAATTCGTCTGATGTAAAATCTTTTTAACGAAATACTTTTATGATCAGATTCTTCTTTTAATAACAAATAGGTAATTAAAAAGCCACTTAACACAAAAAATAAAATGACACCAATGTGACCGTTCGTATTTTTATAAAACGCTAAATCATTAATATTAGAATACCCATGTAAACTTTTTAAAAGTTCAATATGAGCTAGTAATACACTAAAGGCAGCAATAAATCGTAAGCCATTTAAATTTTTAAAATAAATTGCCTTAGTACTCATACCTCCCTTTCATTAGTTGAAAAATTAAATACAATTTATGCTTTAGCTGGTGATGTTTTTTTTGATAACTAATCGATTTCCCTAAATGCAGCATCGCTTTTACAGGTTTTCTTAAATGAATGTAATGCCTAGCTATTCCAAAATGCGTATTTCCGATTAAAAAATCACGGTCTTCACTAGCGATGTTATTCCATAGAGATTTATAGCGAATTTTAAACTTCAACAATCCTGCTAATCGTTTTTGATACCCTGTATTTTTAATATCTACTGAATTATCGTCGTGCAAATTATACAAAACCGAATTTTGATTCACTTGATAAAATGCATGTTTTTCAGCTAAGCGTAACCATAAAATTAAATCTTCCACCACAACAATATCCTCATCGTATAAATTCTCTTTAAAAATAGATGCAGCAGCACATACTCTTGCTGGAATAATCGGATGGTAAACTAAAAAATGTATTACATCTTTTTCTAACACATCTACCACTTCTTCTTTTGAAGAAGGTTTCACTATTGTACAGCCCGTATAATAAATCTCATCCTTGTAATTCCTTTGTGAAATTACATCGTATAATCCTTGTAAATGTCCATCTGTAAATTGATCATCGCTGTCTAAAAAACAAATGTATTTTCCTTTTGCATGCTTTATTCCATTGTTTCTTGCTGCACTACGTTCTGCATTTTCTTGGTAAACATAGCGAACACGATTATCGGTTTCAATAATCTGAGTAACCACAGCTTTCGTACTGTCTTTTGAACCATCATCCACCACAATACATTCCCAATCTTGAAATGTTTGATTCAATATCGAATCAATCGTTTCCTTTATAAATGAAGCTCTGTTGTAAGAAGGAATAATAATTGAAAAAAACATGATTAATTGATTTTATATAACGCATCTTGCGTATTACTATCCTCAAACATTAAGGTGCAATATTTATTTAAAAATTCTTGTGCTTTTTTTTCATTTGTCTTTTCAAACAAAACATACTTTATATCGTTAATTTTTAAATATTTATTAATATTTATTATAGAATTCGAATATTTTGAAAAGAAATTGTTTGGTGGATAATACTTATTCATTTTTTTATATTTCGCTATCTCCTTTGGAGTATCAAATAACACTTTTATCTCTAATGGTGTCTTTACATCTTTTAATTTTAGAAGATAATTAAATTTCATACTCGTATGATAATAATATTCATAGGGCTGAAGTAATGAAAGAGAACAAAATTTATCCTTACTATTTTTTAACGTTACCTCTTTAATCTTTAAAACAAAATCGTTTGAATGCAATATTTCCTTTCCTTTTAGTTTAATGTTTGGAAAATAAAAATTGATATACACATTATAAGTACTGCCGATTAGTGTAATTAAAACTATAAAATTTAACCATTTAACATTTGTAATATAGTGGATTAATTCAATTGTTAATATTAGCAAAAGAATTGGTGAAATATTACTAATAACTTGATTCAAATCCCTAATCCCTGGAGGATTAAAATAAACATAAGCTATAGAACCAAAAAGAGTTAGAAAAACAACTAATAAAATTTTGTTATTAAACAATAAACGTACATTTTTAAATACTAAAAAGAATATCAAACCAATTACGAGATAATGTTCTAAAAAGATTTTGATTATACTTTCTATAAATAAAATTACATATTGCTTTACTGTATAAAGATGAAATGAAAAATTAGCTATTGTATCAAAATGCATGATTTTTTGAAAAGATACTAAATAAAAAATAACAGAAAAAATTACGATTGAAAACTGAGATATCTTTCTTGTTTTATAATAATTATAAATAAATAATATTAAAGACAGAAAAAACACACTCGGAACTGTAGTTGGATAGATAATTAACAAAGCACCTACTGAAATTGAAGACATCCAAAACATTTTTTTGATGTAAAAAAAATAGGTTAACAGCGCAAATATGTATATTGATAGCAATTTATAGAACAAAGAATAAGGAAGACCTCTGTAAGTTTCTATTAGTTCAAAAAAGGCACCACCTGAGTTTATATAAAACTTCATTCCAAATAAAACTCCAATCGCCAAGCAAAATGCTAAGAAAAACTTTTTAAAGAATGATTCAAGAATTATGGATATCAAGGAGAATGTTATTAAATGTAAAAGCGGAAAAGTAACATATAACAACACTTGATACTCTGAATAATTAAATGTTTTAGAAATTAATCCAGTTAACCAAAGTTCAAAATAATGATATAAATGAGGCTGAATAGGAGTATTGTAAAATGCACTACTGGCCGCATAAAAACTTTCTGTACCATTTACTAATAATCCACTCGAAATCTTTGATAAAAACAGAAAATCGTAAAACGGTGTGGCCTCTAGAAATCGGTTGAATAATAACTGATGGTATAGAAAAAATAAAGGAATACTCCCTAGTAGCAACAAATGCTGCTTCTGAAACTTAAATTCATTTTGTATTTGCAATTTTTGTTTGCCCCTTAACAAATATAGAGGAGACAATATTCCTAAAAAGAATAAAAAATAAGTAGTTGTAAATCCTGAAGCAATATTTGCGGTGATAACAACCATTAGGAATACTCCTACTAATATATTTATTACAACCTGTTCTATTGAACTGAAGTTATAGGCTGCTATACGTTGTTTTAAAATAATTCGATTGTAAAATCGACCAATTGAAAATGAAAAAATTAGAACAATTAAATATATTAAAAACTCAAAAAGCATAAATTCTGTTTAATTCAGTAAACCAAAGATAATTTTAAAATTTAACATAACTAAGGTTCATCTCAATATCATTATAAAATTGTAATTTTACCATGTGTAAATTAATATAATAAAATGCAAAAACGTTATTCTTACTTTTTTACAGTTATTATTACTCTAGCTGTAATAGCAATTCTTTTCATGAAAGTGTTTCTTGCAAACAAAGGATTGGTAATTGACGACGAAGCTTGGTTTTTATACTTAATGAGAGAACTACCTTCTGGTGATGCTCCAACACAATTCCACAAATTATTTTCCAATGTTTTTCAGGGTGACATATATTCTATTCGGATAAGTTATTTAGTGTTTGAATTGGTAAGTTATACCATTTTCAGTATTGGGCTTTATTCTTTTTTCAAAGATAAGTATTTATTAAAGCCCCTTCACCTCTATTGTTTTTTTGCTTTAACGCTTATAGGAGCTTCTATTTTCTCTCTTCCAATTTGCAACATTCCTTATTACGCAAACCTAAACAAAACACTTGTTCCATTTTCGATGGGTCTTTTACTTTTTACATTCTATAAAAAATCACACAACAAGCACTTTTACACTTACTTGTTTTTATCAGGATTTATAATTGGTTTTCAAGCATTTATAATGATCACTACAGTAAGTATTTATTTGTTTTTTTTCATACTTATTTACCTCTATTTAAAACACCAATATATTTCAAGTATTCTTACTTTTTGCGGAGGTATTCTTACTTCTATAGCGATTTACTTTCTTTTTATTGAAACTCCAATCCATTTTTGGGAACAAGAAATATTAGTGAATTTCAAATCATACGCCGGATCTGATTACAAAGAAAAACATGGGATACTTCCTATCATTAGATGGTGCTTTATTACCCTGAAGTATTTGATATTCTATTGCTTATTCCCTGCACTAGCTGTTATAGGTGGATTAAAACTACTTCCACTACTTAATAGACTTCAAAAAAGAATATTTTACATATTACTAATTATAACAGGATTACTTTACTTTTATTTTGAAATCATAAAGGGAGAACATGAATATGCCTCTATCAATATTTTTATCTCAGCACTTTTATTCGTGATTATTCATTCTTTTGTAATTCATAAAAATCAAATCAATAATTATCCTATTTTTATCATATTATTGATTTTTCCTTTCATGTTATCTATCGGAACAGATGTAGATTTTAAAATAAGGGCAACAGATTATATAGGAACTTACTTCCCACTCATCTACATTTTAGGACTTCATCTAAAACCAAAGAAACAATTAATCTTTAGTGTTGTACTACTATGCTATTTAATTAATTACTCATCCATGTACTACAGAGGAAATTGGGGTTATTTTAGATACGTCGATCAAAAACATTCAGTCAAAAAATTAGGTGTGAATCAAAATCTATTATTAGATAATTTACAATATAATAATATTCAAGAACTTCAAAATTACATTTCGATGAATGAAACCGTTATTGTAAGTAATAAAAATTTAAATGGAACATGCTATTTGCTTAATTTAAAATTATTAAGTTATGATTTTAAATTACATCCAAATAAAATAATTGAAAAATTAAATAATAATAAACAATTAAAAAAGATAAAACTTATAGAGACTTCCTACTCTCCTTTTGAATCTGGATTTATTACTGAAATTATTGATAATACGAATTATAAATTAATAGATACAAATACAGTTGGTATTCATACCATTTACACACTCAACAAAAACAATTAACTATTAGTAACACCTTTAAGTAACATAGCTGAATTGAAGCTAAAATTAAACTTTAGTTAAAAAAGAAATGGTTTTAATTAAACCTTTGTCAAATCCAATCAACTCAAACATCCCAAATTCCTTTATAAATTTATTACAATTAAAAATATAATCTCTTAAATCTTTTGTTTCTATTATATACTCTACTTCATTTTTTTTATTGAAATGACGCTCTAGTTTCATCAAAAGATCATTTATCGAGCAAAAACTTTCTGAAGCAATATTATATTCTGTATTATTGAACTTATCAATACTTAAAAGGAAGGCATGAGCAATATCTTCGACATATGTTAATGTTCTAATTTGATTTCCGTCACCATTAATATTTATCTTAGTATTCATATTAAAAGCAGAAATAAAATTATTAACTACATTTTTTCTCATATCATTCTCACCAAATGTGTCTGAAATTCTTAAAGTATTATATTCAAGACCATGTAAAGTTTGATAACTTTTTAAATACAACTCTCCTAAAAATTTATGCGCACCATAAATCAAAATTGGATTTACTGCATTTCTTTCAGAAATTGGAATCGATTCTGGAACACCGTATACTGAAATCGATGAACCATAAATTATTTTATTACATGTTTTACAAGTATATTCCAAAACATTTAGCATACCTGTTGTAGCAATAGCTTCATATTGATTATCTTTTTTTCTATCACATAGAGAAGTTGGAAAAGCTAAATGAATAACTAAATCTGGCTTAAAATCGATTTTTGAAAATGAATTAGCATTACAAATGTCAAATTCGTAATTTAAGACATTAACTCCTTTGAGATTATCATTTGATCCAGTAATTAAATTATCCACATTTGCAACATCATGACCATCATTTAATAGCTTTTTAACTATTGCGCTCCCAATAAATCCAGAACCACCAAATACCAATATATTCATATAACTTATTTTTCCATTTTTATTAAATTTCCTTCTAACTTCACAATATCAACAATAACATTTTGATTCACAAGTAAGTCACTTAATGTTACTTTACTGCTTTTTTTATAATTAAACAATTTAGTAGTTTTATTTTTAACCTCACAAAATTGATAAAAATAATTTAGATTCATAGCATTACATAATTGCCAGAAAGGAAATTTATATTCCAATTCTGCATACTGTTTATTTATTAACTCTAAAACTCTTGAACCATTTTGCATAAATATTACATTAGAAAAACCTGCACCATGTAAAGCTATAAAATGAGTCGTATTCTTCATTACATATACTTGTTCCCAAAAAGTTAAGTTTTCAAATAAAATTGGTGAATAATTGAACTTTTCAATAAGTCCAACAACTTCCTTTTCATTTTCAATTGAACGCCATTCTGTTCCTGAACGAGTCAAATAAATTTTAGTCGGAAATTTCTTTTCAATCATTTTTTTTTCCAATTCGCCAAACATTTTCTTCTGAATTTTAATTATTTGACTATTACTAAAACTTGCAGTCCACTCTCTTGTTTCTGGCATAATTAAATATTTTGAATACAAGTGTTCCCCACTCGGAAGATGAAATTTATCAAAATTAAAAGCTTCTAAACTTTGTACAACATAAGGAATCTTTTCCCAACTGTCAGGATATATTACTAATGCCTTATCTAACCACCCTTCTTCTTCTGCAAGAATTAACCTTAATAAACAATCTGTAATCCAAAATGAATAATTGAACCACTTCGAATATATCAACAATAATGGTTTATCCTTAAACTTATGTAAAACCAAACTTTTTCCATAAGTAGAAACTAGTTGCTGTTCAATTGTGTTTTTCCAAAATGGATAATAAAAAGTATTATCGGCTTTCCCCTTCAAATTAAAAGCACAACGCTTAACTAAAAAACCATTTTTTAAAACTAAACCTTCATGAGAAACGAAACAATTCTTCAGTTTCAAAACTTTAGCTGGATACACGGAATTTACCATTGTATTTTTAAAAAAATGAGCATACTGCTCCTCAATATTTAATGGGAGGTTATTTGATGGGATTTCTTTCATAATTCTTCATTTTGATTAACTTAATTAATGTTCGAAATAGATGATCAAACAAAGGTAAACTATAAATGAAATTTAAAAACAATATTTTATTCGTCTTACCATTATACCCCCTAAGACACAAAAAAAAGGATTTTAAAGAAAAAATTATTGTTTTCAAACGCTGTTTTTTTTCGAAGCTTTTTCTTGACAAATGAAAATAACTCATGCTCAACAAGCGTTTTTTTTCTTTAACAGGTAACTTTCCTTCTAACTCTTTTTTAGCAAAAATTCGTTTCAAATAAAACAACTCTTTCTCCCATTTTTGTGCATCACCGTGAGTAAAACTATCGCTAGCCGCAACATAAACAGTTGTCCTTTCTGCAATTTGATATATCGGGAATTTTTTAGCTGCTATTCGTAAACTGGTATCCATGTCTTCACAGATAATCACTTCCGGATCAAATTTTACGTGTTGAAAAATGGTGTGATGTACACACCACCGTTGGGGGTTGACGGTGTAACGAAGGAAATAGGTGTAGACTTCGAGAGCCTCAGCCAACACCAGGTTATCAGCCAGCACGGGAGAATCAGTCAACGGTTGATCGTTTGTTGAGGATTGTACTCCGAATGAGGGGCTCTCTTTGGTTGAGGCTATCGAAACCAACGGACACAATCGTTCGGTTCTTTCCCCATCTTCTGTTTCATCCCACGCATTCACAAAAAAGAAGGCTTCAGGTTCATTTTTTGCTTGAATCGTATTATATAATGTTTCTAAGTGATTCGGTAAATGGTAATCATCACTATCCAAGAAGCAAATATATTTTCCTGTAGCTAATTTAATCCCTTTATTTCGAGAATGACACCGCTCAAGATTGGTCTCATTTCGAAAATAACGAACCCTTTTATCTTTTATCTCTTGAACAACTTCTTCAGTATTATCTTTTGAAGCATCATCTATAATAATGATTTCGAAATCTTGAAAATTTTGATTTAAAACACTTTGAATTGCTTTTAAAATTCTGTGCGTACGATTATAAGTTGGTATAACAATAGAAAAATATGCCATTACAATAATTTTTCAGGATCAATCACTTTACCTCTCTTATTAATAAGTCCATGCCACAATCCTAACATTTCGTAATACAATTCATCCGTTAGGTATTTCTTTTTCATAATCAAAGTCAACAACACAAACTTTACCACACTTTTCCAACCACCTAAACGTTTCAATGTTGCCGTAAGATAACCAGAAGGATGACGCTTATCCAAGTATATATTATTACGTACACCATAATACGTACCTATATATTTCATTTTAGGACTTAATTTAAAAGTGGATGTACTGATATGCGTCACGATTGCTTTCGCTACATAGCGGGAAGAAATGCCTTTTTTTTGTAATGTATGCGTATAATCTGTTTCTTCACAAAACATGAAATAAGCGGTATCCATAAATCCATATTTGCGGATCACATTAACAGGAATTAACATGGAATGTCCATAAATACGAGCGGGCTTGTCTCCCAAACCTTCGATATAATCTTCCAATAATTTCCCTTTCAACTTATCATAGGTAGGGTATTTATCTGGTTGAAGCGGTTCGTCAATTTCATAGGTACCTGCATAATGAATAATATCCGGATTTTCAGACATCAAAGTGGTATTGCTATACAATGCATCCCCGTATCTTTGATACGATTTCACCAATTCAGATAAACTTTCAGGTCTTACAGTACAATCATTATTCAGTATCCAAACCAAATCAAAATTGTGCTTTAACGCATAATCAGTTCCTATTTTATTCCCAGCTGCATAACCATCATTTTGAGGTGATTTCTCGATAATTTCGTTTGGAAAAACAGCTCTTAACTTTTCAACAGATTCATTTTGAGAAGCATTATCAACAATAAATAGTGTGAAATTTTCATACGTTAGCTTCTGTAAAGATCGAACACAATTTATTGTGTCCTCATACTTCATCCAATTCAAAACAACAATTAAAATAGAGGGGAATTGATCCTTCATCCTTTTTTAAACAATTTCTTTATACTTCTCAAAGGTAATAAAAGCAATCTACCTAATTGATAGTCAAAAGAGTTTTTTAATTGGTGAAAACTTAATTGAAATTCTTCTAATTCTTTAATTTTAAAATGTTGCTCTATCGGGTTATTGAAACAATCAATATAAAATTGTAGATGATTCGTATAAATTTGATTTCGTAAGCGTTCCATTCTTCCATCTATAGCTTTATGCTCTCTGGAATTGGTTCTAATTCTGTAATAAAAACCTACTAAGTCTAATTTCACGACCTTTCTTTTTAATTCTAAGATAGACAACCAAAAGTCCCAGTCTTCCCAACCTTCCTTCATATTAGGATTGTAACCATTGGTTTTATTAAAATCTTCTCGACGAAACAACCCACAATTGAAAATAAGATTCTCTGCCAACATTTTTTCTAGAGAAAAAATTGGTAAATTCCATTTTCCTGATTGCTCACCAAATAATTCAGCATTACAATACACTATCCCGACAGCTTTTTGGTTTTCTAGCACCTCAACTGCTTTTCCGATATAATCACCACTTATTTTATCATCTGCATCTAAAGGCAGTATGTAATCGCCTGAACTTTCTTTGATAGCTGTATTTCGTGCCTTAGATGGTCCTGAATTTTCTTGATGAATTGCTTTAAAAGTGAATTTTTGTTCAAGTTCATCCATCAAATATTTTGTATCATCTGTAGAACCATCATTCACGACTATCACTTCTATGTTTTCGTAAGTTGATAAAAAAACAGACTTCAAACACTCTTCTAAGTATTCTCCTTGGTTGTAACAAGGTATGATGATTGAAACTAAACTATTCATTTTTAGTTGTGATTTATTCGCAAAATAATATTTTTTTAAATTTAAGATGAAAAGCTAGGATATAAATAAGATAGGACAAACCAGTAGCTGCTGCTGCACCTATCATTCCAAATATTGGAATAAGAACTAAATTTAAAATTAAATTACTTATAAATAACACCAAAAAAAGATTAGATTGAATTAATGGTTTTCCTATTTGAGAGAAAAATTGAAAGGTTATAAAATAACCACACGTAACTATTAAAAAAAACGCAAATATTAATAGTGTATATATTCCTGAAACATATTTGTTTAATAACGGGAAATTAAATATTGAAAAACAAAAAACCAAACAAAAAATTATTATGACAGGAATTGTTAACAAATATGAAAGCTTAATTTTAGATTTAGTAAATTTAAAAAAATCAATCTTAGAAAGTGTAATGTAAGAGGATGTGAAAATAGGATTTAAATAACTCCTTACTAAAGTCGTATATTGCAAAATCACTTCGAATATGATAACAATAAAACCATATGTTCCACTAACAATTATTCCATTATAATGACTAACCATCAAAATATCTAACTTAGTTGTTGCTTCTAACAAAAATGCTCCCCAAAAAGACTTTAAACCAAACTTAACATCATTAATTAAATTTGATTTAAAATTATTCCAAATTGATTTATTGTAATTTTTAATGAAATAATATGGTATTAGTAGGAAAATAAATAATTCAGGAATCAAATACACATAAACTAAATACCAATAAATTAACACATTACTATATACAGAAATTATCAATGAAATAATTGAAACGGCACTCTTTAGAATAAAAATAAAGCCAAGTAAATTGAATTTTCGATTTGCATTCAAAATAGAATAAAAAACTTTATTAATTGAAACTATTATTCCGTAAATTACTAAATGTAAAAACAAAATAAAATTTGAGTCTCCGATAAAAAAAGTTAAAATATCATTATAAAAAGGGCCTAAAACAGTCGTTATTACCAATGAGATTAACAAAACATTTAATAAATGATTTAATTCATTATTTTTACTCGATGTTAGAGATTGATGATATAAACTAGAATAATGTAGTCCTAAACCAACAATTTGGGATAAATAGTATTGTAATGCAATTACAATTGCAAGTACACCAATATCTGATTTTAAATAAAAAAATGATGCAATAAAAAATAATAGAATAGAAACTATACCATATATAGAAAAGCCAATTATATATATGAACTTACTCAAATTATTAATTAAAAGAAATACGATTAATCTTTCTTATCGTTTCTTTCCAATCAATCTGTATCGTATTGCAATACCATTGTATGGCCTTCCATCTAGGCTGATTTTCTAATTCAACTTTTTTTAGAGCTTCTTCTCTTGTTATTGCACCTTCTCGAATTTGATTACTCCTAAAAGTGTCATTCTCCGTAAATCCAGCAACAATGTAATAAATATAATTATAAAATG
>Ga0209702_10007000_pt1 | contig 14069 bp, 13 predicted proteins | sample FRY01_FD_187210 | JGI IMG/M metagenome (GOLD analysis project Ga0209702, IMG submission 187210) | Freshwater microbial communities from Lake Fryxell liftoff mats and glacier meltwater in Antarctica - FRY-01 (SPAdes) (version 2) | ecosystem: Environmental > Aquatic > Freshwater > Ice > Glacier... | reverse complement strand
GCCGCGCTTCCTCGCCGGGCCGAATGACCGGCTGCAAACCGTGTGTAATGCGCTCCAAGTCTTCCTTAACTTCACGGGCCGCTGGGATGAGTGGCTCTCGCTCAACCAGCAGGCGGAAACCCGCGCCACCGCCGCAGGTGATGCCGCCAACGCCGGCTGGCGGGCCTATCAGGCGGGCATGATACACTACCAGCGCCAGCAGGCGGACGCGGTGCTGGCCTGGGCCGAGCGTGCGGCGGCGCACTGGGCCGCCGCCTTTCCCCCAGGGGACTTGGCCGCTGCCAGCGGGCACAGCGCGCAGGCCGGAGCCCGCGAGCGCGCCGCCGCCATCCGCTTGCGCGGCCTCGGGCACCAGTTGAAGAAGGATTACCCCGCCGCGATCACCGCCTGCCGTGAGGTGCTCGACCTAAATCGCAGCTTGTCCGCCGTGAGCGCGGACGTGGCCATCGGCCTGAACACCCTCGCCGAAACCGAGCGGCTCTCCGGTGCTTTCTCGGCGGCGGAGCGGGACTTCCGCGAGGCGCTGCGGGTGGTCCGCGCGGTTGGTGACGCCGAGGGTGTGGCCACCTGCACGGGCAATCTGGCTGCGCTGGCGCTGGACCGGGAAGACTGGCCGGGGGCCGAGACCCTGGCCCGCGCGGCCCTGCCCTTGGCCGAAAAGGTGGGCCGCCAGGAATTGATCGCCGAGGACTGCCACCGCCTCGCCATGGCCCTGGTGCGCCAGGGCCAGGCCGCTGAGGCCCTGCCCCACGCCCGCCGGGCCGTGGAAATCTACACCCAGCTCGGCTCCCCCGGCCTCGCCGAGGCCGAGGAGACGCTGCGGGAGTGTGAAGCGGCGGTTTGAGGTTTCCGGGGAGCGCGGGCCGCCGAGTCCGCCGCACTCCGCCGGAGGGGAACGGCTGCGGAGGTCACGGAATGCGCGGTTCCGTGCGGTTGGGAAGGTTCGGCGGACGCTGCGTCTGCCACGCGTGGGGTGGTCTTCGCCGAATTTCCCGACGGTTTGGGCCGCAGGCAGGCGGTGACGCGGCGGTGCGCCACCGGCGCGGCTTGCGCGTCGGGCAGCTTGGCGGGGGGAGCCGGGCACGGCGGCGGCACGGCTCGCGCAAAAACCTTCACGACCTACGTGGCGGGCGATGGAGCGGTTTGTGGGGGCTGGGAGCGGCGCGGGAGCGGCTGGATCGGTGGGCGGCACGCCGGGGTGGCATGGTGCTTCGTCTTTGATTTAACAAGTGATAGCTTCAGGCTGTAAATATTCGGTAGCTGCTGGCTGGTAGTCATCATTCTTTCTAACAGATTCGTCTTTTGTAGATGATGTTTTGACATTTAATCTATCTAATTCGGCTTTTTTGATGATTGATTCGTCTTATCTAGCTTCTACTTTGTCTTTTTTTGTAACTGACACAGTGTCAGAGATGTTTCCGGGTGTGTTATTAGCTAAAAAAGACGAATTAATGTGCTACAAAGCTGAATCATCATGTTCAGCGGGTCTGCCTTGTGGTCTGGAGATGAGTTAGTTCATAAAAAAGACTTAAAATGCTTTAAAATTGACTGATTTTGATTATACTTGGCATATCTTGAAGTCATCCCGGTTTGTCAGGGTGCTTGTGGGAGGCGCGCTTGCTTGCGCCGGGCTTTTTTAAACCCTTATTAGACGATGCAGACCTGGGAAATCACTAAACTACGCGCTCAAACGTCGCTGACGGTTTGGACGCAGCATGTGCCGGCGCTGAAGATCGGCACGCAGGGTGCGCCGGACTTGGACGCGCTCATTGAACAGTATGAGCCGCTGGCGCAGGAGCAGGCGGTGAAGCAGGATGAGGCGGACGCGGCTTACCGCGCGCAGCAGGGCACGCTGGACCGGCTGACGCTGCTGGGCACGCAGGTGCCGCAGATCATCATGGGGCACCTCAGTGAGGACAAGCTGCTGATGCTGGAGCTTAAGAAGGCGCTGCGCACCCGCCCGCGCTCGGAGGACAGCACGCTGACACGGGCACGCGAGATCTATCCGGTGTGGGTGCGGGCCAATGCGGCGCTGACGGCGCTGACGCCGCCGCAGCCGCCAATCGTGCGGGTGGTGCAGGGTGTGGCGCAGACGGCGGCTTCTTTTAAGGTGCTGCTGGACGGCTACTCCGGGCAGGTACAGGCCTCTAGCGATGCGGAGGGGCGACTCAAAGCGACGAAGCAGGACCTGACCGAGCTGAATGAGGTGACGAACAAGCTGATCAAGGCGTGGTATCAGGTGATGAAGGCGAGCTACGATCCGGGATCGACAATGCGCGACGCGCTGACACGCATCCCGACGGAGGGCGGCACGCCCGCGCCGAAGGGGATCGAGATCGACACGGTGACGCAAGGCGGCACGGAGGGCATGCAGGTGGTGGTGGATTACCTGCCGGGCGGCGGTGCGCACGCGACGACGCGGCTGATCAAGTGGATGGTGGTAGGCGTGGACGCGGACTTCACGCACAGCGCGCCGCTGGCGGCTGCTGGCAACGCCTTTGGGCCGTTCACGGCGGGCCAAGTGGTGCAGGTGATGACGGAGGTGCGCAACAGTGCGGGCACGCGCCACAGCGCGCCGCGAACGATCACGATCGAAGTGGCGATGGTGTGAGGCGCAGTTCCTACTCGTCCTCGTCCTCGCTCTCCTACTCGATGATGCGGTGACGCTGCGGTCTGCCGTGTCGAAGAGCGGCTAAGGTCTGTTTTTGCCGTGCTCGGTGATGACGGGTGACTGAGTGTGCGATTTGATCGAGTAGGAGGACGAGTAGGAGGACGCGGACGAGCGGACTGCACCGCGCGCCGGTGAGACTTGTGTTACTCGCGCAGGAAGAAATTGGCGAAGGTGACGGGTGTGCCGAGGTCGGCGAGGGCGATGGGGCCTTTGGCTGGGGCTTCGAGTGTGGCTTCCATCGTTTGCGGATTGGCCTCGTGGGTTTCGGTGAGGGTGGCGGTGGCTTGTTTGCCGTCGAGTTTGAGGCGGAGGCGATACCATTTGCCGGGTTTCACTTGGTCGGGGCCGAAGACGATGGGGGCTTGGCCGGTGCCGATGAGGACGGCGGGATTGTTTTGGCCACGGACGCAGATGCCGGTGCAGGGCTTGCTGAGATCGGCGGTTTTGGAGAGCTGGAAGTCGGCGATGAATTCGCCGTTGGCGAGTTCGGCAGCGCTCCAGAGGGGGGGTGCTGGCTTGGGCGTCGGTGGCTTCGAGTTTGAGATTCCAGTTGGAGGGTTTCCAGCGGGCTTCGGCGCTGGTGGGGACTTTCCAGCCACGGAGGTCGAGGCCGTTGAACATGGGCACGAAGCCGGGGTCATCGGCGGCGTGGGTGCGTGTGAGGGAAAAGGCGAGGGCGCAGAGCAGTAGGGTGGATTTCATGTGGGTGGGATACGGTGGCGGCGGTGAAGGCTTGGCAGTCAAGGTGTCTTGGGGGAAGTAGTCCCAGCGCTGTTCTATAGTTCCGCCTTCAGGCGGTCCGGGAGTCTTGGCCAGAGTCCGGCTAAAGCCGGCACTACGGAACAGCGCTGGATTTGACAACGTCTCAATGGCTAGATGCACCTGAGTTCCGTTGTTGCGGAGTCACAGGGCATTTTAAAGCTTCGAGATCGAAACGGAGCGGCAGGATCGAGGACGAGTTCGAGTAGGAGGACGCGAACGATTCCATTGCGCCGAATCAGCTAAACAGCGCGGCCACCGGCGTGCCGCCGTCGGTGATCGGCACGGGGCGGGTGCCGTCCATGAGTTCCTTCGTTGGGTCGATGCCCATCGCCGCGTGGATGGTGGCGTGGAAATCGACGAGCGGGACGGGGTTTTCGACGGGCTTCTTGGACAGCTCATCGCTGACGCCATACGCGCCGCAGTGGTTCAGGCCGCCACCGGCGAGCACCATCGAGAAAGTGGTGCCCTGATGGCCGCGACCGCCGCGTACATCGAACTCCGGTGGGCGGCCGAACTCGGTGCCGACGACGATGAGCGTCTTGTCAAGGAGCTGCTTGTCTTTGAGATCGCGAATGAGCGCGGCGAGGGCGGTGTCGAGTTCTTGGATGAGCAGGTGCTGGTTCTTGTAGCCCTCGTTATGAATGTCCCAGCCGGTGCCGTTCATGAAGTTGAGGTTGTGGGAGACTTCGATGAAGCGCACGCCTGCCTGAACGAGACGACGTGAGAGGAGGCAGCGCTGGCCGAACTCGCCGCCGTAGTCGTTGCGCAGCGAATCGGGCTCATTCTTGAGGTCGAAATGGCGCATGAACTGCGGACCGGAGAGGCTGAGCGCCTGCTCCTGCGCGGTCTGGTAGTCGGCGATGGCGGATTTCTTCGACGCACGCGCCAGGAGTGGCTGTAGGAGCTGCTGGCGGACATCGGCGCGCTTTTGATCGACGAAATCAGGCCGCGTGAAGCCCGAGGGGCCGGTGTTCGTGTCCGTGAGATAGACGTAACCGGCCTTTGCGCCGAGGAAGCCAGGGCCGCGGCTGACATTCGGATAACCGATGAGGATGTACGGTGGCACCGCGCCGCCGACCGCACCGCGCTCGTGCGAGATGATGGAGCCGATGCTCGGATAGACGACGTTGCCGGAGATCATGCGGCCGGTGTGGACGATGTTCGTGGCGAAGGCATGCTCATCAATGACCGCATGGTTCACCGTGCGCATGACGGTGACGTGCTCCATGACCCTCGCGGTGTGGCTGAGATGCTCGGTGAGCTGCACGCCCGGCACGCTGGTGTCGATGGCCTTGTAGAGCGAGCCGGCGACCTTGGTCTTGGCGGTGTTGTTGCCGAGCTTCTTCGGGTCAAACGTGTCAATTTGAGCCATGCCGCCGCCGAGCCAGATGAAGATGCAGTGCTCCGCCTTGCCCTTCGGCATGTGGACGGGTGTGTTGTTGGCAAACAACGGTGCCGCGCCAAATGCGGCGGCGGAGGAGAGGAAGGAGCGGCGTTTCATGGTGGTGTGTTATAAACGCTGAGTTTAGGAGACTTTCACTTCCGTCTGCTCCTCACTTTCGTGGGGGCTGACGGAGGGTCTAATCAGTCAGCGTCGTCTGCGATACGGTGCGTGCTTCCGCGAGAAAACGAGGATGGTAGAGGCTTGAGTGCTCATGGGGCCAGCGTATCCATCTCCGTTCGCTGCCTCAAGGACTAAAAGCCCATTCGGGGGCGTTGAGTAGGGCCCAGAGGACGTCTTCCATGCGGGTGCGCCATGCAGTGTCGAGTTTCTCGGTGGGGGGATCACCAGCGCGGGCGGCGGCTTCCTGGGCCATGCGGACGTTGGTGGCTTCGCCGTCGAGGTGGTTGGACCAACTGACGTAGTTTTCACGCTGACGCGTGGAAGGCATGGAGCTTGGTGCCTGGAGCTTGGAGAGGCGGGTGGTGAAGCCGACGCTCAGATGTTTGGTGTAAAGATCGTGCTCTTCCTTGGTGGGGTGGCGGGTGAGGAGCTTGAGGAAGAGCTGGTCGATGAATTGATCGAGAGATTCGTTTTGTAGCGCGAGGGCGGTGATGCCGTGGTCGTCGCTGAGGCGGGTGAGCCAGACGCCGACGGTGCCGTTGCTGAGGATGGCGGGCTGGAGGACGTTCGGGTCGGCGTCGCGTTTGCTGGTCGGGTCCTGGCGGCTGCCGCGCCAGCCGAAGGCACCGAGCACGTCGGTGACGGCCTGGATGCGTGGCAGGGCGAGGCTGGGGCGGTCGCGTTCGTTGCTGGTGCTGGTGAGCATCCAACTGCGATGCGGTTTGCCGAGATGGATGGCGTTCTTGAGATCGCGCTGGTTGTCGATGTCGAGGCAGACTTCCTCGGTGTGGAAGGGCTTGCCGGTGGCGGCGAAGAGGGAATCGACGACCTGCTCGGCCTGCAAACGGCGCGGCGCGGGGCTGGTGTAAAGCGGGCTGGGTTGCTTCAATTCGGGATCGGTGGCGCGCTGGTAGGCCGCGCTGTTCAAGATGAGGCGGGCGAGGTGTTTCACATCGTAACCGCCGCTCACAAATTGGCGGCCGAGCCACTGCATTAGCTCGGGATGGGTGGGTTTGCCTTTCTCCCAATCGTCCACGGGTTCCACGATGCCACGACCCATGAAGCGTGCCCAAATACGGTTGGCGGTGACCTGCGCGAAGCGCTCATTCTGCGGCGCGGTGATCATGGCGGCGAGCACGTCGCGGGTGTCTTCGGGGTATTCGGTGAGTTTGGCGGCGGATTCATCGCTGAACTCATCAAAGGGCCACTTCGGCTGCACTTTGGTGCCGGGTATGAGCGTGACCTGGATGAGCGGCTTGCGGCCGCCGGCGTGGATCTTGTCCATCGGCACGCTGCTGGTCTTGGGCACCATGATTTCCTTCGTGCTGAGCATGGCGGCGAGCTGGAAGAGGTCTTCCTGCAGCCATTTGTGCGTGGGTGAGTCATGGCAGCGTGCGCACTTCATTTCGACGCCGAGGAAGGCGGTGCTGACGATGGTGCCCTTCGCGGCCATGGGCACGTCATTTTGCGAGGCGGTGCCAAAACCGGCGGGGCCGCCGAGACGCTCACTACCTTTCATGCGCAGGAGTTCGGTGACGAAGAAATCCATCGGTTTGTTGTCCTGCAGGGACTCGTAGATCCACCAGCGGAAGGGGCCGGTGTTGTTCAGCGTGGGATTGAGGATGTTCGGATTCTCCGCCAGCACGTCCTGCCAGTAGCCCATCCAGTTGTCGGCCCAGCGTCGGTCTTGGAGGAGTTTGTCGATGATGACTTTTCGATCCGGGTTCTTTTGGAAGATGGCGATTTCATCCAGCGACGGCGGCACGCCGACGGTGTCGAGATAAACGCGGCGCAGGAAGGTCAAATCGTCGGTCAACGGCGTGAGCGTGAGGTGATCGGCGCGAATTTCAGGCCAGTGAGCGCCTTCTTTGATCCAGGTGGTGAGCAGGGCCACTTCATCCTTGGTCAACGGCTTGCCCTTGGGCGGCATGATCTCGTCCGCATCGTCGGAACTGATGCGTGCGATGATCGAACTGTGATCCGGCTTGCCGGGATCGACAGCGGCACCGTCGGATTTACCGCCTTTGATCGCGTCGGCGAGCGAATCGAGATGCAGGCCGCCTTTGGCCTTCGAGCCGCGATGGCACTCGGTGCATTTGGCTTCGAGGATGGGCTGGATGTCTTTGAAGTAGTCGATGCTGCCCTTGTGTGCGTCCTGTGATTTCACGCTCTCGATGCGAGCGGCGATAAACTGGTCAATGCTACGTTCGGCGGGTGGATTTTTCGCCAGCCAGGCTTCTGCGGCTGCACGGCGCTTGGCCCAATACGGCGCGGACTGCGCACGCAGTTCGGCACGCTTCTTCGCGTTCATCGCGTCGTAGTGCGTATTGCGTTCCTGCTCGTAGGCGGCCCAGCCTGCGTCGTTGTAGGCGACCTCGCGTTTGCCGGGTGTGATCAGCTTCCATGATTCGCTGCCCTGAGGCGACCAGGCGACGACGGTTTCACCGAGTTCGGGGCGGCGCACGCTTTTGCCAACGATGCTGCCCACGATTGTCTCGAGCACGATGAATTGTGGTTTGCCCGTGCCTTCGAATTCGCACCAGGATTCACGATTGCCGGGAGGCACGAAGCGGAAGTCGGGTCCGAGGTCGAGATAGCCCTTCTGATCGGCCACGAGATGATGGCCGTCCGAGTCGGCGGGAGGAAAAGGCGTGGTGAGGATCGTCTTGTTGTCGATGTAGAGATTCGTCGCACCACGCGCACGCAGCAGAAGGCGGTGCTTGCCTTTGGGGAAGGTCACGCTGGCGGCAGCACGCAGGAGGAAGGGCACGTGGCGTTCGCCGCGCACGCCGGTTTCCACATACTTCTGCGGCACGTTGAAGAAGCCGAAAACATCCTCGGTGTAGGTCTCGGCAACCTTCGGCTGCTCGCTAGGCCAGGCATTTGCGTCCGGCATGCCTTCTTCGGCGAGTTGTACCAGCACGCGACCTGCGGGCACCTGCTTCTTCGCGATGGGCGGCGGTGGCGGAACGAATTGATATTTGGCTTTGAGCGCATCGGCATCAATGGGGCCGCGATAGATCGCCACGTCATCGAGATAGCCGCTGAGCGAATGCGTGGAGGCCAGCGTGGAGCCGCTGCCGATCAAGAGTGAGTCGCCGTCGGTGACCGGCGCACGATCCGTCTCGCCGCCCATGTCCCAGGTGCCGTCGGTGGCGCGGCCGTCGATGTAGCCCTTGATGCTCTTGAGTTTCCCGAAGGTGTAAGTGACCGCGATATGATGCCAGCCGGAGCCGGAAAGCGTTTCCTTGGACCACCAGCGATGCCAGTCGCCCTTTTTACCGGGGACATCGGCGCTGTGGAAGAGAAAGCCGATCTGTGCGCCAGCTTTGCCAAGTTGGAGACGCAATGCGTAGTTTTGATTGTTCGCGCCGAATTCTTTCGTGCCCAGGCGGCCCTTGCCAATGATGTAGGGTGCGCCGCTGGCGGCGGATGGCTTGACCCAAGCTTCGAGCGTGATCGTTTCATTCAGGCCGAAGCGCAGATCTTCGCTGTCCTTGATCGTGAGCGCCTTTTTGCCGTCGCCGTTGAAGAGGTGGGCGTTGTTCTCTTTCGCAAAGCCAGGGAAGGTCGGCGCTCGTGGGCCGGGTTCCTTGTCGTTGGCGAAGCTCCACTGCATGACCGGTTTGGCGATGACCTTGTCGGAAATGTCATTGCCCGTGTTGCCGTCGTTTTGAGCGAAGGCAGTGGGTGCGAAGACGAGGAATGGGAGGAATGCGGCGCGGAGCGTCATGCCCTTATGAACGGCCTTTTGCGGCCAGTTTCAGCATTTCGGGCACCCCACTTTCGTGAGGGGGAGAAAAGAACTTGCCAATGCCGTGATGCATAACATGTTACCACATGGCTTACGCACTCACTCGCACAAGCATGGCTTTGGATCAGTTCACGACCAGCGTCCTCGATCTGCTCTCGCAGAAATGGGGCGTCCCGAAGGCTGAGGTCATGCGGCGGGCCGTGCGTCGCATCAAGGAGGAAGAAGACATGAAAGACCAATGCCCAAAACCCCTCAAAGCCCTGGATTGGCTCCAAAACGGCGGCGGCCTCACCGTGCAGGAGGCTGAGGCCTTCCGTGAAGAGGTGCAGGCTGAGCGCGAGGCCAAACGCTACTGGTGGGAAGCATGATCCACCTGGATACCAATCTTCTCATCGACCTCGTCACCATCGGATCACCGCACATCGCGGTGATCCGTCAGTGGCTGGAAGATGGTGAGCAGCTCGCGGTATCCGCCATCGCGTGGTCCGAGTTTTTGAACGGGCCGCACACCAAGCAGCATAAGGACGCGGTGCAGGCCATCGTTGAAGCCCGCATCTTCGATTTCACCGCCAAGGACGCCGAGCAGGCATCGCGGTTGTTTCATTACACGGGCCGGAAACGTGGCTCTCATGCGGACTGCATGATTGCCGCATGTGCCATGACCCGTGACATGCGCATAGCGACGCGGAACATCGCCGACTTTGAGAAATTCGTTCCGTATGGATTGAAGCTGCTGGCAGTTGCGACGGTGGCTACACCCTGATCAAGCCCCGCCTGAGCTGCGGGATTAATGTTAAGGGAAGCCTACGACGGCATCATCCATGATTGACCAAGCTAGTGTGCAGCTTCATAAGAAAGCGTGTTTTCCGAAATCAAAGATTCCCTGCGCGCCCTCTATTTGTCAGATCCACGGCCATGGCTGGTTGGCTTTAGCGGCGGGAAAGACTCCACCATGGTGGCAGGGTTGATTTTCGAGATGCTCAAAGATATACCGCGCGAACAGCGCACGAAGCGCATTTCCATCCTCTGCACGGATACGCGCGTGGAGATTCCTGCCACTGTAGGCATGATCGAAGGCACCTTGGACAAGATGCGGAAGTTCGCAGACGCCCAGGCATTAAACATGGAGGTTCACCTCCTGCGCCCTCCGCCGGATCAGTCTTTTTGGGTGAACATCATCGGGCGTGGCTACCCGCCGCCGAATCGTCATTTCCGCTGGTGTACCCAGCGCTTAAAGATTGACCCCGTGAACGTCTTTGTGGAGCGCACACTGGGCCGTACTGGGCAGGCCATCCTGCATCTCGGCGCACGCCGGGCGGAGAGCGCTTCTCGCTCCCAGACCATGGTGGGCATTGAGTTGAAAAACGGCCTGCGACGCCATCCCGACCTGCCGCGCGTGGATGTTTCCAATCCCATCGAGCACCTCACCACGGCGCAGGTCTGGGCCTACCTGCTGCAAAACAACCCGCCCTGGGGTGGCAGCAATCACGACCTCTACCGCCTCTACAAAGATGCTGGCGGTGGCGAATGCCCCATCCATATCGACACCAGCACGCCGAGCTGTGGGAGTTCCCGCTTCGGCTGCTGGACCTGCACCGTCGTGGAGCGGGACAAGGCCAGCGAGGGCCTCCTCGCCAGCGGGGACGAGCGGATGGAGTCCATGCTGGAGTTCCGTGAGCTGCTGCTGGTAATGCAAGACCCCGCCAATGGCTGGCGCGATACCACGCGGATGAATAACACGGAGGGCAATGGCCCCATCATGATGGATGGCCGCCGCAGGCTATTAAGGGAGTTGCTGAAACTGCAAGACACCGTCAAGATGCCACTCATCAGCGATGAGGAACTGCTCACCATCCAGCAACTATGGAAATCTGCCCGCCAGCCGGATGACGGTCGTGGTGTGGCCCGCATTGTAAACACCCACTCCGGCCTTCCCATGCACGACCTCCGCAATACCGCCCGCCTTCGGAAACTGGAAGCCGAGGTCGCCACTGAAAAAGGACTCTCTGCCGAGACACTCCAGCGTCTTGTCGCCAAAGTGGAGGAGTTTAGCGAGAACAACCGCGCGCACGGCCTGCCTGCGGAGTTGAAGCGGATTTTAGTAGATGACTTAGATGGACTGAACGCATAAGCCTCAATGACCTCAGTCATGAATCGAGATGAACTCTCCAAGCAATGGCTGGCAAAGCTCGTAAAGCTAAATGCGGCGAGCGGTAGAGGTGAGTGTCGAGGCAAGGCACCTCACAAGCCATTGTTACTTCTCTGTCTGCTGGACTTGGCTGATGCTGGAGACCTTCCATCAAGGGCTTTTACTCGATCCCCAGGTCTCGTTTTACGTTTCCGAAGCTATGGGAGCATTGTGACGGACCGCTGGCCGACGCGGCTTGATATTCGGCTGCCTTTTTTCCATCTCAGTTCGCAGGGATTTTGGGAGCCTCTGGATAGTGAAATGAGATGAACGGTGAATTCTTCGAACTCCTCGCCGATGCTGGCTTTCGATTGAAAGCACGGATGATTCTCATCTCGAAATACTTCGATCCCGCCGAGCGAATCGCCTTGTTTGAGAGTCTTGGCATACAGCACTGTGAGACGACTGTTTCATCGGCCAATCAACTTTTGAATGAAGCCACGGAAGCCGCCAAACGAAAAGGAAGGAGTGCCAGATTTGCCGTCAAAGTGTGCTCCGAATATCGCTACACCTGCGCCCTGACTGGATACAGGTGTCTCACCGGCGACGGAGCAACCATCGTCGATGCAGCACATATTGAAGCCTGGTGCACAACGCAGAACGATGATCCTCAAAACGGTCTAGCGCTGTCAAAGAACGCTCACTGGATGTTCGATGAAGGTCTTTGGACAGTGGATGAAAATTGGCGCGTTATCGTGAATGCCAAAAAGTTTGCAGAGCATGGGCCTGAATCGTTGAACCTCAGTAGCTATATGGGCAGACAACTTCAGTTTGATCCATCATCAAAACTGCGCCCACGGCTGGATTACTTGAGAAGACACTGTCAGAGATTCGCTTTGCTCCAACGATAGCTAGAGATCACCGAACGCGGCCACGAGTTCAAGGGCCTCACTTTCAATGGCGACCTTTGGCAGTGCGAATTGATACGCAAAAACGGAACCAAGATCCCTTGGGATGATGCCAATCCCTCCGCAGGTCAGCGGCAGGTGCGTTTGCTCGCTTTCAACGAAGCCCTGCGCCGCCTGGCCCAAACTGTGCCGCCTCTGGTCGTGGATACTCCGCTTGGCAGGCTAGACCGTGAGGTGCGCGCTGCTGTGCTGGACCGGCTTTACCTGAGTAACGAAGGACATCAATCTATCGTGCTCGCCACGAATGCGGAAATCGATCCTGATGGCGCTCTTTTCGGCAAGGTTCGTGATCAATTTGGTAAGGCTTTCACCCTCGTCCCCGAGGGCCGCCCTGACAGTGACGACTACGAGGTGCACATCGAGAAGAACTATTTTGGCAAACGTATATGAACTCTCTTGGCCAGCCCACTTGCATTGATGACCTGACCTGTGTGCAGGAATGCCCGCAACTTCGCACACCTCTAACGCAGGGTGGCTTTCAGCCTGCGTGGCTGCGGAGTTCAGACCGGGACGCCGCCATGAAAGCTGTGCCGGTGGCGTGCTACCACCTGCCAGACTCCCGCGCGGCCTATGTCTTCAACGTGCAGCCCTGTGCCGTGCAGAGCCGCTGGTATGCCTGGGGGTGAGTGGTGCCCGCATGGCCGCAAGGCCTCAGATGCTTGCTATGAGTTTCTGGATGGTGGCGGCTCATTTAACAGCCGCAGTGCCGCCGAGTGGGCCATCCACACTTACATCGCCCACTGGAATGCGCGCGATCATTCCCAATCTCCCTCCTACCATGTCGCCGAGCCTGTCTGCTGAAAAATTCATCGAGGAAGTCTTCAACCATGTCGGTGCCAAGACCAAGGCCGTGCTCGGACGCTCGGCGGTCAGTCTGGCGCTCGCAGAGGGCATCCCGCCAGCCTACAAGCCCCCGGCGGGCAACGGCAAAGACATCAGTTGGGATGCACTGGTGGGGCCGCTCGAAGACGTGTTCAAAGTGGCGCTATCCTTCCGCGCAGAAAAGGCGCTCGATTCTAGCGCCTTTCAGCGCGAGTTCCGCCGTGCCTTTGAGTTCGGATGCCAGAGGATGAGTGAGATTTGGGAATCCAGCGGGCGCGATCAGGCCAAGTTTGTCGCTGAGCTGCTTAAGCGTTCCCAGAACACCAGCTTGCAGATGCCAGGAACGCTAGTGACTACGGGAGCGGCCAAAGCCACCACCGCCACGAAGGCCATTTTTGAGCATGAAGTGAAGCTGAAGCTGCTCGCCGACCAAGAAGCATGGAGCATCAATGGCCCTGGAACCAAGAACGGGCTGCTCATCATTTCCGGCCAGCCCGGTTCCGGCAAGAGCCAGCTCGCGCTCGACTTGCTCGCTCAACTCTCCCGTCAAGGTGTGCGCTTCTTGTTCTTCGACCTCAAAGGCGAACTCGAAGAGGCGGGCGATGACAAGGTGAAGGCGGCGAATCGGAAGAAGTTCTTCGATCTCACGGGCGCACAGTATGTTCGTCTAATTGACAAGCCTTTGCCCGTGAATCCGCTCTATGCAGGAAAGAGCGGACCGGACACGGCCAACATCGCCTCCCGAGTCGCTTCACTCGTGCGTGCTTTCGGCCCGCAGATGGGACCGAACCAGGAAAACGCGATCCGCGATGCCTATCAATCATTGGCGCAGCCAGATTTTCCCGCACTCGTGCAACAACTCGAAGACAACGGGTAGGAAGGCGTCGCGGTGTCGGTGCTGAGCAAGCTCGTTGAGCTCAATATCTTCGCCAGCGCCGCCAAGGCCAAGCCTTTCGAGGAATGGATCAGCCGCTCGAACATCATCGACCTCAAACCGCTGGATAACGACACCCGCGTGCTCGTCGTCGCCTTCATCCTCAACTTTTTCATTGAGCGCTTAAATAAGAATCTCTCTGTGCGCAATGGCGTGCAACCTCTGCAAATGGTTCTCTTCGTGGATGAAGCACACAATATCTTGCCCAAAGACGGCAAGGCAAAACTATTGGAGAAGCTCGCACGCGAAGGCCGCTCCTGGGGCTCACTGCCATTTAGTTTAGAAGACACACTTTTTGATGGCACGTTGGTAGTGATAAGATCGCGCGATGACTTGAGGACGTCGCGGCGCATGACGTCGGCTGCGTTGAGTCACCGGGGAAGCCATAAACAAAGAGTGCAGTTTATCGAGTAGCAGCGCTGGGGGATCATCTCCGAGGAGCAGGTCCACAAGATGACTTTTGAGC
>Ga0209702_10006994_pt1 | contig 14072 bp, 13 predicted proteins | sample FRY01_FD_187210 | JGI IMG/M metagenome (GOLD analysis project Ga0209702, IMG submission 187210) | Freshwater microbial communities from Lake Fryxell liftoff mats and glacier meltwater in Antarctica - FRY-01 (SPAdes) (version 2) | ecosystem: Environmental > Aquatic > Freshwater > Ice > Glacier... | reverse complement strand
GATGAATTATCAACTTATTTTTTAAAAAATGAATATATTCCTGATTTAAATAATAATTTTAAATTAAAAAAATTAAAAAAAACAAAAGATATTGATATTACATTTCATTATGCTGAACTTGTTAAAAATATGGCTAATAATATAACAGTTATTGACCCTAAAAATTTTCATATTGCTGTACAAAAAAGTAATTCTAATTTTTCTGGATTTGGACAACAAGATAGTCAAGAAATAATGATGTTAATACTAGACTTGATGAATGATTCATTAAACTATGATATTGATATTAATTATAAAGGAACTATTGAAAATAAACATGATGAACTCATGGTTGAATCAATAAATGCATGGGGGACTATATTAAAAGGAAAATATTCTATTATAACAGATTTATTTTATGGATTATTTATAAATAATATTTATAATAATAAAAATCATAAATCATTATCTAAAACATTTGAATGTTTTAATATGCTTACATTATCAATGGTAGATAATAATTTATATAGTATGTTGGATTATTTTTTTAAAAAAGAAGATTTAGATGCAGAATATTTTGATGATAATACAAATAAAAAATATAATGCTTCAAGACAAATTAAAATTATGAATGCACCAAAATATTTGACCATCATTTTTAAAAAATATAATACAATAGAACGAAAAAATAATCAGGAAATTTTATTTCCATTTTATGATTTAAATTTATCTAAATTTTGTGAAGGATATGATAGTTTTGAATGTTTATATGATTTAATTGGTGTTGGATGTCATGTGGGTAATTTAAATTTTGGACATTATTTTTCAATTATAAAAAAAAATGATGATAAATGGTATAATTTTAATGATTCTGAAATTAGTATTTTTGATATAGAAAAAAATAAAAAAATACTATATCAAAGTAGTTATATTTTAATGTATAAAAAAACTACAAATTAAAAAATAAAATATTTAAATAATATATGGATAGTAGAAATAATAGACCTAGTCCTTTTATGAATATGGGAATGAAATCTAATACACCAACTAAGACTAATTCTTATTATAAAATAATAAGTACATTTTTAATTATATTAATTATATTGCTTGTTGTTTATATAATAATAACAGTAATTAATTATTATAGAACAAATTGTTATATTAAAAAATCTTTTTGGACATATTTAGTCGATTTTAATGATTCAAATGTATGTACCATGGAAAATGAACCTGTTATAAAAAGAGATGGTCCAGTTATCAATAAACTTCCTATCTTAAAAGAAAATAAACCTTCTGAATTAGCTGAAATATTTGATAAAAAAGAGGTTTTTCATATAGGAAATCAGGATTATACATATGATCAAAGTCGTTGTAAATGCAGTTCTTACGGAGCACGTTTAGCAACTAAAAATGAAGTGACACAAGCATATAATAACGGAGCTAATTGGTGTACTTATGGATGGTCAGAAGGACAAAACGCTTTTTATCCTGTACAAAAATGTTATCTTGAATCTCTAAAAGATGAAAATCGAAAAGAGTTTTTAGAAAATTCAGATAGATATTGCGGAAAAGCAGGGTTAAATGGTGGTTTCTTTGCTAATCCAGGATTAAAATTTGGGGCAAATTGTTACGGTGTAAAACCAAAAGGTTCTGTAGTTAAACCTAAGAAAAATTCAAATTGTCCGCAAAAAAGTTTTTGTGAATTAAATCAGAATTTTCAAGCATCTCATAAATTGGAAACAGATGAAATTATAGGCTTCAGTAATGATAAATGGAATATGTAAATTTTGTATTATTTAATATAGATTAATAATAATATAAACTATTAGAAAAAATATCTTATTTAATTATAATGAATTATATATTTATTATAATTGTAGTAATAATTATTATTTTTTGGGTAATAAATGATTTATTTAATTTTTTTGAATTTTTTAATGCAGGTATTTGTACAACATCTAATGGCACATATGGTAATTTTTATGATAATATATGTCATCCATTTACTGGTAATAATAGTTCTAATGCACCAAGTAGTAATAGTACATATAACCCACCAAATCCATCTAATCAAACACTAAGTTCATGGACGGATACAGGTACATCACTTACTCCTGTTCAAATTATAAGTGCAGGTAATGGTACTGGTAATGGTGCTGGTGCTGGTGCTGGTACTGGTACTGATGATGATGTTACTAATACTAATGCTTGTATTAATGATAAATTAAAAGGAACAGTTTGTAAAACAAGAAATCCGGGTTCAAATAATTTTGGTATAAAATCAATCGTAAAAACAAGTTGTACTGATCCAAATACATCTAAACTGGAATGTAATGAATTTTGGTTTAATCAAAAAGAATATAAAGATATAATTAGTGCTACATCTTGTATAGATAAATCAACAGATTTCAATGAAGCATGTCGAATATTTCAACCAATAAATGCTAATTTAAAAACAAACGGATATAACATAAATTCAATTGGTTCAAAAGAAGTATTATATGGAATAAATGGTGATTGCTATGACTCTTCTGGAAATGAAGATGTTAATAAAGCACGAGTATTATGTAGTTATAAATATAATACAAATATGACAAAATTAGATCATTTGCCAAATAATTATGATTATAATGTATTTACTGGATGTAAAAATATTAAATCTAATTTTAATCAAGAATGTAAAACACTATTAGGAAAAACAGATAAAGTATATGCTTATATTAATGGCTCTGACTGTCTACCAGGATTTGGTAGAGCTAAATGTGTAGATTTAGATAAACCAATTAATCAAACAGAAAATATGAGAAAATTTATGTTAGATTCTAATATACAATATTTTCGTGATAGATTATAATTTGTTAATAAATTTTAAAAATTTGATTTATATTAACTTAAATACTAAGTTATTTAATTAATAATAATTATCAAAAATGATTGAAGGAAATTATGAGGAATATGAAATAGAAGATGAGAATAAAGATATAACAGAGTTGGATCAAAAAATGATTGATTTTATAAACTTTGTAAATAATAAGGAAAAAACAGAAATACCAATACCAACAAATTTTGTAGTTTCAACACGTTCTGGAATGTGTAAAATGAATAATGTAAATATTTTAGAATTATCTAAAATTATAACATTTATTAGTAATAAAATTATATCAAACATAATATTTAATAAAAATCCTAATTATTTAATACAAGGAATTGTTATTGAAAATATTATTTTACGCTTTGATGAAAGTTATCTAAAAAAATATAAAAAACCATATATAAAATTTTTTGGAAATGTAATTGATTATAAAAATATGGAAGATTGTTTATTAATGCATAATAATCTTCATTTACTTGAAACGAATTCTTTGAAAAAACAAGGTCGTCAAAAAAATAAAAAAGATAATGAGCATTTTTATAATAGTTGTTCTATTATTGTAAAACCATCATTGGATGTTAAATGTGTTAATATTAAATTATTTAATAATGGAAAAATTACATTGACTGGTTCAAAGGGAGAATTTGATGGGCTAAATGCGTGTAATGTTTTATTTGAAGAATTAAAAAAAGAAAATTTGATATTTCCTGATATGGACTTGACTATTTTAAAAGAATCTAAAATTATTGATTATAGAATTACTATGATAAATAGTGATTTTAATACTAACTTTAAAATTGATTTACTAAAATTATTAGATATTTTAAACAATCCTGAAAATAATTTATTTATTAAATTTAATCCTGAAAAATACAGGGGTTTAATTATAGGATTTTTCTGGAATGAATTTAAGAAAGAACAAAATGGATGTTGTAATTGTCCTAAAAAATGTAAAGGAAAAGGTAATGGAAAAGGAGAAGGACAATGTAAGAAAGTGACCATTTCTATTTTCAAAAGTGGTTCCATTATCATTACAGGTGGATTTTTAATTAAACAAATTGAAGATGCATATAGATTTATTAATCTTTTATTAAAGAAATTTTATCACGATATTATTAAATTATCTATTTTAGATTTTATTAATGAAGATGATACTGATTTATTTTTAGAAGATGAAAATTAAATGTAAATATAAATAATCCTTTTTTATAAAATATATAAAAAATGATTTATTTAATAATATTGTTATATTATTTAATAAAATATAGAAATTACTAACATGGATTATATTATTAGTATTAGTTATATTGCAATTATTACAGGTGATAATATTTATCAAACAAAACGAGATTTTTTAATTAAATATTGGAAACAAAATGATAAAGAAGACTTTAATACATATTGTGAAATAACAAAATATAGTATTAAAAATGATTATGAAAAAATTAATGAAATTTCAAAAAAAAATAATATAAATGTTCAAAGTGAATTAACGAAATGTCTAAAATCAAAAGATATAGAAGAATTAACTAAGAAAAAAGAAGAAATTTTATCTAAAGTAAAAGATTTAGATTTATCTGAAAAAGATAAAAAGGTTATACAAGAGTCTATATTAAATGTATCTCATACAAATTTTGGTATTAAAAATGAAACCGATGTTTTAAAAATATATCAAAAACATACAAATACGAATATAGTAAAAGATGATAAATATAGGAAAAAAATAATATATGTTTCTCCTGAAAATAATTACAATATATTAATTGGTGGCAAAATTGATGGTATTAATGTTGATAATGGAAGCATTATTGAAATTAAAAACCGAATGAATCGTTTATTTAATGAATTTAGATCATATGAAAAAGTACAATTAATGAGTTATTTATTTTTATTTAATGCAGAAAAAGGGTATTTAGTGGAAGCATTAAAAAAAAAAGAAGAAACAAATATTAATATTATTGAATGTATATTTGATAATGAATATATGCAGACTATTTTAAGCGATTTGAAGCGATTTATTGAATTTTATAGATCTTTTTTGAAAAATCATAAAATGAAATTAGAATTATTACAAAATGAAGATGAAATTGATTTTTAAATTTTTGTAATATATTTTTTTATCATACATTTTTTATCATACATTTTTTATCATACATTTTTATAATATATTTATATCATAAAATTATTATAATTAACATTATTTAATAATGCTTTTGTTTGATAGACCAATCAAAAATGAATTCAAATTGGTCTCTATTTGATACATCATACCTAGTACCTTTAAGTTCTTCCAAACTGTTAAACCATAAACGGAAAACTTCAAAAGGATTGCCTATATGTACAATAGCATAAGAAGTAACTATACCTTCTACTGTAAAGTCATTTATATCAAATTTCATAATAAGCTCGGTTTTTCCACTGTATGCTTCTTTCATTAAATTATGATGGAGCATTTCATTCCAGTACACCGTTCTTTCACTTGCAGAGAAAATATTAAAAATTCTATGTTTGTTAGCAAATATAGCATTTTGGATTCGTTTCTTTTCACGTTGTTCGCTTTTTTCATGTGCTAAAGTAGCATTAGCGAGTTCTTGCAATTCTTTAGTAAAACTCATTTTTGGATGTATTTTGTGTGGTTCTAATATATATTTATTATATATTAGAAAAAAGATGCGTCAATTTTTATTTTTTATTTTTATTAAATAATTTAATTATAAAAATATTTAATTATTTAAAGTGCGTTTAATTTATAAAAATATAAATACTTAAAGATTTCAGTTTATATATTTTATATACAGAACCATGGGTGAAAAAATTATGGAATTACGAACCGTTCAAACGGGGGCATTTAAAACAATGACTGAAGCATTAAAAGAAATTTTAACTGATGCTAATATTGAATTTTCAGACGAATGTATGAAAATTGTAACAATGGATCCAACGCAAACAATTTTGGTGCATTTAAAATTGGAAAAAGATAACTTTGAATCTTATTTCTGCAAACATAAAATTTGTATTGGGATTAATATGTTAAACTTTTTTAAACTTATTAGAGTTTTAACTAATAACGATGCATTAACATTATTTATTGATAAAGAAAATACAAATTTATTAGGTATTCGTATTGAAAATGGAGAAAAAAATAGTTTATCTAATTATTATCTAAATTTAATTGAAGTAGATGAAACATCTTATCAAATTCCTCCTGCGCAATTTGAATCTATTATTACAATGCCTAGTAATGAATTCAACAAAATTTGTCGTGATATGATTAATTTGTCTGATATTATTGAAATTAAGAGTGTTGGAAGTCAATTGATTTTTTCTTGTAAAGGTGATTTTGCTTCTCAAGAAACAATTATTGGTGAAACATCTAATGGTCTTACTTTTGTTAAATCTAGTGATGAAGATAATGTTATTCAAGGATATTATAATTTAAAACATTTAGTATTATTTACAAAATGTACTAATTTATGTAATTCTATTGAAATGTATATGAAAAATAATTTTCCAATTGTTATTAAATTTACAGTTGGTTCATTAGGATGTTTGAAATTAGCACTAGCTCCTAAAGTTGAAATGGAATAAATAATTAATAGTTAATAATTAATAGTTAATAATAAACAATTAACTATAAATATATTAATAAATATAAATTTTTTATTAAAAATATATAAAAAAATGATTCTTTTTAAATTAAAACAAAAAGCATTATGATAATTATTAATTATTATAATGGAAAATAAATTAATTCCCAGATTTCATCAAGAACTTATTATACATAAAACATTAAATAAAATAGATGAAGGCTCTCGAAAAATATTATGGGGATGGAAATGCAGAGCAGGCAAAACATATGGTGTTGGTCATATTATTTCTAGTTATTATCAAAAAAATGGAATTATAAATGCTTTGATTATTACTCCTGCTCCAAGTGAAACATTGCCTCAATTTACAAATGAAATGTTTTTAAAATTTGATAATTTTAAACGAATGAATATTGTTGAAATAAAAAAAATGACTGACTTTGAAAAAATAAAGTATATATTGGAAAATAATTATAGTGATAATAATATTATTATAGTTTCTAAACAACTTTTAGACAGATATGTAAAAAATAAAGATTTACATACTTCTTTTAAAAAAATAATATTTGATTTAATAATATTTGATGAAAATCATTATGGTGGTACTACATTAAAAGCAAACCAAATATTGGACTTATTTAATACAGAAAATAAAACAACAACCATCTTCTTGACAGCAACTTATCAAAAAACAATATATCAATATAAAATTTCACAAGAATGCCAGTTTTTTTGGGATATTGAAGATGAAAAATTTTGTAAAAATTATGACCTTAAAAGCTTAATTGTAAAACATGGAGAAGACGTAGAATTATTTTTAACAAAAGATAATATAAATGAAAAACTAAATTATTATCAAAAAATGCCAGAATTACATTTAATTAGTACATTAATGGATCCAGAAAAATATAATATTATTAAAGATAAAATAGAAAATAATGAACAAGGTTTTAGTATGGATGTTTTGTATTCTTTAAAAAAAAATAATTTTGAATATACATTTGAATTTCCAAATCAAGTTAGAGAATTATTACATTATATTATTGGAATTACAGAAAAATGCATTTATAATCGCATTAAAAAAATATCAGTGAAAAATAAGAGTCGTACTTTATTAGATAATGAACATATGACAACACAATTATGGTTTTTACCATTTGGTATTGGATTAAAGATTGATGATTTAAGTAATACATTAAAAAAATATATGCTAGAAATAGAAGAATTTCAAAACTATGAAATACTAATTATTAATTCTAAAGTAAAAGAAGTCAAAAATTTAAAATTAAATATTGAAAATGTGGAAAAAAGAGCCTATGAAAATGGTAAAAAGGGCGTTATTTTATTGGCAGGAAACCAATGTAGTCTAGGTATAACATTACCATTAGTAGATATAGTATTTTTAATGAATAATATTACTTCTTGTGATAAAATCATGCAAATGATGTATCGTTGTATGAGTGAAAGTAATGATGGAACTAAAAAAATAGGTTTTGTTGTAGATTTTAATTTATCACGTGTGTTACATACATTTATTGAATATCCATTAGGAGATCCAAATTTAACATCGAATGAAAAAATAAGATATATTATAGAAAATAATTTAATTCATTTAGATGAAGATATTTTTGAATCAAAGGAAAATAAAGGAATTTTAATAAATAAATTATTAGATATTTGGAAAAATAATCCCTTAAATGAAACTCAAAAATTAATGAAAAAAATACATAATCTTGTTGTAAAAATAGATGATATTGACCAAAAGTATTTAAATGGTTCTTTTTTTAGTTTAGGAAATAACCTAGATGAAATATTTATTAAATTTGATGAAGAAAATTTTCAAATTATACCAAATGGCCACCATAAAACATCTGTTTTAAATCTTAATAATCTTAATAGAATTGATGATGATAATATTGATAATAATATTGATAATAATAATACTTTAGAATTTTTAGATGATTCTATGAAAAATAAAAATGATAATATTTCATTTGTAGAAGATATACTTCCTTTAATTATTCCATTGGTAAGTTTTATGAATTCTGAAAATAATTTATGTAATTTCTTTGATATGTTATTATTTGTATATAATAGTTATGAATTAAAAGAAGTAATGAACTGTTATATTGAAAATTTATGGGAAAAAAAGAATTTATTTGAATTTATTTTTAGAATATGTAAAAAATATTTAATTCATAATTTAGAAATAAATAATATATCATACCAATTTAAGATGACATATGCGTCTTTACTTAATACACCTGATGCATTATTAAAATATTTAAAAGAAAGTTTAAAACCAAAAGAATTAGAAAAAAAGAAATTTGGAGAAGTTTTTACACCTATTGAATTAATTAATGAAATGATGGATAAATTAGATGAAGTATATAAAAAAGAAAATAAAGGAACTTCTATATTTACTATGAAAAATTTACGATGGTATGACCCAGCAGCTGGAATGGGAAGTTTTTTAGTATGTATTTATTATCGTTTAATGGATGGATTGAAATATAAAATAAAAGATGATGAAAAAAGAAAAAAACATATTTTAGAAAACATGTTATTTATGGGAGAAATAAATAAAAAAAATTGTTTTATAATGAATAAAGTATTTCAATCAAATAAATATAAAGTAAATATATATTGTGGAGATAGTTTAAAATTGGAATTTGATAAAACACAAAAGTTTGACGTAATTGTTGGTAATCCTCCATTTCAAGATGATAAAAAATCAGGCGATAATAAAAAATATTTGGAAATGACGCAAAAAGCATTAATTGATTTGAAAAAAGATGGATACTTAATGTTTATAACCCCACGTAATATATTAGATTATTTATTACTTCAAGAAAAAAATAGAAAATATATTGATATATTTTATAAATTGCCTTTCATTTCTATGGAAACGTGTAATAAGTATTTTAATGTAGCATCAAGCTTTATATGGTTTATTTTACAAAATAAAATTTATGATGGTTTAACTGAAATTGAATTTACAAATTATAATGGTAAAATTAAATATACTACTTTAAAATTATATGAAAAATATAATTTACCAAAATATTTAAATAAAATTGATATTGATATTATAAATAAATTGATAGATAATAATAATGATAATAATGATAATAATGATAATAATGATAATAAATTTCATTTAAAAGATGTTAAATTTGGTAATAAAAGCCAGAGAATACGAAAAGAATTGATAAATAAAGGTATTGTTTCTCCAATTAAAACAAAATTATTTAAATACAAAATAATTGATACAATAAATAAAAAAAATCCCTTTCCTCCAATAGATTATTATTATTATGATAAACTAGATAATGATATAGATAAAGATAAAATAGTTATTTCAAAAAAAGGGTATTTAATGCCGTTTATTGACGATACTCATAAATATACTTATAGTGATAATTTTAAAATAATTACTGATAAACGTGAAAATTTAAATAATATTTTAAAGATATTTAAATCACCCATTATAGAATATTTAATAAAACAATTTTCAAAGCATGGATTTGATAATATCCATGCATTAGAATTATTAAATCAAAAAAAGAATGTAATAAATGATGATGTATTTAAAACATATCATTTAACTGATAATGAAAAAAATCATATATTAAATGTTGTTTAATTTATATATTAAATAATTATAAAGTATAAGAAGTTGTAAAATATTCTTCAATATTTTTATTTAATTCTATATTTTTTTCTATTTCTTTTTGTGCTTGAGGGTCCTTTTTAATTTCTTTTTTAGCTTCTTCAATTTTTGCCTGATTTATTGCAGTTTTAACTATTTTTTCTTTGGATGTATCTTCATCAAATAAATATTTATAATAAAATTCATAAATAAATAAATAAATGATTCCTATTACTAATATAAGTTCAATAAATGCTTCAAATAATGGATTTTTTATCTTAAATATTTTTTCAGAAATATTTTTTACAATTTCATTTAATAAATTACTAAATGATAGAGCAAGTACAAAACTTATAAGATAAGGCATTACATCAAAATCTGATAAGATAGATTTAAATGATTTACCTACATTATCAGTTTTTTTTTTAACTTTTTTATCTATAAAATCAGTTGTTTTTTGTGTTGTTAAACTAGACATAATATAATATAAGATATTATATTATTATTATATTATATAATTATATTATTATACTATTATATTATTTTTTAACAATACCACTTATATTCTTAAAATCTTCAATAATATTTTTATTAAATTCTTTAAATTTTATATGACGTTTTTTATAATTTTTTTTACTATATTTATTATTTTCTTCTTCTATTTTATTTTTATCATCATCTTTATAATTATTTTCACATTCATCTTTTAAATTTTGAATATTATTATAACCTCTATCACATTCAATACATTCATTATCAAAATTTTGATCGCATTTTTTATCTTTATTATCATCTTCTAAATGTTTACTATTATCCTCATTATTATCCTCATTATTATTATCATCATCTCCTAAATATTGACTAATATTCTCATTATCAAAATTATCATCATAATTATCATCATAATTATCATCATAATTATCATCTACATTTTGATTATATTCATCAATTAATTTAAAATTATCAATAATACAACAAAATTTAAGTAAATCTATATCAATATCTTTATATTTATCATATTCATTTGATTTAGGATGAATTATAAATGTAAAATTTAAAAAAAAGAAATATAGTAATTGAAAGAATGTTTTAACATTTTGAATAAAATTTATAATCATTTATATAATAATATGTAAATTATTTTTTAAATAAACATAGAATTATATATTACATTTATTTATTTTCTTTATGTTCTAAATAAAAAAAATCATCAGGATGTATAAAATCTAAATCTTTTCTTATACATGTTTTATTTACTTTTTTAAAATTATTATTCCATATTTTAAATATATTATTATTAACTTTTGGACTTATTGATAATCCATTTATACACATTTCGTCAGCATCTGTTTTTGTTATTTTATCTATACATAAGTAATAAATAAATTTTCTCCAAAAAATATCTGATTCTTTTTTTGTTATTCTTAATGACCAATATCCTCCTTGAATATTTTGAATATCTTCATAAATTGGTTTTATATTTTCTTTCATTATAAAAAACATACCACAATTTATATTATTTATTTTTTTTAACATAAATAATACATCATTATACTCTTTTAATTCTAAAATTTTTTCATAACTATTAATTCCCCAATTATTATCATTTAATTTATGAAACCATAATACCCAAGTATTTTTTAATTTAAAATTTATATTATTATTTTGATTTATAATATTATTTTGATTTATAATATTATTTTGATCTATTATATTATATTCAAACATATTACTATCTGCCATGATATTTAATATATAATACCTTTTTAAATTAAATAATTTGATTAAAAATTAATATATTGTTTATTTGATTTAAATGATTTATTTTTTTTAAATTCAAATCTACATTTTTTTTTATTTTTTTTATTATATTCAATGATGTAAATACTTCTTTTAAACAAATTATACATACAGGTGTTTCATATGTAGAATGATTTAACCACTCATTATAACATTCTTTATGAAAAGCGTGATGACATTTTAAATAAATCATTTCTGTTGGATTTTTTATTTTTTCAAAACACATGAAACAACCTTCTTCAACTAGCTCTATATTTTTAGGACAGTGTGCCTTACAACAAAATAATTTTCCTTCCTCTAGTTTTGCCCTGCATTTATTATTATTTTTATTATACGCAATACAACGATTCATTACATGATAATGTAAATAAAATCTTTTTAAATAGATTTTTATAAAAAATTGATTTTTTTTTAAGTGTGGGGGTTTTTGATATAGGCATACATTCTTTCAATGACAAAGGTTTTAATTAAATACAAAGATGTAAATAAAAAAATAACGAATACTACTAAAAAAGTATTCTTAAATATTAAACTAGAATTCCACAATAAGATATATGAAAATTTTAGATTACATTATGATAGTTATGATTTAGTACATAATAATATGCAAATTAAAGATGATACTATTGTTAATTTAACATATCTAAACATCGATGATCTATGCTTAGTTATTACAAAAAAATCAGAAATTAATTGTTTTAGAAATATTTTAGGTTTAGATAATGATAATTTAGATAATAGTTGTTTTTTTTGTGGTCTTCCAAAACAAAATGATGTTATTTGTTCTCATTCTATTTAGAGCGGTGCGTATTTTAAATGCCGATTTTAATAACAAAAAAATATTCATCGCTTTACTCATTAATGAGTTTCTAAATTCTAAATAATGGGCTTTCTTAAGTGTATGTAAAGGTAGATACACATAATCCCATCAGATGTTATTTAATCTACTACCTTGATTAAACAACAATTTCTTTTTTCTGTGATAAAAAAATCAAAGATTTTTTATCATCATTATTTAAAAACTCAAGAGTTTTTAAATTCTGTCTTATTTTTCTTTGTTTTATAACTACTTTATTTTCGTTGGGTTTTTGACAGAATTCTATTGGTCTTGTTTGATTTTTTAAATAATATATCCCTAGATATAAAATATTTTTACAAGCATTTTTATCACGATTTACAAAAATACACCGTTCGGTTTTCTCTTTTGGAGTTAGTATTTCATGTAAATGTTTTTTATGCTTATTCTTTCTAACTGATACATTTTCTAATTCTTTGAATGATTTGTTATATAATATACTTGTATTGTATTCATTTACTTCTAATATTTCAAATCTTTTTAATAATAATTTCTTAAATCCTATATTTGGTGCAGGTATACATCATTTCATTTGAGTATCACGACTCCAATTTTCATGCATTATTAATATTTTTTACCATTTATTTTATTTTCTTTTGTTAAAAATTTATTTTCAATTTCATTTAATAATACTTCTTCTGATTGTTTTGTTCTTGTAAATCTTCTAAAATTTAGTTTTCTAAATAAAATATTGTTGTAAAATGTTTTAACATTATTATTAAGTTTATTTTTATTTGTTATATACTTTTTATACTCTTCTATTTTTAATGTTTTTGAGTTAAATTTTGATAGTTCGGTTTCTTTTTCAATAATTTTATATTTTATCTTTTCCTTATTTATAATTTCATTACATCTTTTTGTATATGTTTCAAATCTTCTTCTACATGCTGTATATTTATAAAAATTATTATTTTCATCTATCATTGAAATTGGACGAATTTTTCCGGGATCGAGCGATACCAGTTTATATTTATCAGTTAAATATTTATTGCATTCATCTTTAGTTAAACTATTAACATTTTTAATATCACAATTATCTTGAATGCGTTTTGGTATTTTATCACCATATTCTTTATCTTTGTATTTTTTTAAGATAAATAACAAACTACTACAAAATACAATATACAATATGGTTATGGTTAAGGATTGTATAAGTTGTATGAAGAGTATTAAATCTTCTAAAAAGACATTATCTTGGTCTAAAAATTTAGAAAATATAAATATAATTAGTCCTAATAAAAAATATTTGGAAAATAACAAGTATAAAGAAAATATAGATAAAAATAATGATTACCAAGATATCTTAAAATTAAAAATTAGTAATTT
>Ga0209702_10006992_pt1 | contig 14077 bp, 16 predicted proteins | sample FRY01_FD_187210 | JGI IMG/M metagenome (GOLD analysis project Ga0209702, IMG submission 187210) | Freshwater microbial communities from Lake Fryxell liftoff mats and glacier meltwater in Antarctica - FRY-01 (SPAdes) (version 2) | ecosystem: Environmental > Aquatic > Freshwater > Ice > Glacier... | reverse complement strand
TACAGCCATTCGCAAATTCGCCGATAGATCAGCCTCCAACGCACGCGTATCGGCATCTTTTTCGGTGCGGCCGGACCCCAGTTTGGCCTTTTGACGTGGGGGCGTGGAAGATGAAGCGCGCGCCAAGGTCTCCGTTTCCCGCACCGAAAGCCCTTTTGCAATAATGGTTCGCGCCAATTCGGACGCATTCGGCGTAGTGATCAAGGCACGCGCATGACCTGCCGACAGCTTGCCTTCGCGGATAAAGCCCTGAACATCGGCAGGCAGGTTCAGCAGACGCAAAAGATTAGCGACATGGCTTCGACTTTTGGAAAGCGCTTCCGCCAGTTTTTCCTGCGTATGGCCAAAACGATCCATCAACTGCCGAAAACCCGCAGCCTCCTCGATGGCATTCAGGTCCGCCCGCTGAATATTCTCAATTATTGCGACTTCCAAGACCTCCGTATCATCAAAATTGCGGATAATGACGGGTAAGCGGTGGACTTGCGCAGTCTGCGCCGCGCGCCAACGTCGCTCTCCGGCGACTATCTCATAGGTATCGGTTCCTGCAATAGGCCGCACGATCAGCGGCTGGAGCACTCCTTTTTGTCGAATCGATGCGGCAAGGTCTTCAAGCGCCTCTGGCGTAAAATCGCGCCGGGGTTGGTTTGGATTGGGCACAAGTTTTTCGACTGCGATCATCTGATCAAGGCGTCTTGCCTCTGCTCCGGATATGGGACCATCCACACTGACGTTTATATCCGCCATCAAAGCCGAAAGGCCACGGCCCAGCCCACGACGCTCCGTTTTTTTCTCAGTCATTCGGTATGCCCCTTCTGTTTTTGCACCAAGCCATAGCGCGCCCCAATCTCGCGCGCCAAAGCCCGATACGATTCGGACCCTTTGGAGTTGGAATCATAATTCAACACTGGCAGGGCATAGGATGGCGCCTCGCTGATCCGAACATTCCGCGGTATCATCGTTTCGAACACCAGCGCACCCAGATTTTCGCGCGCATCTGCCTCCACCAACTGCGAAAGATTGTTGCGCTTGTCATACATGGTCAACAGAACACCCTCAATTCGCAGATCGGCATTTGCGGTTTGCCGGACCTCCCGCACCGTCAACATAAGCTGCGAAAGCCCCTCCAGCGCAAAAAACTCACTCTGAAGCGGAATAAGAACAGAATGGCAGGCAACAAGCGCATTCACAGTAAGCAGGCTTAGCGAAGGGGGGCAGTCGATGAGGATGAAATCATAGCCGAAGGTTGCCATTCCCGGCTGTCGCAGCGCATCATGAAGAAGAAAGCTTCGCTTTTCATTCGCAACCATCTCCATATCGGCAGAAGACAAGTCTGAGTTCGCGGGACAGATTGAAATTCCGGCGATCGCGGTTTGTTGGATGACCAAATCCAAGGGCGCCTCATCCACCATGAGATCATAAGTTGTCAAGCTGCGGTTGGCCATGGAAACCCCCAGACCGGTCGAGGCGTTGCCTTGGGGATCAAGATCAACCACGAGAACTTTCGCGCCAAGCTCCGCCAGCCCGGCTGCCAGATTGATCGTCGTCGTGGTTTTAGCCACACCGCCCTTTTGGTTGGCAAGGGCAATTATCCTTGGGGCATTTTCAATAGTTTGCTTAGACATTCTGTAAGCCACTAATGTTCAAGATTGCACCCTTGGCGTCAGTCTGGCTTGGCGTGATAAGGCAATCAAAGGTGTGGATCTTCCGGGCTTCTGCAATTTCTTGCTCGTAATTGGCACCTTTTGGGAAAACACAAGTTCCACCGGCATTAATATGCCCCACCGTTAAACTGATGAGCTTTAGGAGTGGAGCCAATGCCCGCGCGGATAGGAAATCCACATCCAATGAGTCCAGGCTCTCTATACGCTCAGATTCAACATGCGCGTTCAAGTCAAAAAGCCGCACAGCCTCTCTCAGAAAGGTTGCTTTGCGTTGGTCCGATTCAACGAATGTAAAATGACGAACTGGTACAGAATCTTTCGACATAATCGACAGCACGACACCGGGAAAACCCCCGCCGCTTCCAATATCGGCACAGGACTGAGCGCTCTCAGGAATGAGCGGGTAGATTTGTGCAGAATCCAAAATGTGCCGCGCCCAGATATTTTCTAAACTTACCTTAGACACCAAGTTTATGGCAGGGTTCCATTTGGCAACAAGAGCGGAATACTCATTCAGTTGATCCAGTGTTTCACGTGAAACACTCAATCCCACCACCTCAAGCGTATGAATGCCCATCATCCTACCTGCTCTTGGGCGCGTCCGCCCTTGAGCCGAGACAGGATCAACACAAGCGCAGCGGGGGTAACGCCCTCGATCCGAGCGGCTTGTGCAATTGTAGTCGGCCGATGAAAGCTTAGCTTAGCACGCAATTCGCCCGACAAGCTTGGCAAAATCGCATAGTTGAACCCATCGGGGATTTGCGTTTCTTCATCTCGGCGCAACTTCTCTGCCTCGCCAGCTTGACGCTTTGCATAGTTCGAATAGAGAGATTCCGTCCACATCTGAACCAGACATGCTTCGGAAAGCTTCGGGAACCCAGGAAGCCGCTCAGCCACCTCCAGATAGGTTGCCTCAAGCTGTGAAAGCGCTGCAAAGGCGCTACGACGAACGCCGTCTTGACGGATCTTGAACCCGCAATCCGCGATTTGCTTCGGCGTGTAGCTAATGTCACCAAGCTGCTTCCGCGCTAGCTCCAAGCCCTCGAACTTAGCTTCAAACGCCCGCCTACGTTGCGCCGAGATGCATCCCAGCCCAATCGCAACCCGCGTTAGGCGCTGATCGGCGTTGTCAGCACGAAGTAGCAGCCGATATTCAGCACGCGAGGTAAACATGCGGTAGGGTTCTGTCACCCCTCGGGAGACCAGATCATCAATCATCACCCCGATATAGCTGTCCATTCTACTAAATAATACCGGCTCGCGCCCCAAGGCGATCGCAGCAGCATTCAGCCCGGCCACGAGGCCTTGTGCCGCTGCCTCCTCATATCCTGTCGTACCATTGATCTGTCCAGCAAAATACAACCCATGGAAACCTTTCAACGCAAGAGTCGACGCGATGCATCGCGGATCAAAGAAGTCATATTCAATCGCGTATCCAGGCTGGAGAATTGTCGTCTTTTCCAAGCCCTTGATTGACCGAACATAGGATTCCTGTACTGCTGCAGGCAGAGAGGTGGAAATGCCATTTGGATAGACGGTTGGATCGTCTATTCCCTCAGGTTCTAGGAAAACCTGATGGGCGGATTTATCTGCAAACCGAACAACCTTGTCTTCGATGGAGGGGCAATAGCGTGGTCCCACGCCTACAATATGCCCACCGTACATTGCAGATCGCGAAAGATTTTCCCTTACAATATCATGCGTCTTCTCATTGGTTTCAGTAATGCCACAGCTTATCTGGGGCGCGATTGGCGCTGTATTCAAAAAGGACATCATGGTCGGATGATCATCTCCGGCCTGCATTTCCAGCATATCCCAGGCAATCGTCCTGCCATCTAGCCTTGGCGGCGTCCCTGTTTTCAAGCGACCCCGGGCCAGGCCAAAAGCAGCAAGACGCTCCGCAAGCCTCACAGATGGCAAATCACCAACACGGCCGCCGGCCGTCTGTTGATCCCCCACGTGTATGATACCATTCAAGAACGTTCCAGCCGTCAAAACCACGGCTTTCGCTGCAAAAATGGCCCCATCCGCCAAAATAATTCCACCAACCTCGGTGCCGCTCATCACGAAATCAACGACTTCGCCTTCAATGATCCACAGATTCGCTTGCTGGCCAAGCGCATCCTGTATAGCGCGTCGATATAACGCTCTGTCCGCCTGCACCCGCGGTCCTTGCACTGCGGGACCCTTACTACGGTTCAACAACCGGAATTGAATCGCGGCACGGTCCGCAGCCACACCCATTAACCCATCAAGTGCGTCAATCTCGCGCACCAAATGCCCTTTGCCAAGGCCGCCAATGGCCGGATTGCAAGACATGACGCCAAGTGAGGCTTTTTTCAAAGTTACCAGTGCCGTTCTGGCACCCATGCGGGCGGCCGCTGCGGCTGCTTCACAGCCAGCATGACCACCACCAATCACAATAACATCAAAATGTTTCACGTGAAACGTCCTCACTTCCCAATGCAGAAGCTTGCGAAGATTTCCCCAAGCAAGGTTTCAACATCTATATGACCCAGCAGAACTTCCAGCGCCCGGGAGGCCGAGCGCAACTCTTCAGCGGCTAGCTCTACCACAGGCGCATTACCTGCGCACTCTTGTTTTACGAGTTGCAAAGCGCCCAGCGCCTGCACGACCGCGACACGGTGACGCTCGCGCGTCAATACACTGGCCCCCATTGTTCGCAAGGAAAGCTCCTGCGTAAGCCCCTCCAACAACTCCGGGATACCCTGCCCTGTCAGCCCAGACACCGGATAGAGACCCGAGACCATAGGAATCCCACCTATTTGATCTGCCTTACCAATAAGCCAAAAATCACCAGGGGACGATTCTAATTCCAACTCATCGCTTGGGGTTTCAAGTAAAAACAACCGAATATCAGCAGCCTTCGCGCGTGTAACGGCAATATCTACGCCGAGCGCCTCCAGCCGATCATCGGTTTTCCGAATCCCCGCCGTATCCAGAAATGTCACCGGCAGTCCAGCCAAATCCATCCTGACTTCGATTACATCCCGCGTCGTTCCAGCGATTTCAGATGTAATCGCAGCCATGCGCCCCGCCAATTGGTTCAAAAGCGTCGACTTTCCCGCATTTGGACGCCCAACAATCGCTACCTCGAACCCGTCTCTAATACGCTCTGAAAGCTTGACACCGTTAGCTTCTGCTTGAAGGTTTTCAATCAACCGGTCCAGAATTTCTATAACCTCCGGCATCACGTCGAATGGCACATCCTCATCAGCAAAATCAATAGTTGCCTCTAACAAGGCCGCCGCCCGGATAATATCTTTTCGCCACGCCTCAACCCGCGCACCAATGGCCCCCGACAAAACCCTAAGCGATTGCACCCGCTGGGCTTCTGTTTCCGCATCGATAAGGTCTGCCAAGCCCTCGACCTGGGTTAAATCGAGGCATCCGTTATCCAAAGCCCGCCGCGTAAACTCTCCCGCTTCAGCCTGCCGAACGCCCGGAATCTGGGCAAGGGCCACCAGAACAGCTGCAACAACAGCCCGGCCACCATGCAAATGTAGCTCGACGCTGTCTTCCCCAGTGAAGCTTGCGCCGTGGTTAAACAGAAGGACAAGCGCCTCATCTAGCAAGAGGCCTTGCCAATGCAGCTTTCGCAGGCTGGCTTTACGCGCTTCTGGCCGTGTCGTCATCAAATCCAAAGCGGCATGCGCTTGCGGTCCTGATATACGAACCACCGCAACGCCAGCCTTGCCCCGGGCCGAGGCAAGTGCGAAAATAGTGTTTAACATTGCCAATTCCCCGGGTTAAAGCCCGTCAGGTGTTCATCGAATCGAAGAAATCCGAATTGGATTTGGTCTGCTTCAGCTTTGAAATCAGGAACTCGATCGCATCCGTTGTTCCCATCGGGTTCAGAATGCGTCGAAGCACATAGGTTTTTTGCAGATCAATCTTATCAACCAGCAAGTCCTCTTTCCGCGTCCCAGATTTCAAAATATCCATCGCAGGGAACACGCGCTTGTCCGCCACCTTGCGGTCCAGCACAATCTCTGAATTGCCGGTCCCTTTGAATTCTTCAAAGATCACTTCGTCCATCCGGCTTCCCGTATCAATCAAAGCAGTGGCGATAATCGTCAGCGATCCGCCTTCCTCAATATTCCGAGCAGCACCAAAAAACCGCTTCGGCCGCTGCAAGGCATTGGCATCCACACCCCCGGTCAACACCTTACCCGACGATGGCACCACCGTGTTGAACGCCCGGCCCAAGCGCGTGATGCTGTCCAGCAAGATCACAACATCCCGCTTATGCTCCACCAGCCGCTTAGCCTTCTCGATCACCATCTCGGCCACGGCAACGTGCCGTGTAGCAGGCTCGTCAAACGTCGAAGCAACAACCTCGCCTTTCACGGTCCGCTGCATATCCGTCACTTCCTCGGGCCTCTCATCAATCAGCAACACGATCAGGTAACATTCTGGATGATTCGTTGCGATCGAATGGGCAATATTTTGCAACAGCACCGTTTTACCCGTCCGCGGCGGCGCCACAATCAACCCGCGCTGGCCTTTCCCGATCGGGGCCACCAAATCAATAATCCGCGCCGAACGGTCCTTCAGCGTCGGATCATCCACTTCCATCTTGAACCGCTCATCGGGATACAACGGTGTCAGGTTGTCAAAATGCACCTTGTGCCGCGCCCGTTCCGGGTCATCAAAGTTGATCCGCGTCACCTTTGTCATGCTAAAATACCGCTCCGTCTCGCGTGGGGCCGCAATCACACCTTCAATCGAATCGCCTGTCCGCAACGAAAACTGCCGGATCATATCCGGTGAGACATAAATATCATCAGGCCCCGGCAAATAATTCGCAGAGGGCGAGCGCAGAAAGCCAAAGCCATCTTGCACAACCTCCAGCACCCCGTCGCCGCCAATTTCCCAGCCCTCTTCCGCATGTTCCTTCAGGATCGAGAACATCATCTCGCCCTTGCGCATGGATGGCGCGTTCTCAATATCCCACTCTTCGGCCATCGCCAACAAGTCGGCCGGCGTTTTAGCCTTCAGATCAGCCAGATTCAGGCGCTGCACATCATCTTCAGTGGTCAAGAGATCGTCGTTCATGGTAAAAATTGTCCTTCGCCATGAACCCGCAAAGGGCCACAGCATCGCTTGCAAAAGGGGAATCGCTTTACGGACCGGACGGCCCAGCTTCAGCACCAGTTAAGCGACCCCTCTCAATTTGTCAATAATCCCCTAAAATTTCACGACCACGGCCAGCACAATCGCCACCATCAGCACGGTCGGCACCTCGTTCATCAGCCTGTACCTTCGCCCCGTCAGTGTGTTTTGCCCTGCGGCAAAATCCTTCCGCCGTCCTGCAAGCCACATGTGAAACCAGGTCATCGCCAGCACCGCCGCAGCCTTGACCCAAGGCCAGACCGCCGACCAATCCACAATTCCCGGCGTAAATACTAGAACCAGCCCTGCAATCCACGTCACAATCATCGAAGGATTCATGATCAGCCGCAACAACTTCATTTCCATCGTCTGGAACAACGCATCCGTGGGCTCTCCCACCGCTACCCGTTCGGCGTGATAGACAAACAACCGGGGAAGGTAGAACAATCCTGCCATCCAAGACATCACCGCCATGATATGCAGGGCTTTAACCCAAAGATAGATATCCCCAAAAAACCCAGTCATCTCAGCCCTTCCTTGTTCCTTCTTCTCTTAAATAAAGAATATTTATAGAAAGATGTAGTAATAGATGGGCCTCGGGATAACAGAATTATCGCATCTATCCCATGGGCTATCCACAGCAAAAGTCCTGTGAATAATGTGTTGGATAAGCCTAGTCGATTTAATAATAACATATGTTTTCAATAAGTTATTAGATCTTAAACTGCATGTTTTGATCCACAGCACCCCACCCGTTGCTTGTTTTCCCACCACCCCGAAATCGCTTCTCCACATGTGGACATTCCGCCCCAAAGTCCCGAGAACCACCCATATTGCCCACAACCAAACCATCGCCCTGACTTGTCCCCCGTACTGCCTTGCGGAACATATCAGGATTTTCCACAGGACTGCACACATGGCCCAGATCATCCTTGCCTCTGCCTCGCTCATTCGATTGCAGCTTTTACAGGCGGCGGGTTTGCAGGTTACAGCCCAACCTGCCCGGATCGACGAAGCCGCACTCCGGGAAAGTCTGGAGGAGGACGGCGCCAAGCCCATGGATATTGCCGATCTTCTGGCCGAAATGAAGGCACGCAAACTTGCGGAAAAGAACCCCGATGCCCTGGTCCTTGGTTGTGACCAGATATTGGAATTTCAGGGCAAATCATGGGGTAAACCTGAAACGCCTGACGATGCGATTGCCCAACTATCTCAGCTTCGTGGCCAAACCCATCAGCTTTTATCCGCAATCGTCGCTTATCACGAAGGCAAACCCGTTTGGCGTCATATCGGCAAGGCGCGGCTGACCATGCACCACTTCTCGGATCCTTGGTGTGACGCCTATGTGGCCCGCAACTGGGACAGCATTCGGCATTCCGCTGGGGCCTACCTTCTGGAAGCTGAAGGGGTGCGTCTGTTTTCCGCCGTTGAAGGCGATTACTTCACCATCCTTGGGCTTCCCCTGTTGCCCCTCTTGGGCTATCTCAGAACAAGGGGGTTCATAGACACATGACCGACCATCCGCGCATCCCGCTTGCAGGGGTCATCGGCTCGCCTATCGCGCACAGCCGCTCGCCGCTGCTGCACAATTATTGGTTGAAACGGTATGGCCTCAAAGGCCATTATATCCCCATGGACATCGCCCAGGTCGACCTGCGCGATGTGTTGCGCATGCTGCCCAAGATGGGGTTCGTGGGGCTGAATGTTACCATTCCGCACAAGGAAACCGTGCTGGCACTGGCCGATATCGTGACCGACCGCGCCGCTTTGATTGGGGCCGCGAACACTTTGATTTTCCGCGCTGACGGCAAAATTCACGCCGATAACACTGATGGCTCTGGCTTCATCGCAAATTTGCGCCAAAACGCGCCGAATTGGGACGCCAAATCGGGCCCTGCTATGGTGTTTGGAGCAGGTGGGGCAGCCCGCGCCGTTATCGCCGCGTTGATCGAGGTGGGCGCACCCGAGATCCGCATTGCCAACCGCACCCGCGCCCGGGCTGATGCCCTGCGCACCGATTTCGGGGCCAAGATTACCGTGGTTGATTGGGTGCAATCTGCCCATACCGTCGATGATGCGGCCACAGTGGTGAACACGACATCACTGGGAATGGTGGGCAAGCCGGAATTCAATGTGAACCTGTCCCAGATCAACCCCAAAGCCTTGGTCAATGATCTCGTTTATACCCCGATCCAAACCGAATTTCTAACGGCTGCTGCCGGGCGCGGTTGCAAAACAGTTGATGGTTTGGGAATGCTTTTGCATCAAGCCGCACCGGGCTTTGAGCGCTGGTTTGGCCACCGACCGGAGGTGGACGAGGAAACACGCGATACGGTCATGGGGTTGTGATGCCCTTCAAGCTGGGCCTTACAGGCTCTATCGGGATGGGCAAATCAACGACGGCAGGCTTTTTTACCGCAGCGGGCTTGCCCGTCTGGGATGCGGATGCCGCCGTGCACCGCCTTTACGACAAGGGCGGTGCAGCGGTCGCACCGATTGCGGCGTTGTGGCCGCAGGCCGCCCCTAAAGGGCAAGTAGACCGTGCTGCGCTGAAGGCCATCATCAGCGCAGATCCAACCGCGTTGACAAAGATTGAATCTATTGTTCACCCCTTAGTGTCCGCTGACCGCATCCAGTTTTTGGCAAATGCCACGGCCGATATCATCGTTTTCGATATCCCGTTGTTGTTCGAAAATGGCATCGAGGCGCAGATGGATGCAACCTTGCTTGTCACCGCCCCCGAGGCCCTGCAAAGCGCCCGCGTACTGGCGCGCCCCAGCATGACCAAGGCACAGTTTGAAACCATCCTTACGCGTCAAATGCCCGATACCGAAAAGCGCGCCCGCGCTACTCACATCATTGAAACGCTTGATTTAATATCCGCTCGTGCCTGCGTCGTGGCATTGATCGCCTATATCCGAGGAGCCCAAAATGCGTGAGGTTGTTCTGGACACCGAAACCACCGGGCTGGAGCCTACGCAAGGCGATCGTATCGTTGAAATCGGCGCGGTGGAGCTGTTCAACCACATGCCCACGGGCCGCACCTTTCACAAATATATCAACCCTGAACGCAGCATGCCCAAAGCCGCGTTTGATGTGCATGGCCTTGGCGATGATTTTTTGCGGGACAAGCCGATTTTTCGCGCCATTGCTCAGGATTTTCTGGATTTTGTTGGCAGCGACAAGATGATCATCCACAACGCCAGCTTTGATATGAAATTCCTGAACCACGAACTTGCCGCTGTGGGCCTGCCAAAGCTTCCCACCGCGCAGGCGCTGGACACGTTGGCGATAGCGCGTCAGAAATTCCCCGGCTCCCCTTCATCGCTCGACGCGCTGTGCCGTCGCTTTGGGGTCGATAATTCTGGCCGCGAAAAGCACGGTGCGCTGCTGGACAGCGAGATTTTGGCCGAGGTTTATCTGGAACTGATCGGCGGCCGCCAGCCCGACCTTATGCTTGCGACAGCCAACACGCGCAGCGCCAACACTGCGGACACCGGGACCGACTGGCGCGCAGGCCCCCGCCCCACCCCCTTGCCCCCCCGCTTGACTGACGCGGAAGCCGAGGCGCACAAGGCTTTTGTAGCCAAGCTGGGCGATGCCCCGATCTGGGCAAAACGCCAATAAAAAAGCCGGGTAAACTGCCCGGCCTTTCCACAACCCTGCAACAGCTTCAGGTAACCGGCTGCGCGGCCTTTTGCTCTTCCATCCGGCGGGCAAGTTCGGCGCGGTATAGCGCCAGAAAATCCACCGTGTCGATGTTCAAAGGCGGAAAGCCACCATCGCGCGTCACGTCAGAAATGATGCGCCGCACGAAAGGGAACAGCATCCGGGGGCATTCGATCAACAAAAACGGGTGCATCTGGTCTTCCGGCACGCCTTCAACATGGAAAATACCGCCGTAATCCAGCTCCACCACGAACAAAACCTCATCATTGGCCTTGTTCTTGGAGGTGATCTTGAACTTCGTTATCACCTCATACTGGTGGTCCGCACTGCGCTTGCGGGCATCAAGGCTGACGGCGACCTGCGTGTCGGGCTGCACATCGCCACCCTGAAGGCCGCGCTGTGCCACGGCATTTTCAAACGAAAGGTCGCGCATGAATTGGCCAAGCACCTGCATTTTCACTTGCTCGGGCGGCTGGGTGGCAGCGGCTGGCGGAGCGGCCGGGGCGGCACCATTTCCTTCGGTCATTCTATCTCTCCCAAAAAATATGTTGGATTGGGTTTAGCAGGTGATGGCCGGGGCCTCAATGCTTCGTCCAGCCCGATGGTGGAATGTTTGGCTTTGTATCGTCCGGTTTTGGGGGCCCAAGATCAGAATAATCGCCGTCAATCACATCTTCGGACGCGGGCCGCCGCGCGTCGCCCCTCACCACAACCACCCGTGCTACGATCCGTTTGATAATCCATTGCCGCAACTGCGGAATCAACAGCAAGAACCCGATCGTATCGGTGAAAAATCCCGGCGTCAGCAGCAAGGCCCCCGCAAACAAGATCAACGCACCATGGGCCAGCGGCGAAAGCGGGTCGCGCATTTGCGACATGGAGGTTCGTAATTCCCCCAGCACCCGCAGGCCCTGTCGGCGCACCAAAATTGTGCCGATAATTCCGGTAAGCAGCACAATCCCCAAAGTGGGCCACAGCGTCAGCCACCCCCCGACCTGGATGAACAACCCGATTTCGATCAGCGGAACGGCGATGAAAGCAAGCAATAGCCACATTTGCAGGCCCCTTTCCCGGTTTGAGGGCGATTTCTTTACAGGGGGGGCGGTAGACTTGCGCGCACCCACGCCCTACATAAGGGTAAAGCGGTGTCACTCCAACACCCCAAACCTGTATCGGGGCAATCCCCACCTTCCTGAGGACCATCATGAACTCTTCGCTGATCCAACTTCTTGTCCTTGCAGGAATTGCCGTGTTCCTGATCCTGAAGCTGAAAAGCGTGTTGGGAACGCGCGACGGGTTTGAAAAACCAGCCCTGCCCGCCGACGAGGATCGCCCCCGCGCCCGCAAAGGGTTTGAGGTGATAGAGGGAGGCCCCGATCTTGACATCACCGATCATGTGCCCGAGGGCAGTGCCGCTGCCAAAGCCCTTGCGGCAATGAAGGCGGCAGAGCCCAGCTTTGCGGTGGGCGAGTTTTTGGGTGGCGCCCGCGGCGCATATGAGATGATCTTCATGGCGTTTGAAAATGGTGAGGTGGAGAAGATCAAATCCTTCCTGTCCCCCGATGTCTATGAAAGCTTTACCGAAGCCGTTGCTGCGCGTGAGGCGCAGGGTTTGACAGTTGAGGTAAAGTTTATCGGCATCAGCGAACTTGCCCTTCAAGCTGCAGAATTTGATAACGACACCCGTGAGGGAGAAGTGTCTGTGCGCTTTGTCGCCGAACTCAACTCCGTGGTGCGCAATAAAATCGGTGAGATTGTTGAAGGCAGCAGCTCCGAGATCAAGCGGCAGCGCGATATCTGGACCTTTGCGCGTCAGATGGGGGCCTCCGATCCCAACTGGTTGCTGGTTGCCACCGGGGATTGATGCGTGGCGTGGGCCGCCTTTTTGCACGGCTTGCGGCACCATTGTGCGCGCTGGGCCTGACCATGGGGGCGGCATCCGCGCAAATGTTGGACTTCTCGGATTTGGACGGTTGGGCGGCGGATGATCATCGCGCCGCTCTTTCCACCTTCATCAACACCTGTTCAGTATTGAATGACCCGGACTGGACCCCGATTTGCAGGCTTGCGCCTGATGCAATGGCCTCGGCCCCGGCAGCACGCAGCTTCTTTGAAATGCTGTTTCGCCCCGTTCAAATCGGTGACGGTCCCGCGCTGTTCACTGGCTATTATGAGCCCGAACTTCCCGGCTCGGCGGTCCGTACCCCGCGCTATGCCTATCCTATATATGCCCGCCCACCCGAAGTGCAGGATGGCCAGCAATGGCTCGACCGGGGCGCGATTGAAACCAGCGGCGCGCTGCGGGGGCGTGGGCTTGAAATTGCATGGCTGGAAGACCCGGTAGAGGTTTTTTTCCTGCAGGTCCAAGGCTCTGGCCGCATTCGTCTGCCCGATGGGCGCGTGGTACGGGTGGGCTATGCCGGGCGCAATGGCCATGCTTACCGCTCGGTCGGCAAAGAGATGATCCGGCTTGGCATGATGGGGGAGCACAGCGTTTCGGCGCAAGGGATCAAGTCTTGGGTGCGCGCCAATCCCACCTTGGGGGCCGAGATGTTGCACCACAACAAATCCTTCGTGTTCTTCCGCCGCCTTGCCGATTTGCCAGCAAACAAAGGCCCGATCGGTGCGATGGGCCGTTCGATCACCACGATGCGCAGCCTTGCGGTGGACCCGACCTTCACCCCGCTTGGCGCGCCCGTCTGGCTGGAAAAGAATGGCGCAACCCCCCTGCGCCGCCTGATGATCGCGCAAGATACGGGCGGGGCGATCAAGGGCATGCAGCGCGCTGATATTTTTTATGGCACCGGGCTGCAAGCGGGTGAGGATGCAGGCACAATCAAAGACACTGGCCGCATGCTGGTACTCTTGCCGATTGAGCGGGCCTTTGCCGCCGTGGAGGCAGAGTGATGCCCCGCCGCCGCCCACTTCACCCCGAGGATGAGGCGCTGTGGCATGCCGTGGCGCGCACCGCGAAACCCATGCATGCCCCGATTTTCCACCGCCAGCCAGTTGAACCCTCGCCAGCGCTGCCTGCCCCGTCGGAATTCGCGGTAAAGCACCACAGCATAGCTCCTTTTCGGCTTGGCGAAAAACCAGGCACGCCCCGGCCCAAAGCCGCTCCGCCCGCAGCTTTGCAGATGGACGCCAAGGCCTTTGGCAAAATGACCCGTGGCAAACTGTCGCCCGAAGCCCGGATTGACCTGCATGGAATGACTTTGGCCGAGGCGCATCCGGAGTTGATTCGCTTTATCTTGAGCGCTCATTCCAACGGGCTGCGGCTGGTGCTGGTGATCACCGGGAAAGGCAAGCCCGGTGATGATCATGGGCCTATCCCGCGCCGCACCGGCGTTCTGCGCCAACAGGTGCCGCAATGGCTGCGCCAGCCCCCGCTTGGCTCCGCTATTTTGCAAGTGACCGAGGCGCATCTGCGCCATGGCGGCAGCGGTGCTTGTTATATCTATTTGCGGCGCTCCCGCTAGGACGGCGCGGCAACTTTTGGATGGGAGAGAAGCGGGGGCGCCCCCGCATCCCCGAGGTATTTTTACCAAGATGAAAAGAAAGCATCAGAGTTGATCCAAGGCTTTGATTACAGCCAATCTTGTTCAAAG
>Ga0209702_10006991_pt1 | contig 14079 bp, 13 predicted proteins | sample FRY01_FD_187210 | JGI IMG/M metagenome (GOLD analysis project Ga0209702, IMG submission 187210) | Freshwater microbial communities from Lake Fryxell liftoff mats and glacier meltwater in Antarctica - FRY-01 (SPAdes) (version 2) | ecosystem: Environmental > Aquatic > Freshwater > Ice > Glacier... | reverse complement strand
AATATCCAAGAATTAAATATTTCAGGTTTTCCATGAATTTTTATAGCTTCAAGCAATACCTCTACACACCATTCTGCTGTCATTGAATTTGAAATTGACCAATTTACAACAAGCCGACTGTGTATGTCAATAATTGCAACTAAGTACATAAAACCTCTTTCCATTGGAATATACGTGATATCAATGGCCCAAACTTGATTATTTCTTACAATTTTCAAGCCTCTCAATAAATAAGGGTATTTATAACTTGTTGGATCGTAGCGTTATTCTACTCCAAACCCAAATGGTAGTAAATCTTGAATTGAATTAAATATAAATACTGATTTGTTCTCGCTCACTAAAATAATTCGAATTGGTGTGCTTTGTCTTTTTTCTGACTCTAGAATCACTTGTCGGCAACTACCACATGGAGTAATTACACTTTCTTTTTTGATCAAATTTCCTTTAGATACAATAACCATTGTTTTAATAGAGGCTTCTTTAAAGTTGGCATTTGCATAAAACAAAGCTACTCTTTCTGCACACAAACCAGATGGATAAGCACAGTTTTCTTGGTTATTTCCTGAAATTAATTGATTGTTTGAAAGTAGGAGGGTAGCTCCAACATTAAATTTACTATACGGAGAATAAGCATTGTTTGCAGCTTCGTATGCTTTATGGATTAATTCAACTTCCTGAGTTGGTAGCTGTGAGTAATCCTCTAAAACTTCATATTGTATTTGAATTGTTTGCTTCATCTGATTATTTGTGCCTTATTTAATGTTGTTCTTTGTGTTGTAATACCAACTGTAATTAATAGATATTCTAAAAACAGTTCGTATAATGCCGATAGAATATGAAGAGCTATCGGTATGTTGGACTATCTTGAATCTATAATCAGTGTGAAGTGCGTATTTAATAAGTTTTTAGCAAAAAAAAAGTCTTGCAAATTTTGCAAGACTTTAAATTTCATAAATTAATGTATCGTGAAAAGCTTACGCTTGTTTTACGTTTACTGCATTTAATCCTTTTTTACCTTCTTGAAGTTCATAAGTAACTTCATCGTTTTCTCTAATTTCGTCAACTAGACCTGAAATGTGTACAAAATACTCTTGATTTGATTCTGCATCCTTAATAAATCCAAATCCTTTTGAATCATTGAAAAACTTTACAATACCTTTGTTCATAATAATAATTTTATTTCCTCAAATTTAAGTATTCTTTATAGAACGAACTAATTTTTTTAAGTTTATTTTACAAAAAGATTAAAATTAGTTGAAATCAAAAGTTTTAGATTCATTATTTTCCCATGATTTCAGTGTAACATTATCTTCATCAATTTCTAGGAATGTGAAGTAGTTCAACCAATCTCCTAGGTTTATGTAGTTTGATTTGTCAGATAATTTAATGTTTAATGGTAAATGCCTATGACCGTATATAAAATAATCAAAATGTTCTTTTTCTAATACTTCTTTACTATATAACGCTAGCCACTCTTCTTTTTCACCTAAGAATTTTTCATCATGATGTCCAGATTTTGCTCTGCTTTTTCTTGAAGATGAATTTGCTAACCAAATTCCAAAATTAGGATGTAATCTTTCGAAACACCATTGACAAAAAGAATTATCAAACACTTTTTTTAATAGTTTGTAGCTATAGTCACCAGGACCTAAACCATCACCGTGAGCAATGTATAGTTTTTTTCCGAAAAATTCACGTTGTATCGGTTTACGATGTACCTGTACACCTAATTCTTTTGGTATATAATCAAATATCCACATATCATGATTACCAGTGAATATATGTACTGGAATACCAGCATCTGTAAGTTCAGCAATTTTACCTTGAAGTCGAACGAAACCTTTTGGAATGGCATGTTTATACTCAAACCAAAAGTCAAAAATGTCACCAACAAGAAAGATCTCTTTTGCAGTAGGGGTTATGTAATTTAACCAAGCTACGATTTTCTTTTCACGTTCCAAACTTTTTTCATAGGTTGGAGCTCCCAAGTGAAAATCAGAAGCAAAATATACTTTCTTGTTTTGATTAGTCATTATATTAGTGACCGAAAATTTCTTTCAATTTGTTTTCTAAATCTGCACCTCTCAAGTTTGTCTGAATTATTTTTCCTTCTTTGTCTATTAAAACAGTGAAAGGAATTCCTCTAACTTGATATTTTTGTCCCGCTGCACTTGACCAACCTTTCAAGTCACTTACATGATTTGGCCATGTTAATTTATCTGTTTCAATTGCTGCCAACCATTTGTCTTTTTCTTTATCTAACGATACACTCATAACAGTAAAACCATCTTTGTTGTATTTATTATAAAGTTTAACTACTGTTGGGTTTTCTTTTCTACAAGGTCCACACCAAGAAGCCCAAAAATCTAATAAAACAACTTGTCCTCTTAAGTCAGATAGACTCATAGAGTCTCCATTAATTTTAGTTTCTGTAAAGTCTGGAGCTATTTTCCCTGGAGCAAGTACATTCCCTTCTTCTTTTTTTGCTTTTATAGCTTCAAATTGTTTGCTTATCTCTGCTAATGTGTAAGATTCAGGGAATCCATTTGTAAGTTGAGTTAGAATTGAACCATAAGTATCCATTTCATTTTCCATGTTAATTAATGATAATACAGGGAACAATGCTGCTGAATTTGGGTTTTGCGCTACAAATTCTTGAACATTAGTTTGAAATGTTGTAAACTCTCTTTTCATTGATTCATTGATCTCAGCTTCTTTTTCTGGAGATGATTGAAGTAATGTTTTTACTGAATCTTGCAAAGCTGTCCAGCTAGAAAGTGTTTTCACAAGTTCATTCATTTTAACGGTCTCGTCAGAACCAATAATGTTCGTGAATTCTTGAAACTTTTTACCATCACCATAAATTTTGATGTTACTATTGTTTCTCAAAATTATGTTGATATGAGTGTTACCTACTCTTAAAGCATAATAATCTGGTTTATCGATTTCTCCTGAAAAACTAAAGTCACCTTTTTTTGAAAGTGCAATTTTCTTCACATCAACATAGTGAGTGCCGTAAAATTGTGAAATACTAATTGAATCTTCGGTCGTATTAAAGATATTACCTGATAATTTAATCGAAATTGGATTTTGTGCAAATGTAAATACAGTGATAACACAAAAAAGTAATGTTGTTAATTTATTCATTCTTGTCTGGTTTTATTATTTAATTAAATAGTTCTTTCAATTTTTGTTCCAAAGTTTGACCTCTTAAGCCAACTTCAATTATTTTCCCTTCTTTATCTATTAGAACAGTGTGAGGAATTCCTTGAAAACCATAAAGTGTTGGCATCGAAGATTCCCATCCTAATAAGTCGCTAACGTGATTTGGCCAAATTAGACCATCGCTTTCAATTGCTTTTTGCCAAGCTGAAATATCTTTATCTAGAGATACTGAATAGATAGTAAATCCTTTGTCCTTATATAAGTTGTACAATCTAACTACATTTGGATTCTCTTGACGACAAGGTCCGCACCAAGATGCCCAGAAATCAATTAACACATACTTTCCTTTTAAAGATGAAAGCTTAATTTGTTTTCCTTGTGGATTGTTTAATGCGATTTCAGGAGCTAAAGTGTTTCCGTTATTCATTGCTGCAAATTGATTGTAATTACTTTCAATCATATTGATTTGTTGCTCCATATTTTGAGCAATAGGTGAATTTTTAAAACGCTCTTTATAAGCTTTGTTCATTAATTTAAGCGATTCAAGGTTCTCTTTGTCCCAATTTTTAAAACCCATACTAGGCATTAAAAATGATGTTAATAAAAAGTTTACTGGATTATCAGGGTCAGATTTAATAGTATTCTTACAGAATTTATCGATAGGCTTTCTTAACTCAAAATATTTTTTCATTAAATCGTCTTCACTTATTTTACCTTGTTCTTTTGCTAACGTTTCTTGTTTGATTGCAAATTCATTAAATAAAGAAATGTATTGTGTTAGACTACTTGACCATTCAGTGCCTGTGAATTTTGGGGACGACTGAAAGTTTTCAAAAGTAGCATTTAATGTAGCGTTGTCATTTGGTATAAGAGAAAGGGTGATGATTTTATCTTGTGATTCACCTAATCTTAACTGAAAAACGCCCATATCAGGAATGTTTCCGATCATTTCAAATTCACCATCTTCGTCTGTTGTACATTCTGCCACAGATATTGTTCCTTGCTGGCTCATTGCTTCTAGATACATTTTAATATTGGCCGCATTTTCTATTTTTCCTGAGATTAAAAAATTTTCAATAATTTCTGTGTCAGGATTATCTTTAAGTTCTTTTTTTCCACCTGAGCAAGATAGCAAAGAGGATAAAATGATAATAGCAGTAAGTATTTTATACATAATTATTTTTCTAAAGCATTTCTTAATAATTGATTAGCAGCTTTTGGATCTGCTTTTCCTTTTGAGATTTTCATTAATTGTCCCATTAAGAAACCTGTTAATTGTTTTTCTCCATTTCTGTAACGCTCTACTTCATTTGGATTCGTTTCAATTACTTGATTGATGTATTCTATGATGGAATCTTCATTAGAATCTTGAATCACATTTAAGGCTTCAGCTATTTTTAAAGGTTCGTTTTCTGGATTTTTAATCATCTCAGGGAAAACTTTTTGAGAAGCGACTGTAGAAGATATTTTACCACTTTCAATTAAGCTAATAAGCGAAGCAATTTTAGAAGCATCAATAGGGAATTGGTCAATTTCAACACCGTTTTGATTAAGGTAGGATTTAATGTCTCCCATCAATATATTAGCAGCTCCTTTGTGATTTTTTGTATGCTGAATGATTTTTTCAAAATACAAAGCTATTGATTTCGAATCTGTAATATTATAAGCGTCATATTCTGATAACCCTAATTCTTTTGTGTATTTTAAGAATAATTCTCTTGGAAGTGGAGGCATTTCAGATTTTATAGCAGCTACCTGTTTTTCATCTACAAATAAAGGCTGTAAGTCTGGTTCAGGAAAATATCGGTAATCATTTGCTGCTTCTTTTGAACGCATAGAAATTGTGATTCCTTTCAAGGCATCAAAAGAACGTGTTTCTTGGTATAACGTTTCTCCTTTTTCAACAGCTTCAATTTGTCGAATGATTTCAAATTCAATTGCTCTTTGAACATTTCGAATTGAATTCATGTTTTTTACCTCTACTTTTGTTCCAAATTCTTTTGCGCCTTTCAGCATTACCGAAACGTTAGCATCGCAACGTAAAGAACCTTCTTCCATGTTTCCATCACAGATTTCAAGGTAACGTACTAATTTTCGAATTTCAGAAACATAGTTGTAAGCTTCTTGAGAACTTCTGATTTCTGGCTCTGATACAATCTCAATCAAAGGAACACCAGCACGATTTAAATCAACTAAGGTGTCGTAAACATCTACATCATGGATACTTTTACCAGCATCCTCTTCCATGTGAATTCTAGTAAGACCAATTGATTTTTCAGTACCATCATCCGTTTTAATGATTAAAGTTCCACCAGTACAAATAGGTGTTTTATCTTGGGTGATTTGATATCCTTTTGGTAGATCGGGATAAAAATAATTTTTACGAGCGAAGTATTGATGTTCAGCTATTTTACATCCACAGGCAATACCCATTTTAATAGCGTTTTCAATTGTTTTTTTATTCATCGTAGGTAATGTTCCTGGATGACCTAAAGAAACGACACTTACATTTGTGTTTGGTATCGCTCCAAATTCATTGATATCATTTGAGTATGCTTTTGTTTTTGTTAACATTTGAGCATGAACCTCTAGTCCAATAACAACTTCGTATTTATCTCTAATCTCTTGATTCATATTGTTTTCAATCTAAAAAAAATAGTGTCCTTCCAATATAGTAGTTGATTACATAATTGGTATGATCCTATTGCGTATTATAATCTTGAAATTAATTCATTCATAATTAATGTCATTTTTGGCTCTTGGCGAGTCGCAACATCAATTACATCTTGTAAACTTACTTTGTGTATTTTACCTGGAACACCTAAGTCAGTAATAATTGAAATTGCAAAACAAGGAATTTCCATGTGTCTTGCTACGATTATTTCTGGAACCGTTGACATTCCTACAGCATCAGCACCAATTGTTCTAACATATTTGTACTCAGCTGGCGTTTCTAAAGTTGGACCTGTTAATCCTAAATAAGTACCTACTGAAACACGGATATTATTTTCAGCTGCAATTTTTTGAGCCAATGCAATCATTTCCGGATCATAAGGTTCGCTCATATCAGGAAAACGTGGTCCTAGTTCATCATAATTTTTTCCAATTAACGGATGAGCAGGGAATAAATTGATATGGTCATTAATAATCATTATTTCTCCAACTTCGAAGTCTGGATTAACTCCTCCAGAAGCATTAGAAACGAAAAGTTTTTCTATTCCTAATAATTTCATTACACGTACAGGGAAAGTAACTTCTTTCATGTCGTATCCTTCGTAATAATGAAAACGACCCTGCATTGCAACGACTTTTTTACCACCTAATTCACCGAAAATTAACTTTCCTGAGTGACTTTCAACAGTTGAAACAGGAAAGTGAGGGATGTCTTTATAATCTATTTCGTCGATGATATTAATTTCTTTTACTAAACCACCAAGTCCAGTACCTAATATAATTCCAATTGTTGGTTGAACATTCGTTCTGGATTGAATGTAATTTACAGATTCTTTAAATTGTGTCAACATACTCTTTAATTAAAGCTTTAAATTCTTGATCTCGATCCATTTTTATAGATATGGATTGATAAAACCAAGGGTAATCGTTAATTTTTGTTTTATTTATTAATTCTGATAAGCGCATATAATCTTTTTCAGTAGTTATAATCACTTTATCAGGTTCTACAAATGTATCAAATTTTTGGTGAATATCCTCTATGTCTTTCTTTGTAAAAGTATAATGATCTGGAAATTGAAGTAGTTCAACGTCGTGCAAATTTCTTAAATGTTTCAATAGTGGGTGAGGATTAGCGATTCCAGTGACTAATAAGTATTTTTTCGCTCTTAATTTTAGGTCGTTAAAGCTAATGATTGCACCATATTCGATGGAGGAAAAGTAGGTGTTTTTTGCTGTGCGTTTTAATTTTTTAACAATTCTTTTTTTATCTATTTCTGAAAGGTTTTCAGGTGATTTTGTGACGATAACTAATTGAGCTCTTTTTGCGCCAATACTCCATTCTCTTAAAGTTCCTGATGGTAACATAAAGTCTGAGGTGTAAAGTTTACTGAAGTCGGTAAGTAGAAGATTCATTTCTGCTTTTACAGCTCGATGTTGAAAAGCATCATCTAATATAATTAAATCGTTGTGAGGATGTTTTTTTTGAATTTCTTTTATGCCGACTTCTCTCTTTTCGCAAACGGTAACGTTAACATCATTTTTATATCTTAATTTGTAGAGTTTAGGTTCGTCCCCAATTTCGGAGCTAAGGCTATTATTTGTAGCTTCAATATAACCTTTTGTTTTTCTACCGTAACCTCTGCTTAAAATTGAAATCTGATATTCATTTTTTAAAAAATCAACTAAAAAGGCAACGTGAGGAGTTTTACCTGTTCCGCCAACAGCTAGGTTTCCGACACAAATCGATTTTTTAGGAATAAAAAAACTTTTTAAAATTGAACGATTGTAAAGAAAGTTTCTAAGGCCTGTAATGCATCCGTAAATCAATGAAAATGGAAGAAGAAGTAACCTTAGACCTGGCATGTTTGTATTTTAGAGCGAAACTGTTTTGTTTACTATCGATTATTTATACGTATTCCAAAAATAATATAAATCAAGGGATTATCAATCTAAAATAGATAAATCTGATAGCTGTACTAATGTCTTTCAATATTTGATGAAAATTTAGGATGTAATTTAGATGAAGTTCCGTCCAGACATGACGTATGGTCGACACATGCTTTGTTTATCTGATTATTCAAAAAAAATAGCGATAGAACGGGCGTTCTATCGCTATTTAACCTAACTAACCTAACCACTTAAATCAATACAAATATAAAAGAGATTAATGTGAAAATCAAAAAAAAACTGCGTGAATTATCATTTGCAAGTTTTCAATTTTTAAATTGTACTTCCGATTCAATATTTGATTTGAAAAGCTGTTGTTTTTTTACTTTTTTGAAAGAATTGATTCCCTGTAATCAATTTGTGGATAATCAATGATGTTTCCCTTTGGGTAAATATTATTTTGATGCGCTGGGTACTAAAATAAAATTGATTTCAAACCATCAGAATTATTTCATTTTACCATTAAGTTATTAATAATTAGCTATGTGGAAAGGTGTTTTGTTTGATGAAGAAAATTAAGTCCTACCGATAGCTATCGGTATTAATATTTCTTAATAATTGACAAGGTCAATCTTAAATAGCAGCATAATTTCTTAATCCCTAAATGGTAAAAAAAAGGTTCGTGTGTAGGTATTTTTGCCTATTTAGTGTCTGGTCGGAAATTGACTATTTTTACAATGAAATAAATTGTCGAGGAGATTTTTAATTTCTTTTTATGATTTGATGCTTGAGCATCAATCGAATATAAATAATTGAAAAGATTATGACAAGAATTTTATTTAATTTAGATGAATTTCCGTCCAGACACTATTTATATGTTTATTTATTTTGTTGGCTTTAAAACATGTACCAAACACATTTATATTTTAGTCCAAATACATATTGTTTATCGGTATTATTGACTGGTGTTGATGTTATTTGTTATAAGTCTTTTATAATTTCTTTAATCTCACTCAAGATTAATGCTGTTGCTCCCCAGACTTGCTTTCTATCAATATTAAAGCACGGAATGTTTTTTTGAGTAATCCCATTTGGAAATTGAACTTCAATGGTTCCAATAGTCGAAGGAATAATCAAATCAGTAATTGAAAAGGAAATAATCTCATCGACTTCTCGTTCTTGTCGAATAAGTTGAGGCAAATTATTATGAAAATATACATAAGGCTTCACTAAAAAATTGCTAACAGGAATATAAACTTCAGTTAACTCCCCTAACAATTCGCCCAAATGCATAGGGATACCAACTTCTTCGTAGGTTTCTCTTCTTGCTGTAAACTCTAAATGGGGATCACTTAGATCTTTTTTTCCTCCCGGAAAGGCTATTTGACCGCTGTGAAAACCATCATAAATAGGGCGTTGAATTAAGAGTGTTTGTAATTTGTTTTCAAATGGATAAAGAATAATTGAAACAGCACTCTCTCTTATGTCTTTGAAATTCTGTTTAGCGAAACTAGATAAAGGTCGATTTAAAGGGGCCATTAATTGATGTGCCGCTTCACCAGGTAATTCGTTTTGTAAACCGTAAATTATTTTCTTTTTTAATGCCTCCATCTAAAATAAATATAGCAAAATATATTGATAGTGATTTATTTTATTTTGAGGTGCTAAATAAAAAATTTATGTTTTAAATTTCTAATCATTATTCAGTAAAATAGTTGATTTTATCACCTACTATGTATTCACTTTGGATTATAATATAATTATGTTGAGTATAACAATGCCTTTATCTCCCAGAAAGCCCTTAATAAGAAGGTAAAATGACTGTCCATTTAGTTCAACCGGTAGCTATCGGTATTAAGATTCGGTGTTAATTTCCATGAAAAATATTTATTTTTTTTATACCCTTAATCTAAATCACCCAATAGCTAGCTTGTAAGAGTTTCTTTTTTTATACGAAGCACTCTTTTTTTTACCATTAAGTTATTAAGGATGAGCTAGATGTGATTAATTAAGATTGACTTTGTCAATTGTTGATGAAAATTAAGAAGCTTCGACTTAATACTCTAAATTAAATAAAATGCCTTTACACACAGAACGTCCTTAATCATAATCTTAATGGTAAAAGAAACTATTCCGAAATCTCATAAGCAAGTTTTAGTTATACCTAGCACCTCAAAATAATATTTGCCCAGTGAATCGCTATATTGTTACAAGACTTTTTTTTGTTTTGCTATTCTATTTTATGATCGTATCTTTGCGGCATAATTTTTTATTTAAAACAACATAGCATGCAACTGTGGAATACATTAAATAAGGAGGAGTTAGAAGTGCAATTAAAAGAAAGTGGTTACAAATTCGTAACAGTTTCGTTTTACCAGTATGCACATATTGAAAATCCTCGTTTATTCAGAGATCATTTATTTTTAATGTGGTCAAAATTAGGAGTAGTAGGAAGAACCTACGTCGCTAAAGAAGGAATTAATGCTCAAATGGCAGTTCCAAGTCAAAATTTCAATCAGTTTAGAGATGAATTATATGAAATTGAGTTCTTAAATGGAATTCGATTAAATATTGCTGTTGATGATTCTGAAGCAGATTTTCCTTTCTTAAAATTGAAAGTTAAAGTGAGGGATAAAATTTTGGCAGATGGATTAAATGATCAAACTTTTGATGTGACGAATAAAGGGATTCATTTAACAGCTGAAGAATTTAATCAATTAACAGACAAAGAAGATACGATCTTAATAGATTTTAGAAATCATTATGAGTCAGAAGTTGGATACTTTAAAGGTTCTGTTTTACCTGATGTAGATACGTTTAGAGAATCTTTACCTATGATTGAAGAAGCTTATCTAAAAGGGAATGAAGACAAGAACATTGTGATGTACTGTACAGGAGGAATCAGATGTGAAAAAGCTTCGGCTTGGTTTAAACACAAAGGTTTTACAAATGTGCATCAATTGGAAGGTGGAATTATAAAATATGCCAACGATTGTAAGGAAAAAGGAATTGAGAATAAATTCATAGGAAAGAATTTTGTCTTCGACGAGAGGAGAGGGGAACGTATTACTGATGATGTAATTGCTGTTTGTCACCAATGTGGAGATCCTGCTGATACACATACCAATTGTGAAAATGCTGCTTGCCATTTACTTTTTATTCAATGTGAGAAATGTAAATCTACTTTTGAAAATTGTTGTTCAGAAGAGTGTAAAGAAGTGAGTCTTTTACCTTTGGACGAACAAAAAGAACTTAGAAAAGGCAAAGAGAAAAGCAATATGATTTTCAAAAAAGGAAGGTCAGAAAAATTGATTTACAAAGCAAACCGAGAGAAAATAAATTAACCTAAAAGAAAAACGAATGATTAGTTTAGCTATCAACTGGGATGTAAATCCAGAAATTATAGAAGGATTCAAAACTCCAAATTGGTATGGATTACTATTTGTATCTGGTTTGATTATAGGATATTTTTTAATGAAAAAAGTATTCAAAAAGGAAAACATCAGTGATGAAGTTTTGGATAAATTAGTTATGTACATGGTTTTAGCAACAATAGTAGGAGCTAGACTTGGACACGTTTTCTTTTATGGACCTTATTTTGATAGAATTACTCCAGAAGGCTTGGTGATTGAAAGAGGTTATTTTTCTCATCCTTTAGATATTTTTAAAATTTGGGAAGGCGGACTAGCAAGTCATGGAGGTGCTATTGTAATTGCTTTTGCTTTATGGTACTTTTCTAAGAAGGTAATTCAAAAACCAATTTTATGGATTTTAGATAGAATAGCTCCTTCAATCGCAATTGCCGCTTGTTTTATCCGTTTGGGTAATTTGGCTAATTCTGAAATTGTTGGCGATGAAACAACAGTTTCTTGGGGTTTCAAGTTTATGAGGAATGACTGCTATCCACCTTTTGATTGTTCTTGGATTGATATCCCAACGCGTCATCCAGCACAACTATATGAAGCGATTAGTTATTTTATTATTTTTCTAGTTTTAATCTTTTTATTTTGGAAAAAAGAAGCTTGGAAAAAAGAAGGGTTCTTATTTGGTTTATTTCTTACGCTATTGTTTACTGCACGTTTTCTCGTTGAGTCTGTAAAATTAGGTCAAACTGAACGTGATGAAACAATGTTTATCAATACTGGACAATTATTGAGTGTTCCTTTTATTCTAATAGGTTTGTATTTGTTTTTTAGATCATTTAATAAGAAGAAATAAGTCTTTTGATGAATAAATTATTGTCAGTAATAGTTTTATTTTTAATATTAGTTGGATGTCATCTTTCGTCGTCTAAACAGCTAGTTAAGAAGGGTGAAAATGTAAAGTATGCAACTCATTTTGATGTAATAAAAAAAGGAGAGTTTACCTATCTTAAAATAATTGATCCAGAAACGCATCAAACCGAAATTCAATATTTCCTTAAAAAGAAAGGACAGCAAGATCAAAAAGGGTTTATTTCAATAGAAGTACCCATTCAATCGATAGCTGCGCTTTCTTCAACTCATATTGGGATGTTGAATAAGTTGGAATCGCTAAATGTTGTAAAAGTTATTTCAGATACAAATTATCTGTATAATTCTCTCGTTAAAAAAGAATGTAAAGCAAAGCGCATTAAGTCAATAGGAGGAGAGGGTTTAGAGTCTGTAGAAGGTTTAGTTCGCTCAGGTGTAAATGTGGTTATGTATAGCGGTTTTGGTAAACCTTTTAGTCATCAGGATAAGTTAGAAAAATTAAAAATCAATTGTATACCGAATTATGATTGGCGTGAAATACACCCTTTAGGTAAAGCTGAATGGATAAAAGTGTTTGGTTATTTATTAGGGAAAGAGAAAGAGGCAAATGCTTATCTATCGAAAATTGAAGCTGAATATTATGAGTTAGTTGAATTAGCAAAAACTTCAGTAGATAAAAAAACAATGTTTTGCGGTAATCTTGTAGGTGATAATTGGTTCACTCCTGCAGGGGAAAGTTTTAATGCTCAGTTGTATAGAGATGCAGATATAGCGTATGTTTATGCTAACTCAAAAGGTACAGGTAGTTTAAGTAAATCATTTGAAGAGATTTTAATTGATAACCAACATACTTCGTTTTGGCTAAATCCAGGCTTTGTTTCATTTACGAGTTTAATAACTAATCAGCCTAAAATGAATTACTTTGAAGCCGTTAAGAATAAACAGGTTTATGATTATGTTCACGAAATGAATTTCTTTTGGGAGAACAGCGCTATTGAACCTCAGAAAGTATTGTCGGACTTAATTAAAATTTTTCATCCTGAAATGATAAAGGATACAAATTTGTATTTCTATCAAAAATTGGGAAATTAATCGAATTGAGATTAGTAGATTCCTAAGTCTATGTTGATTAATGTTTTGAATTGGGAAAGTTCGTTTATAAGGTGTTTTTCATTTTCAAGTTCTATTGCAATTTTTAATGAACAGTTTACTTCAAATAGTTGTTTTTCTATGTTGATGTTATGCTGTTTTAGGAGATTCATAATGGAAGGCATATCTATATATTCGAATTGAAGTTCAAACCAGTGGTGTACTTTTTTTTCGATGATCTCTCCATTTTCAATCGCTTCTTTTGCTGCTGTTCTGTATGCGTTAATAAGTCCTCCAACACCTAGTTTCGTTCCTCCATAATAGCGGACAACACCTATTAAAATATTTGACAGTTCAAAAGATTGAATTTGCCCGAGTATTGGGGCTCCTGCAGAATTATTAGGCTCGCCATCATCATTTGCTCTAAAGGTTTTCATATCAACGCCAAATCTATAAGCGTAGCAAAGGTGTCGTGCTTGGTGATTTTCTTTTTTCCAAGTTTCTATCCTTTTTTTTGCTTCTTCTTCATTGTAGCATTCTATTGCGTATCCCACAAATTTAGATCCTTTTTCTCTGTAAAGGCCTTGAGCTAAATTCTTTAAAGTTCTATATGTTGCTTCTTGTTTAATGATAATTGCTTTTCAGTAAAATAATAATAAAGATACAGATTATACTTTTTACACCAAACACATTTTATTGGTGTAATGACTTTTGATGGATTTTTGAGGTTGAAAGTAGGTGTAGAGAAGTTGTACCTCTTTTTGTTGCAATGTTATAATCTTTTATGCCTGTCGGGAACTTTGCTTCAAGGATATTTCGCACTTTCAGTGCTTTGACATCTAGTTGTTTGACAATTAATAGTGCTGTACCCTATTTTGATATGTTAGACACTTTCAGTTTTTTAAGGGAGAAGGCCTCCTATGTTTGTAAAATGATTATTTTTATTATAATAAAATGAGAAGAATGAGAGCTGAAAAAGGCCTAAATAGCTTATAAAGCATATTGACTTTCAGATATAGCCTCATTCTTTTTT
>Ga0209702_10006988_pt1 | contig 14084 bp, 15 predicted proteins | sample FRY01_FD_187210 | JGI IMG/M metagenome (GOLD analysis project Ga0209702, IMG submission 187210) | Freshwater microbial communities from Lake Fryxell liftoff mats and glacier meltwater in Antarctica - FRY-01 (SPAdes) (version 2) | ecosystem: Environmental > Aquatic > Freshwater > Ice > Glacier... | reverse complement strand
AATCCTACAATGAAATTGTCGATCATTGCTGCAATGCCTGGAACAAGCTGATCGGCCAGCCCGCACGCATCAAATCCATTGGGATGCGCAAATGGGCGCATGAGTGCTGATCAGTGCAGCTTGGTATTAGTAGGCCGTTGTTCTGAGATCTTGGTGCTGTGATCATTGGCAGCTATCCACATGATATACACTGACGTCAATATTTTGCCATCAGGGCCGACAGGCATAGTGACGCGGGTATAAAATGGTTTAGGAACAATACTTTGGGTGTGTTATTATTTTGACACAGAATTTGCGCACAAGAGTGCGAAATGTACACAAGATGCACACATCATTGCGGCTTATTTTCCAAATTTATCCGCAATCCCGTCCATCATGCCGCGCATACGATCACCACTGCTGCAATCAGCCGTCATAGTCATGCGCACTCTGATGCGCTGCTTTTCGCCGTTGAATATCACGTCGTTAAATCGGCTGGCCAGAACGATCTGCAGGTAGGTTCCCCTCTCCGCCTCAGTATGCGCAATGCCATTGTAAAACGGGGTACTGCGGCCTGTTTGCGTGTTGCGCAGGGTAAAGCTTTGGTCTGCAAGAGGGCAGTTGTTGACCAAGCGTACACTCGCACGGATAATTTTGGGCTCACCAATGCGCAAAGAGCTGTGGATGGCGGGAAGGGCGAAATACACCAAGACCACAGCCAATACACAACCCAGTAAAATCACAGCATTGTCACGTCGGTTCATCTCAGTGCTCCTATGACAACAGGCCCGGGGTGAACCGGGCCTGTGTGTTTCGCTTAGTAGCCAGCTTAGCCTTGCAGAAGGCTCAGCACGCTTTGCTTGGAGGCGTTGGCCTGCGCCAGCATCGCAGTGGATGCCTGCTGCAAGATCTGCGCTTTAGACAGATTGGTGCTTTCTGCTGCGAAGTCCGCATCAAGAATACGACCCTTGGACGCCTCGGTGTTGATACTAACGTTGGTCAGGTTGTTTATCGTGTAGACAAGGCGGTTCTCGATCGCACCGAGGCTAGAGCGCTGCGAATTCACGAAAGCAATGGCGTTGTCGATGCTGTCGATTGCCGATTCTGCGCCGTCACTCGTGCCAATGTCGATCTCGGAAATCGCAACTGCAGTAGCATTGCCGGCGTCACCGTAGGCCTCCAGGGTATCGCCAAACTCAAGTTCAGCAAGATCATCGCCGCTCAGCGAGATGACATTGGTCGAACCGACAGTTCCCGAAGTTGCGGAGAAGGTCATGGTGCTGGTGGTCGCATCGTAGCTTGCCTCTGCACCAACCCCTGCCGACGTCAGGTCCTCGTTGATGGCGGCAACAACCGCATCCATGTCAGCAAGGACCGAACCCTCATCACTGCCGGTATTGGTTACTCCGGCTCCAAAGGCATCTTCAACGATGGTGCCCGAGAGGCTCAGCGACTTTGCACCAGCTTGGTCGAGGCTGACCGAAAGGGTGCCGTCATCGCCATAGGATGCCGTCACTGAGTAGCCATCGTCGGCGAAGGCAGCGTTTACCGCGGTTTGCAGATCACTGGCAAAATCAGAGAATGACCGCGCCGCATCCTGATTACCCAGCGTCACCTGACGCGTGATCGACGTGGTACCATCATCGATGCGCACCTCGACAATTCCGCTATTAGCAGTGGTGTCAACACCCCCGTCGAGCAGACCGGCTGTTTCGTAACCGTATGAACTAGTACCCAAATCAGACAGGATACGCGTGTTGCCGATGGTGGAGTTGTTCGAAGAGCCGAAGAAGTTAACTGTTGCGGTTTCAGCAGCAACCTCGATAGTTTTGCCCGAGGTGTTCTCCAGCGCAAGATAACGCTTTGCATCCCCCGGCGTCGTGGTGTTGTTGTAAGTAAAGCCCTCCTTGACCACAGCAGTTATGGCGCGATCACCCTCAAACGCACCACTTGCTGAAATCGCGCGATTCATCTCGGCTGCTAGAGCCTCAAGCGAGGCATAGTTGCCTTGAGTTAGAGTGATGGTGTCTGCTATGCCATCGTTGTCGAGCTCAACAGTGAAGGTATCGCTTGTCGCAGCAACAACAAGATCTGCTGAAAGCCCATCCCAGCTCGAGACGGCAGCACCAATCGTGCCACCACCACCGGTTGTAAGTGCCCAGGTTGTAGCAGCACCATCAGCGCCCGACAGTGCCAATGTGGACGTGCCAGTGCCTGTTTGATGCGCTGAAGCGAAGACCTGATTTTGAACAGTTGTGTTTGCGTTGATGGCCGTAGCTAGGTTTTGAACCAGCGTTAAACCAGTCGAGTCATCAACATCTGCCTGCGTCACTGCATAAGTAATTGACGTGACGGTATCCGTGAAAGTCAATACGTCAAGTACGGAATGATCGCCCGTAACGAGGAACGAAGTAACCTCATTGGTCTGGTCCGAAAATAGTTCGACCGCAGAGTCAAGTTTCACTTCGCGCGAGAAAGCATCGCGGAAAATCTGCGCGTCGCCTGCGGCGGTAGAGAATTTGGCAGTATTTGATTGCCAATCAGCGGTCGAGGCCGTGCGCTCTGCCTTGTTTAGTGTTAGATCTGCGCCAAGAACGGTTGCAGCAAATGTACCAGACGTACCAACTAAGGGATCGTAGTCTTCTATCTTCAAATAGCCCAAGTCGCTGGCCACATCAAAGGCGATCTTACCAGTGCCCAATGCAGTGACAGTGATCGCATCATCGCCGGTGAAGTTCGCATCGAACGCTGCCTGAAGGGCTACAACCATCTCATCTTGGGTCACTGCGCTGGTATCAGCCGCGGCAGCCTTAATGTAGGAAGTCATATCGATGTTTAGTTTAGAGTTGGAGTTGACTGTCACCGACATCACCAGATCAGCATCGTCGAATTCATTTACGACACTTTCGATCCCAAGCGCAGCCGTATTCACCGCCGTACCGGCGGTGCTGAATGTCGCCGAAGCCGAGGAGTCGATGAAACCTGCGACGAAGGTCGATGCAGCGGTCACACCATCAGTTAGTGTACCTGACTCTGCAAAGGTGACCTGCTGAACGTTACCGGCAACCTTAAAGTTCAGAAAGCCGTCTTCATCTGTCGACACGGTGATCGCGTCATCGCCAGTAAACTCAGCGTCAAGCGCAGTCTGAAGAACGTTCACCAATTCGCTTGCAGTGACCCGCGAACGATCCTTCACAAGGGAGCTATCTGCAAGATCATCAAAGAATTCGATCGTTGTCGCCTGCCCCCCGTTTACTGTCACTGTAAAGGCAGCATTCGCGTTAGAGCTCAGGTTTACCGAGTTTACAACATCGGCGGCTGTTGCGCTTACAAAGTTCGCAACAAACGTTCCTGTTGTGCCATTATTGGTTTCTTCGGCGAGCTGAATCTCATTCGCACCGCCAGCTACCATTTGCAGGAAGCCATCCTTGTCAATCGAGACGGTGACCGCGTTGTCGCCCTCGAAATAGCCGCTGTCGTCAATCGCGGTTTGCAATGCGGTGATGAACTGTTCCGACGTCACTTCATCCGACGTCGAGTCAGCGAAGGTTGATGGCGAGTTAAGCTCCGCCAGTTCGACCCCCAGAACGTCTTGCAGCGCATCGGTAATGTCTATGGTTTGGAAGTCAGTGTCGTTAACCCGCATCGAAAATTGGCGCGTCTCTTGCGTGTGGAGATCCATCGTTTCGGCAGTATACAAGACTGTGCTCAGAACCATCGAAGTTGCAGCGCCGGCATCTTCGCCTGCAGCAACCGACACGGATGCAGAAACTGCATCGGCCGAATCCGCAGCCGGTAGGGTAACAGTACCAGTCACACCATTTGCGGCGACACTGAACGTCTTGCCCTGATAGTCGGCCGAATCAGTGGTCATACCTGTGATCGCGACAGATGCATACGATGCCGCCGTCGCCGGACCATCCTCGGTCTCACCCATCATAGTTGCGGCCATGCTGCCAATGCTTACATCAATATTTCCAGTGGCGGTGCCAGTGACATTCACAGTCCTGTTGAACGAGCCATCTACAATATTCTGACTGTTAAAGGTGGTGGTCTCGGCAATCCGGTCAAGCTCGTCCTGAAGTTGCGAGACTTCGGATTGCATCGAATCGCGGTCGTCGTCGGTGTAAGTGCCGTTAGAAGCTTGAATCGAAAGTTCACGCATCCGCTGAAGGATATTTGAAACTTCCTCCATCGCTCCTTCTGCCGTCTGCACCAAAGAGATGCCATCATTTGCATTCCGAACCTGCATGTTCAACGCACGAACCTGTGAGTCCATACGCGTTGAAATCGCAAGACCAGCTGCGTCATCGGCAGCAGAGTTGATGCGCTTGCCGGTTGACAGGCGTTCCATCGAGGTTTCCAAGTCCTTGTTGACTCTGGTCGCGGAAGCCGCGGCCACCAAGGCGCCGGTATTTGTTGCAACTGCGAGTGCCATCACATCTCTCCTATAAAGTCATTAAGAGAACACAGTCCAAATCCGCGCTCTCAACCAACTGAAGCATCCTGTCGCTATCAACCGGCCTGTTAAGGGTAACGGCTGCTGCGGGCCGGGCTTTAGCCCCGCAAGGCAACATTTTTTAACAAGGCTGATTGCTGTAAAGCAGTGACCCGATTAGGATTGGAAATAACCGGCTCAAAGGGGCGCATCGCCATGACATTACTATCCCGACTGCCCATTTTCTTTTGTCGGATCGCTGTGAGCAGCGTTTGCGCGATGCTATTGACCGCCGGAACCGGCCTGTCCGCCGAAGGCTCAGATGCCAGCCCCGATCCGTTTGACGCCGCCGTCGACGCCGTGAAAGCCGAAGAGTTCGGTTTGGCTAATGAACTGTTCTTTGTGTTGGCCGAGCAGGATGATCACGCCGCGCAATTCAACCTGGCAATTTTGCTTGAGGCCGGAAAAGGCACACCGCAGAATTACTCTCTTGCGCTGGAATGGGCCTGGCTGGCCCAGCTTGGCGGTGTCGCGCGCGCAAAAGGTCTGGCCGACCGGCTGGCCGAAAAACTGCTGCCCGCCACGAAAGACACAATCGCGGAACGCATCGACGCCCGCCTGCAAGCCCGCCTGTCAAAGGGGCATTCCGCCGCCATCATGCAATATGTCCAGTTCAATCAGGCGATATTGACGCGACCCGATCTGGAAACCGCCTATATCTGGACGCTGATCGGCGCGGCATTGAACATCGACCAAGCCGCCAAAACCCGCAATGATATCGAGGCTACGCTAGAGGTGCGGGTTGTCTTGACCGCGCAGGAAACCGCGCGCGCGATGTTTGTGGATCAGGGCATGGCGTCATTGTTTGCGGGTGACGGCGCTGCATCACGATAGCTGATGGATATGGCGAATGCCTCGTCCTCGGTCAGGTCATATTGCCGCGCGGCCTCTTGCAAACTGCTGCCTGCCTTTCGCGCTGTGATAAAGGCCTCAATATTGGATGCTGATCCTGCCTGCGGTCCGTTGATGGTTTCCGCTCGCAGCGGCTGATCCGCGTCACCGGGTGTATTGACCTGCGGCGCGATGATGTCAGGGCCGTTTGCGGGCTGCACTGCCTGGATGATACGTTTCAGAGATGATTTGATGTCTGACAGATCACGGTTATTCCGCCTGAAGCCGACAAAAACCCATCCAATGAAGCCCAGATTCAGGGCCAACACCCCAAGTGTCATGAGATGGCCCGTCGTCAAGGTTACGAAATCCTGAGGTGTCAAAAAAATTTCCCTGGAAAGTCAATATTTTGACGTTTGCGAGCCCGTATTCCCGACATAAGCGTATCTGTGCAACTCAGCACATTTTTTGCGTAAAGAAACTCTTGAGTCAGTTTCTGATACAAGTTTGCCAAATCAAGGGGCGAATTCGAGCCAATGGGCCCCAATTTTGCCATTACGGCGAGCACCTGTGCAGATGCCGCGACATAGTCTTTGCCCGATGCGCGGCAGGCTTTGAGGCGGTCAAGCGTCGCGCTCAGTTGTTCTGTCGTGCAACCAGCCTCTGACATCAGTTTATGGATTCAAAGGCATCGACCAGACCTTGGGCGATCTTGCCTAAATCGATAGGATATTCATTTGCCTGGATCGAGGTCCGAATCCGTTCGACCGCTTCGATATCAACCGGGATAGGCATGCTTTGCATCGAGGCCAGAACATCTGCAGCAGCGGAATTGATCTCTACGGCAGGTCGCGACGCGGCAGATACCGGGTTAACCGGCGCAGCGACACCGAGCCCTGCCGTATCGCCGCTGCTTGCGGACGAAAGGTTGACTTTGGGAACCGCGTTCAGCTCCGGCATTTTCGCAGAAGTGACCGTGCCAGTCAGATTTTGTGTTGCATCAACCATTTTGCATTCTCCTGTCAAAGATAGGTAACGACTGTTCAGCGTGCCATTTTAGAGGTGACCTGAACTTTTCTTCCCTGCGAGATCCGTCCGGTCACTTCGCTGCCACTGCTCAGGTTTCTGAGGCGTATGTTATCGCCAATCTGGCCCGGTTCCAAGGCGATGCCGGGACTTTCTATTTCTATACCACCATTCACGATCTGCAAGGTGACGATATCGTCAGTATTTAATGCCCAATCGCGCTGCAGATGGCGCGGGCTGACCGGCACGCGGGGCGTCAAAGATTGCGATAGAACCCTGCCCGCGATATCCTCGATCGCGATATAGACATTGCTGGCGGACAATGGATCAATCAGACGAAGTTCCAGATCGCCTGCCTGTATCCGGTCGCCACTGCGCATCGGTCTGCGCAGAAAGACTGCTTGTATGACATATGCCGCGCTGGCTTGCGGAACATGCGGAACAGCGCCTTGGACCTGCGCACGTAGGGCGATGCTCCATTCCACCGGCGACGGGCACCGGACCGTGACACTGCGCCAGCCGCTAAAGGCTTGCTCCACCTCAAGTGGCGCATCACAGGCATAGAATTGCTTTTCTGCCATGACATTCGGTGCCGCGACTTCACCAGCGCTGGCCAGCCGTTCAATAATCGCCTGCTGGACTTCTTGACCCGTCACGATCCGCGTTACCGCCTGATCCTGCGCCAAAAGCGTGATAGGCCAGAACGGCAGAAAGCAAAGCCAGCGCAGCATGTCAGAACACATGAATATCGTCGGGGACAGTTGGTCCGCCAACGATATCCGGCAAGATCAGGGTTTGTCCCGCGAGCATCCTGTCGGGATCACCCCGTAGAAATGCGCGCGGGTTGTCTTGCACGACTTGTGCGACTACCGATTGCAGGCCCGTTGCCCCATAGCGGTACTGCCGCAGGATCGCCAAAAGGTTTTCACCCGGCGCGATGACATGGTGCCTGCCCGATACCGCGGCTTCAGGACAATCGGCTATACATAGCAAAACCCAAGGCTCTTGCGCCTTTGTGAACGCCGGCAGCATCAACATGGCAAGAAGTGGCAAGATTGCTTGGCGCAATTGCATGAGCATCAACCCCCCATGTCAAAGCGCACCTGGGCACCCGCCAAATGCGCACCAGTACGTCTTGGGTTCATGGGGCTCAGGATCGCGTGGCTGGGGCTCAATTCCACGATGCGGAACACCGTCCAGGGCTGGCCACGGCCTTCGGCAAAAGCAAGGCTTTGATGGGTCAGGCCATCACGGCTGCCCAGATCGATGCGGAAGCGTCCTGTTCCCGCAGCCGTCAGATAGCCCTGCAATGGGGCGCAAGCATAAGACCCCAGCCATGCCGCAAGCTCTGCGTACACATTCGCGGCGACACTTTTTGCAACCTCATGCGCATCCTTGCGCGCCAACACATTGATTGTCCGAAACGGCGTATTGGCAGAGACGGCGACCACATGGCTGGTAGACATCTGCTGCGCGCGCCCGGGGGCAGCAGGATCAAGCACCTGCGCTTGCAAGGTCACCGTCAATGTGGCTGCTTGCAGCCCGGGAGCCGCCGCATGCCATGACAGATGCAGCCCCCGCGCGGTATCGGGTATCTGGTATGATCGAGATGCCTCTATTCTTGCTTTTCCGTCCGTGAGAGAATTGTAGTCAAAACCAGCCGGCAATTTGCTGCCGCTTTGTTCGACGGTAACAAGCGAAATGTCGGGCGCTGAAATCTGGATCTGCGGTGCATCCCCAAGACCCCGGATCGTCGCTTCATGCGCCATCTCTAAAGCTTCTTTTGCCCAAAGAGGTGCGGTAGGCCCGACATGTATCTGCGGATTCCCGGCGATCAAATGAACCGCAGGACGCACCGCGCAACCAAGCGCAGGCGCGGTGCCGACATAGGCATCAATGACAACTTCGTAATGATGGCCCGACTGCCCCTGACTGATGACAGTATAATCGAGGATGCGGGAATTGGGGCGCATCAGAATGCTTTCACCGGTCAGAACACCGTTATCCGCCATAGAAAACCCTGACACGTCAGCCCCCCCTTCCAACGCTGCAAGATAAAGCGCATCTTCCAAGGCAAAGCGCTGCGCGCGGTCGGTATTACTGTCTGTCACAGCCGCCCGTCCCGTGACACGCACCATATCCGCAAAGCTAGGGACGGCGGTCAGAGCAAGCAACAACACAGGTGCAAGCAGCCTCATCTGACGATGAAAGATTTTTGACAACATCTCTGGCCTTACCCCCCAACTGGTTATCGCACGGCCATCAGAATGCGTGCTATCATGTCGCGGTCCAGCTCTAGCACCACCTCATAGGTATCGCGGCCGACAGGATTGATGCGCACCGTGCGCGCACCGCGAATTGTACCATCAACGGCGGCGCGTGTAGTGTCATTTTGCAAGACGGCATCGATCACGGTTGTTTGTGAACTTAGCCGCAACCCGTGGACCTGTTCCGTGATATCGCGCATGGCATCAAGGCGGGCAACGCGGATCGCCAACAGGCGCTTTTGATTGATGTTTTGCGCGGGCTGCGCTGAAATCGTGGCATAGCCTGTCCCGATGATCGGCGGGACAGTTTTCTGTGCAACGGCGGCATCAGTGGCCTTCAGCGCAGTCTCGATTGCAACGACTTGTTGTGCGGCAGGCGATATGCCAGCTGTACCGGATGATGCGTGACCATTCATGTTGCAGGCCGCCAGCGCCAGAACAATCGTGAAGGCCGCACAGCTCTTGATCAAATCGGTTAAGGCAAAGTCACGCACAGAAATATCCTCCGCAAGTCGCGTTTTGCCCTTAATCTTGCATATGTCGTGCCAGTGCCAAGCCCAGCTCAAATACTGCGCATTTTTTTACTGGCACAGGACTTGCTTCTCACTCGCGTGAAGTGGTGCCATGCGGGCGTCGCAGTAGGTGGAGCAGCAGATTACATGAGCTTGTCAGAAACAGTGGCGCCGCGGCACCTGTTGGGGCGCAGCCTGACCAGCATCACGCTGCCGCTTGGCATTCTGATGCTTGTGGCGATGATGGTCTTGCCACTGCCGGCCTTTTTGCTGGATATCTTTTTCACGCTCAATATCTTCATGTCGCTATTGATCTTGATGGTGGCGCTGCACACCTACCGGCCGCTGGATTTTTCGTCGTTTCCCAGTCTTATTCTGGTTGCAACGGTGTTGCGGCTGGCGCTGAACGTCGCCTCGACAAGGATCATCTTGAGTGAGGGACATACCGGAACCAGCGCCGCAGGGGCCGTGATCGAAGCATTCGGTGCTTTCGTCATTGCGGGCAATTATGTCGTCGGTATCTTTGTCTTTATCATTCTGGTGATTATCAACCTCGCCGTGATCACCAAGGGCGCGGGCCGTGTCTCAGAAGTCTCTGCCCGCTTTACCCTTGATGCCATGCCCGGCAAACAGATGGCAATTGACGCTGACCTGAACGCAGGGGTCCTGACCGCCGAAGAAGCGACCTTGCGGCGCGCCGAAATCTCGCGCGAGGCGGATTTTCATGGTGCGATGGATGGTGCATCAAAATTCGTTAAAGGTGACGCCGTCGCCGGTATTCTTATACTTGCCATCAACGTGATCGGCGGATTGACGATCGGGATGCTGCAGCATGACCTGTCGATCGGCGAAGCTTCCGAGCTATATATCTTGTTGGCGATCGGGGATGGCCTTGTCGCGCAAATCCCGTCTTTGTTGCTGTCCATTGCCACAGCCATCATAGTGACGCGCGTGTCGTCGAGCCAGGATATGGCCGAGCATATCAAGGGTGAAGTCAGCATGTCGCGCGCCTGGTTTCCTGTAGCCGGCGTGCTGCTGCTGATCGGCATCGTGCCGGGAATGCCCACAGTCTTGTTCGGTGGTATGGGTCTTGCCGCTGGGCTCGTTGCGTATTTCTTGCGCAAGCAAGAACAGACTGACAAAGATAAAGACAAGACCGATGCAAAGGCACCAGTCGAAGACAGCAATCCCAATAGCCTGAACATCACAGACGTCGCCGACCTGTCTGCGGTGACACTTCTGCTGAGCTATCCGCTTTTGTCGATGGTCGACAAAGACGACGGCGGGCCTTTGGCGCGACGCATTGTCACCCTGCGCAAGGAAGTGTCCCAGGCTTTGGGATTTGTCTTGCCGAGTGTCCGCATCCGCGACGATCTTGGGCTGGCGGCCAATGAATACAGGATAAAGATCGGCCAAGCGGTCGTCGCCGAGGACAAGATTTACCCTGATAAAAAGCTGGCACTGCCCAGCGGCACATCACGTGTCAAGATCGAGGGTATAGATGTCAAAGAACCGTCTTTCCGCATTGATGCGACCTGGATCCAATCAGACCGCGAATTCGAAGCAGAGGCCAACGGCTATATCGTCATCGAGCCTGAAACGGTGCTGACAACACATTTAAGCCAGATCTTGTACAAATATGCGTCAGAGCTGATCGGGCAGGATGATGTTCAGGAACTGCTGGACAATCTGTCAAAGGTTGTACCGCAACTGGTCCAGTCCGTCGTGCCCAAATTGATGCCACTGCATAACCTGACTGCGGTCCTGCGGCAGATTCTACGGGAACGGATACCCATCAGCGACCTGCGCCGCATCTTGGAATTAATTTCCGAAATGGCAGGCAAGAACATGAGCATCACAGATACTGCCGAAGCGCTGCGCCCGCATCTTGTCGGCCTGCTGATCCAACAGACAACGCCACTGAACACGCCTCTTCCAGTTGTGACGCTGGACAGCGCATTCGAACATCTGTTGATCAATGCCGCCAAGCGGTCCGAGGGCGATCAATTGATGCTCGACGGTTCATTGGCAGAACAGATGGTCAAATCGCTTGTGCATATCAACGAGGAACAGACTGAAGCCGGCAAGAAACCATTTTTGGTGGTTTCTCCACAAATTCGGCGCAAGCTGTCCAGCTTTCTGCGTCAACATATCGCCGACTTTCCCGTCCTTTCATTCACCGAATTGCCTGATGGACGGCGGGTCGAGATCGTGGCGACGGTCTCTGGCGACGAGCAACTGGCCACAGAATGAAACATGGTCCACTTTTTGATCCCCCGATAAGGCACCACGGTCATGACTGAATATATCTTCAGAGCATCCGATCCCGACACCGCCATGGAAAAGGCGGTACGCGAACTTGGAGACGACGCCATGATCCTGTCCGTCAGAAAGATGGGCGATATCACAGAGGTCCGCGCGACACGCGAATCCAGCATGGCCAATGAGCCGCCGTGGGACGATCGCAAGCCGCAATCCTGGCCAAGGGACGCCATGGATCTGGGGGCGGCGATCCGGACGGCGCGCGCGCGGCGCAATGACGCGGACCCTGCCACCGTTGCGCGACAACCTGCCGCTGTTAATCCGGCGCGTGGCCGTAACAAAGGATTGGATCAAGATTTTACTGCCGGGCGGGAAGCGCGACCGGCTGATGCGCCCGAAAGCATTTTGGACGCAACCCAGTTCGAAGAATTGTTCCGCCAACGCCTTGCGACAAATCCTGATCCCGTGTCCGAGGCCGTGACCTATGCGGCACAGTCTGTCATACGCCAGCCAGATCCGATCGAGAAAGAGCCGGCAAACGCACGCAACACCGCCGCAACACAGGCCGTGCAATGGGCCAGCGCACCCGCACCCAGCGTGGAAGAATGGGACCAGGATCGCACCCTTTCTGCACAGGCGCCGGCAGCAGCCAAACAATCCTCTACCGCGCGCCTGAGCGAAAACACAGCAGATCAGTATCGCATATCGATTTTTGACTATGGGTTCCCTGACGATATTGCCCAATCCTGCGCGATTGCACCGGATCTGCATACCCTGCAAGCACAGCAAGACCATGCATGTCGCCTGCTGGCCGCACGGATCACCGATGATGCCGAAATCTCTGTGGTTCATGAAAATACGGCGCTGTTTCTTTTCGGCCCACCGGGCGCGGGCAAGACAACCGTTGCGGCCCAGCTTGCCTTTGAACGCTTGCGCGCCACTGCGTTCCATCCCCGTCTGGTTCAGGTGCCGCAGAAAGGCTTTGTCAGTTGCGGCCGTTTGCAGCAATACGCAACCCTGCTGAATTCCACGTTTCGTTCCCTGTCTTTCGACGATGACGAAGGCATCACGCATAACGATATCATTGACTGTGACCTGACAGAACCTGATGCAATTGCGCAAGCTCTGGAATGGGTTACAGATCGACTCCACGACGGGAACGTCAGCCCGTTGCTGGTTCTTCCCAGCACATGGTCTATTGCAGCAATCAAGCAATATACCACGGTGTTCGCGGCGATCTGCCCAGCGACCGTTATGACACATATGGATATCGGCGGGATTAATATCGCCGGTCTGTCGGCAATGGCCGATGCCAATGTAAAGCTGATCGCAGCCAATGAGACCAGGAAAATCACCGAGGGCCTGACCTTGGTGGATCGCGCATCAGTGGAACGTTTCTTGCAAGATTCCCTCGCCACGAGGGTGGCAGATGACCGGTAATCTTCAACTCGCAACTAAACAGTTTGTGCAGATAGTCGTTTCTAAAGGGAACTTATAATGCCGATGGAGTCCTATCCGATGTCAATGCTAAGCCCGGCCGCAGTGTACAAGCGACAGCAACAAAACCCCGGTTTCAATCCCGATGACGCCCATCAATTGATCAAAGCAACGCTGGAATATCTTGTGCGCAGCCTTGGTATCCTGGTGCAGGAACCCGCGCGTGACAGCGAAATATTCAAGACCCGTATTGCCAGCGTCCTGACGTCGATCTATGTGCTGCAATCAAGCCTGGATTTTGAACGCGGCGGCGATATCGCTGTAAACCTTTTCCAATTGTACGAATATTCGCGTCAACAGGCCCTAAAACTGATGCGCAATGACGATACGGCGCAAATCGACAGAGCCTATCATTCGATTTCCGAAATCTTTGATGCATGGCAGAAGATCAAGTGAAACCGCGTCGGCATTACGCGCATCTTATATCTTTGGAAAATGCGCAAGATGCGTTGGAGGATGCCTTGAAAGACGCAGACTTTGATGCCGCAGAGCGCATCAATCTTGAAATGCGCGAACGCCTTGGGGAGCTGGCGCATGTTCCTGCGGATCAAATACTCCAAGATTTTGCGCGTTTGACGGCGATTATCAGACGTCATGCGCAAGTACGAGATGACCTGGTAGAACAGGTTGCTTGCTTGCAGCGCAATCAAAGGCGGACGCAGGCAGTGATTGCTGCCTATGCGAGAAACTAACCCGGAAAATTCATGAAGAGGCGGTGAGAGTGGCGTAAGGTTCTGAAATCCTGTAGATTTTGAGTGTTGACGCCAATATCTTGAATTTCGAGGAGCCACCTCTCACCATGGACAGATCTACACGCTCTCAACCCCGCTTGTCACCCGTGAATGGCAAGCCGATCCTGCTCGGATTTGATGGCACCGACATGAGCTCGGACGCCGGGCTGACCCTACTGCGCGAGATCTACCGCAAAGCCGGTCTGGCCGGTCATCTTGCGGCCTGCATGGCGGATCCGCGGTATCCGTCCGGTCTGACTGGTGTTGACTTATTCGGCTGTCCAGTTGGTTGTGTCTCGAATGTGGTGGAAATTCTCTGGCGGCGATCTCCGGGTGATTTAATTTGCACCTGATCAGGCTGCGAGGTCAAGTGTCATGGGCTCGATGGGTTGGCTGAGGGTTTGCCATCCATCGATTTTGCGCATGGTGATCTGGCCGGAGGCCATCAGGGCCCAGAGCAACATGGGCACGGTTTCGGCAC
>Ga0209702_10006985_pt1 | contig 14093 bp, 10 predicted proteins | sample FRY01_FD_187210 | JGI IMG/M metagenome (GOLD analysis project Ga0209702, IMG submission 187210) | Freshwater microbial communities from Lake Fryxell liftoff mats and glacier meltwater in Antarctica - FRY-01 (SPAdes) (version 2) | ecosystem: Environmental > Aquatic > Freshwater > Ice > Glacier... | reverse complement strand
ATACCCATGAAATCCCAAAAGAATTAAAAAAAAAAGGAGAAAGAATTTCATTCACATTCCGCAAACACAACGAATAAAAAACCAAAAAACCAAAAAAACAAAAAACAAAAAACAAAAAACAAAAAACAAAAAAATGTATAATATATATTATACATTTTTTTATTTGAAAATTAAATAACTATTATAAATAATTTAACAATTCAATATATTTTTATATATATAAAGTATAATAATAAAATAATGTCTAATACAGTACAGACAAAACTTTATAATACATTAAATAAATACAGTATAAGTTTAATAATAATTTGGTTAGATAAATTAAAAGATACCGATAATATAATTAATGATAAAGTTCCGGGTTTATTAAATAATACAAAATTGCAAATAAATACAAAAACAGAGACAGGTTCTTATAATCTAATTTTAAAATGGATTAAAATAAATATAGATAAGTTTCCAGATTATGACTTTGGAAGAATACCATCTACAAGTTTCATAAGTTTGCAAGAACTAAATAATTCAAAACCTGTTTATAATATTGATATGGATGAAGCAATTAAATTATGGTGTAAAAACCCGCTTATAAATCCTTATACGAATAATGTGATTAAAGTTTCTATTTTACACACAAGCGAATATGCGAAACTATATCAACAATTTTGTAGTTTTTTAACAAAAAAAATGATTAGTTCATCTTCAACTACTGAAGATTACGTATTTATACCAGATAATTTTGAAAGATTAATTAGAGATAAATTACCTAACAACCATATTTATGTATTTAAAGATTTTGATTATATTCAAACACTACAAAACTTATATCCAAACTCTGGATGGATTAATTTTCTATATACTAAAAAAGAATTTTTATATGAAAAAAATGAAAAAAGCAAAGATGTATTTGGTTCTACTGTTTACGATTTTTTATTTGCTAAATATTTCTTATTTTTAAATAAAAAACATTTTACACAAAAAATAAGAGAAGAATATATTGATCGATCATTATTTTTATACGAAACAATTGAAGATCAAATAAAGACATTTAAAAAACCCAATTCAGATATTTATGAAATATTTGAAAGTTTATGTATTACAGATCATATCAATATAGAATCTCCGCGATTACCTAAAAATATACTAAAAAGAATTGAGTACAATGAGTATATTGAAAAAAATTCAATTGGAATACCTCCTCTATTTTCTTTATTTACAGAGTATATTGAAGAAATATCTTATTATTTACTATCTATATTATATTTAGAAAAAGAAATTTATAATAATTACTTTCTGTATGGTAATAATGAAGGTGAAAATAAATATGATGTTATTAAAGAAAGTATAGATTATAATATTTATAGATTAAAAACCATTTTAAATATAATATTCTCAACAGTCATTAAAAATAATAATGAAGATAATATAAAAATATTTTTTGATAATACATTTTTATATATTGGCGAATATCTATATTCAAGAACAGTGAGAAAATCTAAAAAAAAAGTATGGTCTGAAAGAGATTTAGAAATTGAAAACATATTAACAAACATATCTCGATGGACTAAGCCATCTTTAGAAGTAAGTGATATTTACACAGAGGAAAAGTTTAAAACATTTTTTGTATCTTCTATATTTGATATTCAAAAATTACATATTGATTCTGCAAAATTAATAGGTAATTTATATGAACCAATAAAAGATCCTTATGATAATTTACCAGAACAACCACAAATACCAAGACCACCAATTATAGATCAACAATTGCAAAAATATAAAATGACTTCTCATATAATTGGTAAAAATCAAGATAAAGAAAAAGAATTAAAAAGTTTTGAGAAAAAACAAACCGAATATAAGAAAGAATTAAAAAAATATGATAAAGAATTGCAAAACTATAATAATAAATATTTAGATAAAAAACTATCTCCATATTTCTCTGTAAACTTAGCACGTTCTACAGGCGATATAGACAAAAGAGGTTCATTACAATTAAGATATTCGCCTATAAAGTATACTGCTAAATCACAAGAAGAATTTAAATTAAATAGATATAAAAATAAGAAAAGTAGTAAAAGTTCAGATGAAAAGAAAGAAAATTTAAAAATTAAATTAGCATTAGAATCAGATAATTTCAAACAATTTGCAAAGTCTCTAAGTCCATCAGGTAAATCTCCAAGACAAAAATATATGGGATGTGATCTCAATGATGTAGACCCAATTACAAATGAATCATTCGGGGATATGCATTTTAAAAAAATTAAATATTTATCAAAAATAAAAATGATTAATCCAAATGGTAAAGTTATAACAAAATGTTATGATACAATTCCTCTATATAACTATATATTAGATTGCAATTCTCAAGGTGTAGAACCTAAAAATATCGCATTTGGTGGGAGAGAATCATTTACAGTTACACAATTAGATGAAGTATTTAAAAAAATCAAGTTTTTTACAAAAAAACCAACAATATCAAGAAATACTGATGTTGCTAATACTAATTTGTTAGAAACAATTGCAGAAATAGTTCCTTATTTTGGCAAAGGACAACCAAGAATAATAGGAAATGAAAGAGGATATATATATAATATGAAATTACATATTTCAATTGGTTCAATTCGTTTCCCTGTTATAATTTTTAACAATAGATATCCTGGAGGATTAAGCGCTATGCCTCCCGTTCAAATATCATTAACAGAACAATATCCCATTATACAAGGAGATGAAATATTATTCGAAGATAGTTCAGATAATACAATTATGTTAATACAAAAAGGGGTCTCTAATTCTTCATTATTACAATTTTCGCATTATCCTTATTGGAATGGAATGAGAACAGGTATTCGCGATGTTTCAAGAGGATTTGTAAAAAACTTTATAAATATACCTGTATTTACTTGGAGTGAAACAGATACTATAGATGTATTAAGAGAAAGAACAAAAGTTTTTAATAGAAGAATAGCGCAAGAAATTTAATATAAAAATATTATTTATATTTAATTAAAAAAATAAAGTGCTCTTATGGAGACTCGAACTCCAAATCTTTGGCTCATAAGACCAACGCTTTAACCAATTAAGCTATAAGAGCATTTATAATAAGATATATTACATCCTATTATGTATATATATATCATATAATCTTTATATAATTATTTATAAAGTACATCCTTTTTTAATAGGATTAATTCTTTGCGTAGTCATAAACTCATTTTTATTAATAGATACTAACAGATCACTATCTAAACGATTAGTATATGCGTTTGATTTATTTGGAGTTTTTGTAATACTACAATTTTGAATATTTGGAGATGTTTGATATACCATTCCAATATTTCCAGTATCTCTTGCTGATACGCTATTTTCAAAAGCTTTTCTTGAAGACATTTCTATTTCTGACGAATCTATATTTATATTCATATTTCCTGGATTGGGAGTATGTCCAGCCTCTATTAACATATTTTCTCTGGTTCCATCTATTTCTGCGTTTTCTGCGGCATATCTATCAGATTGTCTAAACTCAGACGATGAACCAGCTATACCATAATCGCTTGTATTTGATAAAAATTGTTTATGTGTATTTTTTAATTTAATATCGCTATTTAAGTATGCACCAAATAAACCTTCTATAACACCTCCTATAAAACCGTACTCAGACTTTCCAATTATAGTAGTTTCTTTCGTTGTTGTTTTTGCTACAATATCTGGATCATAAACAGATACTTTATACGTTGTTCCTCCTATATTACGAACTGAATCAATAACTGGCATAGTTTGACGTAATGTAATATTAGCCTTATCATCAGGCATGACATAACCATGCTCGTTTGCTTTAACATTTGATAATATACCGTCGTGAAGCAATGTTTCCTTAACTGTTGTTTTAGCCAAATCATTTAAAGCCGAATAAGTCTCTTTATTTCCTGACAAATTTGTATTTTCACTATCATGTATTGTTGTCTCTTTGACGGTTATTTTAGCTAAATCATTTAAAGCTGAATAAGTTTCTTTATTTCCTGACAAATTAGTGCTTTCACTATCATGTATTGTTGTCTCCTTAACAGTTGTTTTTGCTAAATCATTTAAAGCTGAATAAGTTTCTTTATTTCCTGTCAAATTTGCATTTTCTGTATCATGTATTGTTGTCTCCTTAACAGTTGTTTTCATGATATGATTAACTGGGTCATATAATGTAGACTTTTCGGGAATTTGAACACTTGGATTTCCTACACCTCTTGCTGATTCTACCGTATATTCTTTCATAGTATATTTTAGTGCATCCATAATAGGAGATACTACTGCTTTTATAATACTTGTAACATTGGATACTACTGTTCGTGCTTCAGTTAATTCTCTTTCTGTGTTATATACCATTATTTTACTTTTTCCATAATCGTCATTTTCACCTACATTATAATTATTTTTTGCAATAGAACCAGTATATTCTACGTGTGATTCGGGACGGGTGGTAGGTCTTACATTTTGTGAAGGTCGTAATGTTTCTTTATTATATGCCCCTGTTGTTTTTAACCACATATCTTCAGTTTGTTCATAAACAGTATCGGGGCGTTGTTTGGTAAATGGAGATACTATTGGACGTTGGTCGGTTCCTTTAATATGTCCTTTTACTGGTATTTCAAAATATGTTTCTTTTTGATTAATTTTGCTTCGTAATTCATCTAAATTACGAGGTTTTGCGTATTCGTTAGTATCGGCTTGCTGAAATCCACCTGAACTACTAGAACCAAAACCTTTATTTAATCCAGGACCAACCCTTATACTTTCAATTGGAAAAAAATTATTTACTTTTTCCGAAACATCTATTCTTGATTTTATAAAGTCGTCATTATTTTTCATTCCACATATATTACCACCAGAATTAGCCTCTGGTTTGAAAACAGACTTTACCTCTTTTTTATTTTTCCAATATTGGTTATTTCCGGTTAAATTATCTAAAAAAGGAGACATATTTTCAATATTGGTATTTTGAGTAATATTTTTTCGTAAAAAAGGGGTCATGTTATTATGAGCAAAATCACTTGCCTTCATTTTTTCACCAGTTAATGAAGATATTTCATTGTCAAATATTATCTCATTATATTTAACACGTGTGAGCATATCAGAATTAGCTGCTTTAGCAATTACACCAGTTTTAAATGGATTTTTCGCTTTCTCATATAATTTATTACTTCTATTTTGTTCATCTTCTTTTACTTTATCCCAATATGTTGAACTATATATATTATTCATAGATGGTATATCATCATTTGAATATAAATCCATTGTTGATCTCTAAATGAATAAAGGATAAAAATTACATTTATATATACAAAACGAGATAAAATAGAAATTATTTTTTACAAGAAACACCTGTATATAATGAGCCATATGGATATCCTGGAGTGTATAGTTTATTATTGCTTTTGCATTGCTTCCATTCGTCTAAATGGTTCATTGTTCCTTTATTATTTGGTTGGAACATAGATTGATCGCAAGGTTTATCTATAACCGGAATATGGTTATCTTTTGCAACCATTCTGTAATTAACGGGTATTCTATCAAAACCTTCTATCGCTCTTTCTTGAGGATCGAAACATAACCATTCCCATCTATTAATACCAGTTTCTTTCAAAGTACACGGAGGGTTAGAAAGACGAGTATCTTCGCGAGGAGCCATGCATAGACGAGGCTCTGTATTTCCCATTATACTACAGCCAGTTTTTTGATATTTTCCTGGTAAAAATTCTTCAGCGTTGCATTTTGTATTTTTATAATTAAGTCCTAATAATTCGCTTGAATCATCAACTGCTTTCTTCATACTGCAAGTATTTTGACCATATGTCTGATATCTCAAATAAGGGTCTGCAGGAACATCTTGTGAACAATCCATACAATCATTATATGGCGATTCTAATTGATATAATCCGGGACCAACAGTTCTTCTCAATTTTTCTTTATAACTACAACTATCATAATTCAACCGTGTATCAATATATTGATTCATATCTAATAAAATAATATATTATTTTATAAATAAATAAATAGATATGTTTATATTTATTCCAAAAATATTAAACTTTTTAAAAAAAGAAAGTATTGAACAATATGAAAATGAAAAAGAAAAAGAACCTATTAGAATTCTTTATTTATACATGGCTGGTTATAATCCAAATTATTATTATGAATGGTCGATAGCTGATAATATAATACTCGCAATTCTATATCTTATTACATTTTTAATATCTGTTTATTCAGCATATTTATCATATTCTTGCACATGGTCTGGTGCTATCAAAAATAAAATATTTAGAATATTATTTGGTTTCATAGCATTTATGTTAGGTCCAATTTATTTGATTTGGTATTTTATTGTTAATTTTTTTGGAGGTTTATGTTAAAAAATATTAGCAAGGATTATAATTAATTTTTGGTGGTAAAGGAACCTCTCTGTACATTATAGATTGACAAGCGGGTAAATGCAACATTGTTGTATCAATAGGTTCGGTTTTATCATTTTTAATTATACCATCATTTGTAGGAACATATTGATTTGAACCACATTTTGAGATTATTCTTGTTTGACCTCTCAATTCACTATCTAAATCTACAAGATTGCCTTGTATATGTGAAACGGCGGTTCCACCAATAAATCCAAGTTGGTGTCGGCATTTGCTGGTATGTTCATATCTATAAGGAGATAAAATATAACTTAAAGTACTAACATTACCTTGTAATTCTTCTTTGTATGAACAAGTATCATATGTAGTTCGGTTAAAACTCATATTCTTCTATAATATAACATTTTTATTATTATATTGAAAAATTTTTATTTCTCCCATCCCAGTTACAATTTTTATTAAATTCTTTTCTGTGGATATAAGATCTTGTATCTTCGCCTCCGTTTGTCCATAATGGAACAATATTTTCATGATTTTGTACATCTTTCACACAATCTAATAGAGGAATAAAATTATTCATTTCTTTTTCCATAATTTGTTTATTACATCTCAAATTATTTGTATCCAATCCTTCTAATAATTCTAATTCTGCACCAATATTTGTAGCACCACATCTTAGATTTGGACCCGATGTAAATATTCTATTTATTAATTGAATACGACATTTATCATGTGTTAATGATTCAGGGTTATTTCTTAACATTGAATAATGGTCTATTAAACAATCATCAGCCAGTCCATATCCTGGTCTTCCGCGAAGATTAGGGTGATTTATATACATATCTGTCATTCTTACGTTTGGACTTTTACAATCTACGAAATTGGTTGGATATATATTATATTCTTCTATTTTGTTATTATATAGTTCTTTGGCATTTTTCCAACAATCATCCGAACATATACTTGTAGATGTATCAAAAGTATTATTGCTCATTATCTATCTTTAAATAATAAATAAAATATATATAAAAAATGATAATATACCGTAAATATAGTTAATAGAATATGGATATGTCAAAAATGTCAAAAATGGATCTATTACTTTTATGTAAAAATATTGGTATATTGAACTGTAGTTCTAAAAATAAATCACAATTACAAGAACTTATTAAGTTAAATCAAGAAATACTTAATACTGATATTGAAGAAAGTACTATACAAAATACTGAAAAAACTGAAAAACTCAAATATACTTTTATTGAGTTATGTGCTGGATGCGGAGGTTTAAGTGCAGGATTAATTAAGGCAGGTTTTACACCTTTATTACTGAATGACAATAATATAGATTGTTGTAAAACATTGAAACATAATCACCCTAATGTAAATATTATATGCTCTTCAATGGATAAAATAGATTATGCCGAATATATCAATAATGTAGATTTATTAACAGGAGGTGTTCCGTGTCAGTCATTTTCTCACGCAGGATTAAGAAAGGGTCTTGAAGACCCACGAGGAGACTTAATGATGAAGTTTATTGAAATATTATTTTTGATTAAACCCAAAATATTTATGATAGAAAATGTTAAAGGATTATTATCGCATAATGAAGGCAATACTATGAAAAAAATAATAGATACTATTAATGATAAAACATTATACAATATTACTTATAAATGTTTAGATTCTTCAAATTATGATGTTCCCCAAAAGAGAGAGAGAGTATTTATTATAGGTGTATTAAAAACTATAAATGGGATTTTTGAATTTCCTAAAGAAAGTTCTACGAAAAAAATACTGAAAGATGTTTTATATAATGTTCCTGTATCTATGTGTGCTAAATACAATGATTATAAAATATCTTTATTTAAAATGATACCTCAAGGTGGTTGTTGGATTAATTTACCAGAAGATATTCAAAAAGAATATTTAGGAAATAGTTATTATTCTGGAGGTGGAAAAAGAGGTATATTATATCGTCTTTCTATGGAGAAGACATCTTTAACATTGTTATGTACTCCTTCTCAAAAGCAAACTGAAAGATGTCATCCATTAGAGGAAAGACCTTTAACCGTTAGAGAATATGCAAGAATTCAAACATTTGATGATAATTATGAATTTGTAGGAAGTTTAAATTCACAATATAAACAAATTGGAAATGCCGTTCCTGTTGAACTCTCAAAATATATGGGATTATCTATTATAAAGCTATTATAATTAATATAATCTTTTTTTAATATATATTTAAGAAAAAATAGTATTCAAATATCGCCAATTTTTATAAAATGTTACAATAATATTTATTATGAATTCTTAATATCATTATAAATATTATTGTAACATTTTAAATTATTTTCTTTACACGAAGGACCTCTGTCATACAACCATTCACCTAAATGTTCTCTATGATTTGGTATAGTAGTAGAAGCAACTGTATAGAACTGACGTTCTGATGATGCTTTGTCATATATGTCATTTGTATCCCTGAAAACCTTCTCGTTAAAATAAGAGTTCATTGATTTCTTAATTCTATCTGTATTGATTGAACATGCTTGGTAATTTTCATTACCTTCTTTTATACTTAATATATTGGGATTCATAAAAGGATTTGATTGCGTTGGTTTTATACATTTTTTATTATTTACAATATCTAAATCATTTGTATCAAGATATTTTTCTATTTTTTTATTTTTTTCTGATTGATAATTATACATAAATATTGTCAAAATCATAATAATAATAACAAATAATACATATCGTGTGTCATTAAATATTAATGTTGCAATGATACCAATAAATATAATAAACCTTATTATCGCGTTTAATTTATCATCTAATGTCATTGTAGCATCTGGGATTAATATAGGTTTAAATAATTCGTTCAAATTATCTAACCAAAACATAATTTTTATATTCTTATTCTAATATCTATATTATTATAATTCTATTCAGAAGATTCTTCTCTTCGTCTATCTAATTTAGACCTTAATTTATTTGCTGCGATACTTTTTTTATAAGCGTTTTTATCATATGTTTGTTTTGTGTTCTTCTTAGGTTTTCCCATTCCACTCATCATATTTTGCATAGCATCCATTCCATCTTTATTATTCATCATAGAACTCATCATACTCATCATATTAGCCATATCTGGTTGTTTATTACCCGAAGATGATCCTTTATCGCCTGAATTTCCAAAAAGACCAGGTATATTTGCAGCAAACTTCATAGCATCTTGTAAAATATTTTCTTGTTTTAGTTCTCCATTAGAAATTTTAGTTGCCATTTTACGACTTACATTTGTTATAAGTTCGCTAAATCCACTATCTGGATCGCCAATTGCTTTAAGAATATCGCCATTATCAGTAATTGACTTTTGTAATTTTTCTACATCAACATCTTCTAAAATCTCTTTTGCTAATTTTCCCAAAGTTGTATCTTCTATACTTGACATATCAATACCGCTTTTGCTTTTTAAGTTTTTTGTCTTTAGATCATTTAATCTTTTAATAATTTTTTTATGTGCTTCATCTTCAATCGCTTCTATCAATTCTTTATTAAAAGCACCTTGAAAAATTGTAACATATTTTTTAACAGTTTCGTCATCAAGTTTATCTTTGAATAAATAAAAAACTGTTAAAAAATGATGACATAGATAATCATCTGCAATTAATTTGCGTATGCTTTCAATTGATATATTTTCATATAATTCTACATCCTTGACATGTTCATCTAGAAACCAAGATTCAGGAAGACTATCGTCTAAATCAACATAAGACTTCCAAAAGTCTAATGGTAATGAGTTTACATATAAAATATATTCATCTGATGATTTATTAAGTGTAATATAGTTAGATTTAATTGACTTCATAACCTTTTTTGAAAAAATATAAGAAGCGTCTTCAGTATTTCCCTTTTCTTCCATTTCTCCTTTCATTTTTTTTGCAACTTGTTTTAGTCTTTTTATAAAATCAATATAATACTGATTGAATACAAATTGGTTCGACATTTCTATATAATAAAAATATATATGGTATTCCTTATATATATATTTATCATATTTCAATATTTAATACTATCTCGCATTTTTTGTATTTCTTCTAAACTTGGTAATTTATCTTTTTTTTCATCAAATGATGTATTTGTTGTTATAGTAGTATTTTTCACACCATCTGTAATATTTTTATCATTTGAAATAAAGTCCCAATTGTAATTTTTGTCTTTTAATTCAGTTTCGCAATCATCTATAGCAGAAAAATTATCAGAAAAATTAAAACTTTTAAGAGTAAACGGTAAAGGTTCTCCTACTTCAGTAGATGGAACAGGTATAGTGGTATTTATATTATTATCTGTATTTTCAACATTTATTGGTTGTTTATTCTCCAATCGTGTATTTTGCGCCTGATATAACAATCCTCTACCTGGCAATAATAAATGATCAAATACCTCTTTGCCAAATAACAATTCTTTACTTGGTAAAATCATAAATGCTGGAACAGAATGAATTTTATCTTCAATATTAATATTTTTTGCTAATAATTCGTCGATAGATACTAGTTTTATTTTTTTATCTACGTCATAGCGTTTAATGTTATCTATTAACATAGTACAATGATTACAAAAAGTGCTATAAAATAAAATCATCTTATATATATTTATAAAAATAAATTATCTTTTATATACGAATGAACTATATAATATTTTATTTTGTTTTTTTGAATATACACCAACGATTAAAGAAACTAAACTTTTTTAATACTTCGTCTTTGTCTAATTCCATTATGATTTTATGAATATGTTCTTTTTCGCTATCTTCTTCTGGAATTTGACTTTTAATTTTGTTAAAAGTATCTGAAAATAATTGACTATCAACCAATTCTAAATTATATTCTTTGCATTTTTCAATAAGTAATTCATATGATACAACATATTCTGGAATATATTTATTTGTTGATTCAATAAATACATTAATCTTTTTATTATATTTATCTTCATCATCTATATTATATCGTCGTATTATAGACCAAACTGGAATTCCTCTGTCTGCGCTTGTATATTTTATACCATTGACAATATTTCCTCCATTATCAGCAATAGCTTCCTCAATTCTTTTTCCATCCATAAAAGTACATGTGAATTTCCCATCTTTTTTCAATAAAGATGATACATTATTTAAATAAGTATCTAATGTTTCTTCGCTCTTAAAGAAATAGTGAATACTAAACATACACGAACATACGTCAAAACCATTTGCGCCTTGTCCATATACATAAGGGTATTTTTTATTGATATTGGTTTTATTCTTATTTAAAACATTTTTCAACGTATCATAACTTTCTTTATCTCCTATTGATAATGAACATTCCCCGCTTTTAATATCCTTACCACAATCACCTGCTATAAAAATCATATTTGGGAATATTGGTTTTTCGCGCTCTTCTTTTTTAACTCTAAAATATTTCTTTCTTTCTCCTAATAGACGACTATATGCGCCTGACATTGGACCATAAATATTCTTTTTTACTAAATCTATGCCTAATATAAACCTATAATCATTATCAATCCATCTTTTCATATCTCCACCTTCTCCACACGCCAATTCAACTATGGAACCTTTGTTTTTTGAACAAGAATAAAGCATTTTTTTAATACCAAGATTATGAAATTGAAGCATATTATAAGATAGTAATGCTTCTCTTGGAATATTTCTCGAATAGTAAACATCTTCAGTATCTAATAAATCTACGTCGCTAATATCCATATTAAGAATAGGAGTTTTCCCACGTATTATACTTTCAGTAACCGGATTGTGTATAGTTCGCCATATACTTAATGCAACTTTCAAATCATTCGCAGTTTGCGATAATTCACCAGTTTTGTATAAACGCGTTTTATCATCTCTTACTCTCATTGGTATCCATCGCATTGATACAGGTATATTTTCATCTAAAACATATCTATATTCAACAATAACGTTTCCTTCAATTTTATCTCCATTTTCACAACGTATTTCATTTCCACCAGTTATCTTTATAAGCGACTTTTCAATACCATCGCTATAATATATTGTAGGTTGAAACTTTTTATGAACATATACTTTATTTTTACCTTGAACAATTTTGGCATAATCTTTATCATATATCTGTTTAAGAGCTTCATCTATAGTATAATCTTCCCATTTTGACGCATCATACCCAGTATATAAAATCATCTCTTTATATTTTATACCGTCAATCGTAACAATTTTACCTTCTTTCGCAAGAAAGTCAATTGTATTTTGTTCAGGAGGTTTCCACTTAAATACTCTATCCCATTTAACATTGCTTGTTAAAGGTACAGGTTTATTTGCGAATTGCGAATAAACCGCAAGTTTAGCTGGTGTAAATATCAAACCGTCAATATGATAAGGATACTTTTTAGTTCCAGATAAAATTTTATCACAATCACTAAGAATATCTTTATTATAGATATGATCCTTAACTACATAATTTAAAGAAAAGTTTCCTTCTTTGATGTAGTTTGAAGTTTTTAATAAATAATTATACCTGCTTTTATCATCTTTTTTGTCTCCTATCAAGGGAAGGCTTGTAACCTTTTCACCACCATAATAATAAATATCAAATGATGCGTATAAACCATTACTTGAATTATCTATACGACTATTACATGATATATATTCACCGTCAATAAGCGAGTTATACAATTCTTTTGAAGCTACTAATCCGGTATTTATTACTCTATATGTATTATTAATCAAATACACCATACCTTCATTATCTATATACATAAGAAGTCTTTCGCCATCTGCTTTCTCGGTAACTGTATATTCAGATAAAATACTAATAACTCCATATTCATCAGGATTAAATACGTTGTTTTTTTCTAACGTCACAGGTTTTGGCGTAAGAAGATGAGGACGCGTTGGCGAAAACTTGCGATTATCAAGACCTAATATTTTAACATCATTTTTGATAAGTTCATAATAGTTTTTAATAACATTAGTTTGTTGCTTTTTTGAAATAATGAACATTGATAAATATAATGATTGTTCCATTTTTATAATTGATGGTAATATATTATCTTTATCTGCTTTTGATATATCTATATAAAACTCATATCGTTGAGAAGATTTAATAACACCGGAACTTTTAAGCGAATAATGTAAATTGATATTATCAATCTCTTTTATATCAGGATCAGTTCCATTGTATTTTGTAATATTAACAATATATCTAATATTTGTTTTGATATCAGTATAAATTATTCTTTTGTTTATTTTATAATATTTTCTGGTATCATTCCATTTTGTATTAAATTCTTCTGTTTGAATTAATGGAGTTTTAAGAAATGATTCAAATATTATCGTAGAATCAAATACATCATTTACAATATCTTTACCTTCAACTTTCACATTGTATAAAAATGCATCTTTTTTTCTATATGTATTAGATGAACAATATCTTAAAATACTACTACTTCCTGAAATTGTAAAAAGCGTGTTTTCCGATGAAATATTCAAGATTTGTGTTTCAATATCTTCTTTAAATCCCTCTGTTTTCATTACGTTTATAAAGTTATTATATTCTTTCTCAGCCCATGGCGAATAATCATAAAACTTTATTAAACTTTCGCATCCTTTTGTAGAAATTAATAAGGAGTGTTTATCTATGACTTTAATTATATTGTCGTCGTTTGATAATT
>Ga0209702_10006982_pt1 | contig 14095 bp, 13 predicted proteins | sample FRY01_FD_187210 | JGI IMG/M metagenome (GOLD analysis project Ga0209702, IMG submission 187210) | Freshwater microbial communities from Lake Fryxell liftoff mats and glacier meltwater in Antarctica - FRY-01 (SPAdes) (version 2) | ecosystem: Environmental > Aquatic > Freshwater > Ice > Glacier... | reverse complement strand
GGCGAGTGGATCGACCATATCGCCTTGCAGGCCAGGTTGGGTGGGGTATGGCAAAGGACGATCTGACTTAAAATTAACCTTCTCAAATACCAGCCGAACATCAGGAAAAGCTAACTAATAGCTAAGCGCCTGACCACGGAGAACAACATCGGCCAGAGCGTATTGGTGAGGGTACGGCAGTTACGAAGTTCATTTTAATTATAATGACGCTTTGTAATTACGACACGATGCTTTGCCGCCCCGTTACCAGGATCGCCAGTGCAGCCAATAACGCCGCCGCAGTGCCTGCTGCACCGGCCGGGACCATCAGGTCCATACCAATTGCCATCGCGCCTAAGTTCAGTACGACTGCCGCCAGCCCCGCAAGGATCGCCAGCGCACCGATGATTTGAGCGGCAATCGGCCCCCTCATCAGCGCCGCGCCCAGCACAATCCCGGCGATCCCGAACAGCAATTTGCCCGAAAAATAAAAGAAAAATGCACCCGCGAGAATTGCTTCCATCGCGGGTGCCATTGCTTCACCGGCGTCCTTCAGCGGACCGAACATGGCCAGCCCCATGCCCACCTGAATGACATTGAATATCCCGCCCAATGTAATCGCAGCCCAGACAATCGGTGCATTTGCACCGCGCGCAAGAGCAATCAGGCCAAACACTGCCATAGCCAGAAAGGCGACCACCTCGATGGTCCAGATGACCGAGGAATCGACGTTCAATCCCGCACTGCCATTGACCATATAGAACACCTGCGTCGCGACGATAGCGACCATGGAAAGGGCCGTATAACGAGCAGCACCGCGAGCGGAGATATCCATCGTCATGTCCTTCTAACCGAGGGACAGCCCAGTGCTTTCCCCGCGCCTGGTTCGCGCCGGTCCATCTGGTCGTTACAGCATTGTACGGTAGAGATAAACCGCACAGCACAGGGGTAGCCCAAAATGATTTCAATTAGGCCCGCACCCTGTGAGTTGCAGTAACAGCCGGCTGTTATTTCAACGGCTTGCCGCGGACCATTACCCAGTCGAGGTTTTCGAGCACCGTCACATCCTCCAATGGATTGCCGTTCACCGCCATGATATCGGCGGAAAAGCCCGGGCGATCCGGCCCATCAAGATAACCATCCTCGACCGACACGATCTTGCCATCAGTGACGATGATCGTCGCTGGCCCGCTCGCATCTCCCGAAGTATCGGCGATCACCGATCCAGCGTGAACATTAGGTCGTGTCAGCAAGCGCTGACTGCGCGGAGACCGCAACCATAGCAGCGGCGGTCCCGGTCAGGAATTTGGAGATTTGTTTCATAATTCTGGCTCCGCTTTCTCGTACTATGTAACGCCGCCCCGATACCGGCAAGAGTACCGGTTGCGCGGGTAACCACTTTCGCTATGACTTGCGGCCAATCACGTTAATCACTGGAGGAAAATTCCGAATGACCCGCAAGCTTTTGCTCGCTACCACACTGCTCAGCTCCGTTTCCATTGCCGCCACTGCCACCGCTCGCCCGATGACACCGGAAGATGTCGCGAAGCTGGAATCTGTTGGTGCCATGAACATTTCGCCCGACGGCAGCCGCATTGTCTATACCACCGCCAGTCTGCCCGACGTGAGCGAAGGCGCAGATAACGGCAGCACCAAGCAGCAATTAAAGCTGGCTTACGGGCCGGATCAGGCGCGCGACTTCCTGCCCGCTGATATGTCCGTACGCGGGGTGAATTTCACTCCTGACGGCGCGATGGTCAGCTTTTTGTGGTCTGCAGAAGATGAAAAGCGCGCTGTCTGGGGCATCCCGGTCGACGGCGGCGGACACCGAAAATTGGCCGAAGTGGACGGCGCGAATGTGCTTTCCTACGAATTTTCTCCGGACAGCCAGACAGTCTATATGCTGGCCGCACCAATGAACGACAAGCAGCGCGAAACCCAAAATAAAGCCGGTTTCAATGCCGTCGTCTACGAAGAAGAATCAGAATTCAACCGGCTGTTCTCCGCCAAGATCGGCATGGCGGTTGATACCGACCCGCAGGAACTGACGGTCCCCGGCTATGTATCGGCCATCCGCATTACGCCCGATGGCAGCAAAGCCGTGATTGACAGCGCGCCGAGCCCGGCAGTGGATGACAGCTACACCTCCAAGCGGGTCCATGTGATGGATCTGGCCAGCGGCCAAGTCACTGCAGTGATCAAGACACCGGGCAAGCTGGGCGATGTCGAGATCAATCCCGCCGGCGACCGGATTTCAATGATCGCAGCCGTCGATGCCAATGATCCGGCAGCGACCACCCTCTATTTTGCGGAGCTTGCCACTGGCGAGTTTACCCTGGTAAATGAAGGCGCGGCAGAGGCTGTGGTCGATACGGAATGGCTGAGTGACGGCCGGCTTGCAGCGGTAATTCACACCGGCGCAAGCAGTTCGCTGCGCCTATACAACCCGGACGGCACGGTTTCCAGCGAGACCGATGGCGGAAATCTGATCCTGACCAATGTGGAATCGGCAAACGGCAAGATTGCGGTGGAAGCCCATTCTGCGCAGCATCCACCCGAGGTGTGGTCCTGGGATGGCGGCGCATTCACCCGCTGGACCCGCCACAATCCGTGGCTCGCTGATATCGACATGGGAACCCAGCGGACCTTTACCTATACGGCCCGGGACGGGCAGGAAATCGAAGGCGTACTGATCGAACCGGTTGGCGGAGCGCCAAAGGGCGGCGCACCGACAATCTTTGATGTTCATGGCGGGCCGGAAGCCCACGAATCTAACGGCTGGGTCACCAATTACGGCGGCCCGGGGCAAGTGGCGGCAGGCCAAGGCTATGCCGTGTTCCTGCCCAATTACCGCGGATCAACTGCCTATGGCACCGCATTTTCCAAGCAGCATCAGCGCGATTATGCGGGCAAGGAATTTGATGATCTGGTCGACGGCAAGCGCGCATTGGTGGCGGCAGGAATTACCGATACCGACCGCACCGGGATCACCGGCGGTTCTTATGGCGGTTTCGCCAGCGCATGGGGCGCGACGCGCTATTCGCAGGAATATGCCGCCAGCGTGATGTTCGTCGGCATTTCCAACAACATCAGCAAATTCGGCACCACTGACATCCCCAACGAGATGTATCTGGTGCATGAATTGAAATGGCCATGGGACGAATGGCAGCGTCTGCTCGAACGCAGCCCGATCTATCATGCCGGAAACGCGGAAACGCCGCTGCTGATTATGCATGGTGCGGAGGATACGCGCGTTTCCCCCACTCAAAGTTACGAGCTGTACCGCAATATCAAGGTGCGCAAACCGGACACTCCCCTGCGGCTAGTGCTGTATCCCGGTGAAGGCCACGGCAATCAAAGAGCCGCCGCGCGCTATGATTACAACCTGCGGATGATGGAATGGTTCGACACCTATCTGAAAACCGGTGACCGCAAGGCAGAATTGCCCGCACCGCGTCCGCAATTGGCTGACGGCGCGAAGGGCGCGAAGGCCAAGAAAACGGACGAAGCCGAGTAGGTTTGGCCTAAATCTAGACCCTCTCTGGAACCGCGTTCCAGAGAGGGGTTTGGATCAAAAAGTATAGGCGATGCCGGCGATGCCGATGAACTGGTCGGCGCTGCCCCGCACGCTGGTATAAGGGGTCGCTTTCGCATCCCCCAGCAGGCGAGAATATCCGGTGATCGCCACAACTGACAGGCCGCCATTCTGTAGATTCCCGTCAAGATCGACCGCCAACAGCAGGTTGGTGCCCAATGAATTGAACCCGCCATCCGCCTGATATGTGGCCAGACCGCTGGCTGCACTTTGCGCAGTATCAACCGTGAAGTAGTAATCATTGAAGCTGTCATCGCCATATGCTGCGCTGACCGACAATGATGTGGCGATGCCTCGGCTGAGCGGAGTGAAATAGGTCACACTGGGTTCCACCACCATGCCGCTATGCGCCCCGGCCACATCCCACCGCGTATCGACGCCGAAGCTAAGGCTGTCGAACTGGCTCATCACGCCAGACAGGCTGACCCCTGCCGCCGCACCCACTTCGAAAGCGGTCTCCAGTTCGCCCGCCAGTTCTACGATCTCATCCTCGATCTGGTTGGCGCGGTCACTGCGCAGCCGGAAAGCGGGACCGAAGGAAAAACCAATCTTGCCAGAGCTGGCACCGCTAAGGACGTTCACCGCGAGCCCGGCCGGGCGCGGTGAAAAACTGACGCCGCCAATCTTTCCCTGGAAAATTGGTGCCGGGATCAGCACATAATCATCTGATCCGGTATAGCTCGGACCCATTCCGGCCCCCACACCAAGCGACACCCACGCGTCATCAAACACCATATCAGGCCGCTGCGCTGGACCATCCGGCCCGATTTGCGGTGCGCCAGTTTCGGCGGTCGGCACCGCAGGGCGCGGAACTTCCTGCGCGGCGGCGGAAGCACTTGTGGCAACCAAAATTACAGCGCTACCCAGTAACGCTGAGATGAAACGACGGCGCATAGAATTATTCCTTAATCTATCAGACCTTAACGCCGACAATGCCCCAGTGTTCCGCCCTACATACCAGAAAAGGGCGCATCACCCCATCCCCTGCCATTGCTTAATCGCATCCAGCGGCCAAACCAGCATTATGACGTTCAACGCCAGATTGTCGCGGATCATCCACGCAGTGAATGCCTCCAAGGCCAACGCCAGCGTCAGGCTGACCTTCCACGGCACCCGCGATGCAAACAGGAAGCCGGCCATCATCCAGCCAATATCGGCCAGTGAATTGATCATGCTGTCGCCAACATAACCCCAGCTGATCGTCACTTCGCGGTATCGGTTGATGATGAAGGGCATGTTCTCGAAAATCTCCCACGCAGATTCCACAATTACGGCAATGGGCAGCGCCCAACGCGCAGGTTTTCCCCTGAATATCCCCCACTTTGTCCACAGCAACCAGCCCGCTGCGTAGAAGATCAAGCCGTGGATGAAATGGCTGGGCGAATACCAGTCAGTAAGATGTTGGCTGTTTTCGGAGGATTGCACGACCCCGTGCCATAGCTTGAAGGTGCCGCAGGCGCAGATCGCCGGACGGCCCATCGCCAACAGGATAGCGGCGACAACCAGAATCAGCAGGATCGTAGCGATAATGGCTCGGCGATGCGGGAGGATTGTCGGTGAGATCATCAGTTCTTGTGGCACAGCTTCCCGAATGCGCAAGATGATTGCTACCCATCCCATTGCCCCTTATTGCTGATCGCCAATGACCGGGCGCACCAACCATAAGACCGCAGAAATACGAGCCGAAATCGCCATTGTCGGCGGCGGGCTGGCGGGCGGGCTGATTGCGCTCGCCCTGCGCCGCCATCGTCCCGAGATATCGGTGATGCTGATTGAGCAAGGCGAGATGCTCGGCGGCAATCATCGGTGGAGCTGGTTTGCCAGTGATTTGGAGGGCGGCGATAGTGCCGCATTGCTCGAAGGCTTCAGGACCACTGATTGGCAGGGGTACGACGTTCAATTCCCGGCCTATCACCGGCAGCTCGGCTCGCATTATCGCTCCCTCGCTTCGCCCGATTTCGATGCCAGTTTGCGCCGCGAATTATCGCAGGCCAGCATTCACACCAATTGTCCTGTGGCGGATCTGGACGCGGATGGTGTCACCTTGGCGAACGGCACGCGGATTTCAGCCCGCACGGTCATCGATTGCCGGGGCGCGGTTCCGTCCGAGCATTTACAGGGCGGCTGGCAAGTATTCATGGGCCGCCATATCCGCACCGCGCAGCCGCACGGCGTTGCCCGCCCGACGATCATGGATGCCGCGCTGGATCAACACGGCGCCTACCGCTTCGTCTACACTTTGCCGCTGGGGGCGAATGACCTGTTTATCGAAGACACCTATTATGCGGACGAGCCCGCGCTGAACCGCAGCGCATTGTCCGCCCGAATCGACACTTATGCCCAAACGCAAGGCTGGACCGATTTCGAGATTATCGGTCATGAAACCGGCGTGTTGCCAGTGATTACCGGCGGATCGTTTGATGCCTATCAGGCGCAGCAACGGATCAGCGGCGTGGTGATGGCGGGCGCGCGGGGCGGCTTTGTCCATCCGCTGACCAGCTATACGTTTCCCTTTGCGGTCGAAACCGCGCTGGCCATTGCGGCGGAGGCGGACCTGCCCGGACCGCAATTGTCCGCCCTGATAGAGGCGCGGGCGCGGCGGCATTGGGCCAAAACCGGTTATTACCGCATGCTGGGGTCGATGCTGTTCCGCGCGGCGCAGCCTGAGGAACGTTACCGCATCTTCGAACGTTTCTACCGCCTGCGCGAAGATTTGATCGAGAGATTTTATGCCGGACAATCCACTTTATTCGATAAGGCGCGCGTCCTTACAGGCAAGCCACCCGTACCTATCGGCAAGGCCGTTTCGGCCTTGACCAGCCCAGGCCGGCCACTTGTCGTCCCCCAGGAGACCCGAACATGAATACCACACCGATTACCACGCTTGCGCCCGAAACGAAGGCTGCTGGCGGAGTGGTCAATATTGAACCAACCGGCAAGACCGCTTGCGTTGTCGGGTCCGGCTTTGGCGGGATGGCGCTGGCGATGCGCCTGCAATCTGCCGGGATCGCCACCACCGTGATCGAAGGCCGGGACAAGCCGGGCGGGCGAGCGTATTTCTGGGAAAAAGAAGGCTTCCTGTTTGATGGCGGCCCGACCGTGGTTACTGATCCGCCCTGCCTTGAACAATTGTGGGAGCTAAGCGGCCACAAGATGTCCGACGATGTGGAATTAATGCCGGTTATGCCGTTTTACCGGCTCAATTGGCCTGACGGCGTAAACTTCGATTATTCCAATGACGAAGCTGGATTGATGGCGGAAATTGACCGCGTCGCGCCGGGTGATGCCGACGGTTACCGTGAATTTCTCAACTATTCCGCCGGAGTGCACGAAGAAGGCTATGTCAAGCTGGGGACAGTGCCGTTTCTGGATTTCAAATCGATGATCAAGGCCGCACCTTCGCTGGCCAAGTATCAGGCGTGGCGCAGCGTCTATTCGATCGTGTCAAAGTACATTAAATCGGAAAAGCTGCGCGAGGCCTTGAGTTTTCACACACTGCTGGTGGGCGGCAGTCCGATGAAGACTAGCGCGATTTATGCGCTGATCCACAAGCTTGAAAAAGACGGCGGCGTCTGGTGGACTCGCGGAGGCACCAACCGGCTGATCGCAGGCATGATCCGTCATTTCGAAAGGCTTGGCGGCCGGATGATCATGGGCGATCCGGTGGTGCAGGTTCATACCGTCGGCAACAAGGCGACCGAAGTTGAAACCAAGAGCGGCTTTCGCGAACGTTTCGATGCAGTGGCCAGCAATGCCGACATCATGCATTCTTATCGCGATCTGCTGTCAGACAGCAAACGGGGCAAGGATTACTCCAAGAAGTTGGCGAAGAAGAAATTCAGCCCTGGCCTGTTCGTGGTCCATTTCGGGTTGGAGGGCACCTGGCCCGGCATCCCGCATCACATGATCTTGTTCGGCCCGCGCTATAAGGGGCTGCTGGATGATATCTATGAAAAGGGCGTGTTGCCGCAGGATTTCAGCATCTATCTGCACCATCCGACCGTCACTGATCCCAGCATGGCGCCCCCGGGCAAAAGCACGTTCTACGCGCTGGTTCCGGTCGCCCATATGGGTAAACTGACTGTGGATTGGGACGAGATCGGCCCAATTCTGGAGAAGCGCATTCTCGATGAGATTGGCCGCCGTTTGATCCCCGATATCCACGATCGGATCGTGACCAAGTTCCATTATGCGCCGAAGGATTTCAACACCGATCTCAATGCGCATCTGGGCAGCGCATTCAGCCTGGAGCCCCTGCTGACGCAAAGCGCATGGTTCCGCGGCCATAACCGCGACGATGTGATCCCCAATTTTTACCTCACCGGCGCTGGCACTCATCCCGGCGCAGGTATACCGGGCGTGGTCGGCAGCGCGAAAGCGACCGCCGGATTAATGATCGAGGATTTGGCTGGTTGACGAGTTCCATGAAACGCCTTGCTATATATTGCGGCTCCGCCTCTCCGGCGGACTCGCGGTATTTGGAACTCGCCCGCGATGTCGGCGCTACGCTGGCGCAACGCGGGATTGGCGTGGTGTACGGCGGCGGGCGGCTTGGCTTGATGGGCGCGGTTGCATCCGGTGCGCTCGACAATGGCGGAGAAGTGATCGGCGTGATCCCTCAGGCGTTGGCAGGCAGCGAAATTGCCAATACCGATTGCACGGAATTGAAAATCGTTTCGGGCATGCATGAACGCAAGGCCGCCTTCACCGATCTGTCGGACGGGTTCATCAATCTGCCCGGCGGTGTCGGCACGATGGACGAGATGTGGGAAGCCGTCAGCTGGGCGCAATTGGGCTATCACAGCAACCCGGTTGGGCTACTCAATGCATTTGGATTTTACGACCATCTGATCGCCTTCAACCGCCATATGGCCGAAGTTGGCTTTGTCCGTCCGGCGCATCAGGGCATTCTGATGGCTGAGGAAACCCTCGACACATTGCTGCAGCGGATGGAAAATTATACGCCGCACACGCCGATTTTCCAGATGAAGGCCAGCGACCTCTGACCGAGCGCAGCCATCCTGGATCAAACAATGCGAAGCGGATGCTTGCCCCGTCACGGATCATACGCAGCACGCCAGCACAGGCGGGCGGCGGACGTCAGCGTCCGGTACTGGTTGCACAGGCGCGCACTGCGATCGAGGAAGGCTCGAAAAGCTTCGCAGCGGCCTCCAAACTGTTCGACCGCGCAACCCGGGAAAGGGTGTGGCTGCTGTATGCCTGGTGCCGCAGGTGCGATGATATTGCCGATGCGCAGGATATGGGCGGCGAGCTAGGCGACCAGAGCGACGCCGACAAACGTCTCCGTTCGATCAAATTACTCACCAAGCGCGCTTTCGACCGCATGCCCACCGCGGATGTCGCGTTCGATGCCTTTGGACAGGTTGCCCGCGAAACCGCAATTACGCGTGAAATGGCGGACGATGTGATCGCTGGCTTTGCGCTCGATGCGGCGGATTGGCGGCCGCGTACCGAGAAAGATTTGCTCCAATATTGCTTCCACGTCGCCGGCGCGGTTGGGGTAATGATGGCGATGGTGATGGGAGTGGCCAAGGATGAGACGGAAACGCTCGACCGGGCCTGCGATCTTGGTCTGGCCTTCCAGCTGAGCAATATCGCCCGCGATATCGAAGAAGACGATGCTGCGGGCCGGTGCTACCTGCCGCTGGAATGGCTGTCCGAGGCAGACATTCCGCCCGGCCAGCATATGAAACCGATGTTCCGCACTGAATTGGTCGCCATTGTCGCGCGGCTGGTCGAAATTGCCGAGAAGCACGAGGCAGCATCACGGCTGGGTGCGAGAAAATTACCGTTCCGCAGCCGCTGGGCGGTGCTAAGCGCAGCCCGCATTTATGGCGCGATTGGCCGCAAGGTCCGCAATCGCGGTGCATCGGCCTGGAATCACCGGATCTACATCTCCGGCGCAGCGAAACTACGCCATGTCACGGCCGCCTTCTTCGAAGCGTTGATCAACCGCCCGCGCAAGCCAGCTGAAATGCCGCGCTGGTCACGCGGTGACTTTGCCAGAGTACCAGCGGCGCCGGAAGCTATCGATCCGGAATAGGCATCGGCCTGGTTCCCGGCGGGCTGATGCGGCGGAACAATTTGCCCTTCTCGCTCCATAATACCAGCAGCAGTGCGAGGACTGTGCACGCCAACAATGATATCGCAAATGGGAACGCCGTGCCGTCAAACGCCTGTCCAATCGCTCCGCCGAGCAGCGCGCCAGTGACCATCCGCAAGAATGCCTGCCCCGACGATGCCGCACCCGCGATATGGCTGAAGGGCTGTAGCGAAATGGACCCGAAATTGGCCCCGATGAAGCCAAGCAAAGCCAAATTGACCGCCATCAACGGCACGAACTGCCACAATGTCTGACCTGCTTGACTGGCGGACAAAGCCTGGAAGCCGCTGACCACAATCAACGCCAACAACGCCGTATGACTGACTCGACGAGCTCCGAATTTTTCCACGATCCGCGAATTGGCAAAATTCGCCACTACCAGCCCGCTCACTATTGCCGCGAAGACCAACGCAAAATCCTCCCCTGCGCCAAAAGTCTCGCCGATTAATTGCTGTGATGAATTGAGGAAACCAAACAATGCGCCGAACACTAACGCGCTGCCGATGACATAACCCAGCGCACTGCGGTCACTGACGCCTTGGATCATGTTCCTGCCAATCGTGCGGATTTCCAACGTCTGACGATTTTCAGGCTTTAGTGTTTCTGGTAAACGCCACCATACCCAAAGACCAACCAGCGCGCTGGCCACGGCCATTGATTCAAAGATCATTCGCCAGTCGAAGAAGGCCAGGATCACCTGACCAATTGCCGGCGCGACCAACGGGACGACCATAAAGGTCATCATAATCAGTGACATAATTTTGGCCATGCGGTCTCCGCCAACGCGGTCTCGAACTATGGTGGCGGGCATTACAGACAATGCCCCAGTACCAGCGCCCTGAATGCCGCGGAGCATTACGAGCGTGTCAAAATCGCGCACCAGCGAACAGGCAATTGACAGGATAAAGTAGAACACGATGCCAAAGGCCAGCACCGGTCGCCGCCCGTATCTGTCGGCAAAGGCCCCGGGTATCAATGCGCCCAGTCCGCTGCCTAGCAAATAGACGCCAATCACCAATTGCCGGTCATTGCCCGACGCGCCAAGATCTTCTGCCATCGCGCCAAGTGCAGGCAGCATGGCATCAATGCCAAACGCCTGCAGGCTCATCAACAGCGCCATCATCGTGATCAATTCACGCTCGCCCATTTCTGGACGAATTTTGGATTTGGACAATTCCATGAAATTTTCCCGACCATGATTGGCGCTTGCGGCGCTAATGGCCAAGGTGTCTTACCTTGCAACTGGACGCCCCGGCCATTCTTTTGTTCCGAAGAATCCGCATAACGGCTAAGTTTGACCCTAATGAACGATGCTGACCCGAATGACGGCCCCGATATTGGCGATGGCCCGGACACAAATGACGAAGTTGGCGGCCTGCGCAAGATCATCCATGTCGACATGGATGCGTTCTTCGCCAGTGTGGAGCAGCGCGACAATCCTGAATTGCGCGGAAAACCGGTTGCTGTCGGCGGCGCTGGCGGGCGCGGCGTGGTCGCTGCGGCCAGTTACGAGGCGCGTAAATTTGGCGTCCGTTCTGCAATGCCATCCGTCACTGCGAAGCAGCTGTGCCCAGATCTGATCTTCTGCAACAGCCATTTTGACACTTACCGCGAAGTGTCACAGCAAATCCGCGCCATCTTTCTATACTTCACCCCGCATGTCGAACCGCTAAGCCTGGACGAGGCATTTATGGACGTATCGGACGATTTGCGCGGTATCGGGTCCGCCACCCGGATCGCGCAATTGATCCGCGCCCGGATCGAGGAAGAAACCCGGCTGACCGCCAGCGCCGGGGTCAGCTACAACAAATTCCTCGCCAAACTGGCCAGTGATCAGAACAAACCCAACGGATTATGCGTGATCCGTCCGGGCGAGGGCACGCAGTTCGTGGCATCCTTGCCAATCCGCAGGTTCCACGGGGTCGGGCCGAAAGGGGCAGAGAAAATGGCTCGGCTGGGGATTGAAACCGGCGCCGATCTGGCCGCCAAGGATATCGAATTCTTGCGCAGTAACTTCGGCAGTTTAGCAGACTATCTGTTCCGCGCAGCACGGGCGATCGACCTGCGCCCGGTCCGCGCCAACCGGATTCGCAAGTCCGTTGGCGGGGAACGGACTTTCCGCGAAGATATCTCATCTGGTGCCGCTTTGCGCGAAACGCTGGAACGGATTGTCGACATCGTCTGGGACCGGATCGAGGGCGCCAAGGCCCGGGGCCGCACCATCACCCTGAAGATGAAATACAATGATTTCACGCTGGTCAGCCGCGCAAAATCATTGCCGCACAATGTCGCAAGCAGGCAAGAATTCGGCGCGGTTGGACGCGCCCTGCTTGAGGAATTGCTACCCCTGCCCATGCCGATCCGGTTGATGGGTCTGACGCTATCGAATTTGGAAACGGACAAAGCGGACAAGCAGAAACAACTTAGCCCGGATACCGCACAGCTATCCCTGCTTTGATTTTTGCCGCCACAAATCCAGTCGCCGCCGGGTAAGTTTACTCAGCGGTTCAGGCAGGGAATGCAACGGGAAAAAGCGCGCTTCCAAGATCTCACGCATATCCGCTTTAGGATTGCCCTGCACCTTGGTGGCGTAGACGTGAATTGTATTGCGGGAACCGTGATACGGTTCGACCTGAGTGCCGATGAATTCGAGATAGTTGGTCTCGCAGCTGGTTTCCTCGCGAAATTCGCGCCGTGCCGCATCCTCTGGCGCCTCACCGCGATTTACTCCGCCCGCTGGGATCGACCAGGATCTGGAACCATAACTGAACCGAACCAACATCAGCCGGTCTTCCAGATCAGTCGCAATCACTGAAACGCTGGCAATCTGCGGTTTGCGCAGCTGCCACCAGAATTTGCGCACGGTATGGGCTGCGCGGTAGCCAAGCCGGTGCAGCGGGGCCGGGATCAGGTGAAGCATGTCACCTCCAAATCGGCGCTCCCCGCTGCCGCGCCAAGTAGCCGTGCAACGGGCAAATCATGCGCCCCGCCGGCCGCACTATCGAACATTGCGCGTTTGTCCTCGCCGCGAATGACGAACATCAGCGCGTCACTATTGAGTAATGCAGGGATGGTCAGGGTAACGCGGTCGAACGGTGCCTCAGGGGGCAGCGGATCAGGGGTCAGGCGGCGGACCAGCAGCGGATCATCTGCCTGCGGATCGGTATTGGGAAAAAGCGAGGCGATGTGCCCATCCGCGCCCATGCCCAGCCACGCGAGCGCAAAATGCGGGATCTGATCCGCGGGGGTTTCAGTCTGATCGACAATCGCGACCACCTGCGCGCCCACTGGTTCGAGCAGCGCCCGTATCCGCCCCGTGTTGCTGGCATCGTGATCTTCCGGAACGATCCTGTCGTCGCCCGGCCAAACCACGATCCTGCGCCAATTGAGCGCCGATTTCGTCAGCAACTCCAGGATCGGAAACGGGGTTGAACCGCCGGGAACGGTGATCGCGATCTTGCCTTCGGCCTGCTCCAATGCCGCATTCAGGCGGCGTTCGATCCAGCCGGCGATTGCGGCATTGTCAGCGTGTTCTCGGATTGTTGGTTGGTTCATCTACCAACTATACCAAAAAGGCAGCTCGCGCCTAGTCACCTTACAGACTGGCGGGCCGCCTTCCGGACGAATGCGTGCTTGGTCAGGCCTTACTTCAAGGTCTGAGCGAGGAACCAGACCCGTTCCTCTGCCATGTCGGTCCAGTCGTCCAGCAGACCATCGGTGGCGTTATCGCCCGCCTGTTCCGCCAGCGGTTTCATACCCTTGAGCCGCTCGACCATTTTGACGTTGTCGTCATGCAATTCCTGGACCATCGACTCCGCGCTGAGCGAGGTGTCGTCCTGATCCTTTATCTGGGTGTGCTGGGCAACCGAACCGATCGAGGTCAGCGTCATTTCGCCCTGCTTACGGACGCGTTCGCCAATCGCATCGATCTGGTCGCGGATTTCAATCGCCTGTTCGTCAAACATCAAATGCAGGTCGCGGAAGCGCGGGCCCGCGACATGCCAGTGGAAATTCTTGGTCTTGAAATACAGCGCCAGATGGTCGGCCAGCAATCCATTGAGTTCGCCTACTAATGCTGTTTTCGAATTATCGCCTGCGTTGGCCATTTGAGTGTCCTATTGATTGGTTTAGATTTAACACCAACGGACGGTCCGGCGCAAGGTTTCCGAAAAACTCTTCATCGCCACCATCGGAAAAATCGATCAGGCGAGCAGTCCTCTTGCGTTTAAACCGATCACTAATACCAGAAGTTGGAGATACTGACTCATGTAGGGTTGCCAAGACTGACTGATGCTGATTCAAGGTGGCAAACGACAGGAGTTTGCCATGGCTATTCCCATTCGGATGGATTTTGACGCGTCGCAGTTGCGGTTGGCAGCATGTAAATCGAAAGATGG
>Ga0209702_10006976_pt1 | contig 14104 bp, 15 predicted proteins | sample FRY01_FD_187210 | JGI IMG/M metagenome (GOLD analysis project Ga0209702, IMG submission 187210) | Freshwater microbial communities from Lake Fryxell liftoff mats and glacier meltwater in Antarctica - FRY-01 (SPAdes) (version 2) | ecosystem: Environmental > Aquatic > Freshwater > Ice > Glacier... | reverse complement strand
CGCCCTGATTTCAGGGTGAAATCCCCTGTTTTCAACGAATACTGAAAAATATGGTCGCGCAAACGAGCAAGTACCGGTGACAATTCAGGCAAACCGGCTGGCGTATTGGGGTACAACGATGACATCACCACGGCCTTAGTTACAAGCCACTCAGTGCGTCAACAGTGCGACCAGCATGACGCAACACTCTGTTCACATCGAACGCAACATCTAATTGGTCCGAGGTCAACGACACCTGATCACTCTTGACTAGTACATCTCGCAAATGGGTACCTGAAGAAATTGCCTCTGCGGCAGCGGCTTGCACAATGCGGTATGCATCATCGCGCATCATGCCAGAGTCCACAAGTGCCAACAGTACCGATTGTGAAAACACCACGCCATGTAGTGAATTCAAGTTCTTCAACATATTCGCCACATCGACTTCAAGATTGCTTAACAAACGAGTCATTCGCCGCACAACGTACAACGCAAGTGCGGATGAATCAGGCAACACAATGCGCTCTGCAGACGAATGCGAAATATCGCGTTCATGCCACAGTGCAACATCTTGTAATCCCACTTGCGAATTGCCACGCAACACACGAGACAAACCCGTAATAGTTTCAGCAGAAATCGGGTTGCGCTTATGCGGCATCGCACTCGAGCCCTTTTGGCCTTTAGTAAAACCTTCTCGCACTTCATTCACTTCTGTGCGTTGCAAATGTCGCAGTTCAACCGCGATTGTTTCAAGTGTTGTACCAATAGATGCACACACGTACAAATACTCAGCATGACGATCACGGGCAATTACCTGCGTCGCTGGTACCGCTACTAAACCCAAATGGGCAGCAACTATGGCTTCTACTTCAGGCTCAATATTTGAATATGTACCAACAGCACCAGATAATTTGCACACTGCCACTGCATCACGGGCACGCATCATGCGGGTACGGTCGCGGTCTATTTGCAAACCCCACAACGCCACTTTTGCGCCAAATGTTGTTGGCTCTGCGTGCACACCATGGGTACGGCCAATCATTGGCGTGTTGCGATGCGTTGTTGCCATGGTCTTAACCACTTCAATCAATCCGCCGAGAGATTCAATAATCAGATCAGCTGCATCTCGTAAAGCCCAACACAAACCTGTATCAACAACATCGGTACTTGTTAAGCCATAGTGCACCCACGTGCCAGCCGGCGCACCAATTGCACCCTGTAAAACATCAACAAAAGCAGCCACATCGTGATTAGTAATAACTTCACGTGCTTCAACCATTGCAACAAACGCTTCATCAATTACTGGAGCACCACTACGACACGCTGCAGCAACATCTGCAGGTACAACACCCATTGCTGCAAGTGCATCTGTAACACTCAGTTCAATCTCCATCCACCGTTGCATTTTTGCAACCTCAGAAAACAATGCATCAGTCTCTGACGTGGAATAGCGCTGAATCATTATCGCACCGCCATCGCGTCACGAGCAGGGCCAGTGCCCACCATCGAAACAGGAATGCCTGTTTCGCGTTCAACAATGTTCACAATCTGTTGCGCACTTGCCGGTAAATCGCTGTAGTTGCGAATACCTTCCGTGCTTGTTTTCCAACCAGGCAATGTTTCATACACCGGTATCGCTCGCGACAACACACTTGCGCGGTCGGGGTAATCACGCACCACCACTCCGTCAATGTTGTATCCCGTGCACACTTTCACTTCTTCAAAGGTATCTAAAACATCAAGCTTGGTAAGTGCAATTTCAGTCAACGAGTTCACGCGTGTGGCATGACGCAACATCACCGTGTCGAGCCATCCAGTGCGACGCCGACGCCCAGTAACAGTTCCGTATTCGTGGCCAATATCCACCAAGGCTTCACCCAACGCATCGGTAAGTTCCGACGGGAAAGGGCCCATTCCGACACGAGTTGTGTACGCCTTTGTAATACCCACAATGCGATCAATGTGACGTGGCCCAAGACCAGACCCGACACAAGCACCACCAGCAACCGGGTTTGAAGACGTGACATACGGGTATGTGCCGTGATCAACATCCAAGAATGTTGCTTGTGCACCTTCCAACAAAATGTTTTGTCCGCTTTCGCGCGCAGCATGTAACAAGTTCACCGTGTCGGCAATATACGGAGCCAACCGTTCTGCATACGCAATAAATTCTCCAACAACTGCGTCAAGATCAAATTCTTCGCCACCCAAATGACGAATCTCTGACAAGGCGTCTGTTCCGCGATGAATCAGTGCCGCCCGAAACTGAGCAACATCCAAGGTGTCGCCTACTCGAATTCCAGAGCGACGCACTTTGTCAACATATGCAGGTCCGATCCCTTTAAGTGTTGTTCCAATTTTTCCATCGCCACGACCCTTTTCAAGTGCCGCGTCAATACTTTGATGCCACGGAAAAATAAGGTGAGCGATACTCGACACTTTCAAACGTGCACATGACACGCCTCGTGACTCCAACGAATCAATTTCGCGAAACAATGTAGGCAGATCAACAACAACCCCGTTACCAATTACCGGCGTCACGGTGTCGTACAACACGCCACTAGGGGTCAATTGCAATGCGTACTTTTGGTCGCCAACCACGACGGTATGGCCTGCATTGTGCCCGCCCTGATAGCGCGCCACAATCTGGTGGGAGGCCGCAAGAAGGTCAATGACCTTGGCCTTTCCTTCATCACCCCACTGGGTACCAACTACTACGGTGACTGTCATGAACGCTCCTCCTTCGGAACGTGTATTAACTCTACTCGGTCACATCAAACTCGCCCTTGTGTGAATGGTCGATGCAGGTATATTTCAGGGGTGAACACCGTGCTCCGACGCCAAATTTGGTCCCAGATGTCTGCAGCAGACCGCGACCAACTGTGCCGGCGCGGTCTCGACGAGATTTTCGACCCCACATTGCGAGCCTCAATCGGTGCGCTCATTGAAGATGTCCGTGTCCGTGGCGACCAAGCAGTGTGCGACGCCCTTGAAAAATTTGATGGAATTCGCCTCCGCCCCGACCAATTGCGAGTCACCCCAGAAGAAATCGCCGCAGCCCAAGTTGATCCAGAACTCGAAAATGCCATCATCGACGCCATTTCTCACCTTCGGGCCTTCAATCAAGAACTGCACGAACGCTCCGGCGATTGGAGCATGGAAATCGAGCACGGCCTCACCGCCGGAGAAAAAGTCACACCTATTTCAAGCGTCGGGTTGTTCGTGCCAAGCGGCAAAGCCAGTTATCCATCTGTTGCATACCAACTTGGCGTACCAGCCATCGTTGCTGGAGTTCCCAACATTGTTCTTGTAGTGCCACCTATTCCTGGAGGCAATGGCGAAGTAGACCCTGCAGTATTAGTGGTGTGTCGTTTGCTCGGCATCACCAACGTGTTTCGCATTAATGGCCCAGCAGGTATTGCTGCTCTCGGATTCGGAACCGAACACATTCCGCGCGTACGCAAAGTTGTCGGGCCCGGTAGTCCTGCAGTCACGTTGGCCCAAGTTGAAATGCAACGTCACGGTCTTGCCACAATGATGCTTCTTGGCCCAACAGAAAGCATGATCATTGCCGATCACTTAGCACACGTTGGTCGCCTCGCATCAGATCTGCTCATCGAAGCAGAACACGGCACCGACTCTTCAGTTGTGCTGGTCTCCACATCCCAAGAACTGATCGATGCCGTTGATATCGAACTCAACATTCAAATAGCCGATCTTCCTCCCGTGCGCGCAGAAGCTGCCCGCGCATCACTTGGCCCCAACGGCGGATCTGTTCTTGTTGCCAGTTATTCAGAAGCACTTGAAGTAGCAAACATGTACGCAGCAGAACATGTACAAATTGCAGTCGACCCACTGCACGAGGAACTAATTGTCGATGGCATCATCAACGCCGGCGAAATTCTTATCGGACAGCACACACCATTTAGCGCCGCTAACTTCGTAATTGGTTGCCCCGCATCTCTACCTACAAGCGGTTACGCCCACGTATCTTCTGGCATCACAGTCGCCGCATTCACTAAACGCACCGCAATCGCCCGTGCAACAGAACCTGCACTACGCCGCATGTCTGCCAGCATTATTGCGCTCTCAGATCACGAAGGTTTCACCGCACACGGCAACGCCATCCGCCGCCGTTTCCCTTAACTAGTAACACTGTCCAAGTGAATACTTGTGTTGACTGCGCTCACCCAAAAGGGATGAAGTGATGGATCAAAAAGCCCGGGCGGGGCGGACATAGAAGTTGCTGGTCTTGGTGCCGCTGGCCTGCTGGTCGCCGCCGTTGAAGGACTGGACCCTCAGGTCGGAACCACCGGTCTCTGACGAGCTCCGGTAGTTGTCAGCAACAAAACCACCAACTGAGTTACGCTGGATATACAACTGATTAAGTTCGTCCTTCGACGGCATAAACCACTTGTCGTAAACCACTGAACTGCGTGTCACCGTATACGCATCGACCGTACCAGCAGCGTAAGTACTTGGGGTTACGCCTGTGTGTCTGGCAACAATCGCGTTCGTGTTTGCCATACCCATGCCAATAGCAGTCGCCGCTGTACGGTTTTCGTCGGCGGTCGGTGGCCCGAACATGCCCCCCCCTGCTAGATAAATACTTCCCGCCTGGCAACTCGTTGCAGCATCAGCCACGCCGTAGCAGCCCTCATATGTTGTCGCCCAAATATTTGTCGGGTCAGCACTGCCACCATTCCAAGTGTTTGGTGCGGCTTCGAGATAACGACAAGTCGTGTTACAAGTTGTGCCAGATGCAGTGAATGACCCGACATAAAACACGATGCCGCCACCAGGACCAGTACTACCAACAAAACACGGCCCACCTGCTGCACAAGTCAAACCAGCATCACCGCTTGTACCAGGGTCACCCTTGTCACCCTTCGCGCCAGCAGTTCCGTTGGTTCCATTTGTTCCAGCAACACCAGCTAGGCCGTTCGTGCCAGCCACACCAGCAGCACCAGTGGGTCCTTTCCCGACTCAACAACACCTTGGTCGGGTCTTGGCATCACACTTTCCCGATTTGCTGTAGTTCATGTGGCTATCACTTTTGCTCACACACACAGTGATGTAATATTGAGACACTACTACCATAGGGACATAATTTGCCTCGCTGAACGGACTATTAGGTACTTACAACTCTTCAGCGAAACGGCCAGACAGTTTTATAAAGATCCACCGAACACCGAATAAGTCGTCGCGGTGTCACACGAAACCTGACAAGCCAAACATTTAATCTCAATTCTCTGTCGCCGCGTTCACCAAACGCACCGCAATCGCTCGCGCCATAGAACCTGCACTAAAACGCATGTCTGCCAGCATTAATGCGCTCTCAGACCACGAAGGTTTCACCGCACACGGCAACGCCATCCGTCGCCGTTTCCCTTAACCTCTCGGCCCTGGCACACATCAGGTCGTGCTGGCCCAACTCTTGAATCGTGATTCTCATTTAATGGCAGTACCATTCAGTCAAATGAGAACATCAGCCCCACCCTTACTTGCCATATTCCGTAGTCAGCTACAGGGGGAACTCTTGGCCCTGGTGCTCCTGGGCGAAACCCCTAACACAATCGCTGACCTTGCCCGTCAACTCGATGCCCCACTCTCCACTGTCCATCGCGAGGTTCGCCGTCTTGAACGCGCCGGCATTTTGCATACCGAGCAGATGGGACGTGGTCGTCTCGTTAGCCCAAACCACGCCAACCCAGCCGTGCAGCCACTCCGTGAACTTGTTGCGATTACATTCGGTCCTCGCCACGTAGTTGAAGAGGAGTTCTCCGGATTAGCTCAGGTCAGCGGTCTCTACATATTTGGCTCTTGGGCGGCACGTAACTTTGGAGTGGAGGGCCACACACCCGGCGACGTCGACATACTCGTGGTGGGAAGCCCCGATCGAGATGAAGTTTTCGCTGCAGCAGACCGCGCCCAAATCCGCCTTCACCGGGAGATCAACACAACTATCGTGTCGGACCAGCGATGGACTGATTCTGAAGAACCATTCCTGCGCACGATCAGGTCACAACCGCTCTTAGAACTGCAGCCGCTGTGGAATCATTCATGAGTTGGGGACCGGGAAAGCAAACGATCGAAGATCTCCTTCGCCATGGAAAACTAGAACACACCATTGCCAACCCTGCAGAGGCCAGACATTTGCTTGACAAAGCACGAACGCATCTTCGTACTGCACTGACCAACGCCGATGCTGATCCAGAGATCGCTTATGACGCACTTTATGCTGCCGCCCGCAAAGCACTTACGGCCATACTTGTGCAACAAGGATTACGTCCGACCCGCACCGGCGGACACGAAGCAGTTATCGATGCGGTTGAAGCACAACTTGTGCCACCGATGGGAGACACGCTGCGCCCCTACCGCAACCTTCGTCGGATGCGCGCAAGTGGCGACTATCTAGGAGCAACTAGCGCGCTTCATCCAGATGACATCCATCGTGATCACCCTGCGGCCGTTGCCATTGTTGACATGGCGGACAAGCTAATTAGCTCTGGCAGTCTGCCAGTGTTCTCGCCAGGCCGTTAACACGCGCAATGTCATCCGCCGCCGCTTCCCGTAACGCGAATTTGTACACGCACGAAAACGTGAACACATAATCTCACTTTTCTGTAGACCTAACTCGCCTACCCGCGCGCATTGCAAAAGCATCAAGGGCAACGAGAACTTCGTCGGCCCGCCACATCATGTTGCGTTTCTTATCTGTGAACTCTTCCAATACTTGGGCCTTGATGAGTGGTTCAAGAATCCTGTATATGTTGGCACCGTGTATCCCTAACTCACGTGAAATCAGTGCAGCATTAATAACAGGGTGGCGCAACAACAAATCCGCAATCTGCCACGCACGAGAGTCTTTACGGGCATGAATCCGTTCATCCCATTCGGCGCGAACTGTACGAAGTTCTGACACCAACTGGCGTCCATTCTCTACTGCTGAAAATGAAGCCAGGGAGAGTCGCTCAATAATTGACAGATAGTTACCTTCTCGATATTCCGTGAGTGCATCAAAGTAGGTATCGGTGTCAGTGAGAAGACCAGCCGATACTGGCACTGTTACGTTGCGCGTTAATCCTTTGTTACGCAGATGAGCATGGATCAATGCTCGACCCGTTCGTCCGTTGCTATCGGGAAATGGATGAATTGTTTCGAATTGGGCGTGCGCGAGAGCTGCATGAGCGAGTGTCGGCACATCGTCTCGTTTGATGAATTCGAGAAGGTCCTCGATTGCTGCGACCACTCTTGCGTGATGAGGCGCAACGAAGGTTGCTCCATGCGGACCATAATCACTGCCGCCGATCCATACCTGTTCATCTCGCCATCTTCCTGCAATTTGTGGCTGACTTTGATCAAGCAATGCGGCGTGCATCTGCAATATCGCATCTGCATCAATTCGGTGCGCTAACTCAACAGCTGCGTTCATTGCGCGGGTATTAGCAACTATCAGGCTGGCATTGTTACCAGAGACTCCAAGTTCTGCCTCGCCGATGGCCCGCGCGGACGCTGTCAGATTTTCAATCTTCGATGACGCCGTCGATTCAGAGCGAAGAAGTACCGCGCTGAACGGAGCCAGTTCATATCCGAGTTCTGCATCAAAACGAGTAACTGTGGTTGCAGCTTCCTCCACCAAAGCAGCAAGGTCGGAAGGAAGCCAAACGGACCGTTTACTTATTTTGGTCGGAACGGCCGCTTGATACGGTCCCCGATGTCGTTTCTGAGCACTGCGCGGAATTTGTCTCGCCACAGACGAGACCCACTCATGATTCTCATACTCGATTGCTGGCCAACTTAGATTGCTGATATCCGACATCATGTTCCTCCTATATTATCACTTAGTATACTAAGTGATAATACCGTATGACGATATTTTCAGATCGTGTTGGCTCCGCTGGCCTTCGCCGACCTCGAGTTACGAACTAATGCCCCCTCGAGTTACGCATAATCAAGGTAGTCGCCAAGGGCGCAATCGTCACCGCGCTACGCGCCGTATTCGGCAGGGACGTAATAGAAACCACGCCCAATCTTGCTCTTGCGCCCAGAATTTAAAAGACCATCCTCTTCCATGCCGGTCAACAACTTGCCGGCATACGGCACATTCACTCCGATCAAGTCAGCGATTTCCGTGCTTGAAACTCGGCCTCGTGACCGTGCCCATGTGTCATCTGGTATCACGGTCGCTGCATTCACCAAACGCACCGCAATCGCCCGCGCAACAGAACCTGCACTAAAACGCATGTCTGCAAGCATTATTGCCCTGTCAGATCATGAAGGTTTCACTGCCCACGGCAACGCCATCCGCCGCCGTTTCGACTGACCTCCTAGCTGGGTACACCTCACTACCTGCAGACGTAACCATGGAATCAGTGCGGGTGTGAATGTGCCTCAAGGCAGTATCGTGTCATAACAGTACTGTTTTTAGTACGCTTATGACAGAAAAGGGGGTTAAGTGCTCGTTGAAACATACCGACGGAGGCTGTTCAGACATGCTCTCGACCAGTACGGGTACGTCACCACACAGGACGCCGCCGACTTGGGAATTCCAGCGGTGGAGTTGCGCAAATTGGCGGGGACCGGCGGGATTGAGCACATCGCCTATGGCCTGTACCGATTTGACGATGTTCCCCGTACTGGCCGGGATCAATTTATGGAGTCCGTGCTGCGTGTCGGGCCCGACGCTTACCTGACCCACGATTCAGTCCTGGCGCTCCACGAACTTGCACTTGTGAACCCGCGCCGTATCCGTATTGGCACGCCAAAGCGTGCGCGACCGCGACTACCCGATTACATCGAGGTCATCCAACGCCGACTTGAACCATACGATCTCACCATTTACGAGAGCATCCCAACGACCACGGTCGCCCGAGCACTCTTTGACTGCCGCGGACTCGTCATCGGCGAGCGCCTTGTTTCTGCCGCCAAAGAGGCAGCAGCCCGAGGTCTACTTCGCAAAGGTGAAGCGGACCGTGTCATCGCAGATCTCGAGGCAACAGCGTGAATTCCAGACGGACCGACGCGCCGCCAAATCTTCGGTCATTGGAGACTCGTATCAGCAACCTGGCGCGCAGTCTGCTGATAGGCACCTAGCGCGAAGCCTCATGATCGGAGTTGTATTCGTAATTCGGCCACGCTTCGCCTCAGACCGGATCGCTCCAGGGTCATGAGTACGTCGTCCAGCGATTGCGGCGGGTGTCGGAGCGCGTCAGCTTGGCGTTGGAGCGTAGCTGCGATGACGGTGGGGCGGAGGTCTACGAGGTGCACTAAGAACTGGTCGGCAGTTTGAAGTTCAATGCCGTACTCGTCAAGTATGTCAGTGGGAAAGTCGCGCACGTTTTCCGTGACGATTACTTGAGCGCCACATCGGATCGCGGCTGCGAGCACATGACGGTCATCAGGATCGGGAAGATTGAGAGCGTCGATGAGGTGCTCGTAACCCTCGACGAGACAGTCCGGCACGCCTTCACACATAAGCCGGCGGGTACGCTCCAACCGCCCGATAAGTTCGGGCTGGCGCCGCCCTATTGCAACTACCATTTCTTCGAGGATCCGCTCGGTCCACCTGCCTCTGAACAGTCCGGCTTGGGCGAGCCGGACAAGCAGGTCACGTTGTGCGGCCGGGTAGAGCACGTTTGCATCAAAGACAGCCGTGAATGCCAACCGCTAGTCCGAACTTACTCAGTACGCGAGTCCGATAGATTCGGCTTCTCGGGTCAATTCGTCGAGTATCTCCTGGCGGAGCTGATCATCGCGGTGCTTGTACTGCAGTACATGTTCAAGAAGAATCTTGCGACGGTTACCCACTCGCCGGTAGGGGAGCTTTCGTTCGTCGAGCAACTTGATCAGGTACGGCCGTGAGACATTCAAGATGTCGGCAACCTCTTGCGTGGTGAGCTCAGCTGGTACGGGCACCACCGTCACGGCGTATCCTTCGGCCAGCGCGGTGAGCGCGTCGAAGAGCAAATCCACCGCGAATGTCGGCAAGTTAAGATGAAGAGCCACGATTTCACCAGGCTCGGTTGTATCGAAAGACGACCGCAGCTGGTCAAGCTCGGCCAATGCCGTCTCGGCTGCGTCGACCACTTTCTGGTTCGGAACATCCAAATCGCGAGGCATCGTTACGTTTGGCATCACATTCTCCTTTGTTTGACGCTCACAAGTTGCTTATCGGCACCTCGATCTCATCGTCGGACTAATGCTACCCTTTAATCGCATTATTCGCAATATTTGTTTTTTTCGTAACAGTCGCTCTGGCAGCATTCCTAGATGCAGCTACAAAAACCCCAACAAGTGGGCTACAAAAACCCCGATAAGTACCCTCCAAAAACCCAGAACTCGTACCTAAAAGTTGCTCAACTGCCAGCTAGGCAACGGTTGTTCCATCAGCACGCGTTAGTGCCACGAGTTTGTTCTTGGTTCCTCGCCGTGCCGGTTTTGCGAGCAACTCGAAGTTGATCCGCATGTCCAGGGCTGAGGTAATTCGCAGAAGTGTTTGGGTTGTCGGAAGAATCGCACAATTCTCAATTCGACTAATTTCTGCTTGTGCGACGCCAGACAATGTTGCGAGTTCGCATTGGGTCATTCCTCGCTCCTTGCGAGCTTTCGCACATGCCGATCCGACTGCGTAGGCGGCCTCGAATGCATCTAGCAACTCTTTAGACGCAGGACTCAACCTCGCGCGCCGTTTACGTGCGTACTCTTCGTAACTTCGCATTAGCTGTTTATCCTCGTTTCTGGTTTATGTGTGATAACACATATTACAAGATCAGTCCGAAATGGTGGGAGTCATTTATTGCTTTGACCAACTGACAGGGACCAATGACTCGTACGTCAAGATCAGATATACCGATATTGACAGTAGTTACCGTTGTATTCTAACTATTTCGTAACGACCGTAACTTTTGTATATATCAGGCTCCCTGCCAACACATTCGCGAACCTCGTGACTACCGCTGTTGCCAGTAGAACCACATTTTGAGGAGATCATGAGATCATAATGTCATGACAAAACAGACCACGGTGCGCCTGCCAGATGATCTTGCCGATCAGGCCGAGATCGTCGCCCGAGTCCAAGACATGAGTGTCAATGAACTCATCATTGGTGCACTAGCAGTTGAAATTGATCGCGTCCGCAAAGACGCCGATTTCAAGGCTCGGGTGAAGCGTCTCGTAGAGCGTGATCGCGAAATTCTTGACCGCCTCGCTGAGTGAGATACACCAACGGAATTAACCGAATGGATTCGCAGTCGTGATCTAAACCTGCGTGTAAAACTGCTCAGTCACCAAGAATCAATTCAGACGGCCCCGAGTACAAAGTCTTCAGTTCTTCGCGACTCATACCAACTACCCACTCGGTGTGTAAGCGGGAGCGATCTAACTCCATGCCGGTCAGTTCCTCAAATGCCATGACATCAACTAATTGATCAGGCGAGAGAGAAATGCTTTTGGTCTTTGCCATTCTTCCAATGCGTTGCGTCTTGATCCCCATCTTGAATTCCTCCGTTGTCATGATTTCCCTTTTGCTTTGGGCAGCTTCTTTGCGGGGAGTTTCTTCACCGCATCCTCAAAGGCACGCTCGTCTGCTTGGGCCTCAACAATGAGGCGACGGGCGTGGAACTGGTCATATTGCTCTACTGCTAGGCGGTCAGCAACTTCTTTGGCAACACCACCGGCATTGGTAAGAATATCGCGTTCGTTGAATTGCAGAAATGCGTCGAGTTTTTCGCGCCAGTCACGCATGTACAACACATTGCGGCGCCGCGCCTGGTCCTCGGCGTAGTCGAGGTACATCGTGACAATGCGATTAAGTTCAACAATTTCGTTCTCACGCAGGTAGTTCTTGGCCACGGTGACATCGGTCTTGCGCACCTTGGAGTCCTTCCATACGGTTGATAATCAGCCGCGAGGGCGAAGATGTCACGCACCTGCAAATACATCCGCTTTTCGCTGGCGCGGATGTCACGAATACGTTCGAGCATTTCATCGAAGTAATCCGGCACGCCTGGACCGGGCGGATTCTTAAGGCGCGCGTCATCCAGGACGAAGCCCTTGACTAAATACTCCTTTAGGCGGGCGGTTGCCCATTGGCGGAAAGCGGTACCTCGATCAGAGCGAATCCGGTAGCCAATGGCCAGAATCATGTCCAGGCTGTAGTACTTGACTTGGCGTTGAACCTCCCGAGCGCCTTCCAAACGAACTATTAAGTAATCCTTAATAGTTGCCCCTTCGGTTAGTTCCCCCTCAAAGAGGATGCTTTTGATATGGATGTTGATATTTGGAACGGTGACTTGGAACAAATCCGCCAACAACACCTGAGATAGCCAAATCGTCTCATCCTCGAACCGGCCTTCCTGCAAATCGGTGAAACTCACGGTGACTTTACTGCAACTCCCAAGAAAATCTTGACGCACAACGAATGCAGGATTTCCGTGCGTCGGACTGTAGATACTTACAGCTCTTCGGCGAAGCGGCGAGACAGTTTCGTAAAGATCCACCAGCCGCCTACCATCGATACCACCTGAAACTGCCGAATGCGACAAATTCACACTTTTCGATAACCAGCAGCACACTTAGGTTTTTTGGCGGTGACTGGCGTGCGTTGTTTGCCTTTTGCGCATGTAATCGTGACTGCCTTTACAAAACTGTTAAGGCACCGAGGTGCCACTGCAGACACAACGCGTGCACTCGACCCCTTGACACACTTTATTGATAGAACTGGTTTATACGTTTTGGGACATTTCGGAGACTTACCGATCACCCTGCGCGCATCGCCACCACGAGCGCATTTCAATACCTTTGCCACCGTAAAACCTTTCGCACAGGTTGGCTTCACCGCAATTGACGCCTTCATCACTTTGCCTTTGACGCAATACTTCACTGATGCCTTTGAAAAACCATCAGGGCAACTGGGTGTTACAGCGTATGTACGTTTCACAGTCGTACCCGAAATGCACAATATGTTTTTTGATGGGCTGATACCCAATCTCACTTTCACTGTTGGCGCAGAAAATGTGAAATTACTGGCAGAAAACTTGAACCAGCCTCCACTTAGAGAGATTGTCTCGTTTGCGCGCGAGGTGGCTGCAACACCAGCCTCTGGCACTACTTCAGCATCTACAAGGGCAACCGTGTCTTCATCGTCAAACACATCGGTGGCATCGGTTGTATCGGAGGAATCATCAGAAATAATCGTGTCAGTTTCTTCAGCAATGGCTTCTTCCATCGACATTTCCTCAGAAAAAGAATCTTCTTCCATGAACTCCTCGTCGCCGCTATAAGCAGCTTCATCCGTATACGGATCTTCTTCCACATAATCAGACGATGCCGGGTCAGTGGCCAGATCAGCGGTTAGCCCATACAAACAGTTTGCGATGTCTTCTCGAATAATTAAGTCGTATGTCCCTTTAAATTCTGTCACTCCATCTGGTTCATAGTGGGTCGTTGCCACTTTGTAATTCAGATTCTTTGTGACCGAATCCATCTCGGGAGGTCCTTGTGCATAGATCGTGGCATTGGTTGTCACAATTCCGGTGACACCCTTCCCCTTAGCAATACACGACGGTGCTCTAGACATTTCGTCACCGCTCAACGTGCGCACACTCCACGCCGACGGAATCACTGTTGCCTTATCTCCAAGTTGTGTTTTCCATGTAGTCAGCGCTTCAAACGCTGCGGCTTGATACACGCGGGGCGCCACAATTACATTTCGTTTGGTGGGGTCAGTCGCTGCAAGAGAACCGGGTACTCGAGTGCCACAGTTGTTGCCGCTGCACTGAGTGTTGAACCAAGTTTGTAAATTTGCAGGCGTCGAGGCCCACTGACCCCCTGAGTAGATGGTGGGCACTTTCACAGGTTCAGCAGCAATACTTACTTTGGTTCCATAATCTGCAGCATTAAAAGAGATCTCTGGATTATTAATTCGTCCATGAAGCCACCCGACGGGTTCCTTTGACAATCGAACCGACAATTGCATTTTTATTCCTGTGGGAAATGCATGGCGTAATGCACACTTTGCATCATCTCCCCATGCCGTACACCGAAATCTGCCAAAGTCCGCAGCAACACCTGCAAAGTAATTAGGCCGAGTAGAAGCCGGATCGGAATCTTTAAGGTACTGGTC
>Ga0209702_10006974_pt1 | contig 14107 bp, 19 predicted proteins | sample FRY01_FD_187210 | JGI IMG/M metagenome (GOLD analysis project Ga0209702, IMG submission 187210) | Freshwater microbial communities from Lake Fryxell liftoff mats and glacier meltwater in Antarctica - FRY-01 (SPAdes) (version 2) | ecosystem: Environmental > Aquatic > Freshwater > Ice > Glacier... | reverse complement strand
CATATATTAGCTTGTATAACTGGCTATGCTATTCTAAAATCCACTTTTAACCTAAATAATCAAGCACCATTTCTAGTTCCATTATCCTAAATTCGCGTTCTAACAGTTTTTTCGTAAATCAGCGTTTTAATGCTTGATATTTAAATGGGATTTTGTATTTTACTTAAGTAGACTATTTGTTAAAATAAAATAGCTCCTATTATGAAGCGGGTGTAGCTCAGGGGTAGAGCGCTACCTTGCCAAGGTCGAAGTCGAGAGTTCGAATCTCTTCACCCGCTCCAGTATAAATGGTCATGCCCTTAATGCATTTAGTAAAAGCTCTAATGCCTTGGTACATGCCTGATATCTAATTGTTTGGCGAGCACCAGTGAAATTATAAAGATAAGAATCTATTTTCAAAATAGAGCCTATTCCAAAATAAACAGTACCTATTGGCTTCAGGATAGAACCGCCGCTTGGTCCAGCAATGCCTGTGATTGCTACAACAAGTTCACTCCCTGATTTTTTAAGAGTACCACGAGCCATAGCAATTGCAGTTTCTGCTGATATTGCTCCAAACTTATTTATAATGGCATAATCAACACCGAGCATTTGTATTTTAGATTCGTCGGAATAGCTTACAAACCCACAATTAAAATAATTTGACGCGCCTTCTATAGATGTTAAACAACTTGCTACTAATCCCCCAGTGCATGATTCTGCTGTTGATATCCTAACCTTATTAGCTATGGACTCATCTCCAATTTGTTGAGACAAATCAAGCAAAATTTTATCAATCATATAGATTAACTAACCATATCTATCACTTTAAAAGTTATTGCGTAATGAATGACAGAAGCAAAAATAGCAGCTACTAAATCATCAAGCATAACGCCTATCCCACCTTTAATATTTTGGTCAAGCCAGTTGATAGGCCATGGCTTTATTATATCAAAAAATCTAAATAAAATAAAAGGCATAAAAAATAGAAATATGAAATCTATAACATTATGGTTAAGATACCCAGCAAGTTTTGAATTATTAGCAAAAACTATAGAAAAAGAACAAAGTAGTATTACAAGCATTTGACCAACTACTTCATCTATTACAATTTCTTTTGGATCTTCTTGTGAAATATATTTGATATAGATGGAACTATAGTATGTACCAAGGATAAATAGGAAGAATGCTGCAATTAGTAATACTAAGAAAATACTTATTAATTGTTGTTCTGAGATGGTAAGACCAAAAAATGGAAGAATCAGCTGATTTTTTATAGTAAAATACATTATTATGTAAGATAATGGAAATGCAGCTAGTGATCCAAAAGTTCCGGGGCAATATTTTATTTTCCCGATATAAAAAAAAGTTGTAATAATTTTTGCAATAAAGTTTTTATTTAACATATTATAGATTTAATTAAATTAGTTTTCAGTATATGATATATAGTTATAATAATTTCCAAAAAGGTAAAAAAGCAGTTGCTCTTGGATATAACGCGCAAAAAGACGAGGCGCCAAAAGTTGTTGCGGTCGGCAAGGGCGTTATAGCTGAACAAATTATAAAAATAGCTGAATCAAACAATATACCACTGCATTATGACGCAGATCTTGTTGAGGTTCTATCTTTATTAGAAATTGACTCATATATTCCTTTGGAAGTTTATGGAATAGTAGCAGAAATTTTGTCTTATATATATAAACAAAATAATTTGGCAAAAAATAAAAATAAATAATATGCAAAAAACACAAGTTACTTGGGATGAGATAATTGAAAAGTTTGATAATTTTGAATGCAAACTAACAAAAGATATTAACGATTCTTCTTTAGAAAGTTTTTTTAGATTGCTGCAAGAGGATTTCACAAATAATAAATTTGAAAAAGTACAAATTGAGGAAGCAAAAAAAAGAACAGAAAAAATAATCATAATATTAGATAAACTAAAAGCAGATTTACAACAAAAAACTATAGATTTAATGGAGCATAGCACTAAGCTCGTTAAGTATATTAAAACCCCAAATGCATTTTAAAGAATGAAGTTGCGAAAATGGAAATAGCTATAATAACAAAAGTAGTTTTTTCATTGATATTTGTTATATTTGCTATGTACTTAATATTAAGGGTAATGCAGAAATATACAAAATTTGGGACAAAGCTTGGTGATCCGCTAACGAGTATAAAAATTGAAAATGTTACATACATAGATGAAAACACTAAAATTGTGCATGTTTCACAGGCTAAGGCAAGCTATATCTTAGCTATTAATAAAAATAATATAGTACTAATAGATAAATATGAAATTACTAAATCTTCCTAAATTAGCGCTATATCTTATTGTTGTTTTATTTTGTGCAGCACCATACAGTGTATTTGCTGCAAATCCTGCTATCTCAGATCTTTCTGGATTACTAGAAAACACTTCGATGAGTGGAAAATTAATGCAGCTATTTATGCTGATTACCGTTCTTGGCCTTGCCCCTTCAATATTGATCATGGTTACTTCCTTTGTAAGGATATCAATTGTATTGTCTATTGTTAGAACTGCTCTTGGATTACAACAAACTCCACCAAATCAAGTAATTGTAAGCCTTGCATTGTTTTTAACTTTTTTTATAATGTCTCCTACTATGGAAGAATCGTATGAAAAGGGTCTCAAACCTATGTTGGAAGAGCGGATAACAGAAGAAGAAGCGTTACCAATAATCATTAGCCCATTTAAAAAATTTATGGTTACCAATACTAGGAATAAGGATTTAAACTTATTTATGTCAATTGCTAAAATAGAAAGTACTGAAGATTTAGACCAACTTCCACTAAAAGTCATCGTGCCATCCTTTATGATTAGCGAATTAAAAAGAGGGTTTGAGATAGGGTTTCTAATTTTCTTGCCATTCCTTATTATAGATATTGTTGTTGCCTCAATACTCATGGCCATGGGTATGATGATGATGCCTCCAGTTATGGTTGCATTACCATTTAAAATAATTTTCTTTGTTTTGATAGATGGTTGGTACTTACTTGCTGGAAGTTTGATTCAAAGCTTTGCTACCTAACTAAACTGTCTATCGTGAAAAACACATATACCTAATATTATGGGATTAATAGTTCAAAAATTTGGCGGTACTTCAGTTGCTAGCGCAGAGAGAATAGTAGAAGTTAGTAAGATCATTGAAGGAGAGCTTAAAAACAATAATAAAGTTATTGTAGTTGTATCTGCGATGGCAGGGGTAACAAGTGGGTTAATTACTCTCTGCGCTGAACTATCCAGTTTAAATTCAGATATGAACCTTATAGAATATGATGCGGCTCTGTGCAGTGGGGAGACGGTCACAGCCTCACTTCTTGCTTTAACTCTTCAAGAAATAGGAATTAAAGCAAGATCAGTATTTGCTTGGCAACTACCAATTTTAACAAATGCAAGTCATAGTAATGCTGTTGTAGAAATGCTTAACGTTACTCTAATAAAGGAATGTCTATATCAAAACATCATTCCTATTATAGCGGGATTTCAAGGTATTACAAAAGATAATAGGCTCTCCACCCTTGGAAGAGGCGGGTCAGATACTACGGCCTCTATAGTAGCTGCTTCTATGGAAGCTGATCGTTGTGATATATATACTGACGTTGCTGGTGTTTTTACCGCTGACCCAAGGATTATCCATAATGCTAAGAAAATAAATAAAATTAGTTTTGAAGAAATGTTTGAATTAGCTACTTCAGGGGCAAAAGTCTTGCATTCTCGCTGTGTTGAATTAGCAATGAAATATAACATTAACATGAGAGTTTTATCATCCTTTTCATCAGAAGGTGGTACATTAATTACATCTAAAGATCAAATCATGGAAAACAGAATCATTACAGGAATTACTTCTAATAAAAATTTACTAAAGCTAACTGTAGAATCTAACTCAACGTTAAGCTTTAATGATGTTTGCAGTTTGTTATCACGAAATAACATTCATATTGAACTAATGTTAAATGTTGATTTAGACAAAAAATACAATTTTATTATACATCTATCTGATAGAAGTAGATTAGAAATATTGATGAGTAATTTAAAAAAAGACTCTAGAATAATAGATTTTTCTATTGATACAGCAATATCTATAGTTACTGTTGTAGGGTTTGGGATTAAGAATGATCCAGAACTTATAGGAAATGTAATAGATCAATTGGCATTAGAATCGATAGAAATTTCGATTATCCAGATATCTGGCATAAAAATTTCTATCCTTATGAGTGATAAAGACATTGAGAAAACAATAAGAATTTTGCACAACTTTTTTGAATTAGATAAGTTATAATAATGAATTATCTATTTTTATTACTTGTTTTAATCTTGTCATCCTGTAGTTCAAATATTACTAATAAAAGTCAAAAATTGCTGAATAAAATTAACAATACTATGTCACAAGATTATAAAATAGAAGATGGTGGTCTGATTGCTAGGTATAATTTAATTGGGATAAATAAAAAGAATTGTATTTATGCGTCTAATTTTGGAGCAATAATTAATGAGGAACATGTTAATGACCTTTTCTTAAAGAAATTTAAGTCTAAATATAAAAATCCTAAAATTTTAAATAACGCATCAGAAGATAGGATTAGAAAAATAAAAATTTTATTGGTCAAATTAAATAATAAATATCGGTTTTTATCAATCGCAGAACTGAATCATTTAAAAAAATCATCTAACGATAAAAAAAACGTTTTTGATTTTCTATCAAAGACAGAAAATGTATGCCCTATATCTAGATTATCAAAACTAGATAAAATACTAAGCTCAGTTCCAATAATGTTGCCAGCGTATAAAACAACTATAACGAGTCATTATGGACCTAGAAAACACCCAGTAACTAGGCGTCGTTCTTTTCATTATGGTATAGATTTGATAGGACATAAATCTTGTCACATTTACTCGGCCGCAGATGGTGTTGTTACGAAAGTAGGTAGAGTAAACGGGTATGGTAATATTATAGAAATTACACATTCAGGTAAATTCACCTCAAAATATGCTCATCTAAACAAAATATCTGTTATCGAAGGCTCAAGAGTTCTCAAAGGTGAAAAGATTGGAACACAAGGTAATAGTGGTAACAGTACTGGAGAACATTTGCATTTTGAAATTTGGCTAAATGGCAAGCAAATTAACCCATTTGATTTTATATCTCATGCTTGCAACTGTTAAAAAATTTGCTATAGTCGTGTTTACCATTACGGGGTCGTAGCTCAGTAGGATAGAGCGAGTGATTCCTAATCACTAGGTCGGAGGTTCGAATCCTCTCGATCCCACCATATATAATAGTTTCATTCACTATTTGATATATTTAGTAGCATTATAAGTGCTAAAACTAAAGCCCCTTAGTGATAGCATCATATTGTTTTAACTTTGTAAGAATTGATTCTAAATCATCTAGTTTGATCATACATGGTCCATCGCTTGGAGCATTATCTGGATCTTGGTGAACTTCTGTAAATATTCCTGCAACTCCTACAGCAATAGCTGCTCTTGCAAGTAATTCTACATATTTTCTTTCGCCGCCACTACTATTACCTATTCCACCTGGTTTTTGAACTGAATGCGTTGCATCAAAAATTACTGGTGCTCCAGTTTCAGCCATAATTGCAAGCGATCGCATATCTGAGACTAGATTATTATAACCAAAACATGCTCCGCGTTCAGTAAGCATAATATTTTCAGCTCCAAATGCCTGAAGCTTATCATATACATTCTTCATATCCCAAGGAGCTAAAAATTGACCTTTCTTAACATTAATAATTTTCTTAGTAAGAGCAGCTTGTTTAAGTAAATCTGTCTGACGACATAAAAAAGCTGGAATTTGTAATATATCTGCAACTTCCGCAACCACAGAACATTGATTTTCTGTATGTATGTCTGTTATGATTGGACAATGAAATTCTGATTTTACTTTCAATAAGATCTCCAGACCTCTATCAAGTCCAACTCCCCTTACATTAGTTGCAGAAGTTCTATTTGCTTTATCAAAGGATGATTTGTAAATAAATTGTATATTAAGCTTAGTAGTTATGTTTACTAGCTTATCGGCCATAAACAAAGCATGGTCTAAACTCTCTATTTGGCATGGTCCAGCAATCAAGGTAAAAGCAAGGTTATTAGCAATCTTGAGATCTTGTAGATTGATTGTTTTATCATAATTCTTTTCTTCTTCCATGGTTGCCATATTTTAAGTTCGTATTTAACATCTTTATCAATTGATAATCAAGGTTTTGTTTTTAAATTTATAGTAAATTAAAGCACGTCTAATCTCATTGCGATGATTTTTCAATTAATTTCTCCAAAATAGATATTTGATCTGCTTCTATTTCATTCTGGTGTAGGGCAAAAAAGATCTTTAGATGTACTAAAATTATTTCATTAGAGTTCAGTATTATGGCATGAGTAAGGAGGAATGGTAATGTTAGTGGCCCATCCTTCTTACCATTACACCTGTATCTTATAAATCCAATTTCTTTACCTTTAATCTTTTTTACAAAAAAGGTAATACCATCCTTACCTGGTTTTCTATTCTTTCCTAAATAAGGTATAGTATCTATTTCTTCACTCACAATGGACAAGGTTTTTTTAATCCCAATGATTTCTTGTGCCATTATTGCTTTTAAATCATTTGATGGTGGCTTGCTGTATACTTCAATGTCCAAGGATGCTTCGATTGGCCATACATCAAAGGGGACAGGTGGCGCATAATTACTAATAAAGCGGCAACCATTTTTCTCACATTCCTTCAACCAATCATGTTTATATTCTTCATTAAGCAAAATATCATCCAGTGCAATATCGTTATCAGCAAAACAATAAGTAATATAGGAAAAACATTGGATGACTAGGACTAAGACTAAAATGATTCTTTTCATAAACAAACTCCGTGCTTATACACCTTAATTAAGCCTTGCATTTCTGGTTACAAAGAATAATAAGTTAAGATAATAAATTAAATGCTTAATTATAATTTTTTTTAAACATTTGTCAATATTAAAAATTTTATTAAATAAATTTGTATTATAATTTAGTTGGTAAGTAACACCTAATAATAATCTTTTTATAAAAAGGAAATTACATTATTTATCCTAGAGGCGATATTCTCAATATCATAGGCTTTTACTTTCTCAAAACCATTTTTTGCTATAGTTTGGGCAATATCTCTATTATTTAATAAAAATTCTATTTTTTCTGCTAATTCTATAGTATTGGACTTTGGACAAATTAGTGTAAATATTGGGGTATAAAATTCAGCTAATAATAAATCCTCTTGAATTAAGCAAATATTACTATGTAGTTGATATTTTAATTAATACAGCTATACGATATGCAAGAGTTCACTAGGCTTCAAGAATTTAGAGCTAAGTTATACAAGCTTTTCCCAAAGCGTGCTGATGCAATTATGAATTTACTAGATGCACTAACCGGTTATGGAAATCAGTGTAAGAGCGTTGTACAATTAAGCAATGTAAGTTGTTTTAACAGGAAGTACAGCAGCATTACTGATGCTATTGCGGATGGGTTGCAGCAAGTAAATTTTGACGCCATAACCAAGTTGATTTACAATTATGCTAAAGCAATGGATAAAGTAAAGAGTCGTCTTTTTATTATTGATTGCACACCGAACCCTAGACCGTATGCAAAAAAACTTATGGATAGGCACATAACCCATGCCCCGAATCCTGCGCCTGGCAATAAACCTATTGTAGTAGGTCATCAATATTCAGCGTTGACAATGTTGCCAAATAGCTGTTTAGAGAAGGAAAAACATTGGCTAGTACCAATTTCGATAAAAAGAGTAGAGAGTTGCAAAAAGGGTAATGAAATTGGAATGGAACAGATAGTAGATAACATCAATGCATTAGATCTAACCCAAGAGTTATGTATTAGCGTTGGAGATAGTTTATACAGTACTGAGCAATGTCGCGTATCGGCTGGAAAGCAGAATAATCTAGTACATATTTTTAGAATCAACAGCAGGCGTAACCTCTATTCTAAACCAACTCTATCGCAATCAGACATATCAAAGAAAGGTCGCAAAATAGAATTCGGTAATAAAATGAACTTGAGTGATTCAAAAACTTACATAACTCACGATAAATATGAAGAGGTAGCTTGGGTAAGTCGTAAAGGCAAAGAATATACAGTGCAAATAAAGTGCTGGAACGATATGTTGCTGCGAGGGTCAAGAAAATATCACTCATCCGAACACCCTATGAATTTAATTCAAATCACGCTGATTAACGATCAAAAAGAAGAAGTATATAAAAGACCTTTATGGCTAAGTATATTTGGATCAAGGCGTAACGAAGTTAGTCTTCTTGATGCGCATCAAAATTATAATGCTCGTTATGATATTGAGCATTTTTTTAGATTCGGTAAGCAGAACTTATTACTAGATGCATATCAAACACCTGATGTTGCGCACGAAGAATTATGGTGGCAACTCTGTATGTTAGCTTACATGCAATTATACTTGGGTAAAGAAAATATGACTAATTCACCACAACCTTGGGAGAGTTATCTTCCGGCTTATAAAAACATAGAACATAATACAAAATCAATGATAAGTCCGTCTCAAGCTCAAAGAGGCTTTGCTAACCTATTGAAGATAATAGGCACACCGGCAAAACCTTGTGTTGCTAGGGGCAAAACTTCGGGCAGAAAAGTTGGTGAGTCTCAGGTAAAAAGAGAATTAATGCTGGTGATTTTCAAAGCGAAGCAAGATGTCCAAAAAGCTCCAATAACTATTCTTGATAGGCTGGAGTCAAGACCTTGTATTTCCAACCCTCAAAGAATATTAGATGTGATTAACTTAGTACAAGCTTCCTTAAAAAAACTTAATATATCCGCTTTAGAGTTCTCAAATTTACTATTAAATACCACTTAATTCAGTAGTAAATTTAAGAAAACAATATTTTTTTGAGTTATGTTAACTGCTAAGGGACTTCATTTTGTCCAAAGTCCAATTTAATAACTCCCTGAAGCAAATAAAACCACAAGGCTCATTCTCTATGGCTTGTGGTTTTATGAGATGACGACAACCGCATAAAGTATGTTTGTGTATTCGAGTCTAGGGAGTATTCACTAAATGATGAGCTTATAAACCCGTAGGAAAAGTATCAGGTAGTTCTTCCTCTTCTATGATATCTTTATCTAATATGGGTTCTAAAGCTGCAGTAATGTCAACGTGGCAGACTGCATCAAACTGCCTTGGTAGTATAGAGTAAAAATAATGGCTTATTCGTTCCGTGTCTGGTTTATATACTACACCAATAGCGCGCTCAAGATGAGGGGTGCATAATGCAGAACTAATTACCTCATCCCTATTAAGCAGTAATACAAAATTCCCAAGGCCAATACTATGAAATAAATGCTCATAGCTTTCAGGTAAGGCTGGTTCGATATGCTTGATCTCTCCTTTTTGACCCCACCCACTAGCGGCCATTACTGTTCCAGAATAAGTGGTAAACCCAAGAGAAAAACTCTCCTTTCCATAAAACTCTTGTACAAGTTGCCCAATATTAAACTCTCCCTTTTCGCCCATCTCTGTTGCTTTAGCATCGCCGATATGAGAATTGTGCGCCCAGACAATAATTTTGGCTTGTTTTCGATGCTTTTTGCTAAGATAGTTTTGGATGTTTTGCAGCGTATCAAACATATGTTGATCACGTAAATTCCAAGTCGATACTTCTGCTCTAAACATGTTCCTATAATAGCTTTCCGCACTTTTTACTAGGTAGGCATTTTGAATCAGCTGAAAATATTCGTCTTCGTCTACTTCTTGATCTTTTTGAATAAAAGAATAATCTTGTTGATTTAGCTCTATTAATTGTTCAGTTACAGCCTCAGCACATGATACTGTTAAATTAATATTAGATAAGTAGCCATATATTTCAGGATCATGTATAGCAGTGTCTAAACATTTATATCTTTCCCTCGCCTTTGCAGCAGCTTGCGGATCGTTTTTATCCAAAAATTTGATTATTTCTTCTATTGAAGTATGAAGACTATATAAATCAAGGCCATATAGACCTATCTTTTTATTAGGTGGTTTTAGCTCATCATTATAATTTCTTAGCCACCTGATAAGTTCCAACATAGGTTTATTACGCCACATCCATATAGGAAAACGCTTAAAGTTGGCAAGAGTAGTATTTGCAGTATTTTTGGGGTAAACACCTTGTATATAACGGTTTAGTTGGTAAACATCCGGCCAATCTCCCTCAATAGCAATAGCGTTAAAGCCATAATCGGTGATTAGTTTTTTGGTTATTTGGCTACGGATTCGATAGAACTCGTCTGTACCATGAGTTGCTTCTCCAAGTAAAATAACAGATGCTTTTCTAAATTGTGTATCAAGAGAAGCGTAATTTATATCGGTACCTGATAAGGGCAATGCATTATCTGAAATAATCTGTTTAAGCTTTTCTTGCATTTTTCGACTGCCTAAATAAATCAATAAAGGGAGATCTTGTATAAAATAATAATTATATTTTTAAGTCCTACTCTTTAATATCTTGAAATAGTAAATAAAAATAATTTTACTTAAAGTACTCAGACGTTTCAAATCTACCTTTTTCATTATGAACCACTACATGACCCATTTCTACTTTTTTAGCCATCTCTTCGGCTTTTTTAAGAGCTTCTTCTTTGCTTTTATAGGTACTTACGTCACTGCCTTTGACTTCTTTCACATGCCATTGATCAGATGTTTTATCGTGAGTTACATGAAAAAAGTGCCCTTTTCTTTCTTTATTAGTCATAGTATCCTCCTTTTAATAATTTAAAAAAGTCGTTATCTTCTAATACACCTTACCAAGTAATAGTCAACTCATCTACCACATTACTAACACCTAGCACAGACCAAGCAGCAAGCCTAGCTTCTTTATCTTCATCCAGATTTCTTATGCTACCTTTTAGAATGACTTTGCTGCCATCGACCTCAACTTTAATATTACTCGCATCAATACGAGCATTACGCTCAAACTCTTTAATAATTTTCTCTTTAACTTCGAATGGGCTAACGCTCGGTTTAACTCTTATATGATTGATTATACTTGTTGTTCCGTATAAATCACGTACTGCTCTTTCTGCACGTTCTTTTTGATAATTATGTTCTACTTCACCACTTAAAGTTAAACGACCATTATCAACAGCTACTTTAATTTTTTCGTAAGGTACGAGCACAGACCACTTTAACGCATTAAGGGTAGATTTGAACGATATCAGCGTCACTTCTTTTATAATACACTGCTAAGTCTACTATTATTTCGTTAGCTACTCCTCTAACTTTCTCGAGTTTCTCTACAGCTTCTTCAGCCAGGTATTTTTCCGTATAACTTTTAACTTTACCACCCAATACGACAATTTCATTATCCTTAATAGAAATAGTAATATTAGATTCATCGATACTCGGCTCAAACCGGAGCTTTTCCATAACAATTGCATATAATCCACCGTTTGCTACCATAATAACCTCCTATTTATTATTAAAATTAATACTTTAGCTTTTATGTTTAGTTTTAGTGTAGTTTAACGCAGTCTAGACTTTTAGAATAACATACTAAATTTTGGAAGTACAACAGTATAAATATTATAATTTTTTAGTTCACAAAATAAAAAATCTTTGCCAGGAAATAATTATAATTAAGCATTCATCCAATTATTGAGTATCGCTAGATTATGTGAATGTTTCTCAGCAGGACATTCTATGATAAAAGTTTTATCCTTTAACCTTATATCTTAAAATAAATACTTCAAATTAATTCCTATTTTACCTTCAATAAGGGAAGCATGCCTATCGAGTCCACTGTCAAAGTCTCCAATTGCATCATTAAAATGGATAATAGGAATACAATCTAAACCAATAATATCACTTAAATCGCTTATGACTTTACGTGGATCTTGATGCAATGAATATCCAGCTACAAAGCATGGCAAGTATCTAGACAGATTCCTATATTCGTGCCTTCAATAAGTCTGCCTAGTAGCTCAAATCTACTACATACCTTATTCTTATTAGATGCGGTATTTTCTATCAGTATCTTAACATTAGGTGGTATTTTAGGACCTAGTTCCAATAACCCGGCCCTGATTTGTTCAAATGCTCCAGACCCTGGATGAAAGACTACGTACTCTATGCCTAATGCTTCAGCTTTCTCAATATCGTCTAATATACTAGCCAAACTTTTATTCTTTAATTCTTCATCGGAGCCTAAATTAACAAGATAACTTGAATGAATTACAATAACGTTTATTTTAAGGCTTCTGCGTAGTTCTCGAAACTGTTTGATCTGTTCTGCTGTTATTTTATTGTTTTGCCATCTACGTGGGCTTTTTGTAAAAATTTGTAATGCGTTAATACCGAGATCATGTGCGTGCTGCAGAGCGCTTACAAAACCATTATTACCACTGATACTTAAATGAAAACCAATATTTACCATTTTTAAGTTCTTATTTTTTATAGATATTTTTGTTTTAGCCAACTATGGCTTTAGCTTGTATTAGGAAAGCTTCCTAATACAATAAGGGGTTATTGATAGATTTGCCGCCGATACTTAACTAATTCCTAACAACTGTGACCTATAATTATAATTTTGTAATAGGTTGGCACCAAATGCAATGATTAGTTTCAAGGTAGAATTTATGCTCCCTTCTTTTATAACATCTTAAAGAGCTCATTCGTTACATAACTTGACAATGTAACCTAAAAAAATTATACTTAAAGTTATAGACTTCTGCACCCCTAAAGCTTAGATATCAATTAGTCATATTTAGGAGTATAACATGACCAAATCTTTAATTGCACCTAAACTTCGCCCTAATTACGATCCTATGAAAGATGACACTTATATGTCGCCTGATATGCTTCGCTATTTCAAAGATAAACTTGAAAAGTTGCGCCAAGAAATTCTAGATAAAGAAAATAATATTTCTCTAAGTTTAATAAATAACCCAAATAAAGAGTCAGATTTTGTCGATCAAGCCGTTACAGAAGAATTAACATATGACAATTTTATGTTTCAAGAACACGAAAACAAATTACGTAAAGAGATTGAAGATTCCCTTGCTTTGATTGAGGAAGGTCGTTACGGCTATTGCAAAAAAACAGGAAAACCTATAGGCGCAAAACGCTTAGAAACCGTCCCAGCAACCAAATATTCTCTAGAGGGACAAGAAGAAAAAGAAGCGGTAAGCACTATATATTAAATAACTCTATTAAAGAGGAGGCTAATATGGCAAATGTAAAAATAATGGAAGTTAAAACTTTTAACGAAGGTTTCTCTGCCTATATATTAAAGATATATAGCTATATGTGTTTAGCACTAGCTATTACTGGCATTACAGCTCTAGTTACATTATCTGTTGATCCTTTAATAAACACGCTTTTTATCTTAGGTCCAAATGGAGAGTTTTTAGGTCTTACAAGGCTTGGAATATTAATAGCATTTTCTCCTTTAATAATTTCCACTTATTTCTTTTTAAATTTTAGACATGTAAGCACAGGACAAGCCCAGGTGCTATTTTGGATATATGCTAGTTTGATCGGTATATCGCTTGCACAAATCGGCTTGATTTATACAGGAATATCTATTGCTTATACTTTCTTCATATGCGCAGCTCTATTTGGCATTATGAGTTTGTATGGCTATACTACTAGGCGAGATTTAACTTCCCTTGGTTCATTTGATTATGGGTTTAATAGGAATTATTATCGCTTCTCTCGCTAATCTTTTTTTCCAAAATGCAACGGTATATTTTGTTACCTCTCTGCTTGGTATTTTTATATTTATTGGCCTGATTGCCTGGGATACTCAAAAAATCATAGCCATTTATTATCAGGCTGAGGTTGGGGCTAGACCAAAAATGGCGATCCTTGGGGCACTAACATTATACCTTGACATTATCAACTTATTTCTTCATTTACTACAATTTTTAGGCAGTGTCAAAAAACAAGAAAGATAAGATATGGGTAAAGCAACAATTATAAGCTTCATTATTGTACTACTAGCAATATTTAAGATAGGAGGAAATTCAATGAATAAAGATAATTATGCTTTTGAAAGATTACAAATGGTAGAATCGCAATTAAAAGCAAGAGGTATA
>Ga0209702_10006969_pt1 | contig 14116 bp, 14 predicted proteins | sample FRY01_FD_187210 | JGI IMG/M metagenome (GOLD analysis project Ga0209702, IMG submission 187210) | Freshwater microbial communities from Lake Fryxell liftoff mats and glacier meltwater in Antarctica - FRY-01 (SPAdes) (version 2) | ecosystem: Environmental > Aquatic > Freshwater > Ice > Glacier... | reverse complement strand
CATATACTGTTTCCATGTGTGAAGTCTGTGCTTAAAAGCACGAGATTTATTTATCGAGGGCCTTAACCGCCCTCGGTTTTTTTTGGAATTCGCGACTGGTTTTTGACCCGGACCAGCGTGCCGGAAATACCGCGAGCGTTAGCTCGATGGACTACGCGAAGCTCATTAGGCTTCGTTTTTTACTACCACTGTGCTAAGTATTCCAAGCTGGCGCGAACACATCGGCTAGTTCAAGTCTTTCCGCGATGTCTTGCGAGGTCATCGTTTGTTTTGCACTTATTAAATATGATGTCGTCCACGGCCGAGAATCTTTTTCACTGCTGAACTTCCCACAGTAGGGCGCCAAATTGATGGGGACCTTAATCACGGATAAACCCTGTGCGATAAGGCCCTGCACCCCTAACGCGTGGTCCCCGTAGGGTTCGTTTAGAACAAACAACTCACCATTACGTTCTAAAATCGACAAATGATCGATCTGCATGTGTTTTCGTATCACGTCGATAAGCTCTTCACTATCATTGCTTTGAGTTTCAATCAGTGTGAGGTAAGTGACTTCTAAGAAAAAAGCAGTGCGCCTAGCACGACAAATCCACTCAGGTGTGAGGTATTTAAACTCATATTTAATGATCATTTGGGGTCCCCCTTTACAAGTAAACGGGAAATTTGATCCACAGGCCAAAGCAACTTATTACCAATTTTGATGGGTGTAATGCCAAATGCTTGCCCTGTTAGGCAATAGTTTTTACGAATAGTTTGAATCGCCTTGCTGGTTATGTGTCCGTACTCTGCAGTCGTTGCGTGTGGCCGCCCATGCGTTATTTTGAGTATCGCCTCTTTCAGATCCAGAGCGTCTGACGAAATACTCAGGCTCGGATCTGATGAGTTCAGTTTGCGGTCGAGGTGGGGCTGAATATGCATAAAAATCTCCAGAAATTTAAACAACCAAAATTGACTGTTCTTATGAATTAGTCTGGCACACATAAATCAGCGTTACGAAATTCCTTTAAATTGTATAAACCCTTGTCTAGAGGGCCTCTCCAGACATTTCAATCAGATTTTTTCAGGAAAACTTTTTGTTTCGTGAGTTTTCCAGCTTCTTGACTGGTTTATGGGCCTTTGGGCGGTTCCCAATCTAAAAAAGCCTGTTTATTAGCATTGTCAATCTTAATGTCTATGCCATTCTTAGTTTTGTACTTCATACTTTTGAGTCGTTTGACAACTTCTTCAACAACTCGATTTTTGGTAGGGGGGTTTCCCTGCTCTTTTAATTGCAGGTAAAAGTCGTTTGCTATTTCCTTAGCCTTAGCTATCCAAGGTGGTTCTTCTTCATTTTTCTCTTCTGTATCAGTTATCACTAATTTTTTAAGATGACCTTTTTCTTCTAGTGCTTTGTTAACTGCTTCAAAGTTAACGTAAACATGTTTTAGCTGACTTAATTCTTTTGGCTTACTACCGGATAGCTCCCCACTTTGGTCGTATGCGTTTAACTCACCGTTAAAAAGCCAACTTGCAATTAAAGTGTTGAGGTTTGTGATTTTGCTTTCTAGGTGCTCATCGTTGGGGCGTGCATTTAGTTTAGCGTCCGAGGTTGCATAAATATTTAGTGCCACATCAGTCCACGGAATTAGTGTGTATGTTTTCTTTGATTTCATGATGGGTAGCTCCCTATGCAGTTTTTGTTACTCGGTTTGATTTCATTGGGGTAATTCCTGCTTCATTTAAAATCCAACCTTCAATTTTGGTATGCCACATTCTTAATAAGTCTATGGGCCTAACTCGATAATGTTTCTCAGCAATGGCGCTGGGTTTGTGACCCATTATCTGAGCAGATATGCCAGTAGGGCATTCGACCCACTCCGCTAGAGATCCAAAAGACCGCCTCAATCCATGTATTGATAATGCAGGCAGGCCGACAGTTTCAAGTGCTTTGTTGTGATTGATACGAGGCTCTTGTATTCGGCCACTAGCTGATGTGATGCTGCTAAAAACCCAAGGGGAGGGTGACCATTGGTCATGAATTTTTTTACGACGTATGGCGTTGTGTTGCAGCGGTGGGACGAGGTTCATTTTTTTTAACTCGCCTAAAAGTTCTGCGACATATGGTGTTATGGGTATTGTTCTCGTGTCCTCAACTTTATCGCCAATAGTCATCGTCAGCCACTTCAAGTCGACGTGTTCCCATTTAAGGTTGGCAAGTTCATTACGGCGTGCACCCGTTAATAATAGACACTGCAAGTAATGGCCCTGTACTTTGTTAGGTATCGTTTGAACTCCTTGAAACCAACTTTTAAGCTGCTCACGTTGCAGCGAATCATTCTTTGCGATTGCTTTTGGTAGTTGCCGCTTTAAACGTTCACAAGCATCTTTGTTAACTTGGCTTCGGAACGGGTATTCCTTGATGTCGGTTCCATCTTCGTTCTTAGCATTCACCCCATAGTCGTGACACCAGTTAAGAAAGGCAGTCAACAACGATAAGGCCAATCGGGTGCGGGTAGGGCGCGTGGACTTTTCTGGCATCAACCACATTTCGACCGCTACATTGTTTATTTGTCGCAAAGGTTTTTCAAGCAGCGGCCTTAATATTCCCTGAGCTTTAAATTCCGCCATCCCAGTTCTACGACCCCGAGTAATTCGCTCCCCACCGGGTCGAGCAACATCCTCATGATCTTTCTTGTATCGCACACTCCATTTTTCACTACGGTTAGCAACGTAAGTGTTCCATGCATTGAGTGCCGGCGCTAACTCCGCAGTCTTTTTAGCCAACGTTTCCTTGGCAACACGTACCTTTTCTTTATCTAGGTCTCTTGGGTCAATACCAAGGTCAGTCTTACGTTTCAGTGCTTGCGCTGCAAGTTGCGCTTCCTTTAGAAGCATCACACGAGCGTCACCAAGTTTTTTTCTGATTACTCGATCACCTGCACGGGCTTCAAAAATGTAGGTGCTGGCTCCCCCTCTAGTAACCCTGAGTCCTAAACCCGGCGTTCGTGCATCTCGCAGGAAGCTTTGAGACTTGCTTAGGTCACATTTAAAGTGCTTGACCCGTTCAACTGTGAAATTAGCGTATTCAGCCATGATTGCCCTAGTAGCGTTAGAACGTCTGTGTAGACACTATGTAGACAAATTATATACTTGGCAGTCTATTTACATCAATACAAATCATCGAACATATTATTTAAGTTATTGATTTTTATGTAATAAATAGAATTAGAGCAACTTAAAGGAATGTAGATAAATGATGATATTTCATTAATCATAATCCGCAGGTTCCCTGTTCGAATCAGGGATGCGCCACCATATCCCCACCATATCCCCACCATATCCCCACCATTGCGCTACCATTAGCAATGTACATCAACAGCAGAGCACAGTCCTACACAGTTTTAGGGCAGCGTTCAACAGTAAAAGACGCTGTGGTGCAGTAGTAGGGTTGGGGTAGCAATGTGAAAAAGCACACTGCCAACCTTCAAACGCCCCCCTCAAACAAAACAAAATTTTTCACACTGACTGAAAAGCAACCTCGCATCAAGTTGCGTGACGGTGAAGTGTTTGTGTATCTCCGCACGCAAAGCCGGCACTGGCAATGTCAATACCGACTTAAAGACATTGGTTGCGTAGAACAACGCAGACGCAGAGTTTAGAGGTTGCTGTTGAGCGAGCGAGCGACTGGTATGACGAAGCACGCGACAGAATGCGTGCAGGGTTGGCAACAGAAATGAAACGCATTGGCGACATTGCTCGTGAAACGGTGCCGGAACTGCAGACGCTGATGGCTGGCAGTAGGGGCAAGCGTGTGTATGTTGACTACTGCAGCGTGATAGATCGCTACATCATGCCCTACTTTAAAAACCGCTACATCACAACCATCACAGTGCGTGACACGGCAGAGTTTGAAGCGTGGTGCAACGAAAGACTTGGCAGAACACCAGAAGCCTCAACACTGTTGACGATTGCCGCAGCGTGGCAGCGCATCCTAGACTTGCTTGACGATGCAGCAGACCCGCAAGGGTTGAAGATCCCAGGCCTGTTTCTTCACCCCCTCAAGGGGGATAGGAAGGGCCAGTGGGCCATGTCGGTTTCCGGCAACTGGCGCATCACATTCGCCTTTGATGGTGAGGACGTTATCGTTGTTAATTTGGAGGACTACCAGTGATGGCTACTCATTCTTTGCGTGACACAAAACGTCAGCCAACACACCCAGGCGCTGTATTGCGAGAGGACGTCTTGCCTGCGCTCAAGATGACCCAGAAGGACTTTGCCGACTGGATCGGCGTGTCGCGGCTGAGTGTCTCCGAACTCATCAACGAGAAGCGAACGGTAACGCCGGACATGGCGATGCGTTTGGGTAAAGCCCTGGGCAATGGCCCCCAGATCTGGCTGCGTATGCAGCAAACGCTTGACCTGTGGGAACTGGCCCAGCAAGACACTTACCAATCCATCAGGACGCTGGAACTCGTGTAAAACCAGCCCGCTCGCTTGCCGTCTTGCGGTTGTGATATGAGACGCAAAGCGGCTGCAAGTTGTGCTCATCAAGCCGTGCGCCGCCTGCTTTGAGGGGCAGCACGTGGTCAGCCACCACCGCCGGAGTCAAGCGACTCTTGGCCTCACAGGCTCTGCAGGTGGGGACGTAGCGTGTCGTCTAAAATAGGACATCTTTCCTAAGGGATCTTAACCATGAAAACCTACCAAATTGCCACCCTAGAGGGTGACGGCATTGGGCCTGAGGTCTGCAAGGCCGCCGTTGCTGTTCTTAAGGCAGCCACCTCACAGACGCAACTCCAGTTTGAACAGCTGCCAGGCGGTGCCAATCATTACCTCCGGTCAGGTCATGTACTGGACCAAGACACCTTTGCCGCTTGTCAAAACGCGCATGCTATTTTTCATGGGGCGGCGGGGCTGCCTGAGGTCACTTACCCAGATGGGACAGAAGTGGGTAATGATCTTCACTTGCAATTGCGATTCAAGTTGGATTTATATGCCAACGTTAGGCCTATCAAACTGTATGACCCCGCTTTTTCGCCACTCAAGAACTTAAATCCGGGTGGTATTGATTACGTGATCGTTCGAGAAAACACCGAAGGCCTTTATGCCAGTCGTGGTGGTGGCACGCTTCTTCGCGACACTGTGGCGACAGACACGTTGGTGATAACGCGCCATGGTGTTGAGCGAGTTGCCAAATTTGCCCTTGACTTATGCCGCACACGTCACGGCGCACCCAACGACAGTGTTCGCCGATTGACGATTTGCGACAAGGCCAATATTTTGCGCAGTTATGCCTTTTTTAGGGCTGTTTGCCAAGATGTGGCCTTGCAATATCCAGACATTGCGCTTGATTACGCTTATGTCGATGCCATTACCGTGCACATGGTCAAACGACCAGGATCTTTTGATGTCATTGTGGCTGAGAATATGTTTGGTGACATCATCTCAGATCTTGGTGCCGCCACTGTGGGGGGGCTTGGCATTGCACCTTCGGCTGAGATTGGCGATAACCATGCGTTGTTTCAAGGCTCTCATGGCTCAGCGCCCGATATTGCTGGTAAAAACATCGCCAGCCCCTTGGCCACCATCTTATCGGGCGCTTTTATGTTGCGCTGGCTTGGGCAGCGCCATGATGACTCGTCGCTGCTTGAGGCAGCGCAACGTATCGAACAAGCTGTCGAAGACGCGCTTAAGAACCCACTCGCGGTGCCAGCCGATCTTGGTGGGAAAGCCAGTTGCACAGAGGTGACTCACGCAATCTGCCGTCACTTAGCCTGACCGTGTTTTGCCGCGACAATATTGGCTATGTTTTTTTTGCAAGATGTCGCGGGTGAAAGGCTTCACTAGGGTTGATGGGGTTTGTTCAGCGGCCTTTTAGGGGATACTGTGGATCAACGAATCCATGCGTTGAGGCATAACCCGGTGGCACTAGGCTGTCGACCAATGCTTCGTCTTCGGGCGTGATTTCAACACCTAGAGCATTGATGTAATCTTGCCATTGCTCGAGCGTACGGGGGCCACCAATCACGCCGCTAACCATATGATTGTTCAGGGCCCATCCGATTGCAAATGTCGTGGGACTCATGCCACGGCTTATGGCGTGAGCTTTGAGTTGATCGGCAATTTCGATTGACTCGCGACGAAACTCTGTTTGATGAATCCGTTTGTCGCCACGTCCGGCTCGGCTCTTTGGGTCTGGTTGGGTGTTAGGCTCATATTTTCCCGTTAGAACGCCACGTGCCAGTGGACTGTAGGCCACAACACCGACCCCGTAGTGATGACAGGCCGGAATCACCTCGGTCTCGATCAGTCTGGTCACGGCGCTGTAGGGCGGTTGGCAAACAATTGGTTGCGCAACACCCATTCGCTTGGCTGTTTCTACAATGCGAGCAACACGCCAGCCGCGAAAGTTAGAGATACCGTAATAGCGTATTTTTCCCAATTCAATTAGGCGGGCGAAGCTCGCGAGTGTCTCTTCAATCGGTGTGGTTTCGTCATCTTTGTGCATATAGTAGACATCGATACAGTCGGTTTTCAGCCGCTGAAGACTTTTATCGACCTCTTGCATGACCCATCGCCTAGATAGTCCCTGATCGTTTGGTTCCTTACCAATCGGGTTGGCAACCTTGGTTGCCAGCACCCAACGTGAGCGGTCTTTAGCGATGAGTTTACCCACCATGCGTTCAGATTCACCGCCAGCGTAATTGTCTGCAGTGTCGATGGCATTTAGACCCACATCACGGGTGACCGAAATTATTTCTTGGGCTACTTTCTCATCGGTTTGGTCACCAAACATCATCGTTCCAAGCCAAAGACGTGGTACGTGTAAGCCGCTGTGACCAAGCGCTGAGTACTGAGGTATGTTGCTTTTCATGGTGTTTCCAGGTTTTAACGAGCGAATGACCTTGCTTTAACATCACCGAATTTTTTACTTTGCCAGTTTGACATTTTATATGTCGGCTGAATAGAGGGCATGCTGTTGCAAATTTTTCTTTGCCATTATTTGTGAATGTGAACATCCAATATAAGCAAAGAATAAAGGGATTGCTCGTTTGATGACAGTCTCATTTGATTTTCTAACGACATGCTTAAGAATTCGCTGTGTTTATTCGTTTTAAGGGTGCGGCGGCACGGGCCAGTTCGGCAAGCACACGAGTACGATCAACGCGCTAGGAATCCATACGCGCCTGAGACAATGAATATTTTAAATTGATCGGTTCAGCGAGAGGGTATGCCCAGTGGTAAGCTTTAAAGCGCGTCTTCATATGTACGCTTAGATTCCCCCAAAAACGATCAAGGGCCTTGCCCTAACGGATCAATAATCATGTCTGAATTTCGTGAGTTTGAAGTGTCCTTGCCTGATGGTGCGACGCTATCTTGCGCCGTCATGGGGCAAGGTGTACCTGTGCTTTGGATCAGTGGCTTGAGTGGCATGGCTAACTTTTGGGATTCGATTTGCCCCAGTCTAAGTGGGATCATGTCGATTACCTTCGATCAACGTGGCTTGCGTCAGTCTAAACGGGGGACGTCTGACATTAATATTGAGCGTTTAGCGCTTGATGCCTTGGCAATTTTGGATCATTTGGGCCTTGAAAAGGCCCATGTGGTTGGCCACTCTACAGGAGGCTGCATCGCGATGACCATGGCACTGACCTCGCCCCATCGTATCAGTCGCCTAGTCATCAGTGGTTCTTGGGCAGGTCCTAATCCTTACATGAGTGCCCTGTTTGGTTGGCGCCAAAAACTGCTGGGGACTGATGCGAGACTTTATCAGGCCATCCTTCCATTTTTTTCAAACACACCGCAATGGCTGATTGATCATCCAGATCAATTGGCATTGCCCACCGAGTCCCTGTCAACTGACCAAATCGCAATAGTGAAGGAGCGCATTGCCGCTTTGATGGCATTTGATTGCCGGCACAATATCGCCTCTCTTGTTCAACCCTGTTTGGTGATAGGCGCTCGCGATGACTTGGTTGTGCCAATGTTCTTGCAAATTGAGCTCGCGAACCACATTCAAAATGCAACCACTCATTTTTTTGAAAATGGTGGGCATTTTTTTCCACATTCACAAAACCATCCTTTTGTTAGCCTGATGGAAAATTGGTTGCTGCCCCATCGTGATGATTAAACAGCAAATCCGTATCACTGCGTTTTTGGTTTGACACAAGGAGATGTATCGTGGGTTGTTCAGCACAGCAATCAGAAAAGCTTTCAGCACAACAGCTTCGGGATCTGGGCTCAATCGCTTTTGAAAGGTTTGGGGTACCGGCCGATGATGCGCGCCTGTGCTCGGACCTTCTGGTACTGGCGGACCTTTTTGGGTTGAAAACTCATGGGATGAGTCGACTTGAGTCTTATGGTGAGCGATTGCGTATAGGTGGCATCAGATCCAAACCAAGTATTCAAATTGAGCGAGTTGCTAACGCAGTCATTAAGGTCAATGGTGACAATGGGCTTGGGCCTGTCGTTGGTATGCGTACACTGCATGCCACCATGGGTGTGGCTCGCGAACATGGGGTCGGTATCGGCTTGGCTCGCGGGAGTAACCACTTTGGGCCTATTTCCCCTTATTTGTACGAGGCAGCACAATCGGGCTTTGCTTGCTTGGTGTGTAGTAATGCGACCACGACTATTGCACCCTGGGGGGGCAGTGACGCCCGACTCGGCAATAACCCCATTGGATTCGGTGCGCCAGGGCCGGACGGTAACCACTTTATGCTGGATATGGCGATCAGCGTGGCTGCTAGAGCAAAAATCCGTGCTGCATTGCGTGATGGTGTGCCGATCCCCAGCACGTGGGCAACAGATGAACACGGTCATCCGACAACTGATCCTGCCAAGGCATTGGACGGATTTTTACAACCGATGGGTGGGTACAAAGGGTACGGCCTTGCATTAATGGTCGATTTATTGGCTGGTGTGATGTCAGATGCGTCATACCTGACCCACGTGAAGTCATGGGTCGATGCGCCAGAGGAGCCTCAAAACCTAGGGCACTTTTTTCTGTTGCTCGATACCAAAATTTTAGGGCCAAGCGGCTGGCTACTTGATCGCATGAAAGACTTTATGATGATTTTGCATGCCAGTGAGTCAGCGGATCCAGCACGACCGGTTTTGGTTCCAGGTGAAATTGAGCTTGCTCGCATGCGTGATGGATTACGCGACGGCATAGCCGTGGATGAACACTTGCTTCATTTGCTCCGTTAATCGTTAGATTAAGGTATTTCGTACGCCGAAACACTGAGCATGGTTCGAAGCGTGTTTCGGAAGTGCGGTCGGCAGCGGTCGCTCCAATCACTTGCCCTGACTGCCAACCATGGATCTGAACCCATCACGCTTGCTTCTTTGAGTTCGTAACACGCCACAGACCTTGGGGCATGATCAACGTTCATGAAACGGATGGCATGAACCGTGCCAGGCACAGCAGCCAATCCGGGCATGTGTTCGCTGTCATACCACGCACTGATTTCCTTGAGCCATCCTTTGTCTGTATCTGTTTCGACCACATAGTGAGCGTTAACCGTCTCGCCACTGCTGGCACCGATGAACTCGATCACGCTCGATAAACGAGAGACCGTCGCCTTTTTGTCATTACACAGTTTTATCCAAGATTTCTCCCAGAAAGCACGAATTTTGTTTCCAATTTTGGTTGACTGCGCTGGTCTTGCGTAGGCGTAGCAAATGATGCGTTTTGAGCCTCTAGCTGGTTTGATCTCAATGGCAATTCGACAACCACCCAGCGCTTTGCCCATTAGGGTTTGTAGATTTGTTTCGTTTAGATTTTTAGCGATCGCCGGTTTGATTCGGGCTTTAAACAGCACCACGTTGGTTTTCATGCGACTCTCCTTAGGTGATACGGACAATATCAATGGGACGATGTCAGTGCGCAATTTCCAACCATCCCGCTGATTGTTTCAGTATCGAACGAATTTTTACGCTGTGTGCAAAATGACAGTTGCACAACAAGGGGCTGTTTGTTATGCCGCCAACATTGTCAGCAGCGTGGTCACCCTGACAGTGAATTAAACACCTCAATTTAGTCTAACCTCGAGCGTTAGATTGTGCCACTCACTGGGTTGGTTTGCTCAGTTCAAAAGGTTTCTAGCGTTTGACCTACCAGAACAATCGATGGTCGCAAGATTGTTGTTTGGTTGCTTGTTGCTTATTCGGCTTTTTGGTTTTCGAATTTATATAGCTTTTGTGGGTTGTGCACCAACAGGGATATGAGCGCTTGAGCACTTGGGGCGATCTCGGCCAGCGCTTCGACCAATGTGACATCATCCGGAATGTGCGTGTGATTGGGGTGAGGCCAGTCAAGCCCCCAAAGGCATTGGGTTGGAAATCGAGCAACCAGATCGGCAGCCAGTACTTTGCCAGCCAGATAGGGTGGGGTCTCGTCTATCCTGTCAATGCCGCTGACTTTGACATGGAAATTGGTTTTCTCCATCAGGCGACAAAGAGCGTTGTAATGTTCGCCTGTCAATCCATCTCTGGCATTAACACGCCCGATGTGATCAATGACAACCGGTACGTGCTGTGCACAGGACTCAAGTGTCGTTGCGAGTTCGTGAATAAGTTCCTTTTCGAAATGGACTTGCAAGTGCATGTCGATATCTGCCAAGCGTCTGGAGAACACTAACAAGTCGTTCGCAGAGAGGGATGATTTGAGGTGTTTCATGAAGTTAAATCGGACGCCACGAAAACCGACGCTTTTGAGTCGTTCAAGTTCACCTTGCGTGACCGTCGGCTCAACGAGCGCAATGCCGAGATAATGGCCATTGCCATGGGCCATGGCGTCCTGCGTTGCACCTAGGTCACTGCCATGAAGCGCTGAAGCGACAATGACACAGCGCGTGATACCCAGTCGCTTATGCAGGGCGAAGAGCTTTTCTTTTGGCGCATCGGCGGGCGTAAAATTTCGGCTTTCATCATAAGGAAAGCGGCTGGCTGGGCCGAACACGTGAACGTGGGTATCGCAAGATTGTGGCGGCAGCTTGAAAGTTGGCCGGCGCTCGGACTCTAGATAGGTTTTGATGGGCATCGTCAGGATCATGGGTGCGTTGGTGGGATTGGTATCGTGGGTTTTGACGTTTCTGACGGTTTGCCATCAGGTTGTGATGCTCGAGCGTTCGCTTCTTGGTTGGGTGAAGAACGATTTGGCTCCCATTTGGTTTTTTACCTCCAGAAAAGTGGACAAGGAGAAGGGCTGTGAACCTTATCGATCAAACAGGGCGTGAGTCCAACTCGATACGGCAAACAAATAGTCATCAGAATCGCGCTTTGTGACAAGTTGGACGCCGATGGGCAACGCGTTATCACCACTAAATAACGGTAGCGTCATTGACGGCGTGTGGCAAGCGGTCCAAATTGAGCTAAAGGCATGCGAACCTGTTGCGTTCAGTCCCATCGGTGCGACGCCAGGCGCTGACGGGGTCAGGATAACGTCGAAATCTCTAAAGACGTCATCGAGCTGCAACCGCAAGTCTTCACAATGTCTCCTCGCTTCACGATAGTGCTCAAAACGACATTCAGCGCCATGTCTTAAACGATTTTCACGCAACGTTTGACTGATCTCATCGTAATGATTGTCGACTTCCCAAGCGCGGTTTCGTGAAAACTCAAAACTTGAAACCCGTTGATGAGTCTGTTCTATTGAGTCGAAATCGGCTGATAAATTTAGGTCGATCACCATCGCACCACCGTTGGCCATGGCTTGTGCACAGGACTCAATGGCACTTTTTGTGGCGTGATCCGCTTCGTCCCAAAATTGAGTCCGACAAACGCCAACGCGCGGCCTCTGGCAATGGTTCACCGCTTGAGCGTAAGACGTCTCGCCCAGCAACACATGTCTGTAGAGCGCGATATCTTCAATTGAGCGTGCAATAAGCCCCAAGGTATCGAAAGACCCTGCCGCTTCCATGACACCAGCCATCCTGAAATCGCCCCAAGTGGGTCGGTAACCAAAGCAACCGTTGTAGGCGGCTGGCCGTATGGTTGAGCCAGACGTTTGCGTACCGATCGCCAGTGGGACCATACCGTCTCCAACTGCTGCAGAAGAACCGCTCGAGGAGCCTCCTGGTGTTCGAGTGGGATCCATCGGGTGCATGGTTTTGCCGGGGTGCCGATTCGCAAATTCAGTCGATACCGTTTTCCCAAGAATGACACCGCCAGCCCGTCGCGTCAGTGCCACACAAGCCGCATCCTTGTTGGGCTGATGGCCAGCGTGAATCTGAGTGCCATAAGTTGTTGGCATGTCGAAGGTGTCGATAATATCTTTGATTCCCACAGGCACGCCATGCAAAATGCCTTTTATAGGCCCTTGATCTAAGGCTTGCGCCTGCCGGATGACGAGCGCTGGATCAATGTATTGCCAGGCTTGTACAGCAGGTTCACGTTCTGAGATTCGATTAAGGCAGGCACGAGCAACCCTTTCTGCGCTGAGTTTACCGTCACGAATATGTCGAGCCATTTCTGTGGCTGTGAAGGTGTGGATACGGTCTTCCAGCATACGTCAACCTCATGTTTAAAAAAAATGCAAAGTAAAAAACAGTCTTACAAAATTCAACACCATCACACCTGACGCTACATCGTATGTCTTCAGTTATGCCCAACAACACCAGGTTGCAGTTTTGACATGGCCACGGGTGTTGATCGCCGTGGCTTGTCGTGCTTTGATGCAAAATATGTTTGTTTTGAGGATCATGCCTACGAAAGCCCATCGCGCGCTTCAGGCATGCGCTACAAATCTGGAAAGCCATGTCAGGCAACAGTTTGAAAATTTACGCCATTCAGAACGCAGCTTCAAGCGTCAGGTGAGGGTTTCGGTTTTAAGGCAATTCTTTTGTTATTTGTTGAAAAATATTGTCATTTTTATTCTACGTTTTAGATCGCTCATCGTGGGTATTTTTTACTCGATGGTTGTTTGTCTTAGGAGTTGACATTTCAAAGTGTCGACAGGACCGAAACAAAAAATGTTGTTATTTTGCAGTGGCCTGGTTGTCTGAACTGTTTTTTTTAAAAACCTCGACAATAATTTTCTGCATATGGCCAGCTTGTAAAAGGTATTTTTTTGTGCATTGAGGTTCTATGACGACCATGGACGATTGCTCGAGAGCCATGGATTAATTGGCTCTAGACCGATCAGGATCATGAAAAATACCAAGTCAAACAAGGCGTCTTTTTAGGGTCCCAAAGTGCGCCATCTAATGGTAAGTACGTAAGTAATTACAATATTGACTGTTTTGGGTATTCGCATTAATTTTGTCCGGCTGAGTTCCACTGCACTTGGAGCGTAAGAAGCGAATTTCAAAAATTGGAAACGGAGAATCGTATGAAATTGAAATTATCAACAGGGCTGATGTCATTGACCGCCGCTAGTTTGCTGACTTTCGCAGGCACGGCCGTAGCGGTAGAGCCAATTAAAATGCGTTGGGCATCCGACCATAGTGGTCCTCCACACCCAGCTGCAATTGCTGAAGTGTATTTCGCTGAAAAGCTTGAGGAGAAATTGCCTGGAAGTAAGGTTCAAATTTTTTGGGCCAATTCCCTATACAACATTCCACAAGGCGTTAAGGCTTTAACGCAAGGCAATTTGGAAATGCTGACTGGCCAGTTTGGTAAAACGGCTAGCTCTGAGCCATATGCCAACGTCATGTTGGGTGCTGGCAAGCTGACAACACCCGGTGCGATTGGCAAGCTTGACACGACACTGACATACAAAGCAGTGGCTGACCTTATGAGCAAAAAGCATCAGATTACCTTGTTGGCTTCAGGTGATATGAGTATGTACATGGGTATTGGTGGCACAAAAAGTCGATATCTATCGCCAGACGATTTTAAGGGCAGCAAGGTCCGCAGCATGGGCCCCGCTGAAAACGCGTTACTGTCCTCATTGGGCGCCAATCCTCAGGCAATGGCTTTCGGCGATGTACCATCAGCTTTGCAAACAGGCGTGATTGATGGTTTGCTGACTAGTCTCGGTGGTTTTAATGCCGTGAAAGAGCAGGCTCCGTATTTTTCAGTAGCTGGTCTTAATGGTATTGTTGGCGATTACTACTGGTTTGGTGCCTCACAGAAGTGGTGGAATAGACTGAGCAAAACCCAACAGGCAGCAGTGTCTGATGTTTTTTACAAC
>Ga0209702_10006964_pt1 | contig 14123 bp, 15 predicted proteins | sample FRY01_FD_187210 | JGI IMG/M metagenome (GOLD analysis project Ga0209702, IMG submission 187210) | Freshwater microbial communities from Lake Fryxell liftoff mats and glacier meltwater in Antarctica - FRY-01 (SPAdes) (version 2) | ecosystem: Environmental > Aquatic > Freshwater > Ice > Glacier... | reverse complement strand
TCAGGCCACACCTGTAAATGGGGATACCTATTCGTTTTCGGCACTATTGATAAATGAGGCCAACGGAGATACTGTTGGGCGGGCAAGCTTTGAAAGTACAGTAGTAGTGAACACGTGGACGCAGTTTGCCGCACCTGTAACCTATACGCTTCCTGAAAATCCAACGCTTCTTCAGATCATTCTTTTGCCAAGCGATGGTCTAAACCCACAGGTAGGCAGCGCGGCCCTTTTTGATGATCTGGATTATGAAACGCTTATGGTGGGAATTTCTGAAGCTGAGTCTTCATTGATCACGACCTACCCGAATCCTGTGGTGGATCAGGTGTTCTTCAATATTGGAGATCTGGAATTTGCGAATGTTTCCGTCTTTGACATCCTCGGTTCAAAGATAACTGAACGAAGACTGACAGCCGGAAACAGAAGCATTCCGATGGGCAGATTTGCAAACGGAACCTATTTCTGGCAATTGTCCAACCCTAACGGTAAACTTCTAAAGACCGGAAAACTTATCTTAGCCAAGTAATCCTGAATATGGGTATTGCCCAATAAGAATCTCCAATAGGTTCTATCGCCATCAAGGAAGAAGACGGCTCATTAGTTTCCGTTTCTTTTCCAGATGAAACGAACGAAATAACGAAAGGACACTCTGAATATCGGGGTGTCCTTTCTACTTGTATTCAGCAGTTTCACGAATACTTTGAAGGCATAAGAACCGTATTCGACCTTCCTCTTGCCCCAAAAGGAACCGACTTTCAAAAAACGGTTTGGATGGAGATACGGAATATCCAATTCGGAAAAACGATCTCCTACATGGATATAGCAAAACCACTGGGCGACCCCAAAGGTGATTCGTGCTGCGGGAACGGCCAATGGCAAAAATCCAATTGCCTTCATCATTCCGTGTCACCGAGTTATTGGTACCGATGGAAGCCTGACTGGTTATGCCTGTGGACTAAAAAGGAAGCAATGGTTGCTGGAGCACGAAAGTGCGCAGGAAAGATTATTTGGTTAATGGTTATTGGTTATGAAGTTATTGGTGCGAAAGGACTTCCCTAATAACCTTTAACTCAGTAACGAATAACTTAAATTACTTTCTTCCTCAAGTAATACGTATTCAGTTGCATACCAGATTCTGAACTTTCTGTAGCGGTTTGAATCGTGTAACCGTTTGAAAGGAGTTTGGTAAGCGTTTGCTTTAAAACCAGGTCGCCATTTCCGTAATCGGTATCGTTCATCTTCACTTGCTCAATCTTTCCGAATCCTTTTGAGATAAATACGACCGGTTTGATTTTGAACAACTCATTCATCGGTTTTACCACACGAATGATGGCCAAACTATCGTTTTTGCACTCTAGTGAAGGGCCGCCCGTCCAAGAACTAAGACTTATCCAACCACTAAAGGCTAAAAGAACCAACAAAGACTTGATTAAGAGATTTTTCAAAATACTGAATTTGCCGTTGAAAATAAGGATTGGCAGCGTAATTACCAAATGGTCGTCAATTCCCGCAATTGCAATGATTGTCCATTTTCACCTCCGTATTGGGTAGTAATACCTTGATGTCTTCTTGCTCGGCTTGGGTCATCACAATAACCCGAAGATCAACCTCTTCCAAGGCATATAATTCAGCAACGGAACCTGGTAATCGTGTGATATTGTTGCTCCACATATCTAAATATCGGAGTTTTTTGAGATTCCCAATCTCCTCCGGCAAGCTCAACAATTCATTCTGATTGATGATGAGTTCCTGTAGATTTTCTAGCTCGCCAATCTGAGGCGGAAGCAGTTCAATTTTATTCTTGTAGAGGATGAGTTTTTTAAGGTTTTTTAACAAACCAATGTTTGGTGGAATGTCAACCAAGCGGTTTTTACTAAGATCCAACCATTGAAGGTTTGGGAAAGCCGTAAAAACTTCGGGCGGAATTTCTCGCAAGCGGCCTTTTAATTTGATACTGTAAACGCTATCGCGAGGTGCCGCCAACGCTTCTTCTAAGCTGGTGTATTGATAAATCTGATTTTCGAGTGCTTCCAATGTCCAATTCTGGGCAGAAACGCCTGAACCAATCATGATAAATACGACTCCAAAAATAAATCTCATAGTACTGCTAATGCTAGGTTTTTATCAATCGCCAACCGCTCTTTCAATCGCTCCACGTTTTCAAATTTCTTTTCATCACGAATGCGGTCTTTCAACTCTAAAATCAAACTTTGTCCGTATAACTGTTGTTCAAAATCGAAGATGTTGACTTCAATTCGTCTGATATAGCCCATAACGGTAGGACGGGTGCCGATATTGAGCATGCCCTTTAATTTCTTTCCATTGAGTATGACGTAACAGGCATAGACACCGTTGGCCGGAATGACCTTATTTCTGTCTTCAACCTGAATATTGGCTGTGGGATAACCAAGTTTCCTGCCGAGTTTATCGCCATGGATGACGTTGCCAGAAAGTTGGTACGGATGTGCCAGATATTTACTTGCCGTTAGCACGTCTCCTTCTTGCAAAGCCTTTCTAATCTTTGTAGAACTGACAGCCACATCATCCACATCCTGAACGGAGATTTCCTCCACTTGAAAACCATACAACGGCCCCGATTCTTTCAAATGCTCAAAGCTTCCTTCGCGGTTGCGGCCAAAATGATGGTCGTAGCCAATGACAAGGACGGATGTTCCGAGTTTCTCAACTAGAATATCGCGAATGAAATCGATAGAAGTTATTCTTGAAAATTCACGTGTGAACGGATGAATGATGAGATTCTGAACCCCTGCATCTTTCAACAGCTGAATCTTTTCATCCATTGTTGTGATGAGTTCCAAATCGTGGTCGTCTGGAAAAAGCACCATGCGCGGATGCGGATGAAAAGTAAGCAGCACGCTTTCGCCACCAATCTTCTTGGCAGTTTCGTTAAGTCGCGAGATAATCTTGCGATGGCCGATATGCACGCCATCGAATGTACCAGTTGTAACCACTGCGCCTTTTACCTTCTTGAATTCGTCTATGGAATTGTAAATCTTCAACAGTGCTGTTTTGGGCTGACAAAAATATCTAATTAGACCTATTAGGTTTTGAAAACCTAGTAGGTCTGGCACCGAACCTTGCAGATTGCACAGCGTTAAGGATGGAAGCGGCATCCTTTTCTGAGGAACGAAGAAAAGATACATCCGCCTCAGGCGCACTGACCCAGCACACACAACTGGTTTCGACTGAACTCAACCAAACTAGCATGGCGGGAACGCCCAAAAACAACGGATTTTAAGATGAGAAATGGTCGTTTATCAAGGCTTGTTAACATTTTTCGAACAGTCCTTGTTCAGGCAGAACGAATGACCTATTTTTGCGCTCCGAAAATCGAGCCTATTAATACGATATAAAAAGAAGAATAAATGTCAGCTCTAAAAGGTAAAGTAGCTCAGATCATTGGTCCAGTTTTGGACATCAGCTTTGATAACAGCAATGGAGAACTTCCTAAAATTCTTGACGCACTTGAAGTAACTCGTCCTGATGGACAGGTTGTAACGCTTGAGTGTCAGCAACACGTTGGTGAAAACACCGTTCGTGCCATTGCGATGGATTCTACAGATGGTTTGAGCCGTGGAACTGAGGTTCGCGCCTTGGGTGCTCCTATTACAATGCCTATTGGTGAGCAGGTTTATGGTCGTCTTTTCAACGTGGTTGGAGACCCGATTGATGGAATGGCCGATTGCGACAAAACAGGCGGATATCCAATTCACAAGAACCCACCTAAGTTTGAAGATCTTTCTACTGCAACGGAGGTCCTTTTCACAGGAATCAAGGTAATTGACCTTATTGAGCCTTACGCAAAAGGTGGTAAGATTGGTCTTTTTGGTGGTGCTGGTGTTGGTAAAACTGTTCTTATTCAGGAGTTGATCAACAACATTGCAAAAGGACACGGTGGTCTTTCTGTATTTGCTGGTGTTGGTGAAAGAACACGTGAAGGAAATGACCTTCTTCGTGAGATGATTGAAGCTGGTATTATCGATTATGGTGATGCTTTCCGTCATTCTATGGAAGAAGGTGGATGGGATCTTAGTAAGGTTGATCCCGAGACATTGAAAAAATCAAAAGCAACATTCGTTTTCGGACAAATGAACGAGCCTCCTGGGGCACGTGCTCGTGTTGCGCTTTCAGGTTTGACCATTGCTGAGTATTTCCGTGATGGAGATGAGAAATCAGGAGGTCGTGACATCCTTTTCTTTATCGACAACATTTTCCGATTTACACAAGCAGGTTCTGAGGTATCGGCACTTTTGGGTCGTATGCCATCTGCGGTAGGTTACCAACCAACATTGGCAACTGAGATGGGATTGATGCAAGAGCGTATCACTTCTACTAAACGAGGTTCTATCACATCTGTACAGGCGGTTTACGTACCTGCGGATGATTTAACTGACCCTGCACCAGCAACTACTTTCTCTCACTTGGATGCTACTACGGTACTTTCTCGTAAGATTGCTGAGTTGGGTATTTATCCTGCGGTTGACCCATTGGATTCAACTTCACGAATTCTTATGCCTGCTATTGTTGGCGATGAGCACTACAATACCGCAACACGAGTTAAAGAAACGCTTCAGCGTTACAAAGAACTTCAGGATATAATTGCCATTCTTGGTATGGATGAGCTTTCTGAAGAAGATAAATTGATCGTTCACAGAGCAAGACGTGTGCAACGTTTCCTTTCTCAACCATTCCACGTTGCAGAGCAGTTTACTGGTCTTAAAGGTGTTCTTGTTGATATTGCTGACACCATCAAAGGTTTCAACATGATTATGGATGGTGAGGTTGATGAATACCCAGAAGCAGCTTTCAACTTGGTAGGAACCATTGAAGAAGCAATTGAGAAGGGTAAGAAATTGATGGCCGAGGCGTAACTGGTTATTAAGTTATTGGATTATTAGGTACGGAATAACCACTAACTCACTAACTCACTAACCCAATAACTCACTAACGATGCATCTAGAAATAGTAACACCAGAAGCAAAGATTTTTGAAGGCGAAGTACGTCATGTGCAATTGCCAGGAAAAGAAGGTCTTTTCGGAATCCTGAACAATCACGCTCCAATTGTTGCCACGTTGGTAAAAGGAAAAGTGAAAGTGGTAGCCACGGATGGTGATATCCAATATTTCGAGATTGGTGGTGGTGTTGTGGAAATGAACAACAACAGAGTCAGTGTTCTTGCAGAAAAATGATCTGAATTATATTTGAATCATTGAAAACCCTGTTCGTTTGTTCGAGCAGGGTTTTTTAATAATAGCCTGTTGGAAAAAATGGAACATATATTGATAACGGAGCGTAAGCAATCGTAATTTTCCGAAATGATGAGATTTGGTTTTGTATGTGTTCTATTGATTTCCATGTTGGGCACATTAAATGTTGAAGCACAAACCGCAAGACGGGTAAAGTTTCCTTCGAAAGATGGTGTGACCATTACAGCCGATATGTATGAGGCTAATCCTGATTTTCCGTGGATTGTATTGTTTCATAAGGCGCAATCAAGCCGTGGAGAATTTCAGCGCATTGCCGTCAAGCTGAATAAACTAGAGCTGAACTGCATGGCAGTTGACCTCCGGTCTGGAAAAGAAGCCAACTTCATTGTGAATGAAACCTACGTTCTTGCCAAGGAAACGGGTCTTGGTACCGATTACATGGATTCTGAAATAGACATGAAGGCCGCCATCGAAAAGGCTTACCTCATTGCAAGAAAACCAGTCATTATTCTGGGTAGTTCCTACACTGCTTCCTTGGCTATTAAACTTGGTAGCGAAATGTCGCAAGTAATGGCAGTAGTAGCTTTTAGTCCAGGAGAATATTTTGGGAAGAAACTTGATGTGGAGAAAGCCGCAAGCTCTCTAACCAAGCCAACCTTTATTGCTTGTGGTTCGGATGAGAAGAAATACACGGATCCCATTGCCAATGCCATCCGCAGTAAGAAGAAAATCTACTTCGCACCTCCGAAAGGTGGAGGACACGGAGCCGCCTCCTTGGAAAAAGGAACCGATGGCGAAACGGACTATTGGGTTCAGCTCATCAATTTCATTCAGTACGTGAAGAAGGAATATTGACCTTCGTAGAGACGTAGCACGCTACGTCTGTTTCCGAATGAAATGAGACGTAGCGTGCTACGTCTGTTTCCGAATGAAATGAGACGTAGCACGCTACGTCTGTTTCCGAATGAAATGAGACGTAGCGTGCTACGTCTGTTTCCGAATGAAATGAGACGTAGCGTGCTACGTCTGTTTCCGAATGAAATGAGACGTAGCGTGCTACGTCTCTACAGCAATTTCGGATTATTCTGATGCCTTTCCGAATCCCGCTCTGTTTTCTTTTCTAGATTCTTCTTCAACGCTTCGGTTAGGTCAACACCCGTTTGATTGGCAAGACAAATGAGCACAAACAGCACATCGGCCATTTCATCGCCAAGGTCTTTGTTCTTATCGCTTTCTTTCTCAGATTGCTCGCCATAGCGTCTGGCAATAATCCGTGCCACTTCGCCAACCTCCTCAGTTAGCATTGCCATGTTGGTTAACTCATTGAAATAACGTACTCCTGTGGTGTTAATCCACTGGTCAACAATCTTCTGGGCTTGTTCTATGGTCATGTTAAATTACTTCTGTAACAAAGGAATGAAACCAAAAGACATCAACAATAAATCTGATACCGTATTTTGTCCCTTGAAATGAAGAACAACCATCTTCTCCCCATGCTTCTTTCTGTTGTGCTACTGGGAATCGGCTGCAAGAAAGACCCCGACCTCGTTTTAGACAACGACCCTCCTTACTATTCTGAGGTGTCTGACCTACTGATTGAGAACTACATCAACCGTGTTTACATCGATCAAATAGGTAGAGAACCGTTTGATGCGGAGATGAATTCGGAACGGATGACCCTCAAAGCTGCCGATTTGAGTTTTGAATCGCGCCAAGCGATGATTGTTAAACTGCAATCGAACACCAACTTTATTGATGGCGATATTTCCTACAAGCATGCCTATTACAATCGGCTTTACGAGCAAGGAAAAGCGCGTTTTATGGAAGCGGCTTCTAATGCGGAAATCGGAGAAGTGATGGGGCCGATTGCGTCTGGAATATTGCCCGATTCTCTTAATGGAAACTGGGAAGGCGTGGCTGAGAGAAGGCTGCAACTGGCCAAGCTTCAAACCGTTCTTGACTCTGAAGAGGATTATTTTCTTGCTGAGATTGGAATTGCCGATATGTGTGCTGCCATGCTAAACAATGCCGTTTATGACGAGATTAACATGAACACGTTCAACTTCGTGAATGCCAGTTTCGATAACCTCTTCTTCCGTTTTCCTACCAATGCGGAGTTCTATGCGGGGTTTAATATGATAGAATACAACCAGCCAGCCAGTCTGATGGGAAAGTCGGGTCAGAACAAGCAAGAGTTCGTAGATATTCTGGTCAACTCGCGTGAGTTTTATGAAGGGTTGATCATTTGGTCGTACCAAATACTACTTGCCAGAGAACCCTCAACGGCTGAGACAAACCAACTTATGATTGAACTTTGGATGGATTACGACCTTCAGAAGGTGCAACGGGCAATTATGGTGACTGATGAGTATGCACACTTTCAGAAATGAAAAATGACGAATAATAAACAGCTGACAGTCCACAGTCAACGGTCGATAGTCCATGGTCAATGCTCTATCGTCTATGGTCTTTGGACTATGGTCAATCCTAGACACCTTAACCATTCCGTTTTTCGGCTTGTGCTATTCCTTTTTACCCTCTCCGCAATAGGCTGCGAAAAAGAAAAGCTCTACGATGTCAACGAACAGACCATTCTCCCTCCAAATGCCAACAAAACCAAGCTGAAATCAGATCAGCAGTACATCGCCATTCTGTATGCCAACTTGTTTCAGACCGCTCTTTCTAGCGACAATCTCTTTGAAGCAAGCGAGTGTGTTCAGTCTATTGGCGACAAAGATCTTGTGCATGAAGTGCTCATCAGTAATTACATGAACACGGGAGGAGTTATCCTTCCTACCAACGCAGAGATGCGTGCCGATATTGATGGCTTTCTTACTGAGACTTACAACCGTTTCCTTGTCAGAAATCCCACCGAAGCAGAACGACAATACTTTAAGAACTACATCAACACGCATCCGAACGTGAAGCCTGAGTTGGTGTATTTCTCATTCGCGCTAAGCGATGAATATCAATACTATTAGGATATGAAAAGTCCACAGTCAATGAGAGAAAGTCCACAGTCCATAGACCACAGACCACGGTACAGGGTGGAAACTTCACGGTCAATTGTCTATCGACTATGGTCTATGGACTATGGACAATCGACTTTCGACCATCGACCACACAACCCATGAAAAGAAGAGGATTCATAAAAAAGGCAGCGGCTGCAACCACGGGTGCTTTTCTAGCTCCGTACATTCTTCCGTCTGGGCGCTTGTTTGCCGCTACGGGTGCACAATTGGCCCAGCACGTGGTGATGGTGATGTTTGCAGGTGGTGTACGTCAGCAAGAGAGTGTCGAGCAGACCTACCTCGATCAAAGTCAGGGTATTCCCGTTCAGGGAAACATCATGTCCAATATGCTGGATGGTGCCGCTCCTACTCAGAAGGTTGTGTACGGAACCGATGGAAACCTCGCTGGAGACACACCGATTCCACAGATTTTAGGTTCGACTTTACAACAACAGGGAACGCTTTTCCGTGAGGTAAGAAGCAGTCATGCGGGGCATTATGGCGGTATGAACGCCCTCCTTCAGGGGAACACGCTTTACTCGCAAGGTTTGAGGCAAAAACCGCTCAACCCGACCATTTTCGAATACACGCGCAGACACATGGGAGCGCCTGCTTCCAAGACTTGGTTTGTAGGCAATGGTATCGGAAACTCTACTCCGCTGATGAATTACAGTCATCATCCTGATTATGGCGCAGAGTACGGAGCCAACTTCTTGGCGCCAAACATCACGTTTGGTTCGCAGGGGCTAGAGCATCTTTCCAACGCCAAAATCTACCATCCTGAAGAGGAATTAGACCCTATCTATCAGATGAAATACTTCCTCGACAATAACTTTGAGAATGTTGGAGGAACCATCGAAACCATTTACAATACCGAAGACGAGAAGCAAAATATCAAGCTCTTTATGCGCCAGATGTATAACCTAGGCAGCAATATTGCCAAGCCTCCCGTTTCGGACAATGGCGATTTGAGCACGGTTGGTTATGCGGTTGAGGTGATGAAATGGTTTAAACCCACTCTCACTGTTGTTAACCTTGGTGCCGTGGATGCTTGCCACAGCGATTACACGAGTTACCTCCGCGCGCTTCACCGTGCCGATCATGCCGTGGGACATATCTGGAATCAGGTGCAGCAGATACCCGAAATGGCAAATAATACCATCATGCTTGTATCTCCAGAATGTGGACGTAACCTCAACCCGAACCCCATCAAGGACGAGAATGATTGGTTGTCTTTCGACCATTCGGATGCCAATACGCAACGGGTGTTTACCCAGATGGTAGGGCCCAATGTTCCTTCAAACTTGGTGCGTGGCGGAGTAGGTAATCAGATCGGAGAAACGGCTGATAACTGTCCGACCATTGCAGAGATTCTTGGCTTTAAAGCAGATGTAATGAACAGCGGACTTATCTCGTCAACTGCACAATCATTATTTGATAGGATATAAATGGAGACGAGCTTCTATTTTACCGAACACGCATTGATCGAAATGGACAATGATGCGATGGAAATTGAGGATGTGATGCGCATTGCCGAGAACGGAATGCTTGTAGAAGATTACCCGAACGACAGACCGTATCCTTCAACCCTTGAGCTTGGAAAGGCAGCCGCTCCAAACAATTACAGTATTGATGTGGTGTCTGCCATTTCGCCAGAAGGTCGCATCCATGTGATTACGGCTTACATCCCAAACCCATCAAAATGGGATATTACCTTTACAGAACGAACTTAATTTGAAGCCATGAAATGTACAGTTTGCAAGAACGGAACCTGCGAAGTAGGAACAACCTCAACCATGTTCGATAGAGATGGAAGCATTGTAATCTTCAAGAACGTGCCAGCATTGATTTGCGACAATTGCGGGGCCAAACAGTTTGATGCGAAGATCTCTGCCGAACTGTTAAAACAGGCACGGGAAGCACGCAAGAACGGAGCGGAACTGGAAGTCATCAACCATCGCGCAGCATAGCAATTGGAAGCAATAATACTGACACGTTCTCCGAGGCGCTCTCTCTTAACTTCAAAAGAAGTGATGCACCCCATCCTTCGCCTAAGGCAGTTGGCCATAGGCCGGTGGATTCATATCCTTCGCACCATCTTATCTCTTTGTCTCTTTTCCCTTTTCCTCCTTTCCATATCAAGTTGCACCAAGGATGAGAAGAATCCGTTTGATAATCCAGACAATCTTCCGCCAGAAGACACGACCCTCCTCGCGAACATCGACCCCAAGAGCTTTGTCGGATTGCATCAGAACATTTTCAAACCCACCTGTGCCAATTCTGGTTGTCATGATGGCACGTTTGAACCTGATTTCCGAACAATCGAAAGCGCGTACAACACGCTTGTGCTGCATCCCATCGTAAAGAACAACCCCGCAGGAACGTATGAATACCGTGTGAAGCCCGGCTCGTTATCAGAATCCATTCTTTGGCTTCGCCTCAATGAAGATATTGATGGTAATTCGGGCATCATGCCGCTGAGCGCCTTCTACGATCCCACATCAGAATGGAACGCGGAAAAGGCCGAGCATCTGGCCAACATCACCTATTGGATTATGAATGGTGCCAAGGATATGTTTGGAAATGAGCCCGGATCGAATAACCAACAGCCCGGCATTGCTGGTGTGTATGCAGAGGCAGATGGTAGCCCCTGCAACATCAACGGCCCTATCGATGTGCCGCTTGGAACTCAGAATGTAACGGTATGGTTTGCCGTTCACGATTTAGAGTCTCCACTTTCTTCAATGGCATACAATAAGGTGAAGATGAGCGGCATCATCACTTTTGAAGACACCACCGCCACCGAATACGACCTTCAACTATTGGGTAGTCCTGTCACGCATCAGGATTTCCAGAACAATACAACCGATTTTCAGCATTCGTTCAGCTTTTCGACCAACTCGTTTGCAGCAGATAGCACCTATTACATGCGCGTCTTTATCAAGGATCCATTGCAATCTGACACAACCCAGATACCGCAAGATGGAAGCCAGTTATACATTAAGAAATACTTCTCGTGGAGATTCGTAAACTGATCTTTCTTGTCACCATGGTGTGCATGGTTTCCTGCAAGGAGGAGCATTCCGACATTCCCGTAATAACGAACTTGGTGGTTGAACCAATGACGGTGGAAGAATTCACCGATACGGTCACCATCACTTTCGATTATTCCGACTACAATGGCGATCTCGGCCACCTCGATCCCAACGTCACGTCATTGAGCGTGAAGGACAGCCGCTTGCAATTCGAAGACCTATATCATGTAGCACCCTTAGCACCCATTGATGCTAATGTGCCGATACAAGGAAGGCTTACCATCAAATTGAATAACCTTTTCATCCTTGGCAACGATAGTGTAGAAAGGCTTCAGTTTGAGGTGATGATTCGCGATAGAGATGGGCATTGGAGCGAGCTGGTGGAAAGCGATACCATCACCGTTTTCCGCCCGTGAAAAACACGAGTGAAAATATGTTATTAAATACGGACTTACTGATTTCCACTGCTTCCTCGGAGGATGATTCGGACAGTCGGAGACCCTTCGTTCCTCAAGGAAACAAACGGATAGCACTGGAGCATGATGCTATGTGCTTCGCTGAGGAACGAAGCGTCTCACCAAGATCTGTAACGATTGGATTTCGCTCCCTTCTAACTCCTATCTCCTCCCTTCTAACTCCTAACTCCTCCCTTCTAACTCCTAACTCCTCCCTTCTAACTCCTATCTCCTCCCTTCTAACTCCTATCTCCTATCTCCTAACCCCTTTCTTCCTCCTCCTTTTCCCCTTCCTGCTCCAAGCACAGACCACCTTCCCCCTCGTTGGCAACATTACCACAGACGATTGCGAAGGCTATTTTACCGATAGCGATGGCGGCCAAAACGGAATGGATTACGCCCATGGCGAGGATTATACCATGACCATCTGTGTGCCTAATGCCATTAGTATTGAGATGACCTTCTTCCAGTTTTGTTCTGAAAGCGGGTATGATATCATGACCTTCTATGATGGACCAAATGTGAACGCTCCTCAGATTGGCGCACCCGTTTCCGGACAAGATCTGCCCCCAACCATTGTGGCTACTTCGGGTTGTTTAACCATTCATTGGGAATCCGATGTGTTTGGCGTGGCCTGCGGTGGATGGTCTGCCTATTGGGAAGTGGAAGTAGAAGAGCCCGATGCGCCTTTGGTCACGTTTAATCCCAGTGCCCCCACCTGCAGTACGGAAGTAGTAGTGATGCAATTCGACACACCCATTCCGTGTGACTCAGTTTACCCAGGTGCGTTTACTGTTTCGGGCGGACAAACCATTACCAACATCACCCCACTCAATTGCGCGGGAGGCATGGGAACGCAGTACCAACTCACATTCGCTCCCGGTTTGGACCAAAGCGCCACCTACAATCTTGAGTTCATTTACCACTATTCTGATGATTGCGACAATCAATTCACGTTAGAAGTAGAAGGAAGTCTGGTGGTGAACGATTGTCCTTTAGATGTAGAAGTCTTTGAGGATGAAGATGAGCTTTGCCTAGGCGAATGTGTCGAGATTTGGGCAGAAGTAACGGGCGGAAACCCAAGCACCTACAATTACGCGTGGAGCAATGGCCTGCCCAACTCAGCAGGGCCGCATTTGGTTTGCCCGAGTGCTACCACCTCCTATTCGGTAATAGTGAGCGATGCAGGACCATCGGCTCCCGATGCAGACCAAACGACTATCACCGTTCATCAACCGCCTGTTATTGACCCAATACCAGCGGTTTGCGAAAACGTAGCCCCGTTTCCTATTACGGCAACGCCCGTTGGTGGAGATTGGAGCGGATCTCATATCAATAATCCCATGGGAGTTTTTCATCCCGATTCGGGAGATGGAACGCCTTGGACCTACTACACCGATTTGAACGGATGTTCTGATTCGGTACAGTCGCAAGTAAATCAGATATGGGCCGGATACGACCAAGCAGCCTGTCCTGCATCGGCAGCTTTTCAATTAACAAACGGATTCCCAACGGGAGGTACGTGGTCAGGATTATTTACAACGCCTAGCGGCATCTTCAATCCATCCACAGCAGGAACATATTCTATCATCTACACAACCGTTGATGGCTGCACCGATACCAAGTTGGTGAGGGTAGAAAACATCATCATGCCACCCGATATGACGGTGTGTGAGTCTGACCCTCAGTTCAATTTCAGCGTAACTCCATTCGGTGGTTCTTGGAGCGGAAACGGAGTCACCAATTGGTATTGGGCATCCTACGACCCTGGAGTTGCTGGCGAAGGAACGCATACCATCACCTACGATTTGAACGGATGTTCTGCCACGGTGGATGTCACCGTTACAGGAATTAACGCGGGTGGAGATTACGTCATTTGTCCCGAAGAAGCCCCCATCCAACTTACTGGAAGTCCAGCAGGAGGCACGTGGAGCGGCATTGGTGTTTCTCCTTCGGGATTGTACGACCCAACAATCACTCCTATATATGTAGATGATGTGGTGACGTATTCCATCAACGGTTGTTCTGATACACGAATCATTTACGTAAGGCAAACAACCATCGAATGGACCAACTTGGATTTCTGTTTGTATGACGATGAACTCACCTTAAATTATGCTGGAATTCATCGCTACCCAAACGGAGGAACGTGGTCTGGACCAGGAACAGACAACATTGGAGACGGCCATTTCAATCCTGCCATTGCCGGATCCGGAACGCATACCATCTACTACGAAGCCAATACCTGCATCGATAGCACCATCATGATTGTGTACGAGAATACGATGGTCGACACCTCCATCTGCGAGATGGGCAATCCCATTCAAATGATGGCGCTTCCAACCGGTGGAACATGGGAAGGAGATGGCATTATTTCGCCAAGCGGAATGTTTGAC
>Ga0209702_10006962_pt1 | contig 14123 bp, 6 predicted proteins | sample FRY01_FD_187210 | JGI IMG/M metagenome (GOLD analysis project Ga0209702, IMG submission 187210) | Freshwater microbial communities from Lake Fryxell liftoff mats and glacier meltwater in Antarctica - FRY-01 (SPAdes) (version 2) | ecosystem: Environmental > Aquatic > Freshwater > Ice > Glacier... | reverse complement strand
CCCCGCATTCTCGGCCTCCAGCCGTTCACGTTCGACATCCTTGTCACGCTTCGCTCTCATGCCGGTCTTCTACAAAATATCGCTGTTCAACGCATCACCTCTTTTCGCAGAATGGACGGCTACACTGCGCGCTGCCGGCGATGAACATGGCGTGTTCGGGTCTTGCGCCGAACACGAAACTCGATGACTGGCTCAAACTCGCGGGAGACAACGAAAAGCTGCGCAACGGCATGGAACGGCTTTTCAACCTCTTCGAGAAAGCCCCCATCCTCGGCAGTCTCATCAATCCGCGACACAGTGCCGACGACATGTTTGTCGCCGACTACCACGAAGTCTCCAGTCTGCTTGAACAGGCTCTTCAATCGGAATCCACTTCATCCTTCATCCTTCATCCTTCATCCTTGGAATCCGCCGTGACGGCCCGCGGCCTGGCCAAGGCGGCGGAGATTCTCTCCGGACAGTTCACGCTCGTCGCCACCAATGTGCCGTTTTTGGGAATGAATAGGCAAAGCGAAGTGCTCTTTGCCTTTCTTAAGTCTCACTATCCTGCTGCAAAAGCGGATCTGGCCACCGTATTTATCCAACGCTGTGTGGACCTGTGTTACCCCGGCGCAACGACTGCGGTTGTGTCACCTCAGATTTGGCTGTTTCTTGGTTCTTACAAAGCATTTAGGACGAAACTTCTGGAGGACAGAACTTGGCACTTTGTAGCGCGGCTTGGTCCGGGAGCGTTCGACTCTATCAGCGGTGAAGTCGTCAATGTTGGATTATTCGTGCTCTCAAAAACCACTCCGAGCAAAGACCATTTGCTATCTGGGTTAGATGTGAGTGCAAAAGGGACGGCGACTGGCAAAGCAAACCTGCTAGAAACCGCCTCACCGGTGACTGTGACCCAAATCGGGCAGTTGAAGAATCCCGATGCGCGAGTCACTCTCGAAAACAGCGCGGACCTACCGCTTTTGTTGAAGTATGCGGACAGCTACTGGGGTATTGGCAGCGGAGATGTTCCGAGGTTTGCCAGTCAGTTCTGGGAGATTCCTGACATCAACAAGAACTGGAAACCACTCCACGTAACTTCTGCAGTGACTTGTGCCTACACAGGCCGCGAGCAAATCATCGATTGGCGGAAGAGTCGTCTGGAACTCTGTGTGCATGAATACGAACGCGCTTTGTGGCTTGCGAACCGATGGAATCGCGGAAGCGAAGGATGGGGGCACAAAGGAGTAGCTGTCAGTCAGATGGGAGGACTTGGTGTCACGCTCTTCAGTGGTGACATTTATCAGAATGGTGTTGCTGCAATCATTCCTAAGGACCAAGCGCATCTCCCGGCTATATGGGCATTTTGTTCATCGGATAGCTTTTGCACCGAAGTCAGAAAAATTGACAAGAAACTTAGCGTTACAAATCTGACGCTGATTAAAGTTCCCTTCGACTTGGCCCGCTGGCAGAAGGTGGCGGCGGAGAAGTATCCGCACGGGTTGCCCAAGCCGTTTTCGAGCGACCCGACGCAGTGGTTGTTCAACGGCCACCCTGCCGGCGCAACAGTGGCTGCGGCTTCCAGCCGCAGTTCCGCAGAGGGAAAGAGCCTGGAAGGCTCTGCCACTTTGCAGGTGGCCGTGGCCCGGTTGCTCGGCTACCAGTGGCCGCGCCAGACCGGTTCCAGTTTTCCCGACTGCCCGGCGCTCGCCCTGGACGGCCTGGAAACACTGGCGGATAACGACGGCATCGTCTGCCTCTCCGCCACCAAGGGCGAAGCCGCTGCCGCCGAGCGTCTCCGCGAACTCCTCGCCCGCGCCTACGGCAAGGATTGGAACGCCACCACACACACGGAGCTGCTCGCCCAGGTGGATTACGCCGGCGCGACGCTGGAAGATTGGCTGCGCAACGGGTTCTTCGAGCAGCACTGCAAGCTGTTCCACCATCGCCCCTTCATCTGGCACATCTGGGACGGTCACAAGAACGGCTTCAGCGCGCTGGTGAATTACCACAAGCTCTGTGGCAGCGGCTTCCAGCCGCTGAATTCTTCCGATACGGGTCTGAGGCTGGAAGCCTCAGCTACTTTGGAAAAGCTCACCTACGCCTACCTCGGCGATTGGATTCGCCGCCAGCAGTCCGCCGTGGACGCCGAGGAAGCCGGCAGCGACGCCCGACTCCAGGCCGCGAAACAATTGCAGACCGCGCTCAAACTCATCCTCGAAGGCGAACCTCCCCACGACCTCTTCGTCCGCTGGAAGCCGCTGTCGCAGCAGTCCATCGGCTGGCATCCCGACTTGAACGACGGCGTGCGCATGAACATCCGCCCCTTCGCCACCGCCGACATCCTGCGCAAGCGCGTGAAGATCAAGTGGGAGAAAGACCGCGGCAAAGAACCGCAGCGCGACAAGAAAGAGTTCCCGTGGTTCTGGAACGGCTCAGCATTCACCGGCGACCGCGTGAATGATGTGCATCTGACGAGAGAGCAGAAAGAGAAGGCGACGAAATGACGACGCTCGAACAATTCAATGCGTGGCTGGCAGCGCCCGAAGATGGCCACCTGGAGTTCAAAGAGGCCAAGAACCGCTATGATTTTGAAGAGTTGGTGAAGTATTGCGTTGCGCTCGCCAACGAGGCCGGCGGGCGGATGATTCTTGGCGTAACGGACGTGCGCCCCAGACGGGTGGTGGGCAGCCAAGCGTTCACGGATTTGGATCGCACGAAACAAGGACTAATCGCGCGGCTGCATTTACGCATCGAGGCGGAGGAGTTTCAGCATCCAGACGGGCGGGTTCTGATTTTCCACGCGCCGGCACGGCCCGTCGGGATGCCGATACAATACAACGGCGCATATTGGATGCGGGCAGGAAGTTCGCTGGCGACGATGACGCCGGACATGCTCAAGGCGATTTTTGAGGAAGCCAGCCCGGACTTTTCCGCCGAACCCTGCGCGAAAGCGACGCCGGCGGACCTTGACCCGGCAGCGATTGAAGATTTTCGCGGGCGCTGGCTGAAGAAATCCGGCAACGCGGGACTGGCCAAGTTATCGCACGAACAACTTTTGGCGGACGCAGAACTGCTGGTGGACGGACAGTTGAATTACGCGGCGCTGATTTTGTTCGGCACGCGTGCGGCGCTGGGAAAACATCTCTCGCAGGCGGAAGTGATATTTGAATACCGTTCCACCGAGGGGTCAGTGCCATTCCAACAACGGGCGGAATACCGGCAGGGTTTCTTCTCCTTCTACGACGCGTTGTGGAGCGAGATCAACCTCCGCAACGATGCACAAAGCTATCAGGACGGGCTGTTCCGCTTTGAGTTTCCTACCTTCTCGGAAGGGGTGGTGCGCGAAGCAATCCTAAACGCGGTCGGACACCGCGATTACCGGTTCAGTGGGTCAGTGTTCGTGAAACAGTTTCCCCTGCATCTGGAAATCACAAGCCCTGGAGGATTTCCCCCGGGTATCACGCCTGAAACCATTCTTGACCAGCAATCGCCGCGAAACCGCCGTTTGGCCGAAGCGTTCGCACGATGCGGATTGATCGAACGGTCGGGACAAGGCATGAACCGGATTTTCGAGGAGACAATCCGGCAGAGCAAACCTCTGCCGAGTTTTGCTGGCTCGGATGCCCATCACGTCCGGCTCCTGCTGCGCGGCGAAGTCCAGAATCCAGCATTCATCCGTTTTCTGGAAAAAGTGGGTGACGAAAGGCTGGCCAGTTTTACGACGCAGGATTTTCTCGTGCTCGATTTGTTGCAGAGGGAGCAGGCTGTCCCTGAAGCCTTGCGGGATCGGCTTGCAAACTTCTTACGCCTCGGTATTGTGGAGAAAGCTGGTCGAGGACGGCACATTCTTTCGCGGACGCTCTATGCGCACCTCGGACAAAAGGGGGCTTATACTCGCATCCGTGGATTGGGCGACGCGGAGAACATGGCGCTGCTTTATCGGCACGTATGTGACAACCAAGAACAAGGCAGTCCGTTTGCGGATCTTGCCCAGGTGCTGCCGAGTCTGTCGGAGCGCCGTGTCAAATATCTCCTCCAGCGTTTAAAGGACGATGGAAGAATTGAGACGAAAGGCGGACGGCGTTGGGCAAAGTGGATTCCAGCCAAAGACAAAACCGGAAAAACCAATGACTGAGACTGTCCATACGCGGACAGAAATCCTTGTGAATACGGTGTTTCTATGAACAAAGGCGAACAGGTTTTGCCTATATGTTTGTCCATAGCCAGACGCAGCAGACGAAGATTGAAAAACAATTTCCATGACTGAAACCCTTGGACAACACCTCGTCGCTACGCTGCGGACAAACGCCCAAGCCGATGCCGCCGGCGATCGGAGTGTCCTATCGCCAGCCACCTAAAAATGTTCCGATTCATCCACGCCGCCGATCCGCACTTGGACAGTCCACTCCAGGGTCTGGAAGCCCACGACGGCGCTCCGGTCGCCCTGCTGCGGGGTGCCACGCGCCGGGCCTTTGAAAATCTGGTCCAGCTTGCCATCGACGAACACGTTGATTTTCTGGTGATCGCCGGGGACATTTATGATGGCGACTGGAAGGATTACAGCACCGGTCTCTTCTTTCGCGGACAGATGGTCAGACTGTGCGAAAAGGGCATCCCCGTCTACCTGATCGCCGGCAATCACGACGCGGCTTCCGTGATCTCCAAGAAGTTGAGCCTGCCGGAGAATGTGAATGTCTTTTCCACCCGTGCAGCGGAGTCCATGGAAGTGGCGAGACTGCCCGTCGTCATTCACGGCCGTGGGTTTCCCAACCGTGCCGTGCCGGAGAACCTTGCGAGGGATTATCCCGCCGCCATACCGGGCAAATTTAATCTAGGCTTGCTCCACACCAGTCTCACGGGAAAACCCGGTCACGACACCTACGCTCCGTGTTCGGAAGCGGACCTGCGTGAGAAAGGCTACGGCTACTGGGCGCTGGGTCATATCCACCAGCCCGAAGTCATCAGCGAGGACCCCTGGATCGTGTTCGCCGGTAATTGCCAGGGCCGCCATATTAAGGAGACCGGGCCGCGCGGGTGCCGGTTGGTGACGGTGAATGACTCTCTCCGAGTGGAAAGTGCAGAATGGCGCACGCTGGACATCCTGCGATGGCAGGAACTGAAAGTTGATCTCACCGGGTGCGAAGCGGAGAAAGAAGCCCTGCGTCGCGTCAGCGCGGCGATGGCGACTGCCGTGGCCGATGCAGAAGGACGTTTGGTTGCTGCCCGGATTATTCTCTCCGGTGCCACGCCTCTGCACGGATCGCTTCACCGCGATCAACATCGCTGGCGTGCGGAGTTGCTGGCCAGGGCTCAAGATCAGGGGGCCGAAGCGATCTGGATCGAACGCATCAAGATCGCCACGGCCCCGGTCTATGACGCAGACGATCTGGCCGAGCGTGATGCCTTGACGAAGATCGTGGTCGAAAGCCTGAAACAAGCGCACGAAACCATGCCGACTTTGCCCACCGAGATCATGGAGATGCTGGAGGTGCTTCCGCCAGAGGTCCGCCAGGAGATCGAAGCCGAATGGGGAGTGGACCAACGAAAGACGGTCTTGAATGATGTCCGGGCCATCATCCTCGATGCTCTGGGAACTCAGGGAGGGCACGACCTATGAGGCTCCAAAAAATACAGGTTCCTGCCTTCGGACCTTTCACCAATCTCGATCTGGCCTTCTCGGACAAACCCAGCGACCTCCACATCGTCTATGGCGCGAACGAGGCGGGCAAAAGTTCCTTGCTTCGGGCAATCCGGGATTTGCTCTTCGGTATTCATAGACAGTCCCCCGACAACTTTCTCCACGACTACAAGAACCTCCTCATTAAGGGGCACATTTCCAATCGTGCCGGAGCACCATTGAGCTTTCAACGGCGCAAGGGAAACAAGAATACGCTGCTGAATGCTGCTGGTGAACAACTGTCGGACAATGCGCTGACTCCGTATCTCGGCAGCGTGGATCAATCCTATTTCTCGTCCATGTTTGGCTTGGGAGCACGGGAGCTTCGCGAGGGCGCGCAGCAGCTTCTGCGCGGCGAAGGAGATATGGGCAAAGCGCTCTTCTCCGCCAGTATGGGAGGAACGCCTGTGCAGAAGGTTCTTGAGGCGCTTCAAGAGGAAGCCGATCGCCTTTTCAAAGGCAATGCCAGAGTGAACGTATCAATTCGCCCTGCCGCCACTCGCTACAAGGAACTGCTCAAGCAGAGCAGGGAGGCGATGGTCAGCCCGGAATCGTGGGACAACATCGAGCAGGAGCTTGCCAAGGCGGAGGTAGAGAAGAAGCGCCTCGAAGGCGAAATCTCCAAACTGGATTTGGAACTTGGTTGGATTGCCCGCTGTGAGGACGCCCTGCCCACGGTCAGCTTACTGGCTGAGGAAATAAAAAAACTCGCACAGCTTCCGCCTTTGCCGGAAGTGGCCAGCGACTTCATTTCCCGCGTCCGAGCCGCTCAGGCAGCCATGAGTCAGGCACAGGCCGATGTCCAGCGTCTGACTGCTCACACAGAAAGCCTCCGGACGAGTTTGGAGAGTTGCAACATATCTCCAAAGGTCATGGCAGAAGCGGATGTTCTGGATCAATTGCACCAAGATTTCGGCGTCTATCGCGGCCGTAAAACATCACTGGCCGATTTGCGGGAGAAGCTGGCCGGATTGGAACCGATCCTACGGGTGGGCATGTTCAATCTTCAATTGACTGGAAACTTTTCCACGCTGGCAGACCGTCGCCTTGGCACTGCGGTGCAGTTGGCTTGCGAAGAAGCCGCCGGGGCCATGCAAAAAGCTCTTGGCGAAGAGTCCACGAATGTCGAAAAGGCCGATTTGCTCCAAAGCCAGATCACCGATATGCAAGTGGACTTGGCGGGATTGCCGGAAACGAGTCTCGACAATCTCCGCAACTCGCTGACGGTGGCCGCTGAGGCTACGGACGCGGACAAGACAATTGCCACGAGCAAGACGGAGATTACAAAACGAACGCGAGAGATGGTCAATCAACATAAGTTGATCGTGGGCGCCCCAGATGACTTTGAGGCAGCCACGCAGCTTACGGTCCCAGCCCTTGCCACCATCCGCCGCTATCACGAGCAGATGGGTGGAATCAACCGCGATATCGCCGCCGAGAAGCAGCAGGTCAGGACCAGCCAAGCACGCAGTGACGCAATTCAAGGCGAACTGATCCGGTTGCAACGGCAAGGCGAACTGCCCACCGAAGAAGCGCTGCGCAAGGCCAGAGACCATCGGGATCATGGTTGGGGTTTGGTGCTGGCCGAGTGGAAAGGAACCGGCACCAAGGAAGAGTTGGATCCTGGCTTGCCACTGGAGGAGGCGTTTCCCCAGACGATCAAAAAGGCAGACGATATCGCGGATACTTTGCGACATGATGCGGAGTCGGTTGCTCAAGCGGAGGAGAAGAGACTCCAGTTCGGCGAGGCGGCAAAGGAAGTGAATGTTGCCAATCAGAGAATCCAAGAACTCCACACATCCATGGCGGCGTGTCAACAAGCCTGGCAATCGGAGTGGGCCACCTGCGGAATCACGCCACGCTCACCATCGGAAATGGAGGAATGGCGCACCCAATGGGTCAAGTTCCTTGAAAGCTTCGCTAAAGTAGCGGAAGCGAAGGAATCCCGCAAAAGAAAAGAAGATCAAATCCAAGCAGCCAAGGAAAGACTCGCTGCAGCCCTCGGCGGTTCGGAGGAGAAAGAGTATTCTGTGCTGTTCGCCGCAGCTCGGAAACTCGTTCAGGATGGCGAACAAGCGGCCGGGCAGCGCAAAGTGATGGTGAAACAGGTTGGAAAGCTTAAGAGTGAGTCAGCCAAGTTCGAAAACAGCCGCGACCGATTCGACAAAGCGCTGACAGCTTCGACTGAAAAATGGAAATCGCAGTGCGCCGCTGTGGGATTGCCAGAGGGCACCTCTCCCGAGGCCGGCCTGATCCTTTTGCGGGAACGCAAGGATCTCTTGGTCAAATTTGACGAATGGCAGGAATCATCCAACAAGTCTAAATTAACGAGCGAGGAGATCGCCCAATATGAGAAGAGCGTCAGCGAGAAGGCTGCCACTCTCGGTATCAAGGGCGATACGACCGAGGCTCTGGAATCCGCTCTGTGGAAAGCGCTGCAGGATGCAGTTAACTCAGACACGCGGCACAACCAACTGGCCGGTCAAATCGAGCAGAACAGCACGGCTCTGACGGAGGCCCAAGGACTCGAAACACTGGCAGACCAGGCGCTTTCAGAACTGGTCCGACTGGCCAAAGTGAGGACGGTCGAGGAACTCGATCCGCTGCTGGCCCATTTGGAGAAGCGCGACGCCGTTGTGTCTCAGATCGAAGGACTGCGCAACACTCTGAGCGGTCTGGCACGCGGTCAGGGCGTGGATGAGTTCGTCACCAAGGTCCGCGCCGAGAATCCCGATTCGCTGGTGGAACGAAAATTTACCGCCGAGCGCGACAAGACCGAAAAAAAGCCGTCTCTCGATACTATCAGGAAGACTGTATTCGATCTCACCAATGCTAAGAAAAGCCTCGAAAAGGCCGGCGATGCGGCCGCCGATTTCATTCAGCAGGCGGAGTCCTGTGCGACGACGCTCGCTCAGGACTCCGCCCGCTTCCTGCGCCTTCGCCTGGCCATTCATCTCCTGGAGGGGCAGATCGAAAAATTCAGAAAAGAGAATCAAGGACCGCTCCTGCAAAAGGCGGGTGAGGTATTCAAGGCCATTACCCGCAGTGCATTTAGCGGCCTGGGTGCAGACTTCAATGCGAATGATGTCCCGGTCCTGGTCGGCGTCCGTCCGGACCAAACCAAGGTGTCGGTGGAAGGCTTGAGCGACGGCTCGCGGGATCAACTCTATCTGGCTCTTCGGCTCGCAGCACTGGATCGTTTTCTGGAAGAGCATGAGCCCATGCCCCTGATTCTCGATGACCTGTTGATCACGTTCGACAACAACCGCGCGAAGGCGATTCTCCCGCAGTTGGGTGAGTTAGCTAAACGAACTCAGATATTTCTCTTCACCCATCACGAGCACCTTGTAGAACTATGCTGCCAGACACTGGGCGAAGGGCAATTTCATCTTCACCGCCTCAGCACCGACAATCAAACGTCTGGCGTGCAATAGTAACCATAATGAGTGAATCCCTCAGCCAACGCTTAGTCGCCGCCCTGCGGACCACCGCCCAAGCCTATGCGCACGGCGATCAGGTGGCCCCGTGCGCCGTGCTGTGGACTGATCCCGAGCGGCTCTGGGAGAGCGTGATGCCACAGATGCAGGTGCTGTTGCCGGAGCTTTACTTACTGGGAGCGTATGCGCCTGAGAAACGCATCGGCCCGGCCTTGTGGCTGCGGTGTATCGAAGGGCGCGTAGTGGAAGGTGCGCCACCGGCCGAGACCACCCCGATCTTTTACCTGCCCGGCATCAGCCGCGAGCAACTGCGGGGCGTGGAAGACTGTTCCATGGAAGTCGCCGCGCTGGTGGAATTGCAGTTTCGCGGCGTGATGTGGATGCACGTGAATGGCAAAGAGTGGACGCCTTGCGGCTACCTCGTTTCCAAAGGCGGTCTGGGCCTCGATGTCGCCAAAGACCAGCCCACGCTCGATGCGCTGGCTGGAGCACTGCCGACGCTGATGGTCGAACCGCTTTCTCAACTTCAGGGGCGACGACTGGATGCAGACTTTTTCAATGGGATGCTCGCGCCGGATGCGAACGGTTTGATGCTGCGCTGGCTGAGCGACCCGGAAGCCTTTAAACAAGGCCGCACCGACGCGGAATGGCAGGCATTCTGCCAACAGTGCAAAGCGGATTTCAAACTGGACCCGATCAAAGACGGCCCGCTCAAAGCGGCGCAGCTTCTCGCCAACCGTGCCAACGAATGGAGCAAAGTCTGGCAGCGGTTCGCCGAGGTGCCGGCCAGCTATCCGGGCGTGGTGGAGTGGCTGAAACGCGCTGCGCCGAAGGAACCGTCGATGTTCGACTCCGCCGAGGCCTGGCCTGACATGAATCAGATCGAAGAGGCGCGACTCTCGAAAGCGCTGGGAGCGCTCGTTGACCGGCCGCCGGGTGACGTGATCAGCCGTATTGCTGAACTGGAAACCCAACACGCCAAGCGGCGGGACTACCCGTGGCAAAAGCTGGGGCTCAGCCCGCTGGCGACGGCGCTTGAACCATTGGCCCGCTTGGCTGGTTTGTGCGGAACGTCTCCCGGTGCTCCGATGCCGGAGGCGTATGCGGAGTATTACGCGGCGGAGGGTTGGAAAGTGGATGCCGCTGCGCTCGCCACGATGGCGGCGTGTGGCACGCAAGAGCAGCACGGCGCGGTGCTGGGCGTCCTGCGCGCCATCTACCTCCCTTGGCTCGAAGCCACATCGCGCCATCTGCAAAAGCTCGTCCTTGAAAACGGCCACGCGGTTTCCAAGCGGAGCGGAGTCATCCAGCCTGCGGCGGGTCGGCTGGTGCTGTTCGCGGATGGGCTGCGCATGGATGTGGCTCATCTGTTGGCGGAGCAACTGGCCACCACGGGCGTAACGGTCACGAAGGAATGGGAGTGGTCCACCATTCCCTCCGTGACCGCCACGGCCAAGCCGGCGGCATCGCCCGTCGCCGACCAAGTGCAGGGCGGTGAAGCCAGCAATGAATTTTCGACGCAGTTGATCGGCACGGGCCAGCGCACAACGCAGGATCGTTTCGTGGCCACCCTGACGGCGCGCGGCTGGCAATGTCTCAGTGCGGACGAAACGGGTGATGCCTCGGGGTCCGCCTGGACGGAGGCCGGTGCGCTCGACAAGCGCGGCCACAACGAAGGCTGGAAGCTGGCGCGCAGCGTGGAAACGGAAGTCCGCGATCTGGCGAGCCGGATCGGGGCGCTGCTCCAGGCTGGCTGGACGGAAGTGATCGTGGTGACCGACCACGGCTGGCTGCTGGTGCCGGGCGGTTTGCCGAAAGTGGAGCTGAAGGCATTTCTGACGGAGGACCGCTGGGGGCGTTGTGCGGCTCTCAAGGCGGAGGCCCAATCCGATGTGCAGGTCTTTCAATGGCACTGGAATCCGGCGGTAGCCATCGCCTGTCCTCCAGGTGCCGGCTGCTACCGCGCCGGAATGGAATACTCACACGGTGGCGTATCGCTCCAGGAAATGGTAACGCCCCGGCTTTCCATCACCGCCAGCCAACCAACCAGCAGTGCGGCTCGGATCACGGAAGCTAAATGGACGGGGGCAAAGTGTCGCGTCTCCATGAGCGGAAACTGCGACGGCGTTCTGGTGGATTTGCGGACGAGTCTCTCGGACCCTGCCACTTCACTGCTCGCCGACAAGCAAGCCCGCGAAACCACCACCGACGGCAAGGTGACGATCTTTCTGGAAGACGATAGAGACATTGGGCGACAAGCGGAAATAGTCCTGCTGGGTCAGTCCGGGCAGGTTATACATTCCCTCGCCACCACTCTTGGAGAATAACATTATGAGCGAACCAATGGATGCCATCGATACAATCGCCACCAAAGCCTTTGAAGGCTATGTGGTGCGCAAGGACCTTGTGCGCCGATTCAAGGGGCAGTATCCCGTGCCTACCTATGTGGCCGAGTTTCTTCTGGGCCGCTACTGCGCCTCCGTGGACGACGAAGAAATCGCCGAAGGTCTGAAGATTGTGGAACGCCAGCTCGGCGAAAAGACGATCCGCGCTGGGGAGCATGAACTCTTCAAAGCCCGCGCGAAGGAAAAAGGGCAAGTGAAGCTGATCGACATCATCACGGCACGGCTGGATGCGGGGACGGATTCATTCCTGGCCACGCTGCCCAGTCTCCAGCTCAAGGATGTGCGCATCAGCGAGGCCATGGTCCATGCCAACGAGCGGATGCTCACCGGCGGCTTCTATGCGGAGGTGGAACTGACCTACGACCCGACGATCGCTCAGGAAAAGAACGGTCGCCCATTTGGCATTGAGACCATGCGGGAGATCCAGTTGTCGAAGCGGGAAGTCCTGCCGGCGCTCTATCGAGGGCGAGAGGCGTTCGCGGCGGATGAGTGGAAGAATTTCCTGATCCGCAGTGTCGGCATGGAACCCGAAGCACTCAGCCCTCGGGCTCGGGACATGGTCATCCTGCGCATGGTCCCGTTTGTGGAGCGGAACTACAACATGATCGAGCTTGGGCCACGTGGCACCGGGAAGAGCCACCTCTTTCAGCAAATCTCCCCCTACGCCCACCTCGTCTCGGGTGGAAAAACCTCGGTGGCCAGGATGTTTGTCAACAATGCCAGCGGTCAGCGCGGACTGGTCTGCCAATATGATGTGGTCTGCTTCGATGAAGTTTCCGGGGTCTCGTTCGACCAGAAGGACGGCGTAAACATCATGAAAGGCTACATGGAGTCTGGGGAGTTCAGCCGAGGCAAGGAGAGCATTCGCGCAGACGGTGGAGTGGTCATGGTCGGCAATTTCGAGGTGGACGTGCAGCATCAGCAGCGTGTGGGGCACCTCTTCGGTCCGTTGCCACCGGAGATGCGCAATGACACGGCCTTCATGGACCGAATCCATGCCTACATGCCGGGCTGGGACATTCCTAAGATCAATCGTGAAGAGCTCACCAATCATTTTGGTTTGGTGAGTGATTTCCTTTCGGAATGCTGGAATCAGATTCGCCGGCAAAGTCGGCAGAATGTGCTGCCTGGACGGGTTCACTTCGGTGGTGCCCTTAGCGGACGCGATACGACCGCCGTGCAAAAAACTGTCAGCGGCTTGATCAAACTGATGTCTCCCAACCCGGACGTGCCGGTGTCGGATGAAGTGCTTGAGTGGGCGGTGCGGCTGGCTCTCGAATGTCGGCGGCGGGTGAAGGAACAGCAGAAACGCATCGGCTCGGCCGAGTTTCGCAACACGCAGTTCAGCTACTCGATTGGCGAAGACGGAGTGGAGAAGTTTGTCTCAACGCCGGAACTCTACAGCGAGGACAGCATCGGCAGTGACCCGCTGCCGCCTGGTCAGGCTTGGGTGATGTCGCCTGGTGGCGGCGACGAAAATCCGGGATTATTTCGGGTGGATGTCACCGAAGGCCCGGGCAGCGGAGTGAAGATTCTGAATCAGCCCGCACCGCCGCCTTTCAGGGAAAGTGTCCGCTGCGCCGAGCAGAATCTCTACGGCCGAGCCAGAGAACTTGTGGGCGATCGTGACCCACGCGAGCACGAGTTTTCAATTCAATTGCGAGCCTTTGACAGTGCCAAGAGCGGCGCGGCCGTCGGGATCGGAGTGCTCCTCGCGCTTTGTTCGTCCCTACTACAAAAAAGCCTGAAGGGTGGCACCGTCGTGGCCGGTGGTCTCAATCTGGGCGGCTCCATCGAAACTATCTACAACCCGGTGTCTGTTGTGGAAATCGCCATCGAGAAGGGAGCCGCCAGTATCCTGATGCCCATCAGTAGCCGTCGGCAACTCAACGAACTGCCCGACGATCTCGCGGCCAAGATCACGATCCACTACTATCTCGATGCCAAGGACGCTCTGATCAAGGCGTTGGCAGTTTGATGAGGCTTCGACAACCATGCACCCCATCTGGTAACGGGCAGCCCGCATCGAACTTTGAGTGATGCTTCCCGACATTCAGGACGAACGGGATGCGTGCGTGGCTCGGTTGAAATCCAGGCTCGGCGGTGAGCGAGGGATTACGCGTGGTCACGTTGTCAGCGAGTAACGGCGGGTCAAAAAGTTTGTGTCTGCACTACGACCCCGAGTTGCTGAGCATGGCTCAGGTCGAGTGGTTGGCCGAGATCATGGTCGCGAAGTATGCGTATCACGTCCAAAGTACCGCCAGCAGGATCTCTTTGCATCCTGTGGCTGGACGCAGTCAAGAGCACGCTCTTCAACGTTCGCGCCCGCGAGGTGATCGCGGCAGCGCAGGGAACGTGTCAATGGCTTTGAGACACCTGCTGAACGAATTTACTGTAGCAAGGTAGCCCTGAGTGTGCGGACTTGTGGGCGGTTTTCCGGCGGGTTGATCCAGACCTCTGCTGTCGGCTCCAGCGGCCGTGGAGCGCCTCGAACGAATCTTTCGGGGTGCTGGGCATGTGCCGCGGCCAGCACCTTGGCCCGTGCCAGAAGAGCCGACGTGGCTTCTCCGGCGTGGACGACTGCCGGGGTCAGGAGCCCAATGCCCCAGTGGCAGTGCTCGTCGT
>Ga0209702_10006959_pt1 | contig 14128 bp, 16 predicted proteins | sample FRY01_FD_187210 | JGI IMG/M metagenome (GOLD analysis project Ga0209702, IMG submission 187210) | Freshwater microbial communities from Lake Fryxell liftoff mats and glacier meltwater in Antarctica - FRY-01 (SPAdes) (version 2) | ecosystem: Environmental > Aquatic > Freshwater > Ice > Glacier... | reverse complement strand
GGCGAGGACGCCCTGCGCGGCTTCCAGACGCTGATCGAGGCGGCCCCCGAGGCCCTCGGCGGCTTCTTCGCGGTCCTCACGGTGCCCCCCCGTCCCACCCTTCCCCGAGGCGCTCCACGGACGCAAGGTGGCCGGCGTGGTGTGTTGCTACAACGGCTCGCAGGAGTCCTTCGACGCCATCGTCGGCCCCTTGGTCGCGGCTGTGCCCCCTTTGCTTCACGCCCCCCCACGCGCTCCCGTTTCCCGCGCTGCAGTCGTTCTTCGACCCGCTCTATCCCAGCGGCCTGCAATCGTATTGGCGGGCCGACTTCATGCCCAAGCTCTCCGATGACGCGATCCGCGAGCACGTCAAGCGGGCTGCGACCCTCCCGACAGGTCACTCCACCATCCACTTGTATCCGCTCAACGGCGCCGCCGCGCGCGTCGGCGACGACGACACCGCATATCGTCATCGCGACGCGCTGTGGTCGCAGGTCATCGTCGGTGTCGACCCCGACCCCGCCATGGCCGACGGACTCAAGGAGTGGACGGTGGGCTACTACGACGCGCTGCACCCGTACGCCAAGGCTGGCGCCGCCTACATCAACTTCATGATGGACGAGGGCAACGAGCGCATTCGCGCGACCTATGGCGCGAACTACACACGGCTAACGCAGAACAAGGCGAAGCGCGATCCGGATAACTTCTTTCACATCAACCAAAATATCACCCCCGCGCGAACCGAGTGTACCCCAACCGCGAAAACCCACGGGGCTTAAAACATGGCCGATTTATTTGCCGGTCGACGAGCAACTGCTTCGCCCCGATGCCTTTGCGATTTGCGGCGGTGTCGCCTTCGGCCTTGCGGATGAAGTCGTCGAAGTGTGTTTCGACTTTCGCCAAGGCTATCATCGTCAACGGGTCGTTCGGCGACAGACCTGCCGCCGCTGGGCCTGGGGCGAGCGACGCGACCTTGCGCTGCCCGCCCCGAATGAAAGCTCGAAAGTGACACGGGCCGACGCGCCGACCGCCGAGGCGCTGACGCCGCGACAGCCGGAACGCCCAACCACTACTCCAGGGTGTAGCCGCTGAAGAAGGCCCAGAGCAGGTCGGCCATCACCACTGGATGATTGGTTCCGTTGGCGTAGCTGTGCTCGAGCCCCTCGATGACACTGACCACCGCCTTGTTGCTGTTTCCGGCGGTGGACGTCTCATAAATGAATCGCATCACCGTCTCGCCCCCAATCTCCCGTGTGGCGAAGGTATACTGCGTGGTGTCCAACTCCACCGACCCGACCAGCGCGGCCAGCAACGGGCCGAGGCTCTCGATGTTGATTGACGATTCATCCATCGGCAGCTCGGACAACATCTCGCTGGCGTCACGTTCCGAGTTGATCCCTTCGAGCATACCCGGGTCCATATTCCCCACCGAATAGACGAACGGCGCCGCTCGCTTGGGGGCTCCGGCCGTCCGCAATCCGCCCGCCGCAAGGCCGAAAGCCGCGAACACGTCGCTCATCTCGACCATCAGGCGGCCGGACATATCCCCGCCGTTGGAAAAGCCCGTGACATACATTCGGTTGGCGTCGATGGGCAGAGCGCCCTGAATCGCCGCTGTCATGGCGGCGAAGAAGGCCACGTCGTCCTGCAATTCGGTCATCTCGATCTGCGCGCGCTGGGGATGTTGCTGGCGTTCTTCTGGGGTGCACAGGGGCATCAAGTCGCTGCCCAGAATACCGGCGGCCCACTTGCTCGTCACTTTCAATTCGTCTGCGGCCTTGACCCCATCACGGTTGTCATCGTTGAACATGCAGTAGACCAGCGCGCTGGGGAACGCGACGATGAAGCCCTCGGCGTCGGCCTTGTCGACCCATCCAGAGATATTATAGAACTTCAGTCCGTTGCCACTGGTTCCGTGGATCATCACCACCAAGGGGACGTCCGCAGAGCCATCGATTTGGGCGGGGACATGTAACAAGAACTCGCGCGGGACCCCCGCGACATCAATGGTGCGGGTCAACTTACCATGGGGCACGTTGGAGACGGCGGTATCCGTGGGGGCCACGTCTAATTGAGTGTCTGCGTCCGCAGTCGACGTATCTTCTTGGACGGCAGTGTCTACGCCGGGAGTCGACGTATCGACTTGGTCCGAAGTGTCTAAGCTGGTGTCCGCCGCCCCGCCGTCATCGGAGGAGCAACCAGTCACGCCGCAAGCTATTATGGCGATAGTCGCGAATCGGGTCGTCATCAAAAACTTTTTTCTCATGGAGTCTCGCTATGGGGGGGGCCGAATAATCCCATCGTGGGTAGGACCTTAAGCATGGTAGAGGAGAACATCTTGTAATCAATCATGAACATAGACGTTCACCGGGCTCGGTGGTAAGTTTTTGATTGCGAAACAACCAACCAACCAACCAACCAACCAACCAACCAACCAACCAACCAAGGAGTGCCCGGTGAAGAATCAAGAGGGTAGCAGAGTTGAGGACAACATCAAGAGCGCGTTGAACGAAGGGTGTGATCGAAGATGGGGGGGACGCGATATCAGCCACTTGACTGGTTTGACGTACTATTTCCGTGCGAGATGACCCCGCCCGGTTCCAAACGATTCGCGTACTAATTTCAACACATAATATAAACGACGACGGATCTATCCGAGCGCAGCCTCGAACATTGGCGACAAACCCTCAAGGTCGAGCGTCTCGTGCCCATTCGTCTTGGCCTTGGGCCGGGGCGGCCCCCGAAAGCGACTGGGCGCGAGTCCCGCGAGCCGTTGGCGCATCTTTCGGCGGTCGCGTTTGTCGCGCCAGAGCCAAAAGTCCCACCACCAACCGCTATGGCGCACGGTGAGAAGCGCCGTCATCAAGCGCAAGTTCGCCTCCCGCCAATCACCCGGGATGTCCAGCCGCCGTCGGGTTTGTAGTGCAGCGCGCGGCCCATGGGGTGGTTCGCCGCGCGAGCCTTCTGGAGGCCGCTGAGGACCGCCGCCAGCCCGTCAAAGCGTTGCGTCTCGTCGTCGGCGATTTGCTCTCGCCACTCGGTGCTTGGGTTCATCTCGCTCTCCATGGTTGTGTCATATGGCCCTCGGCGGTTGTGTCATATGGTTAAGGCGCGCTTGGTCCCGCCAACAGACTCGCGCAGACCATACTGCGGGGTGGTCACTCACGCTACCCTTCGGACTCAGTCCACTCGGCGGGTGAGATGCCCGCCAACGGCCGAAAACCACATGAATTCAGCCGGTCCGCGTGCGTCCCCGCCCGCTACGGGCACAGGAATGAAGCCGCTCGCGCGCCCAACCACCTGCACAACTATTGGCGATGACCCGCAGCCCCAGTGTTTACGAGGTCGATCACGCGATTCCTGGCTGCGAATCGCCTTGTGGAGGGGTCCACCACGCGATTTCTGGCGGGAGATCGCCTTATAGAGTGGTCCATCACGCGACTAGCTGTCACAGAGTCGCCGGCTCGACGGGTTAAGCCCGCGGCTTTCCAGTGCCAGCCGAACAGGGGACCCGTCGCGTGGCCAGATGGCCAGGTTTCAGCCGGGCAAGGGACCCCTCCATGGCCCGCCTCGACTGCTCCGAGCCGGGCGCCGGACGGGCTGGAAAGCCTGCTCTACGTGAGGCAACGAGAACCGAATCTCAAGAGAGTCAGCGCGGTCTTCGCGCATGTGCTGCGAGGAGATGCAACCATACTCGCGCCACATTCACGTTGACTATTCCGCCAAATAGAGTTCGTTTACGCGCCGTTCACCGCGCTGACAGGCCATCGCCGCCTCTGGAGCCACCCTTGATTCACTATCTTGTTTTGTTTATGCTTTCTTTCGTCCCAGTGCTCGGGTGCGCCTCGACCGCGCCGAGCACGACGACCTCGTCTCACGCCACGCCGCCTCTCGAGGTCGGCGAGACGACCGACGTCGTCGAAGGCCCGATCGCCGACGACGACGAGCCGAACCCCGGCCCATACCTATTCACCATGCCGGTCGTGCGGGGCGGCGCACCCGGGGTCGCCGAGCGCATCAACGAGGCGCTCACCCCCGACCACTTCAACGCGGGCGCCTCCACCGGCTCGTCCTTCAGCGTCAATCTTCGGCGCGGACATCTCCTCGCCCTTGAGATCCATGTGTCACCCACGTGCGGGGCGTACTGCGAAGGCGACGCGGTCTGGAGATTGCTCTTCGATACAGACACCGGGGGCCGCATCGCCACGCGCGAGCTCTTCGACGCCCAGCAGCTACCAGCGCTGACCACCCACGTCGAGGCGATGCGCGTGGCCATCGCGCAAAAGGCGATGGACGACCTAGACGAGGCCACGCGTGAAGAGCTCCATTGGTTCGCTGACACGCTGGAGCCCTACTTCGCCGACGATGGCCATGCTGCCTTGGGGGACGCCGCGAGCCTGTCAGACGCCGGGCTGTCGTTCGCGACCGACTACGACTTCCCGCACTACGCGAAGGCCCTGGAGCCCGCTTGGCCACGTCTGACCTGGGCCGAGATCGCGCCCTACCTCGCGCCCCGTTTCCGAGATTTGGCCAAGTAGGCGCGATAGATGCCGCGGCGTGTGCGGGTTATTGAGTAAAAGCGCGTGCGTGGGGCGTAGCCGTCCGAGTCGGCCGTGAGGTCACGCTGGGCGAGGCGCCAGTTGATTTCGGTGATCTGCGGGCCGTCGGCGGACGCGACGCTGATCTTCCCGGCGGGCTCTTTGGGCCGCGGTCACGTCAGGTCCGCGTCGGCGCTGTGTCCGTTTTCGCTAGTCACACACACGCAGGACCGAGTATTCAAACGCCACAATCGAGTTCATCGAACGAGGAGAACATCTTGAAAGTTATACTTATCGGGACCCTTGTAGCGACCGTCACGCTCACCGCTTGCAGCACTAAGATGTCCCCGGTGACGCTCGTGTCGGACTAGGCGAATGCCACGGTGGACGCAGCGACGATCGTCGCGCAGCGGGCCACGCTCGACATCAAGGCCACGGTTATCCGGGCGGCGGGCAATGAGATCGCGCTGACGGTGTCCGACCCCGCCCGTGTACGCAACCTCGCGAGGGACATCTTTAGGCCGCGCCGCTTGATAATCGCCCCATTCGCACAAGACCAGCGCCCGCTGACCTCCCTGTCCAAGGCTGAGGCCGCCTCCAACTCACGGACCGACCACCTCGTCGGCAAGGATCAGACGCCGATGCCCGTGTGGGACGACGCGGGGCCTTGACCGCGTTCTTCCAGCGCCTGGAACCCTAGGTCGCGGCGCGCGTCATCATCGGGCGCTATCCCTAGCTTCTCACCCATAGCGAGCCGACTCGGACGGGCTGGGTCGTCTATTTGCTCGCGGAGGAGGACGGCCTCGACATCCGGGACGTCGCGCGGGCCTCAATCGTCACCGACAACTACGACGAAGAGCCAAAGAGGAGGCTCGTGGCGGAGTTCACGCCGTCGGGAGCTGTCGCGTTCGCGGACCTGACCGAGGCGCTGATCGGCCGGCTCCTCTCGATCACGATCGACGGTGAGATGGTCTCCGCCGCCATGGTCATGGTGCGTATCGACGGCGGCCGGGTTGAGATCTCCTTGCCGGAGGAGCCGACGCGCGAGCAGTGGGAGGCCCAGGCCAGCGCGCTCGCGGCGGCCCTCAGCTATCCAGGGCTCGTCTCGACTTGGAAGCTGGCGCCCTGACCCTGCTCGCCGCCGGGCCGACGACTAAACGCGCGTCCCAATAGCCCGAGGGTCCCCGCTTGGAGCGCCTCTCGAAACGCGCTGCTTGCCCATGATATCGCCCTCGGCTATTTAGTGAGCATGAAGTGTAGCAAGCACCAGCTAGAACTCCTCAGCGCCGCTCGGCGGCATGTGAGCGACGCCGAGCGCCTCGCCACGGAGTCACCGGATCAGAGTTGGCATCTCGCCGGCTTCGGCCCCGAGTGCGCGCGAAAGGCGCTGATCTTTGAACCGGCGGTCCAGGCTGCGGTCCTGAACAAGGCGCTGGGACACGACTTTAGTGGGGTCGCCGATGAGAACTTACTCGATTGGGTCATGCGACTCGATCCTTGGGCCCATCGCTATTCGCCGAGCTCATGGGCGCGTGAACACGCAATCCTTACCGCTTGGAAGCCGCAGCACCGCTACGAAGCGACGGGCACCGCTTTTCGCGCCGGTTGAGATATCAACGGACTAGTTAATACCGCACGGGTACTCGTCGATCGCGTGACATGCGACCTGTGGATGGACGGCCTGCTCCCCGCAAACTGGATTTCCGCCTCATGAACCTGAGCTATGACGATGTCATCGAACGTTTACTCGCGACTGTTGAGGGCCATGCGATTAGCGCTAGCCTTGCCGAAGTGGTCGTCGTCCGCGACCTACATGGACGTGTAAGGCTTGTAATAAAGGGTGATGAAACCGAGACCGACCGGGCTGACCTTGACCGAGCCCTCAAGGCAGCGTTGGGTGCCTGGTAATACCAACTCCGTACGCCCCCAAAAGTCGATCTGCAGGCCGTTGTGGCGTGCTTTTGCCTGCGCCACCCACTCGTCAAAGCGCGTGAGTTCGTCCTTGCTTCTCGGCGTCGCCTGCTTGTTCATGTGGTCGCGCTTCATCGCGATCACGTAGCGCACGAGGTTCGGGTATCGTTTCCGGGCCGCATCTAGCGAGTCATTGAGTCTCTGAGGGGCTCTCGCGTCGAAACCGTTCTCATAGAACTTGACCTGAAGCCCCACGACCTCGCCGGCTGGCGCCTCGAAGATCGCCTCGACCCCGTGGTCACCGCCCGCGCCGTAAATCGCAGCGAACCGAGCACCGGCGACCAACTCGCGCCGCCCCCAAAGCCGGAAGAGCTGGACGCAGAGCGCCTCAAAGGCCTGTGCGCTGGACACGCCTGGTCGGTTTAGTCGCGCCCACATCATCGGAAACTCGCCTCCCTTCGCGCCCAAACGCGTCGCCAGACTCTGCACGAAGGCCAGCCACGCGGCAAGGCGTGATGGCCGGTCCCCGGATCCGTATCGCACCTAGCCCGATCAACCGGCGGAACCCCAAGAGGTCGAATTTTTGCAGCCGTATCAACTTTTCACACCCCCCCCCCAGGGGTTCCTCCGAGGCGAGTTGCACGCCAAAACCGACCCCCCAGGGGCACGGCGAGGTTAATCCGAGCAGGAACCGCCCCCCTAAAAATCGGACCTCGGCCTAGGCCCAGGGCTCGACCCAACCTCGGGAGGGCCCAGGGGCTCGTGGACTACCGCCTGGGCGCGCTCTCAGGCGAGCCGCCCGCTAAAAGCGACCTAAACCAAAGACCTCCGTCACTTCATGGCCGGCGCCACGAGAGCTTGTAGCTCGGGGCTCTGACGGATGGAGTCGAAGGTCTTGTCTTTTTTGACCTTACTTAGCCATTTGGCCCGGGTTCCCTCGTCCTGAAGCAGTACACCCAAGGCCTTCGCGCTGCCGGCCGCGCCCCCCGTGCGCGCCAACCCGGACGCGAGGCTGTAGCGCGCCTCGGTGTGGTCAGGGTCGAGACCCAGCGCGGCCTCGAAGACCGCACTTGGACCGCGAATCGCTTGCAGAGGCGCTCACCCTGTTGGGAGTGGAAGCGGCGGTGCGTGACCCGCTCATCGCGCGGGCGCAACCAAGCACGGCGTGTGAAGAGCTCGCGCTCGCGAACGCGCAGCTCGGCTTCGTGGATATTGAGTTGTCCACCGAGGCGGAAGCGGCAAAAAAGGAGACGCGGCGCCAAGGCACACTCGACGTCATGACGGCGGGCCTTGGCGGGGTCCGATGCGGGACCCCCAGTCGCGGTCAGGTGCGCCAGCTTGAGGCAAAGGCGAGGCAGCTCAGGAAGGCCGACCTCCGCGCCGCGGCGAGCCTCATCCCGCTATGCAAGTCGGGGGCTTGTCGGCCCTATACCGCAGACCGGCTTGGGGTCTCCGACGTGTGCGTGGGGCCCTCCGGTACGTCCTGGGTCGCGACCTGGCACCTCGACGGCAGCGCCAAGAGCGACGGCGACGAGGAAGACTGTGCGCTCATCGTGCGCTCGCTCCTGTTGTACAGCGTCGGTGGGACCGCACATGTGCTCGCGGGGACGTTCGCAGCGGTGACCGAGTTCCCTGGCGCCTGTCCTACCTGCACTTCGAGCCCGCTCATCACCACGAAGTCGTACATCGCGGGCGAGTCTGTGGTCGGCCTCGTCGCGCTGGCCGGCGATCCTCAACTCCACATCGCCATTGATGGCCAGCGGACTCCCGTGTCCGAGGTCGTGGCGCCCCCCGATATCTGGACGGACCTAGGCGGCGGGTCCAAGTTCACGGCTGGCTTTGGCGTCTCGCGGCGCTGCTGATAGACAGCGAGAGGCGTGGTCTTCTGCCCAAGGCCCCCCCGGACGAGGCCGGGTGCGCCGAAAAGGTTAAGCTTCTGAAGCCTTGAGAGGCCTATCCGCACAAGACTAATCGCACGTTCGCAAGGCAACACACCGAATTAGGAATAGGTCGTCAGGTCACTAGTGCAGTCGCCATGGCTCGTTGAGGCTCTGGACACGACCACCGGCGAAACTACATGATTGGCAAGCGCCCACCGTCCATCACACCGCGACCTGCATACGTAGGGCGGCTCCATATCCCCGGCGCGGGCGATCACGCCGCCAGCCGCGCCCGTCGTGCGAGCGTCTGGAGGGCGCCGAGTGCCATATTGTCGTCCATCCTCTCGCCGCGCCAGCGGGGGCGGAGTGATAGGGGCGACATGCCCATACCAATCTGGGAGGCCGCAAGCTGGCCCCTTATGACCGGTTGGGCGGCAAAGAACCGAGGGAGCGTGGTGCCGTCGGGGCGCGCGAAGTGCCACCCGCCGGCAACGTCGGACGCGACGGTGAAGCCGCCTTCGTGGACAAGGCGGTGGTGGCGGCGGCACAGCAGCACGAGGTTATCGAGCTTGGCCGTGCCCCCGTCGGCCCAGTGGATGACGTGATGACCGTCGACTAAGCGCTCGCAGGTGCACCCGGGGAAGCGGCAGCCGCCGTCGCGGCGCCGGAGTGCCCGCGCGATGGCTGGGGGGATCGTCCGGGTGGGGCGGCCGACGTCCAGCACGTTTTTCGCCGAGTCCTCGGTCATCACGACAAGGCTGGCATCGCAGGCGAGACGCCGCGCCGTCGCTTGAGGGATGGCCGGGCCGCCGTCTATATGGGCCTCGCGCGTCTCGCAACCACATGTGCCGCCGACCTCGCCGACCTCAATGATGACCTGCACCTGGTTTCTCTCGCCCGCGAGGCCCTCGCGGTAGCCCGTCGCCAGGAAGGACTCGGCGACCGCCACCAGCGCGTTCGCCCTGCGTTGCACGAGGGATTCGCCAGGCAAAGACGTTACCGCGGTAACGCCCTCGGCCGCCAGTGGAGTTTTGGACGGCGCCACCGTCGCGGCTTCGAGGGCCTTTATAACCAGCGCCCCGAGCTCGGCGGGCAGGCGCCCCTCGATGATGAGGCTGCCGTCCGCGTCCCAGCGCCAGACGACCCGCCGCTGCTGCTCGGCTTTTTGGGCGAGGTCGATGGCCTCCTGCTCGCCGTAGCGCCGCGCGAGGCGCACGACTTTTTCCACGTGAACCGCCGTGCCATTGAGGGCCAGCGCGAGCAACCACGCCTCGTTATGCGGCGCGGCGATTCGCGTCAGGGCCCGCACCTTCGAGAAGCTGAGGCGGCCCTCGGCGAAGGCCTCGCTGATCATTGGCACATGTTCAAGGGCCTGCGCCACCCGCACCTTCTCGCGCCCCGCATTCGGACCAACACCACACCGCCACGCCAACCAAGAGCGCGGCGCTGCGGAGGCCATGGGCCGCCCACACCTGGCGCCGGTCAAGCTCGGCCACGAGGCACAGGAAGCGGTACTCGGCCGCCGCGATGTGGGCCGCGAGGGTCGCTATCTCTTCCTCCAACGCGCCATTGGATAGTTCACGGGGGGCGTAAATATTCGGCTGAATCATGGCAGGACTCGATGTTGGTGGTGAGGGGCCAATATGCCATCCCGTCCGCGGCGCATCAAGTCCAAAATGCCACTTCCGACGTAAGCGACCGGTAGACTCGATCTTCCTTTGGGACAGTCGCGCGTTCCTGACGCTCGTCATCTTGTCCCGCGAGGACATGCCAGAATATCTGCGACATCTTGCCTGGTCGGTAATACCCATCGCAGAGCCCGTCCACTTCCCCATCAAATAACTCGGCCGGTAACAGGTGTAGCGCACGCGGTGGGGGTAGGAGCCAAGAACGAAGAACCCGCTGACGACAGGTCGCCAACGGGTTCTTCAGGTCAGAGCATCACGATACATTCTACAGCAACGGACCGCCTACGAGGACCTCGGCGTTCACGCCGTCGCGGTACTTCTCGAAGTTCTCGTGGAAGAGCTTCGCCAGCTTCTTCGCGGTCGCGTCGTACGCGGCGCCGTCGGACCAGGTTGAGCGCGCGTCGAGCACTTTAGACGGCACGCCTGGGCATGTTGTCGGGACCTCGACGCCGAAGACCGGGTGCTGCACGTACTCGGCGCCCTTCAGGCTGCCGTCGTGGATGGCGTCGATGATGGCGCGGGTCAGCGACAGCTTCATGCGCTTGCCGGTGCCGAATTGGCCGCCGGTCCAGCCAGTGTTGACCAACCACACGTTCACATTGTGCTTTTTGATGCGCTCGGCGAGGAGCTGCGCATACTTGAAGGGGTGCCAGACCAAGAAAGGGCCGCCGAAGCAGGGCGAGAAGTTGGGCTCTGGATCGGTCACGCCCATCTCGGTGCCGGCGACCTTGGCCGTGTAGCCACTGATGAAGTGGTACATCGCCTGGTTCGGGGTCAGCCTCGAGACCGGCGGCAGCACGCCAAAGGCGTCGCAGGTCAAGAAGATGACGTTCTCGGGCTGGCCGCCCACGCACGGGATCTTCGCCGTGTCGATGTACTCGATGGGGTAGCTGGCGCGGGTGTTCTTGGTGATCGAGGTGTCGGCATAGTCGACGACGCGCGTGACCTCGTCATAGACGACGTTCTCGAGCACCGCGCCGTAGCGCAGGGCCCGGTAGATGTCGGGCTCGGCCTCTTCGCTGAGGTCGATGGCCTTGGCGTAGCAGCCGCCCTCGATGTTGAAGATGCCCTCGTCGGTCCAGCAGTGCTCGTCGTCGCCGATGAGGAGGCGCTTCGGGTCGGCCGACAGGGTCGTCTTGCCGGTGCCCGAGAGGCCGAACAGGACAGAGCTCGCGCCGCCATCCTTGCCGGCGGTAGCCGAGCAGTGCATCGAGAGGACGCCGCGCTTCGGCATCAGGTAGTTCATGATGGTGAAGACGCCCTTCTTCATCTCGCCGGCGTACTCGGTGCCGAGGATGACCATCTCACGCTCTTGGAAGTTGACGCCGACGCTGGTGGCCGAGGTCATGCCCGTCGTGAAGCGGTTCGCGGGGAACTGGCCGGCGTTGAACACGACAAAGTCGGGCTCGCCGAAGTCCTCAAGCTCGTCCTTGCTTGGCCGGATGAGCATGTTGTGCATGAAGAGCGCGTGGTAGGCCCTGGCGCAGATGATGCGCACCTTCAGGCGGTACTTCGGGTCCCAGCCGGCATAGCCGTCGACCACGTAGAGCTGCTTGCGCGTGTTCAGGTAGTCGAGGGCGCGCTCGCGGTTCACGCAGAAGGTGCGCGCGTCGAGCTCCATGTTGACGGGCCCCCACCAGACGTCGTCCGACGAGCTGTCCTCCTTGACGATGCGCTTGTCTTTTGGGCTTCGGCCGGTCTTCTCGCCGCTCATCGCGACGAGCGCACCAGTGCTGGTGATGGCGGTGCCCTTTTCGTCGCGCAGGCCGAATTCATAGAGGCGCGCGGGTGTGGCGTTGCGGACGACTTTGTCGACCTTGAGCTCGTATTGAGCGAGAGAGAAGTTTGTCGGCATTTTCGGGCTCCCGTGGGGGGTGGTCTTCGCCGATTCTTTTGCCACGGCTGGGGACCGTGACGCAACTCTCTCGCGCGCGCGTTTTTTGTCGAGACACAAGGCGCGAGGGTCAATATTCCAGTAAGATCAGGGTAGTAAATCGCATCGCTGCGATGCCCGAGTCGGACGGAGATAGATCCACGCGGCTCCAGTTCGGACGACTCGGACGGTGTTCGTGGATCGAGGGGAACAGCGCGGCTCGCTGGTCGGTCTTGTTCTACTGTCCAAGGTAGGTCTGAGTGGCCGCCACCCTCCCCTGCGCATGGCTACCCAAGGTGACAAACGCCTCGGCGAATGCGGTTGGGCTTTGCTTGAATGTAAATCCGGGCCGTTCGGCCGCGGCATATTCGGCTAGGAGCGCCTCATACGCGTCATATCGCGCGTGCATCGCAGCGACCGCGAGGGGGCCGTCGATGGCTTGTCGTAGGTAGCCCTCGTAGGTCGCTCGGTACGTCGCGTCCGCGTAGAGAAACGCGATGAGTGGCCACTTCGGCGCGCTGAGGCCGGCGAAGTCCAGCGGCAGCGAGCCACCATTTCTGCCGTCTTGGAGCGCCTCGTTGTTGTCCCAAGGGATCCAGGTCAGCTTGGACGTAGCGTGCGCGTTGTATAGAAAGTAGTTGTGGTCATTGCGTCCATAGGTGTCCCAGTTCTGCGCGATCCCATTGATCGCGAGGTACTTCAGGAAGACGTCAGTGTTGAAGACGGCGGATAGGCCTTGTCGCCAGGTCTCCGGCGCCGAGGTCCGCGTGCTCGCGTGGAGCGACGCCAGCAAGGCCTTGATATCGCTGAAGTCTGCCGCGGCCTTGTTGTTCACTTTGACGAGCTCGTCCTCGTTGAATGAGCCAAGCGACAGCTGTGCCGCCGTCCCGTTTGGCTTGTAGAGGTTGCCCTTGTTGTCGTCGAACTGGGTCTTGAGGACCGAGTCGTCGACCTCCTCGGCCATGGTGTAGAGCCCGAAGTACTCGGGCCCCTGCCCGTGGTCGACGTACACGGCGCAGAAGGCGGTGTGGGACACAACCATCCCCGCCGCGGCGAACAAGTCGGCCATGACCTTCTCGCGGACCAGCGACTGGTCGTTGAAGTTGTTCTTTAGGCTGAGCTCCTTGATGCCGTAGAACCGCTGGTTGTCGATCTCCGGGAAGTCGTCCTCGAAGTGGTCGAAGTCGAGCTTGAACGACAGCTTGAGGTTGCCGCTCTGCCAGGTCGACCGCAGGCTTGAGTTCCCTTTGAATCGCACGCCCACGTGGCGCCAGACGACGCCTTTGTAGCGGATGTCGGCGGCCACAAAGGCGGGTTCCTGGTCCGAGCCCTGACCGCCGCCCCCACCCGGCGTCCCGTAGATGTCGGTCATGTCGGCCATCATGGCGGCCCAGGTGTCCGCGCCAAACGCGATGTCGATGCGTTTCACCTCGGTGTCGCTGAAGACCTCGGCGATGTTCGGCGGGACGTCCTTGGAGTGACTCTCACGGGTCCACCCGGCCGGCCTCCCGGGGGTCCCGGCCGTGTCGACGATGTCCGCTGCGGTTGTGCTGTCGAGGCCGAGGTCGCCCGTGTCCCGGGCTGTGGTGTCCGCGTCGGCGCTGACCTCGGCTGCTGCGTCGGAGGCTGCGATGTCCTCTGCGTTATCGGCTGCGCCTTTGGTGGAGTCACCGCAGCCGATAAACTCGACCATCGCAAGGGTGCCAAGGAACATTGGCCAGCGAATGAGGAGAGAATAAGCATTTGATTTCAATAATATTCCTTGCGGATGGGGCTGCCGTCTCGGAATCGGCTTCATCCCCCACCCTGCTGTCCGGCGGGACCCACGTAAACCCGCGACCAGCAAGGGAATTTACGGGTTCGCGGGCGTCCCCGACCGCTACGGGCATGGGAATGAAGCCGCTCGCGCCTGCGCCTCGTCGTGGTGCCCGGTGCGATGACCCGCGCCTGAGCATAGTCCCGAAGCCAGTGTTGTCGCCATAGCTGGTTGAGGCTCTGGACACGAACCTTGGCCCAGTGCTATTCACTTAAGCGATTTCTTCAATAATTTCGGTTCATGGCGCTAGGTCCTCCTGGTTTCGCGGGGGGGGCTGGGCCCCTCCTACTTCCTACGCCCGTAGGCGGGCGGGGACGCCTATGAACCATTTTGCAGTGACCGGCGCGTGGGGGTAGCTTCCCTGCGTGACGGGCTCTCTTTGATGATGCGTCGGGACGCTGCCCCTTGAGGGCCTCCGCGGGTTTACACGTCAAAGAGAGGCT
>Ga0209702_10006956_pt1 | contig 14131 bp, 21 predicted proteins | sample FRY01_FD_187210 | JGI IMG/M metagenome (GOLD analysis project Ga0209702, IMG submission 187210) | Freshwater microbial communities from Lake Fryxell liftoff mats and glacier meltwater in Antarctica - FRY-01 (SPAdes) (version 2) | ecosystem: Environmental > Aquatic > Freshwater > Ice > Glacier... | reverse complement strand
AAAAGCCCGAAGCAAAACGAATAATAGTAGACGCCCCGATCGGCAAAGCTAGATCTGCTAGTAAATTTCAAAACATAGGGAAATAAATTGAAAAACTCCTAGATTAAAAAAAATATTATGGTAGTATTAAATTGAAGAAATCTTATGATTTTTTTAGTTCAGTTAGTGGATTGTTTTTTGGGGTAGTCAATGTGGCTACCCTTTTTTTTGGGGTACTGATGAAAAAAATTCATGAAATGTTATTGCCGATTAAAACAGTAAGCGAAGCAAATTCTACGGAGCATTGGACGGTAAAAAATAAGCGGCATATTTTACAAAAAAATTATGTAAATTCATCTTTTTTGAATGACCAGTTTACTTGTCCGATGCCTTGTGTTGTGAAAATAACTCGTATTGCTCCTCGAATGCTTGATGATCATGATAATTTGCGGGTATCAGTAAAATGGATCGCTGATCAAATTGCGGTTAATTTAACGAAGGTTGTAACTCCCGGGAGAGCAGACGACGACAAAAGAATTACTTGGCAATACGATCAAGCTAAGGGAAAGCCTAAAGAATATGCGGTAAAGATTGAGTTTTTTATTTTTCAGACTTAAACATCAAATAAATTATATAGAGAGCAGTACAAAAAAGACTAAAAATCACTAAACCGTCAAAGTAGATCATTCGATTCCTCTAAAAGTTTTCGTATAACTTCTTCAAATTCTTCGTTAGTCAACCGTTAACCTCACCATTTTCAAAACCATTCCTCTAAGCTCGTCAATTTCTTCTTGTTGACGCTCTACAATCTTGCAAAGCGAGCTGTAACGAGCAAATATACCGCGACGGACGTTATCGTCTTTACGGGCTATATAATCCACTTTTTTATTTAATATACTAATTTCTGAATTTTCTTCAAAGAGATCAAATTGTATTGCTATCATAAATTTTGCCTTTTTGGCAAAAAAGTATGATCTTTTTGAAGTTTTTTGTCAAGATTTTATCTATGTGAAATGTGCCTTGAGGTTAAAATTAGGTACTTTAAATTTGAATTTAATAAGTTGTTTGGATAATGTGGGTCTAATTTTTACAAACGAGACCGATGAGAAAAAGATTATTTGAGTGTACTTTAATAAGAAACTTGAATAATATTGCGGGCAAAGAAAAAGCCCGTAAAAGATCGGGCTCATAGGAATAAATAAGATACTGAACTATATACTATAGTCACAGTATCTTATTTTTTCCTATTTTTTATCAAGCAAAAAAAAGGAAAAAACAAAGATGTCAATATTTCGCGTTCAACATCAAAAAAATTACACAGTCATTAATAACTCGATTTGCAATGATGATCGGTTATCTTATCGGGCGAAAGGCATATGGATGTATGCGTTTAGTCGTCCGGACGATTGGACTTTTCATTTAAATGACTTAATAAATAAATCTACTGATGGGCGAGATTCTGTCCAAGCCGGCTTAAAAGAGTTAGAAAAGTTTGGTTATTTAAAGAGAATTCAAAATAAAGACGACAATCATAAATTTCAAAAAGTTGAATGGGAGTTTTTTGAAGTTTCACAGGTAAATGATGAAGAATTAAAAAAAAGATTGCCGCAAACGGCTTTTCCGTTAACGGCTTTCCCGCTAACGGAAAATCCACCCCTACTAAGTACTAAAAAACTAAGTACTGAAAAAACAATTGTCTGTAGCGAAGCTCCGCTTGTTGCGGATTCGCTTTTAGAAAAAGCAAAGGTTGTTGAAGATTCTAAAGATAAAATCCCTGATAAATGCAAGATTCGCAATCCTATGGGGGTAGAATCGACTATCTCGCTTCAAGATGTGTTTTCACTTGCCGTAAAGAATAAAATGCCTTGGAGTGCCCAAGAAATAAACGAGTCTTGGAAAGTCTTATTTAATTATAAAGGCGAAATAAGAGACGTTCTTTTATTTCTTACCGGAACTATTAAAAATTTGAATATTAAAAATAATGCTAAAAATTACAACAAAACTAAGAAAGCAGAAAAATATAAATCACCTAAAAGCAAAGTAAATATGGAAGAGCCATCAAGTGACACGCCTTGGAAAAAAACCCCACTTTCCCCGGAATTTCTTAAAACATTAGCTGATTTTGGATTAAATTAAAAAAAAACAAAACAAGGAGAAAAACTTATGGAAAAACAAAGAAAACATGAAGAAATTGAAAAAAAAGCAATTTCAATCAAGAGAGAACTTTTTGGAGAGCGATACGCTAACGCTAGTATTTCTCAATTAACTATCCCAATTTGGGCTCAAAATAAACTACAGCAATTCTTAAAATCTCCTAAGAATTTCTTGGTGTTTTGCGGAAATCCAGGAATCGGAAAAACTTATTTTTGCGCAGCTTTAATAGACTGGGCTATAAAAAATTTTAATACTTTTAGAGTTTGGAAAGAAGCGCTTCTATTTCAAAAATTACGAGCTTCAATCAAAGACAATCAAGGAGATTATCTTCAAATTCTAACTGGGTTTATCGATGATGAATTAATTATTCTGGATGATGTCGGCTCTCAAGGAGTTAACGAATGGAGAGAGGAAGTAATATTTGATGCGTTAGATTTTAGGTATAATCAAATGCTTCCTACAATCATCACAAGTAATTTTAGCAAGAAAGATTTTCAAGAAATTTATCACCCGCGAGTTTCAAGTCGACTATTTGCAGCAGAAAATACCATCATAGAAATGCATGATGCGCCAGATTTAAGGTTGCAAGGACTATGAATTGGGTATTTAACACTGATGGACTGACATACTCCCAGGGCTAAAGCCAGGGGGAGTTGTCAAAAAGGCTAGAAGGAGGGTTTAGATGATTGAGATTAAAAACTACAAACAATTAAGTGACTCAGGCGTTTTGAAGGCGACTTTTAATGCGAAATTGTATAATATGGCTTTCTCCCTCACTAATAATGAGGGGGTCGATGGTTCGAGTCCATCAAGACTCATTTTTTTACGACAAAAGCGGGAAAGCGCATCGGCTTTAGCCGTGGGAGTATGTCAGATGTTGATCTAAGCATTTTGAAAAAATATGCTAAAAAAACTTAGCAGTGTAATTAATTTTTTTAATTAAAATAGTTCTTAGTTTAAAATATACTAAACAAAACAACATAATATTCACTATCAGACGCAATATGCAAGAAATTCCCGAAAATCTAAAATTTTACTTACATCTTTCAATCAAAATAAAATCAGAACTTGGTAAAATCTCCTCGCTAGTTTTAATGCGACGTTTAAAGATCACACAAAAAAAAGCGGAAGAGATTTTGACTTTGTTATGTTAAAAATCCCACCGATTACAATTTTTTATTGCCTTCTAAAATTTCTTCTTTAGTCACCAAACCATTTGTTGCTTGTTCAATGACCAAAGCCGATTTTTTGCTAAAATTATAACGTTTCGACATGTAACCGCTAATATGCTGTCTTGAATAACAGATGATTTTAGCAAAATCTATTATCATGATGTTTTTTTCTGTTAAGTATTCTCTAAGTGTCATTTTGAAATCCTAAAATTGTAATTATTTATCTAATAAATTTATGTAATTGATTCTACTAACTTTCTTACTCTTTTAGTGAATATTCACGATCACCAACAATTGTTTGTACTGTTAAATAAAATTCTTTAGATAAAAAAGAAAATAATTTATCTGCATCTTTTTCAAAATGATCACATAATCTACAACATTTTATTGCGTTCAAAACTGACGTTGAAAAAAACAAGTCTTCTTTTTCAAAATTTTCTTTAATAAAAGAATTTAATTTTTCGTAACTCTCTATGAATTCTTTTTGTGTGTACTCTGTAATTTTTTTCATATTCACCTTTTTTTTACGACAAAAGTGGGAAAGCCCATCGGCTTTAGCCGTGGAAGTATGTCAGAAAATATATGATATAAAATAATTTAATAAAAGTAATATATCTTGCTTGTGAAGAGTAATTCAATCCTTACTTTTAAAAATTGAAGCAATCAAAAGTAGAACTGCGCTCATTTCAAAATTAGTGATAGATTGTCCCATTGCGTGCTCTGGAAGTCTTTCGTAAACTTCTATCATGTCGTCAAGCATTTTGAGCAATTCTTGCTTGTTGGGATTTTTTTTGAGTGTCTCGTCTTCATCTTTTACTCGAACAACAATCTCGTTATTCAAGTCGTCCACGCGCATAAAATTAGCGAAATTATTTGCGCTGCATTCAAATTTCACATTTCCACCCGTAATTGAAATCTCTCCGCACATACAAGTTGTATAATCAAATTCGTGGAAGCTTTCAATTATTGATTTACATAGTTTACATTTTGCCCTGTTTCTCATATTGTCCTTATTTAAAATAATTGTTAGTTTATTTATAATACAGATTAAATTAAAGGAGGATAAATGGCGGCACCGAAAGGGCATGCTCCATATCCTGGGTGTGAAAAAGGGGGGAAACCGAAATTGCACACTAACGAATTTATAGAAAATCAAGCTGACGCATTAAGTAAGTGGTCACGATATCCAAACAGCATTTTTCTTTCTGATTTTTGTACAGAACAAGAAATAGATCCAGATTTAATGAGTATCTGGGCGAAAAAAAATATAAAGTTTGCAGGAGCTTATAAAATAGCAAAATATAGGCAAGAGAGTAGATTAATAAAAGCTGCACTTTGTAAACAAAATAGTGATAGCTTTACAAAATTTCTGCTAGTCAATAATCACGGCTATCAAAAGTATTCTGAAAAAACAGAACAAACAATTACGGCAGAAGTTACTAATATAAATAGCTACATAGTTCAGCAAGTGGGCAATACATCGAGAGACTTGGTTAATGCAGATAACGACGGAGACTAAAAATTCGATTAAGTTTTTATCGGATCCGTATTGGCGTATTAATAATCTTTATACTGTTGTCAATAAGTCCGGTATGCCCGTCAAATTCAAACAGAACTGGGCGCAGGAAGAACTTTATCAAAAAATGTGGTATTGTAACGTCATTTTGAAAGCTCGTCAACTTGGAATTTCAACTTGGATTTGTTTGCTATTCTTAGATCGCACTTTGTTTAACGATCACGTTTCTGCTGGTATCATTGCACATACTCTAGACGATGCACAACACATGTTTAAAAGAGTTAAGCTGGCTTATGATTTACTACCGGACTGTATTAAGTCTCAGATTACTTGCGATAATAACACTGCTAATATGCTTAAGTTTTCTAACGGCTCTAGTTTACGTGTTGGCACTTCTCTTCGTTCTTCTACGTTTCAGTATTTGCACATTAGCGAATTCGGTAAAATCTGTGCCAAATATCCGGATAAGGCTCAAGAAATTGTCACAGGATCTTTAAATACGGTTGCTGCGGGGCAATATGTTTTTATTGAATCGACAGCCGAGGGACGGGATGGATATTTTTACGATATTTGTAAAGCTGCTGAAATAGCACAAAAAGAAAAAAGAAAATTATCGAAGTTAGAGTTTAAATTTCATTTTTTTCCGTGGAACAAAGAGCCAACATATAGAATCGGATCGGTACTACCACAATCTTCAGAATCAATTGAGTACTTCGATCATCTAAAAAGCCTTGGAATTGAAATCGATGAAGAGCAAAAAAATTGGTATATTGCACGAGAGATCACGCAAAAAGACAATATGCGACGAGAGTATCCAAGTACTCCGGAAGAAGCTTGGGAAGTCTCAAATGAAGGGTTATATTACTCTAAGCAAATGACGCAAATGCGATCAGAAAAGAGAATTTGTTTTGTTCCGTACGACGAACAATTAGAAGTGCATACTGCGTGGGATTTGGGCTATAACGATTCTAATGCAATTATCTTTTTTCAAGTTTTGGGCAAAGAAATTAGAATTATTGATTACGAAGAGGGATCGGGAGAATCTCTAGCGCACTGGATCAAAGTTTGTAAGCAAAAAGATTATTGTTATGGAAAACACATAGCTCCGCACGACATAGTCGTAAAAGAATACACATCTGGCGTTAGCCGCCAAACAACAGCTAGACAACTCGGCATTAATTTTATTCCATCGCAAAAATCAGCTATCATACCCGGAATCGACGAAGTTAGAAGTATTTTGAATCGATGTTGGTTTGATGATAAGAAATGCTCAAAAATTATTAAGCACCTAGATAACTATAAAAAAGAATGGGATGATAGAAATGCGTGTTGGAGATCGCAACCGCTTCACGATGCTTCAAGTCATGGCGCAGACGCAATGCGAACACTTGCAACGGGACTAAACTACGTAATTAATACATACAAAGAAACACATAATCCTACACATTACTTACACTCACGATTTGGTTAATTATTAAAATTGCATTAATAATTTCTTTAATGATACTTTGTGATTTACAATTTTATTAAATTGAGGTTGTTATTTCATCACATTTAAATCCTATTGAAACTATCAACGAGCCGTCGGAAGGAAATGTTCGGCAGTGGCTAAATAATATTTACAGCAAATTTATGCCTGTTGAGCAAGTTCGTTGGAATCAATCGAATATCGATACGTTATTCCATGCCGGTTCTCAAAGTTTTGTTAATCAATATTTTGGACATCAAGCGACATCTAGAAGTAATCAGTTTTATTTTAACTTGATTCAAACGCCAGTGAATATGATCACTGGCTATCAAAGACAACATAGAAAATCAATTATCGCTCAAAGTATTGACGGGTCAGACAACGACACGACAGATCAATACTCGAAATTACTTATTAATATATCGAATAAGCAAGGAATACACGAGCAATTTTCTAAAGCTTGTGAGCTATCAGCGATTGCCGGCAAATGCCTTTTACAGCCATACCTTGACTATACGGGGGAAGATCCAGCGCAGGGAGAATTAAAAGTTAAAGTATGGGAATACAACAGCTTTCTAATTGATCCGTACTATAGAGATCAGCAAAATTTATCGGATTGCCAGTTTATTTGGTGCCAAGAATATATTTCAAAAATAGATGCAGAAGCTAGATTCGGCGATAAAGTTAAGCAGATATCTCCTATGCAGGGCAATACACAATATGGATCGTTTTATTTCTTGCCTGAAAATTACAATATGGGGCGAAACGATTTGATGGTCATTTCGTATGTGTGGTACAAGTGGCGTAAGAAAAAGAAGCGGCTCTATAGTAAGAAACGCAATCAGTTCTTTGATTTTGCGGGTGGTGATGCTCAGTTAGAGCAGATACTTTTTGGCATCGACGACATGAAAGAAGTAACCGTTGAAACAGCGTGTTGGAATCTGGCTTGCGTGCTAAATGATCAGCTTATGTATAAGGGTAATAATCCCCTCTGGGATGGACCAGAATGTCCGTTTATTAGTGTTGATTGGAACTACGATCCACACATTGCGCAGCCAGATCTAAGAAATCGCTCACTTGTTAGATCTATGAGAGACCCAAATTTTCTTTTCAATCATAAAGTTATATCGAACAATGACATTGCAGCCAGCTCTATTAATAGTGGATGGATTCGAAAAGTTGGCGCTGTTGCAAACGAAGACAATTTAAAAAAAGCGGGGCAAGGTTGGGATGTTATAATCAATCAAGGATTTGAGCTTAGCGATTGTCAAAAGATTATACCGAACGCGGTACCAGAATCTGATTTAGCGCTTGCTGAACAGATGTCAGATTTGCTTTTTAAAGTCTCGGGTATCAATCTAGAAAACTGGTCTGGTCAAAACGATAAACACATATCATCATTAACTTTAATGCTTAAGCAATCTGCAAACTTGATGGTTTTTCAAAAATATTTTGATCAATGGGATCACAACTTGAAGAATTTAGGCGAATTAATTTTGATGATTGCACTAAGCAATTGGAACGCTGAAAAAGTAAAGTTGATTATAGGAGAAGAGCCTACGGCTTTTTTCTATTCAAAAGTTTTTGCTAAGTATAAAACAATTGTTGAAGAGGGATTGCTCACTCAGACGCAAAGAAACATGCAAGCGCAAAAAAAATTAGAAATAAATGAGCGATTTGGTCGAGAAGTCTTTCCGCCATCAATGATAATCAAAGACATGGATATTCAAGGAAAAGGCGAGATACTGCAATTTATGAAACAACAAGAAGAGCAAGCTTCAGAAATGCAAATGCAAAATCAAATTATTGCTCAAACGCACGAAGAAGCTAAACTTAAAGAATTATATAGCAAAGTTGCAAAAAATATTGCAAGTGCAAGAGAAGATCATAGCAGATCAGAATCAAATCTTGGATTGTACGAAGAAAGACTTAGCATGATAGAAAGAAACCGCGCTCTCTCTCTAAAAGAAAAGCAAGCAGCTATCACGGCTTTACTCGAAAATATTCAAAAATTTGGTCAGATCGAACAAGAATATGCTTCTAATCAAATAGAAATAGATGCTTATCAGCAACGAACAGAAGAAGAAATTGAAAAAGCGGATGTGGAAAGACGGACAGGGGCTAATAAGTTTTTAGCTGAAATAATGGGATCATTACCAAATAATAATCAAACGCAGCAAGAAATGCCGCAGCAAGAAATGCCGCAGCAAGAAATGCAGCAAGAACAACAAATGCCGCAGCAAGAAATGCAGCAACAACAACAAATGTGAGGAAAATATGTTAGGTGGACGAAAAATAGATGATCACTCGTCTTGGCTTGGAAAATCAGAGAAAGGCGAAGTGTTACCGAGCGGTTGCAAAACAAAGCAATATACCTCAGCTGAAGGCGAGGGCCAATTAGATAGATACCAAGACAAAACAGAAGATATTAAAGCAGCTCAAGAAGAAAGTAATAAAAAAATACGTGCTAACACGCCAAAGCCAATGTACAGACATTAAAAATTTAGCAGTCGCGTATCGTGGCTGCTAATTTAAGAGGTAAATTATGAAATCAGGTTTCAAAGAAACGAATTCTATTAAGAATCAAAGACCAAAAGATAAGCCAGTCAACGGGAAAAATTCACCGTGGGATTTTACTTGTCCGCAATACGATCAAAGATCTAGTTCTTTCGTAAGAGCTGGTACCACATATGGTATTGGAATTAATCAGCCTACTGGGCACAAGGGCGAAGCTAAACTATATGCTGATTGTTTGCCTTTTGGAAAATTTGAAACAATGAGGATTTACGCAAAAGACATGAGGGACGATCAAAATGAATTATAAACCAAGAAATACCGCCTCTACTCAAAAAGGTAAAGGCGATTCATATGGAAACGCAATCAAGCAAAAAATTGGACGCAAAAGGAATGATATAGTTCTTGTTCCCGTAAAAAAACTTGGAGAACCACCAAAATCGCTAGCTTAACTAAGAATAAGCTGTTTTTTCGATTTACCGTTTCTTTTATTGTGGGCAATCTCGCTATATATTGCTTTGATAGTAGATTCTGGAATATCGTCTTTCTCAGTCTTAGCTAGCTTACTTTTGTTATTTAAAAAAAGATGAACACTTTCAGTGATAATATCGGATTCAGTTAAATTACCTTTTTTGTACTGACCAAAAAGTTCTCTATCAGGGATCATCCACAAAACTTCTACATCTTCTGACGGGGGTTTATTTCGAAAAAGCATAGAGTTTTCCTGCGGTTCTGGCTTTGTCAAACGCGATGACCAAATTAGACGAGCAGATGGAATTTCTTCTGTTCTGTTATATTTTCTTTTATAACTTATGTTAGAAAGAGATTCTTTTAAATCGTCTTGAAATAAAGATAACTTTTCATCAAGTTCAATACTTCTTTTATGCGCAAAGATGTAAAAAGGGATATTGCCGAATTCAATTGGCCTGTTTTCAATACAATCTTTACAGCCCTGCGCAATATAATCAGCTTGTTTTTGAAACTGTAGAAATCTATCGTGAGATTCTAAAATATTTACTTTCATATTTGCCTTTAATAGTAATTTTTTGTTTAATAAAATTGTATATAACATACTAAAGGTTATTTTTAATGACAATTCAAGAAAATCAAGAAGCTCAGAATCAACATCAACAAGTTAGCGACAAAGAGCTAAACTTCCGCGCTCTCGAAGCGAAATATCAAAGAGAAATCGAACTAGAAAGAAATGCGAGATTACAAGCAGAGCAAATAGCGCAACATCGCATTAGGGAAGATGAAGATGAAGATGAATCAGAACCGTATGTTGACACTAAAAAACTTAATAAAAAATTAAATAGATTTAGTGAAACTAATCAATCGCAAATCAATAAGGCGATGGATAGAGCTAAGCTATCAGCAAAAGAAGAGCTGAGGCAAGAATTGTGGCTTGAGCACAATACAGATTTTGATGAGATTTTACAACATGCTGAAAAATTTGCAAATGCTCATCCACAACTAGCGAAAAGCATATTGAAAATGCCCGAGGGTTTCGAGCGTCAAAAGCTTGTCTATCAGAGCATCAAAGATTTAGGGATTAATAGAGAAAAAGAAAAAGAGCAATCAATACAAGAGAAAATAGACGCAAATAGAAAGAGCCCTTTTTATCAAGCGTCTGGCGTTGGTACATCTCCGTATTCTTCTCAAGGTGACTTTTCACAAAGTGGTCAACAGCAAGCGTATAACAAGATGCAAGAGCTAAAAAATAGACTTAGACTTTGATTTGACATACTCCCACGGCTAAAGCCGATGGGCTTTCCCGCTTTTGTCGTAAAAACAATTAATAGTTAAAATTTTAATTATTACTTGCATAAAAACAATTAATAATTAAAATTTTAATTACGACCACACAAACGTTATTGTGTATTTTTTTTACGATTATCTATCGTAAATTTCGCGTTAGGAAGATTCGCACCTTTCAATGGTATATTCGAAGACGGATGTAAGTCAGGTTCATCCACCGATCGATATATCTCTATAACCTCAGTTCGAGGTAAGAATGATTACGAATACAGGGAATCTTGGCCCGATGATACTCCAGTCGCTTGCGCCTGCGATGTTATATGTGCCAACTCCGACCATGAACTATATTACTGTAGCGGACAAAATTAGTATGCCCGCAAACGGTGGAACAACATGTCGTTTTATGCGACCAAGAGCATTAACACCGCCTACAGTGCAGCTAGGAAATAGCGGTATTGATCCAGCAGCTCAAGTGCCTCAGCGTGATATCATAGACGCGCAAATGGCGTTTTTTGGAACGGGTTGCATTTTGAACGAGCAAGTTATTTTGCAAGATCAGGAGGGTGTTTTAGCTTGGGTAAGCGAAAGACTTGCAGTATCTATGCGCCAAGCAGAAGACTTGATCCTTAGGGATTACGTCGTATCTGCTGCTTCCCAGATAAATGCTGGTGGTGGTAGCAACGGTGATAATCCAACAAATCTAGGTATTAGTGACTTTAGTTTAGTTTCTACGACATTAGATACGAATAACGCTTTTAAATTTATGTCTGGGATCGAAGGGACTTTGAAATTTGGTACAGGCCCAGTACGTTCAGCTTATTTTGTTTTAAGCTCAACAGAACTGCAGTCCGATTTTGACGGCTTGGTTGGTCAAGGATTTAAATCATCATGGGATTATCCATCAACGTCTAGCGCGTTGCCATCTGAGTATGGATCTATTTTCAATGCACGTATTCTGACAAGTTCGGAAGCGCCAGTTGCGAGGGGTGCATCTGCTAATGGTCAAGACGTTTATTATAACACTTGGTTCGGTAAGCAAGCGTTAACTCATATTAATCAAGACGGTTATAGTATGAAGTTAATTTACCGCGATCCGATGTACAGTGGTATGTTAGCACAAAATGCTACATTATCTGTTAAGTTTGCTCAGTCTCAAGCGCTTACACAAGATACAGGGATCAGAAACTTACTATGTACGCGTTTAGCGTCGTTGGGGGTTTAATATGACTGAATACTCACGTGGAGCAAAAGGTAGTTTTGTTTCAACAGGAGCACAAAAGCCAGTTTATCTGCCTTTCGTTCCAAATTTGGTGAAACTTCTAAACTACACAGCATCAGCAACACCCGCACAAAGTGGGATTCCAAGAGCGTATTGGGATGCAAACATGGGCCAAGGTTTTTCTATTGTAGATCTATACAATGCGACACCGGCTTTAATCACTGATTCCGTAGATGTAAACGGTATTAGCACATTTTCCGCTGGCTTGTCACTTCAGTACGGAGCGACAAAACAGATTATTGGCGCAACTAAAGCAGATCCAATCGTTTTTAACGTAACAGCACACGGATATTCCGTTGGCGATATCGTTATTTTTGAGGGTCTTTATCAGTCTGCAACAACAGGTATGCCTCAAATTTCTGGGATGCCTTTTGTTATTACAGCGGTTGATGATGCGAATAATTTTTCGATAAATTGGAACGGTAACCAGTCAAACTATACTGCTTTGAGTGGTTCACCAACAGGTGCATTTGTTAAAAAAGTTTTATATCCTTTTTTATATGTTCCTGGAGTTTCTTTTATTGAAGCTATTACAACTGGAACAACAACAACTATAGTAACAACTGCGCCACACAACATGGTTGTAGGTCAAGAGGTTGCTTTTAGAATTACTAATCCGTGGGGAACTTACCAGCTAAATTCACTTCCAAACGTGGCTTTACCGGGGTCTCCAATTTACGGTTATATTGTTTCTGTAACAAATAGCACAACTGTTGTAGTTAATATTAATTCAACTGGTTACACAGCTTATAATAGCAACCAACCAGTTGCCAGCCTCGCGGGTATGCAATTACCTCAGATGCTTGCAGTTGGCGATGTTAATACAGGCGGAGCATTAATTACTGCTGGATCGGATCTATATCCGTCTCCTCTCGTGAACGGTGTTCGAACCATAAACGGACCAGCTATTAATGGAGCGTTCATCAACAACACAAGACAGGGATTTATTGTTGGGGCTGGAACAGCTGTCGGCGATGCTGGCTCTGTGCTTGTTGGTGCAGCATCAGATGTAATTTATTGGGAAGCGTACTTTATTGAGTATACTTCACCTTATTAGTTGTATTAATAATTTTAATGTAATAAAAAGAAGGGGATTAACCCCCTTCTTTTTAGGATAAAATGGCAACTACAGTTATTAGTTATCCCACTCCTTTTTACCAGAACTTACCGATACAACCCCAGTATTACAAACCGAGCAGATTTGTAATTACAAATATTTTGCTTGGAAAAACAACTATTATAACAACAAGTGTTAGTCATAATTATGTGTTGGGGCAGCTTATCAGATTGGTAATACCGTCTTCTTACGGAACAAGGCAACTAAACAAGCGCCAAGGATACGTTATTTCTAAACCCTCAAGCACGCAAGTTGAAGTTGATATCTACTCTTCAGGGATGGACGAATATATTGCGGGTTCAGGTACAACTAAACCCCAAATTTTAGCTATTGGCAATATTGCAAATGGCGATACTAACGATTCCGGTAGAACATTTAATGCCACAGCAATTCCCGGAAGTTTTCAAAATATATCCCCAAATTAAAGGTGTTGAATGAAAGAAAAGCCAGACGCTAAAAACTCACTTGGAAACGTAGAATTAGATAAAGCAGAAAAGCAATTTGAAAAAATGGAAAATGACATCAAAGAACTGACTCAAGATCGCATGCGTGATGCACCAAAGCTTGATGTTGAGCCTCAAACAAAGATTGCAAATTCGGATATAGATAAAAAAAATGATCTTTATTTGAAACCAATTAAGACAATTGGCTGCAGAGAACAATTCAACGAAAAATACAGAAATGAATATGAGTTTCAAAGGCAATTTGTGAACTTTACTTGTGAAAATCTAGAAATTATAGGCGATGCAGTCGAGCTTTGGACAAGACCGTTTCCTGGAGTAGCTGCCCAGTTTTGGAAAGTACCTGTCAATAAACCGCTTTGGGGTCCGAGATATTTAGCAGAGCAACTAAGAAAATGCAGTTATCACAGATTAATTATGCAGGAGCAAACTACAAATATTGAAGGCGATATGCAGTACTATGGAAAAATGGTTGCTGATAAAACAGTTGATCGAATTACAGCGCATCCAGTTTCGAGTAAAAGATCCGTTTTTATGGGAGCTGATAATTTCAATTAAATCAAATGTAAAGCGGTTTTACAAATTAAAAAAAGGGTGAAAAATGAAAAATAATGAAATGAAAAATAATGAAAAGAAAAAAGTTTTAGTGCATTTGAAAAACGATAGTAAAGAATTTAAGAAGCAGTTTAATGACGATGTAAAGCTAAAGAAAA
>Ga0209702_10006953_pt1 | contig 14136 bp, 14 predicted proteins | sample FRY01_FD_187210 | JGI IMG/M metagenome (GOLD analysis project Ga0209702, IMG submission 187210) | Freshwater microbial communities from Lake Fryxell liftoff mats and glacier meltwater in Antarctica - FRY-01 (SPAdes) (version 2) | ecosystem: Environmental > Aquatic > Freshwater > Ice > Glacier... | reverse complement strand
TCTCATATTATAATAGTAGTAGGTTTTTTATCTTTAACTTAAACGCGCATGTATTTTCTTGCAAATTACATGCTTTTACGTGTTTTTCGAGTAACAGTTCGAGCCTGCATCACTTCGTAGCACGCGTAGAGCTGCATCACTTCGTAGAACTGCATCACTTGGTAGAACTGCACTTGGTAGCACACGTAGCACTGCATCACTTGGTAGCACACGTAGAGCTGCATCACTTGGTAGCACACGTAGAACTGCACCACTTCGTAGAGCTGCATCACTTGGTAGCACACGTAGCACTGCATCACTTGGTAGCACACGTAGAGCTGCATCACTTGGTAGCACACGTAGAACTGCACCACTTCGTAGAACTGCATCACTTGGTAGAACTGCACCACGTAGCACTGCATCACTTGGTAGAACTGCATCACTTGGTAGAACTACATCACGACAGTAAATGGACAAGGTATCTATCGCTATATAAAATTATCACGGTAAAGTTCCATCGTGTGTGTTTTGTGTGTTTTGTGTGTTTTACGCAAAACACACGACCACGTGACTCGTGTGTTTTACACAAAACACATGAACCTCCGCCTATAAAAGGAAGCTGGATTTGAACGGTTAGTTATTCAAGATCATGCTCTACCGCTCATACACTTGCTCAGGCCTCATTACTTCAGACTGCGTGCTTGTAAAACGAGGAGCACATATTGGCGCCCGAGGTCATGTCGTTGCTATTTACGATGACTCTGTAGATATCCTTGTCAAGAACTCTGATGAGATGTTTATTAGTGTATCAAAGGGTGATATTATCCTCAAGCAAAGAATGTTTTTCCGCAAAAAGGACATCAGATCAAAGGAAGACGAGGACGATAAATTCATTAAAGCATTCGGTACATTGAACATGTCTGCTGGTGCTGGTGGTGGTGGTGATGGCGGTGCTGGCGGTGGTGATGGCGCAAAACCCCCCGTGAAATCAGTTATCCGGAACCTTGTAAATTCCATGAATAAAATTAATTTAGGGACTTAAAGAGGAAAAACATGAACATATAAATGGAATCTCACGGCATGCTCGTCCCTAAACCAAAACTCAACTCAATAAAAAAATTATTTCAATTTCCTGATCTTGAAATCGAGGCCAGGTTCGGTGCGTTTGACAACAAACGTTTTACACCCTTCATCAACCACGAGCAATACCACCAACTCATGAAATTTTTCACGTCGAAACGCGAGCACTACACTCACACTGTTCTTCTCCAAACCATTCAGTTTTCCATCGAAGGCGGCGTCAAAAGACTTCAGCTCGACGGTTCTGAGAGCGACGTGTGTTTTGTAAAAAAGACAAAACACACCGTCATTGATGTCCCCGACTATGAATTCAGAGTTGCTGGAGCACAGGAAGAAATCCTTTCTTCATGTGACCTGGAGTTTGAGGAGTGTTCCCGTCATAGAACGAGACATACATTCGAAAACAAAGCCGCGGCTCTTAAATTTGAAATTAGTAAGGTCATACACAAGGAATCAGTCTCCTACGACATTGAACTCGAAAGGCTCTCTGGCTGCAAATTCAGTGTCTTCATGCTCAATGTGAATTTGATCAAATGCATTCTCCAGGACTCTGTCGTGCCAGTCTCGCTCACCGAAACAAAAAAAGCCCTCAAATCCTTTCCCAGGAAATTCATGGGAATCCAGCCAAAGACCCTCAAGGCCAATTTCAATTCAGGCGAATTGCTGGCAGTGACTAAGAAACTGGACGGTACTCGCTACCTGATGACCATGGTCGCAGACCAGATGTTTCTTGTTCATAAGAACGGGACGGTTAAGAAATTCCCATTCACGCTCAAGCCTGGCTCTGAGAGCCCCCCGGCGCATGGGCGGATATTTGACGGAGAACTTTTTCATGGCAACTACCATATCTTTGACATGATCTCAGATGAACCCCTCAGCGTCCGGCTCCATGAAATCAAGGCCTTTGTGTCCGCCTTGCATGGAACAGAGGCTTCGGGTGCCAGGATTTTCATCAAAGACTATCGTTTTACGCCTGGCAACGAGTTGAAGCCGGTCATGGCTGAAATGGCTCCCGCGCTTGATGACAACCACGACGGGCTAATCATTGTCAAGGCAGGGCACGGGTACCGGGCATGCGACCCAATGAAATGGAAAAAGACCATTACATTTGATTTTGCGCTCACCAACATCGAAGGGAACAGATACGCTCTCAATGTGATGGCAGCGAATACCACTGGTAAAGCGGGCAAAGACGGCAAAGGAGCGGCCGGTAAGTATAAAAAGTTTGGAGAGATCCTCCTGAGCACTGCCAATGTCCCGGACGGGAGCATCGTGGAATGCTTCTTTTACGAATCAAACTGGTATATTCTAAAAGGCCGCCCTGATAAAACAAGCCCCAACTTTGAGACCGTTGCTCTTGATAACTGGGATTCTCTCGAATACCCCTTCATATTCTGGGACCTTCCGTCTCTCGAGTCCATCCCATCCCTCGCGTCGGTCGAGTCAGGCATCATGCCACTGCCACCAAGCATCATGCCAAAGAAGTCTGAAGTCAAGTGTGCCGTGAAACCCGTGAAACCCGTGAAACCCGTGAAGCCCGTGAAGCCTTCTGAAGTCAAGACGGCAAAGACTCCCGAGCCTAAACCTGCCTTTTACCAGATGCGGCGTTTCCACAATTACATCAAACGACAGGTCATCTCTAAATCCCAGGCAAATTCCGTGTTGGACCTCGCATGTGGGAAAGGTGGTGACCTGCCTAAATACATTGACTCGAACATCAAATACATTGAAGGCTACGACATTGATGCAGAGTCAGTGAGAGAGGCATTGTCCCGCAAAGAACACTTCCTTGGAAAAGCTATTTGCAGAAACTTTAATATCAATTTACATCAGATGGACCTTCTCACCCAGCAAGTCCAAGCAACCGTCAAGTTTGACCTGGTCGTCTGCAACTTTGCGTTCCATTACTTTTACAACTCGTCTGAGAACATCACGGCAAGTATCCTCAACAACACGAAACGCGGCTCTCTACTCCTCTTGTCTCTCTTAGACAGCTCCAGAGTCAAGCCGTGCAATGACCCGGACATCAAGATTGCGTTGATTGGTCAGGACCGTGTTTCAGTGTTCATCAAGGACAGCGTCCTCAATGAACCCAGGGTAGAGTACTTGGTGCCTCGCGAGGCGCTCATCAGTCTCTTCAAGTCCAAGGGCTTTGCCCTCGTAAAAGCCCAGAATTTCTCTGAATTCTACAAGGACTGGGAAAAACACTCGAATTCTCTCACGGACGCTGAAAAAGAGTACTCGTTCATGAACACCATGTATATTTTCAAGAAACTGTAATGAGCGGCTCGACTACGTTTCTACTGCGTTTCTACTGCGTCTCGACTGCGTTTCTACTGTTTTATTTAATGCTTCTGAATATTTTATGACTGCTCACGTACTTTGCCTGGGCCTTCCTGCTGTTTTGCAATTCCTCAAGTTTCTTTTCCTCAAGGATCCTCTCCATCTCCGAGTACGACCGCTTTTCCGTGATTTCTGGAAGTGTCCGGTTCGTCTGCGCCGCCACGGCTTCCTTGAATTTCTTCCTTGTGATTTTTCCAGTATCCTTTTTACTCTTCTTGATCATTGCGTCAATCTTTTTTATATCTATTTCTAAAATCCTGTCAATCTGCTCCTGGGACACGGCCGGCTCGTTCTCAAACTCAACAGAACTGACAGAATTTAATATCAACCCGTCGTCATCTATATGCACACAGACCTGCGAGTCTTGCAATTCATTTGCGGCAACTGGGCCCGCGTACTTGACGAGAGACGCGTCTTTTTTCTTTCCCTTGATTTCACTGAATAAAACATTAAATTTCTCCCGATTGAATTTCCCATTAGGCCTCTGCAGCTTGTCCTTGAAGGTTGAGTTGTACGAGTCGAGCGGAGAGTACGCCGTCGAGAGACTCGAGACTCGCTTGATCGTCTTGGAAAAGTCCCGGTCGAGCGTGTCTTGGTGAAACAGGAGGTCCCTGTCCGTGTCAAATAAATGCAAATCATTCACAGGAGCCTTCTTACCCGTCTTTTGAGCAGCAGCCAGGGCCGTCTTTTGAGCAGCCTGATGCTCCAATTTCATTTCAGAGTGGTCTTTTTGAATTTCGGTTATATTCTTCATGACATGCTTGTAGCACTTGCAGAGAACTTTGAATTCATAGTCTGTCTTCCCCATGGTTTTGTCGGGGTGAAAGAGCAGGCACTTTACCTTGTACGCTTTCTTGATTTCATGAGGGTCTTGGCACATTCTCTTCACACCAAGGAATGCATAGGGGTCAATGTCATAGTCTTCGAGGAATCCCATTTATGTCATTTTCTAAATTTATTTCACGGTATTATCGCGCTGGCTGCATTCGCGTGCATCCGCGTGCATTCGCGTGCATTCGTGTTCATTCGCGAATACAGGAAGCGGAAAATAATTTGTGTATTTTTTTCTAACCCAAGGTAATGTCATCAATCTTGCTAAAAAGGATCCAGGCAAAGGACGATACCTTTTCTATATTTTCAGAGAATAATGCAGTGTCCTTGAATGTTAAGAATTTAGGGATCGAAATAGGAGGGGCGACGAGCATTTCCGGCGGACTCGCTGTCGCTGGTGGAAGTCTTACAATGAACAATGGGACCAGCAATTTCTTGCTCTTTCCACCGACAGGCGTGGCGTCTCCTTCGTTGGTATCTCGCAGCATTGGCACAAGACTGGTCATGTACCCCACCAACGACGACACGATGGCCGACTTTGCATGGGGAATGGGGACTGGGGCCATGTGGTACTCTGTGGGAGACATGGGCAATGTTTTTAGATTTTATCATGGAACAACGAATACACTGGATATCAGGGGGACAAGTCTGGATGTACTCCAAACCACAGCAAGTACCTCAACGACGACCGGGGCTCTACGCGTCAGCGGTGGAGCGGGAATTGTCGGCAATGCCTACATTGGGGGGCTGACGCGGATGACCAATTCGACGGCGAGTACCTCGGCGAGTACAGGGGCTCTGACCGTGGCTGGGGGTGTGGGGATATCCGGGAATTTAAACGTTGCCTCAAAAATATACGTTGGGCCTGTCGGGGGCGTGGGAACAATATACCTCGGCGGAGGAGATCCTGATGATGCTGACTATGACATGAGTGTCATTGAAACACGGTCATATGCCTCAGGTAGGTCAGAGATGGTCCTGTTCAAAGGAAATGACGGCCCAGGCAGTGATGGTCCCGATAGAATTCGGCTACGCGCTGCTGCAATTGCATTCGACACGTACAGTTCCGCCTCAACCGACAGAACCGCCGAGAATATTAGAATGCTCATCAATTCGTCAGGGCAAGTTGGGATCGGCACGACAACGCCTGGGGTTTTGCTTGATGTCGCAGGGACGAGTAGATTTACCGGGGTCGCTCAGATCACAAACACGACAGTAAGCACCTCGGCGAGTACAGGAGCCTTGACCGTGGCCGGGGGTGTGGGAATTGCTGGGAATTTAAACGTTGCCGGCAGTTTCGACGGAGTCGACTCATCGCCCGCCATTCCGGGGATCACGGGGCTCACGAACGTCACGACTGTCATTGGCTTGACGTCAAATCTTGTGAAATTGGGGAACTCGAGGACGCTTTATGCGACTTTCGAGGTAGCTCCTGCAGCAGCCAATATAAAGACACTATTTACATTCGACGTGCCGGGGCTGTCTGTGCTGTCGCAGAAATACACGTTGGTCGGGTCCATTCAAGGGTACGACTCTTCGGAAACGGCACTCAACAACATGAACCTGATTGGCGACCCTGCCACCGGGAAAGCTAAAATACAATTCACTGCTCGCGGCGTCGATGCCCATATCATACAAATCAATGTAACGTATCCGTATTTCATGGGCAGGTATGTCATCTTTGGGCAGTTCGACGGCAAGACTGAAAGACTTGACCTCAAGGAAATGGAAGTATATGACGAAAATAACGTGAACATTGCCAGTCAATCTACACCCTCTTGCAACGCTGGTATTTTTAGCGGGTCTGTTGCCAATTTAATTGACGGTAACCTGAGCACTGAAGTGGTTTCCGCATTCACGGCCAATGTGCGATACACACTTGATTTTGGGAAAGAAGTCAGAATTTCGCGGATCGTGATTGTCGATGGGGTGGCAGCAGATAGGTCAGTCAGTGCTCGTACGGCTGTGAGGGATAATCTTAGTAATAATGTTTATTACAGTGCTCAGATACTTGCACAATTGACAGAGTACTCGTACGACTTTGAGAACCACCCTGTCCAGGAGTTTTAAGTGTTTTAAATTTATTTTTTTATTATCCAGTAGCAGTAGCACAATGACGACACCTGTGGCCGTTTTAAAATCAGATGATATTTGGTACAGAAATCTCTCGATTCTCGTGTCTCCCAGCAACCGGCTCATTGAGTTTTTCCCAAACAAGCACAACACCCTTCAGGAAAATCTAAACAGTCTTGTGAGACTGGGGGTATATGGCTCTGTTGTTATTGCCATGTACAAGCGAGACCCCGAACACCTTGTTTGGATACTTGCGGTCATGCTCCTCACGTATGTCATCAACGAGACGTACAAGACCAAAGAAGAGCTCGAGATACAAAAGTTTCAAAACTTGAAAACACGGGAAAGGACCCCGCGCCCAACAATCAACAACCCCTTCATGAATCCCACGTTCCTCGACATTGGCAAGGAGCCCGTTGAGCAGTACCACCAAGACACCAAACAGGCCGAAAACACGCGGGAAGAAATCAAGGAAAAATTTAGCTATAATTTATACTCTGACATTGAGGACGTGTTCAAGGGGAATAGCTCCCAGCGTCAATTTTACACTATGCCCTCCACGACGATCCCAAATGACCAGGAAACTTTCACGAATTTTCTCTACGGTGGAATGAAATCTTGCAAGGAAGACAGCTCAGCCTGTCAGCCGTACCTGGACCTACGAAGGAACCCAGCACCACAAGCAAATGCCATTTAGAATTAAAAAACAAAGAACGACAAGACCCAACAGACCCGATATGTTTGACTACCTTGTTTTCATTGTTAGTTTGATTATTCCTGGAATTTACATAGCAAGAGTACTCAAGACAACCATCATGGGGCACACGGTTGATAAAACGTTTGCGTATTATACCTCATCGAGCTTCTTGACTCCGCTGGATACCGAGATTTGCATCGAGTACATTTTCTACGGAAACGAGTACCACTGCTACTGCAACTCGGAGAACTTTGACGACTGCATTGACCTCATTCAATATCGACGTCCATGGACTCTACGACCCTCAAGAGTCGCTGAATTTGCGTATTTTCAAAGCAAAGACGGCAACGGCCCCATTGAGCCAGTCACTGACGAGATAAAAAGCCTGGCTGGGCCGTACCTCGATTTCTATCAAAACACGCCTTTTCAAGCAAGAAAAGGCACAGTCTGTGGACGCGACGGTAAGTCTGACGGTAAGTCTGACGGTAAGTCTGACGGTAAGTCTGACAGTAAAATTTTACATATAATAGACAATTACGGCAAAACATCTGCATTCAAAGGAAATGAGTTGCTCGAGTTAAGTGCTGCTGTATGAACTACAGAAAATTGTAAGCTACTTTATGCGCTTTTGTAAATGGTTTTGTTCATGTTGCGAGAGCTGATCCCCTGTCTAAAATCGACGCTTTTCTGAACATGCTTTCCAATGTCAGGCTGTGCTTGGAAAATCGAAAAGGACCGCTCGTAAAAGTTTTCAGAGGCTGGCTGGCACGATTTTTGCTCGCGCGTCATTTCCTGGGTCAGCGAAGGGTTTTGTACCCCGCGCCCAGACGTTGTAGGAAGTGGAAGTGTTCCCAACTCCTGTGGTACTTTGAACTGTGTCATCTCTGAGCGCTGAAGTTTAGATTCTTTTTCAACGCTCGTGCGCACGGTCCCGTGCCCGTCGAAATGATTGGAGTCGTTCTTGACGGCCTGTTTCTCGTAGTATTTCATAGGTTTCTTTCGTGTGTCGTCTGGCGCGTCTGGCTCTTGCTTCTTCTCGAAATTCACTGGTACATACATATACACTCCAATTAGAAAAAAAAACCCCGTTATTTGCTCGTTTTTTTTTTCTAACTAACTTAAATGCCACCCATTACCTGCCAAAAACCTGCTCGTCAGGAACGTCAGGAACGTCAAGAACGTCAAGAACGTCAAGAACGCGTTGGTTCCATGAAGAAATTATCGTCCAACGCGCATCCCAGGGTTTTCAAGTGGCCAAGTGACAAGAAACTCATCGTGTATCACACAAATTGGTCAACGTATGCTCGTAATTTCCAGGTCAAAGACCTGCCAATTGATTACATTAGCGACATCAATTACGCGTTCTTTGATTTACGTCAAAACACAAACGGGTTCTACGTCCCCACCTCAGGGGACCCATGGGCAGACACAGACTGTCGATTCACTGACCCAGAGAAAGGACTGCAGCCGCTCGACTCGTGGGATTCAAATGAAAAATATTTTGGGAATTTCGGGCAGTTTAAGAAACTCAAGGACTCTGGAAAGAAATTCAATCTTGGGCTGTCTGTCGGTGGATGGACGTGGTCTGTTCATTTCTCCAATGCTGTCAAAGACGAGGCAAGTAGAGCCGCCTTTACAGACGAGATTATCCGTTTATTTAAATTGTATCCTATTTTCAATCGCATCGACCTCGACTGGGAGTACATCTCCCCCGAAGGAATGTCGTACGGTCTCCCAGGCAATGTCTCTGGAAAAGACGACCCTCGTAATTTCAGCCTGTTCTTGAGAATGATGAGAGAAAAACTTGACCTCAATGGAATGAGCCACTATGAGATCTCCATGTGCACGTCTGCGGACCCACAAAAATTGGGCATTCTACCCATCGCGAGTATGGTCGAGTACCTTGACACGGTGAATATCATGACCTACGATTTTGCCGACGGCGCCTGGGGGTTGGCGAAAGCGACCCATCAGACCAATATATACCCCACCGACTTGACTCTTTTCAGCGTGGATGCTGCAGTCAAGGCATTTATTAAACTTGGAGTTCCTGCCGATAAACTGGTCATTGGCGCCGCTTACTATTCTCGCGGGTTCTCAGGCACATCAGGGCTCGGCGAGGTATCGACTTCAGGGAGCCCGGACATGACCTGGGAAAAGGGGATCGCCGATTACAAGGACCTTCCCATGCCCGGGGCTACTGAGATGTACGACGTAGAAGCAAAGGCTGCGTATTCTTATGACCCTGTCAAGAAAATCTTCAATTCATATGACAACCCAAGAAGTATCAAGGACAAGTGTCAGTACGTAATTGACAATGGACTCAAGGGGATCATTGTATGGGAAGCCTCAGGGGACTCGACGGAAAGCTCGAGGTGTCTCTCGAAAGTCATTTACGACAATTTGTCGTCTGTCCCCGTCGTTCCCGTCGTTCCCGTCGAAGTCCCTGCCGTTGTTCCCGTTGTTCCCGTCGAAGTCGTCGTTGTTCCCGTCGAAGTCGTCGTTGTTCCCGTCGTTGCCCCCGTTGTTCCCGTTGCCCCCGTCGAGGTCCCCGTCGTTGCCCCCGTCGTTGCCCCCGTTGTCGTCATTGAGGCCCCTGGCGTCAAAAAATGGATGCCTTTTACGAAATACAGCGTGCCAGACGAGGTCACATACATTGGCGAGATTTATACGTGCAGGAGTCAGCACATTTCGCAAATTACATGGACCCCTGACGTGACACTGGCTCTATGGGAACCAAAGGGCCCGGTGTTGGCACCTCCTCTCATTCCTTTACCCGCTGTCCCCGGCAGTGGTAGAAAAATTAAAAAAATTTGTATTCATGGATCCATCGACAGCATTGACTACGAGTACTACTTGGATTAAATTTTATATACATGGACAGTCGTGTATACTTCTGTCGCAGTACGTTTTGAAAAATATGAGATAGTTTTCAAATTTTATTTTGTGTAGAGTGTCATATGCAACTGGTTCAGTGGAGAGTGTTTTGCATCACAGAAAACAACTGGGTAAGCAGATGGATGGAATCGAGTGAAACCCCTCATCAGTGCTTCAATGGCAGTGCCCATGAAATCAATGAGGAGTCTTTTCAACTCATAAACCAAACGGTTCTTTCCACTGTGAAACTTTTAGAAGAGGAAATCCCAACGGGCGGGTTCTTCCGGTCCGAGGGATTTGCCTTGGTGGCGCCTGCAAACAGCTCAGAAGACCTCATAGTGTCTTGGCCGTACCCGGTAGGGGTCTTGGACTGCAATATCCAGACAACTGCAGCCGACATTGGAAACATGGTCCAGGGGGTCGTGGGGCCAAACACGGCCATGGGAATACTGACGTCCGATGCAGACGCGTCGAGCGAGATTCTCGCAGTTTCTTCGACGGTGATTAGCAATGTCCACATTGGGTTGGAATGTGTACTGGATGGGGTGCTTGTCGGGGAAATAACCGGGATCGATGCTGCTACGGGAACCGTTACCATCGACCCTCCTCTTTCCCAGCCTTTTACTACCGGGACCCTTGTCGGGGGACAGCGGAGGATCATTAAAAATTTTAATCTTGGCTACATGCAAGGCTGTTCAGTCGGCAGTTCTAAAATCGGAGCCAGTTATATCCCTGTAGGCGTGACTACCCGTGTCACCTACATCAACAACACCCCCAATGAAAAGACATTCAACTTCAACATTGAATACTTGTATTGAATAATGTCATGTTTATTGCTTTACTACACTTTACTACATGGTTTTTAACTAACAGTTCGAGATGTCATCTCATTGCCATGTCGCGCATCATGAGTCTTGGCTTGATCCCAATGGTCCCATCTGCACAATAAGGCTTCCAGATCCAATTCTCGCAATTTCGTTGAATGATTTTAGCAGCATTGTTGGACTTCACGACCGCGTCGCAGCTGAATAAATTGAATGACATTCCAAAAAAATCCCAGGCAATGTCTGGTCTCGAGGACACGTGCCACCATTTAAGATTCGGATTGACAGAGACACACTTCAAGTTCCATGGACGATCTGGGTTCCGAAAGATCTGCTCGATGAGGATGCCTGGATTTTTCGACAAGCGCTCATAGTCCCAGGAGATTTGCGGGTAAGAGCAGACAGTCTTCCAGCTAACCGAGGTATTTTCCGACAATGCGCTAAAACACCAGCCATATCCCGGGTTGTCGAGGATAATCTGTGGGGTGATGTTCGGGTTCTTTGAGAGTCCTTGAAAGTCCCAGTCTCGGTCCAGGTTGTTTGAGACAATGGACCAGTCAATGTTGGCCGATTCAGATAAAAAACTAAAGTCCCAGTATATACTGCTGTTGGCCAAGACGTTGGCCCACGTGATATTCGGGTTGTACGTGAACGCATTCACGTCCCAATAAAGATGAGCATTTGCACAGATATCAGCCAATGAAAAGACAGGATTGGCAGTCAAGGCACTCCAGTCCCATGAAAAGTCTATCACGTCAATTGAATTGAATCATTGCACGTACCCTCATACTTGTCCAGCAATTTGACGGTTAAATGCGGATTGGACGAGAGACCAGCAAAGTCCCACATGATCATGTTTTCCTTGATCTGTTTGACGGTCAGGGTCGGGTTTCTTGAGAGTTCCCTCACATTCCATCCAACCCAATCGAACATGTCATCACGAGAAACAACGAAATCCAGATCAATGTTTGGGTTGCTTAAAATCCCAGAAATCGACCAAGGCTTTTCAGGGTAGAGCTGCAGTAGGATCTTTAGATCAGATTTTCCCATTGAGTTGTTGCAATTTGTTTGAGGCGAGCATTCTTTTTATAGTTCCCCTAAATTGCTTGGCCAGCTCAGGCCGTGTGAAAAACGATTTTACATGTTTGTGTAAAATCGTCAGGAGCTGTTGTTGCTTGTGTAGAATTTCAAATCATTGCTGTTGTTGCTTGTGTAGAATTTCAAATCATTGAATTCTTGGTTGAGGATCCACTTACGCATACTTTGCATAAGCCGCTTTTCGGACCTTGGCCAGCGCTGCCTTTGCTTTCACCAAGTTGGCTTTGGCGGTTTCCAGTGCTTTGGCTGCCAGTGCTTTGGCTGTATTTGATTTCTTTGCATTTGATACAGATGTCTTTGCTTTGGCGACTCTTCCAACTGCTGCTTTTACTGACTTGTCCTCAGCTACCCCGTGGTCGATGGCTTGTTTTAAGACTTTATAGGTCACGGCCCCAACCGCAACGCCCCCCGCAGCAACTCCCGCAGCAACTCCCAATTTTTTATATGGATTGTCTTTCTTAATCACTGCATAGCAATCATTTATTAAAGTTTGATCGACACCGGGACTTTGGAGATAATTTGCAAATTTCTCTTCATTGACCCCTCCGCGTAAATTCAGCAACCCGTGTCTTGCAAGGGTCAGGGCGCATTTCATATGTGGTGTTTTTATCCAGTCCATTATATATAACAGGCTGGATAGAAAAAAAATCAAATAATTCAGTTTGAGTGGCTACTCGAGTCACTCGAGTCTTTCTTTGCGAAAAGTTTGTGTAAAATCGTCAGGAGCTGTTGTTGCTTGTGTAGAATTTCAAATCATTGCTGTTGTTGCTTGTGTAGAATTTCAAATCATTGAATTCTTGGTTGAGGATCCACTTACGCATACTTTGCATAAGCCGCTTTTCGGACCTTGGCCAGCGCTGCCTTTGCTTTCACCAAGTTGGCTTTGGCGGTTTCCAGTGCTTTGGCTGCCAGTGCTTTGGCTGTATTTGATTTCTTTGCATTTGATACAGATGTCTTTGCTTTGGCGACTCTTCCAACTGCTGCTTTTACTGACTTGTCCTCAGCTACCCCGTGGTCGATGGCTTGTTTTAAGACTTTATAGGTCACGGCCCCAACCGCAACGCCCCCCGCAGCAACTCCCGCAGCAACTCCCAATTTTTTATATGGATTGTCTTTCTTAATCACTGCATAGCAATCATTTATTAAAGTTTGATCGACACCGGGACTTTGGAGATAATTTGCAAATTTCTCTTCATTGACCCCTCCGCGTAAATTCAGCAACCCGTGTCTTGCAAGGGTCAGGGCGCATTTCATATGTGGTGTTTTTATCCAGTCCATTATATATAACAGGCTGGATAGAAAAAAAATCAAATAATTCAGTTTGAGTGGCTACTCGAGTCACTCGAGTCTTTCTTTGCGAAAATAAATTCTTTGATGATAAAGAAGACGCAGCCTGCAAGGATGGAAATACCCACATTAATCGACTGAGAATTGCTATACACCTCCAAGTATGGTAACTGAAGAAGCATTTTGATGAAAATGGGGTTCGTGAGAACGAGCATGATGACAGTGACAAGAGCAGGTTCCTTTAGTTTGTCGATCAGTACATCGACGAGACCAGAGTCAGCCCCGTAGTTGCTGGGTGGGTCCTTGCGGTCCTTGCGGTCCTTGCGGTCCTTGCGGTCGTTGCGGTCGTCGCTGTAGCGAGTGCGGGGGTCGCGGTCGACCACGTCTCCACCAATGTCTCGACCAATGTCTCCGCCGTCGTCTCCACCGTCGTCAAGGATAGGCAAGTCGTCCAAAGAGGTAGACATTTATACCATTACCATATAAAATAATTTCACTGCTTTATCGCATCAATTTTTTGAGTTTTTTTTTTAGGTATCCATAGTAAATAAACAACACCATGAACACAACCTTCACCAACATCACCAACACCACCAACACCACCGGCTCAGCAGACGGTAGTTGCTTGTCAGAACAACATGGCCCAGTCATTTCCACCATTATTTTAGGTGTTTTGCTTGGGCTCAGTGAGGTCTTTCCGTACATAAAAAAATTACAGGGAAACGGGCTCATTGACGAGGCGGTTGCTCTTGTAAAGAAAATGCTAAGAACAAAAAAAGAGCCCCAGTCAGAATTAGTCTGAGTGTTGATGTTTCAAGATAGTCTCACAGTCTTGCCGCGAGTGCTCGACTACCCCGGGCAATGTCTCAATCAATTTAAGGGCTTTGCTTCTGTAATTCTGAGAAATATCGGAATTTTTTCCGTTCGTTAAACCCTGATAATTTCTATATACCACTTCTGGCTTTATATGCAGCGACATGCTGCCCTCGGGAGGAGGAATATCCGGTTCTGTAAGCGCCAACGACGAAGACGCGATAGATACCTTGT
>Ga0209702_10006952_pt1 | contig 14138 bp, 27 predicted proteins | sample FRY01_FD_187210 | JGI IMG/M metagenome (GOLD analysis project Ga0209702, IMG submission 187210) | Freshwater microbial communities from Lake Fryxell liftoff mats and glacier meltwater in Antarctica - FRY-01 (SPAdes) (version 2) | ecosystem: Environmental > Aquatic > Freshwater > Ice > Glacier... | reverse complement strand
GCTCAGGTCCAGGTCCAGGTCCAGGTCCAGGTCCAGGTCCAGGTCCAGGTCCGAGTGTCACCCAGGTGTTGCTCAGGTCCAGGTCCGAGTGTCACCAGGTCCAAGTGTTGCTCAGGTGTTGCTCAGGTCCAGGTCCAGGTCCAGGTCCTTGCACAGATTATTAAAGTCTATATTGTAGTACACTGGATGGCGGGTAAAAGGTAAGGTCCCTAGCAAACACTAGGGACCTCACCTTGCCTTGTGACTACTACTCTTTGAGGGCGGTGACCGCTATGATGTGGCCCTTTTCATTGCGGACCGCACCATCCGATGGCCCCGTGGCAGGTGCAATCACATCTTCACGCCCTATTACTTTTTCTAGGACCATCCCCGAAACCACAAAGACCACCCCCTCTTGGGGTTGTGGTAGGTCTAGGACTGGCCCGAAGCCAGTCCTAGCAAGGACTGGAATCCCGTTGAACATCCTTACTGCCACCGTTTGCAGTTCGGATACCCTCGCCACCGCCCCCGAAGGGGCAATGGTGACATCCACCCCATCACTCCCACGCATTACTATTGCGTGGGGGGTAAGATTCACAAAAGACACAACCAAATTTTCAATAGACATTTCAATCCCCTAAAAAAAGTTTCATTCCTCGTTACACCTACCATGTGACCAGGCTTTGCAATGGTTTCAGGAATCTTGGATCCTGGCCATATTGTAGTACACTGGATAGTGGTAAACAGAAAGTGGGGATTATAATCCCCACTTTTACAATATTACCATTCAACAGCTTCATTCGCTGCAAAATCTAATTTTTTAGCAATTACTGAACTGTAATAACATTGTTTTACCGCAAATTCATAAGCTAAAGCAGCTTCAAGGACATCTGTTGCACTACTTAGAAACGATCCAGCTTCAAGAGAATAATCTTTAGCAACTTTTAAATAATTTCCGAAAGATGGATGATCACAACCATCGGATTCAGTAAAGTTAACTATCGATTGTTCGAATAAGTCTCTAGTATTCGAGACTAATTCCTTTGACATTTTAACCGCATTTTCAGCTGAATTTGTATGCTTTGAAATATCAAAGCTATTACCATCAAGATTCAAATAATCAAAGTCCATAATCAATCCCCTTAAAAAAGTTTCATTCTTCGATACAACTACTATGTGATTTAGTATTTTATAATTTTCAGGGTTAATTTGTAGTACACTGGATGGTGGTAAAAAGAAAGTGGCAACTAGACAATCTAGTTGCCACAAGATTCACATAATATTAGGTACATATCCATAATATTTAAACTCATCCATCATACTATTTGTTTGAAACCTATGAATAAAGAAAACCTCTACTAAATCCGCATCGAAATTGCGAATTATAATATTAAAAGCATCTTCATCTCCATCGAAGTTGCATACTGCTTTATTTATTCTTTCATATGCTACATCCTTAAGAAAACCACTTTCGCTAAAAGCATATTCATTGTGATTAATGATAATCAAACCCCTAAAAAAAGTTTCATTCCTCGATACACACACCATATGCATTGGCAATGCAATGCTTTCAGGCCATATTGTAGTACACTGGATGAGGTGAATAAAAATTCCCCACCAATTTTTATTGGTAGGGAGATGGGAAGTTATTCGTTTATTCCATATTCTTTTAGCTCTCGCCCATTGTCGCAACCTTCGGCTTCCGAAGCCAATTTCCATTCCTTCCATTCATCGGATAGTAAAAACTCTTCAATCTCTGCCTTGATATAAGCTTGACTAGCTTCGTACATTAAGCAAGCTTCTTTGTTCGAGCCACTTTCTCCCACTAGTAAAAGTTTGGAAAACCAAACTTCGTTAGCCACTTTATAATCAGCTTTGAGTTGTTGAACAGAAGCAGAAGCGATAAAAGCAGCCATAATAAAACCCCTTTTTTTAGTGGCGAAAGCCACAAATTAAAATACATATCTTCACACGCCTATCATGTACCCCGGCTTTGCAATGGTTTCAGGAATCTGGGACCAAGTCATATTGTAGTACACTGGATGGTGGTAAAAAGCAAGGCCCATATCCCAGTTAAGGGATTGGCCTTGCACTTTTAATATCCAATTTCTTGCTCTGCTTGTAGCAGGTTTCCCCAAGCTATTTCAACCAATGCAGCCTTGTGGCGATGGCTGTTTGCTGCTATGGCTGGTGAAAATGCCATGCCACTGGCATTTGCTGCCACATTGTAAGCTGCCACAGCCGCATTGTAAGCGGCCAAAGCCTCATTGTATTCGCCCATAATCAATCCCCTTAAAAAAGTTTCGTTCCTCGTTACACCTATCATGTACATTAGGGTTATAATGATTTTCAGGAATCTAAGCTGTGAATCTACCAATTATTTCGTCAGTATTCGGTTTAAATTCCACGCCCCAGTGCCAATCCGAGTAATTACAGCCATCCCCCCAACTGGAAACTTCTTTGCATGACATAGAGTCGCCATCTTCGTTCCAGAATTCATACTCTCCATCTCTTTTAGATGAGGAACTAAATAACTTATCAGCGGCTATCCAGCGTTTTTCAGTAAGAGTTAAAATTTTAGCCATATTCAATCCCCTTAAAAAGTGTTATCGTTACACTTATCATGTGATCTGGCTTTGTGGAATTTTCAGGTAGATGCTTCACAGTAACGACTTCACAGATGATGCTTCACGATTTGGGTCCAAGTCCATATTGTAGTACACTGGATGGGGTTAAAAGGCAGGACCCTGGTGTTTTGCCAGGGACTTGGACTTTGGATGAATTGAAAATTACCAAGCTTGCATGGCTTGGTAATTTTGGGTTTGTCTTGTCCTAGACCTTTTAGGCCTTGGGTCGTGAACACCACAGCCTATTTGAGACTTCTTGTGGCCGATTGCCACATTCTCAATTTGGAATGTAGCCTTATCGGATTTGCCATTCAACCACTTCTTCACTGATTCGTTCATTTAAATCTCCTTTAAAGTGTTATCGTTACACTTATCATGTGACTTGGACTTTGGGAAATTTCAGGTCATCATTGACCTCAACTTTGAAAGTGCTTGTTTATCTTAGTTGCTATTATTAGACCAACTAAAAACAACGATGCCATACAAGACAAAACAAACAACGCCAATAACTGAAACCACATAAATTCTGCCATTTAAATCTCCTTTAAAGTGTTATCGTTACACTTATCATGTGACTTGGACTTTGGGAAATTTCAGGAATCTGGGTCTATGGCCATGTTGTAGTACACTGGATGGTGGTAAAAAAAGACCAGAAATAATCTAGGTCTTTACTTTATATGACATCTCTTTCGCTCAATTTGAAGATGCAAGCATCTTCAAGATGAATCTTTCCTTCTCTTCTATTCAAACGAGATCGTTCTCGTTTTAGTTGAGCACGACAAAATCTAGATCCGTTCTTGCAACGGTACCTCCAAGCTTTAGAAAATGCTGTTTGATTTGCCATAATCAATCCCCTTTAAGTTATATATCCGTTACTTATCATATACCTTGGCATCTGGTGAATTTCAGGTTGATGGCTTTTAAGCATGATTACGCAATAGGCTTGTTAAGCCTAGAATGCTACAGGCATTCAGTATATGATCGCATTGCCAACCACACAAATCATAAGCAACCGCATTACCCTCTTCATTCATGTTTACAGTTGGCATACCATCTGCCAACATAATTTTATTCAAAGATGTTAAACTTTCATTATTCAAACCGCTAATTTCAATAACCATTTCAATCTCCTTGTTAAAGTTCAACTTGTTACAACTACTATGTGATTTAGTATTTTATAATTTTCAGGGTTAATTTGTAGTACACTGGATGATGGGTAAAAAAAGTGGAAATAATCCCCACTTAATTGCCTATTAGATTAATTAGAAGTCGATTTTAAACCCAGATTTCTTAAGTCTTTTTTTTGTTTCTTCATCTATAATTGCTGGATTAATATTACTTATAACTTTAACTAAAACAGTACCACGATTGTTGGTGCTAAGTAATCGTTCATTTGCAAACGAGAAAGATGCACCAATGATATCTTTCATTGTTTTAAAGTTATCACTTGCTACTGTATGATGCATAGTAGTATTCAAAGAAATCATACCCCAAGATCGGTTTATTCTGATAATTCCCATAGAAATCATAATCAATCTCCTTGTTAAAGTTCAACTTGTTGCAACTACTATGTGATTTAGTATTTTATAATTTTCAGGGTTAATTTGTAGTACACTGGATGGGGTATAAAAAAATCCACCAGTTAAGGTGGAGGTAGACAACTCTATTACTAATCACATAGACTAGCATCATTTATTTCGATGGTATTAGAGTTCCACTTTTTATCTTTCCAGATTCGTCCATTATATGACATATACCCTACAAGTTTATCGTTCTTACACAATGAACAAAGTCCCCAGTTACCTCCACCACAATGTGCTTGCAGCTGCCATTCTCGTACTTTTGTGCGTAGTTCTGCAATCGTGGTTGCGGTGAGTTCTTTTCTTTCTGTTCTATTTGGATTTTGCCCATAATCTGGGTTTCCGTGGACTTTTATCTTAATATTAAAAATAGTCATAATCAATCTCCTTGTTAAAGTTCAACTTGTTACAACTACTATGTGATTTAGTATTTTATAATTTTCAGGGTTAATTTGTAGTACACTGGATGGGGTGAAAAAAAGCTGCAACAACAAGTTGCAGCCAGGGGTTGAATTAATCCATAGTTTCGGGGTCTAATTGAACTCCAATTGCTTTTCTTATTGTCGCACAAGCCTTGTTGACTTCAAGCATAATGGTTCTCAAAAAGTCAGGAGATTTCTTCAAATTGGTTAGCCAATGATTTAGATAAGATGGATTGGTAGCCTTTTCATCGGTTTCCAACCATAAACCCATTTCAACGGAAAGAATCCAAGCAGTTAATTCGGCAATTAATTCTTCGTTCGCATAAACTTCTCCAAGCATCCCGAATATAGGAATTTGCAGTTCTCTTCTGCATTCTGGGGCTGTAGCGTGGGCTAATTCGTGCAAGAAAGTCGAGTAAAAATGTGCACTGGATTTAAAACCACTACACATATTTGGCATATTGACTTTGTGGTTTTGCGGATCATAGCAAGCTAATCTATGCCCAGAATCAACGCTGATTTTCAATTGATTCATCTTTATGTTGTCTAAACAATCGATGTTATACCATTCGTCACCAAAAGCATCTAATGGAGGGCATTCTGGATTAATTGCCTCAACAGCAGGTGTAAAAACAGTATGAACAATCTTGCTGACTTTCTTGGTTGTTTTTAACTTTTCAATCAAAGCAACAGCTTCGGGGGTGTTGCCTTGAACTTGATCAAGATTAAAAACATAGAAAGTGCTAGTTCTACCATCTTCGGAATGTGGTTCAAACTCTCCATTAGACTTAGCTGTAGTGTTTTCTTCTTTTTGTTTTAGATTTAATGGATCATCATTGAAAAATCTACATTTATGACCTTTTTGACCAGCAATCACGCTGCATCCAGCTTCGTTCCATTGTCGAAAACCACCAAACCATCCAGTTTGATAATTGTAGAGAGCAACTACGATTGATAATTTATTGCGATTACTACCATTGTAAAATCGATTATGCACAAAATTCGTAGGATGAACATTAACTTGAACCTTTTCAGTAGTTTTGGATTTCTTTCCCTTCCGACTAAGACCACCACTACCATATCCCAAACAATCGCCCAAACTAACATTGTTATCCAATGCATACTGAATCTTATTGATTAACCTTTCCAGTATATCATTATAAAAATCTTTATTCCTATCGACAAAAGGAACAACTGGCTTTTTATTGCCAGTAGATTTTACTTTCCTTGCCATAATCAATCCCCTTTGTAAAAGTGTTTCTCGTTACAACTACTATGTGTTTAGGTGTTTTACGGATTTTAGGGTTAATTTATAGTACACTAGATAGGGTAAAAAGATGATCCCTATCAATTTTAGTGATAGGGATAGTAAAGATAAACATCTATAAAATTAGACCACTTTAATAAAATGCCAAGACCAACTAAACCCTTGTTCGACATAACAATTATACTTATCTGCTATTTTTTTTAGTTTTGCCCAAGTTTTCTTGTGACCAACACTTCGTTGATTTGTTCCATTCAGCAAGTGATATAATTCACCTTCTGCCACGAAGGAAACCTCAGCATTTGCACACATATCTTCACCCCTTGCCAACCATTCAATCTGGCTGTAAGTGTGGGTGTCGTTATACTTTGAAACAAATTTACTTACATCTTTCAATAAATCGGCCATAATCAATCCCCTTGATAAAAGCGTTTCCTCTTCACACCTACTATGTGTCTTGTGGTTTTATGATTTTCAGGGTTAATTTATAGTACACTGGATTGGGGTAAAAATAAACCTCCCCCAGTTAAGGAAGAGGTTGTGACTTTAATCGCACAAGCTAGAATCACTTATTTCGATGGTATTAGAGTTCCACTTTTTATCTTTCCATATTCGTCCATTGTAGGACATATAACCTATGATCTTATCGTTTTTATACAATGTACAAATCCCCCAATTACCTCCACCACAATGGGATTGCAACTGCCATTCTCGCACATTTTTTCTTAGTTCTGCAATTGTGATTGCAGAAATCTCTGTCCTTTCTATTCTATTTGGGTTTTGCCCATAATCGGGGTTTCCGTGAACTTTTATTTTAAGATTTAAAACAGTCATAATCATTCCCCTTTGTAAAGTTTAGTTTAACACAACCACTATGTGTCTTGTTATTTTATGATTTTCAGGGTTGTATTATAGTACACTAGATGGGTTGTGTTGTAGTACACTGAATGGGGTTAAAATTTAGGTCCCTGGTTTTTGCCAGAGACTTAAATTCTATTTTACTGCTTAGCGTTTTCTGCTTGCAATGCAGCCAAAAAAAGTTCCAAAAAAACAACAAATTCTTCTGATTCAAAGAATTCAGAAAGTTCTGATTCATTCATATAATGACTCCTTTTAAATTTTTCAGAATGAACATTTCACTCTTATACTAATTATGTAATTTATATTTCTGTAAATTTCAGGATTTCAAATCTGTAGATTCTTCATCTTTTTTGGCCTTGAGTGGTCCACGATATGTAATTCTTCCTTTGGTCAAGTCATATGGTGAGATAGACAAAGTTACAATATCGCCAGTTATAATCCGGATGAAATTCTTACGAAGTTTTCCAGATATATGAGATATTATCTCTTGACCGCTTTCAATCTTAACCTTAAATCTAGTATTGGCAAGGCAAGCAATCACCTTGCCTTGAACCAATATTGAATCATCTTCCTTTGACATATGTTCTTCCTTAAATGGTTTTACCCAATAAATGATTGTAGTTGAATCTTGTTCATTTTGATGGTATCAGCATGAGGGTGTGCTTGCCCTCGGTGTTTGCTTGTTGTTACTGAATAACTTTCGTTATTCTCGTACAACTTGCCGTCTTTATGAGCAAACATTGGCCAATGCTTGCCATAACTAAATACCACATAAAACTCGCCAACAATTTCAGAAAACAAGTTGTTTGCTTTAAATGGTTTTAATTTCTTAACCATTTCACCACAACTACCATTAGAAACACGCATAATAATCTCCTTGTGAAAGTTTTCCTCATTACACCTACTATGTGCCCCGGCATTTTAAAGATTTCAGGCATTGGAATCCTGGGTTCTATCATAGTACACTGGATTGGAGGTTAAAAAAAATCCCTAGTTTTTGCTAGGGACCTTAAGGTGGGCTTAGGATGCCGCTTTAGTGAGCAATTCGCTAAAGACTTGAGTCAATACCGCTTTGACTTCAATTGGCTGTTTATTGAACCTTTCTGGACCTAGATCTCCAAGGTAATTAAAGATGGTCATAGATTCTGGCAAAGTTAGTTTACCAGAAGCAAAGGCAAGACTTTTAATCTCTTGAAATCTAACAAATTCTTCAAATGACAAGTCTAATGACTTACTTGTCACATCAATCTTTTCTTGAGGTATGTTTTTAATCCTTACTTTGAACTTTTCGATTCCCAATAAAATTCGATTTGAACCAATCATAATCAATCTCCTTATTTTTTCGTTCCTCGTTACACTTACTATGTGTTTGTTGTTTTCAACGATTTCAGGAATTTTTAGACTAATGATAAGATATATTTTTTGCCTTTGCCATGTGGTGCAATCCATATATTTTTAGGTGTTTTTAATCCATGTTTGTTACCATTACATAATCCACAATCGACACATTGTTTATCATGGGTTGAATTGATGCATTCCAAGCTGTTTAATGGTTGTTGATTGGCAACAATAAAACACTTGTAGCCCATTTCATTGGCTTGTTTTATTTCTAGTTCATTGTCACAACTTGCCATTAGAATTCTAGAATATTGGTTGTCTATAATCTTCCATCGATGAGTATAACCAGTATGTGATTCTTTAGTTAACTTTAAAATTGAATTCCAAACTTCAATAGGAACAAAGCTAGGATCACCATAAGAACCTATTCTTATTGAGCGATTTACGAATAATTCTTTGTGAATTGATTCGTCATAGATTGGGTAATTATCATCCTTGTAAGATTTGAATATCTTCAAGGGTGCTTGCCCTACATTAACATAGCAAGATCGTTCTTTACCATTGACACCACGATGAGAACAATTATCGCATATTATGCTATCCATGCCAATATTAACAGCTTCAACTGGATTGATATCCTTTAATAAAATCCAAGTTTGTATCATATCGCCTGTTTTTACATTCTCGCTATGAAGTGTGGCGATACATACTACTTCATCATTCTGCCATAGAATAACACCAGTAAATTTAGCCATCATAAATCTCCATATTTTATTGTTTAGTTACAACTACTATGTGTTTATTGTTTTTAAGGATTTCAGGCATTGGAATCCTGGGTTCTATGATAGTACACTGGATTGGAGGTTAAAAAAATCCCTAGTTTTTGCTAGGGAATTGAGTAATTTAATCTCTTCGATTTTCCAATGCACTTGTATATCTGGATAGTTTATCTTCCAATTTCTTACGCAATAGTTGTTCAGCCCAACTGTAAGGCAATCCATTTAAGTGTTTTTCAGTTTCATCTTGATTTAGAGTTTCGATTATTTTTTCTATTTCTGCAGTTGATCGTACCTCTGCAGATTCGTTTGAATAATCAAAAAACCAACCGCAAACCCTTTCCTTATTGCCAATATATCCAAAGGCATTTCGCCCATTGGACTCGCCTTGGTTCATATCAATCCAACAATCTTTTTTTCTAATCTTCATTTTCAATCCCCTTTGTAAAATTGTTTCCTCTTCACACCTACTATGTGTTCTATGGTTTCAAAGATTTCAGGGTTATGTTGTAGTACACTGGAGTGGGGTAAAAGGGAAAGACCTAGCTACATAGGCTAGGCCTTTTCCTTATTAATCAATATAGATCATCATCTTGTTCTGTATCTTCTGAAACCACTCGGCCTTCAAAATCTGGAATGCCTTTTTTCATATCTTTGATTTCATTCAAGGCTTCCTTTTTAGTGTCATATAAGTCCGGAATATAATTTTCTCCATCATCCATTGAAACTTTAAGATCAGCCCATCCATTAACTGAAGGGATTTGAATTTTAAACTTACCCATTTGAATCTCCCTTTGCTTTAGGGAAATCTGGAAAATCTGGATTGACATCATAATTAGCTGAACTGGCAGCATCATAAAGGATTGTTGCATTAGTAAGTGCTTTTTCTGCTTCTTTTCTGGAAGCACACGCAGTATCGAAATCAATTTTGGCTTTATTCATAGCATCTTCTGCTATTTCGCAAGCAGCTTCGCAATTCTCTAATGCACTACAAGCATTCATAAGAATTGAATAAGTGTAGCTATGGAGAATTCTTGCCTTATTAGACAAGTCCAATTCGTTCAATGCTTCTATGGAAGCATTGACTTTGCTTAACTCTTCGTGACTATTCATTTGAATCTCCTTTGGTTTTTAGTTACAACTACTATGTGTCCCGGCATTTTAAAGATTTCAGGCATTAAAATCCCAATGAAATTACAATTTCATCATTTTGAATAACAATTAAAGTTAATTTACCTTTGTAAAGAGCAACTGCTCCTATACTTTCTTTTTCGTTGGTGGACACAATATATGTTCCATCACCACCGAATGCAAATGCGAAACCAATCACTAAAAAATTAATCACAATCAAACTCCTTATGAAAATTTGTATTCTTGACACGCTTACTATGTGTTTGTGATTTTTATAAATTTCAGGAATCTAAAACCAGGGTCCTATTGTAGTACACTGGATAGGTCTAAAAAAGAGAACTTGGCGAATTGATCGCCAAGTTCTAGGGGATGATTAAATTACAAATGAGATTGTATTTTTTAGGCTTATGTCACCTTTAACTGATACTTTGCCTTTGCGAATTTGTTTGGGAAGTTTGTCAATAACTTCTGACCTAACAATCTCTTCAAATTTATCAAGTTCACTAACCATATTGTCAAGTTCCTCAGAAGCATCAACATCGTCATTAAGACTAATTGTCATTGCTTCCTTGAAGTTCTTGAGGGCAATATTACGAGTTATTCCGCTTAGCTTAACAAACTCAGCAATTACCCTAATATAAGGTATGTGAATAGTAGGTGCATAGAGTTCGTCATTAGACTTGTTGATTATTGCATCAACATCGATAGTAACAGTACCAGTTACTTTGGTAGAACCATTGGTTGGTTCAAACTTTGTTTTTAACAGCTTGGAAACAGCAAACAAAACCATTTGGTCATCCATAGCACAATCCCCTTAACTTGAATTCTAGGATGAAAAAATCATCCTTATAACTACTATGTGTCCCAGTATTTCAAGGATTTCAGGAATCTGGATCTTAGGTTATATGATAGTACACTAGATGGTGCGAAAAAAAAGCTGCAACAACAAGTTGCAGCCGGGGTTGAATCCATAGTTCACAAGGAACAACAGCCTTCTTTTTACCAGTAGATTTTACTTTCCTTGCCATTTCAATCCCTCTGTAAAAGTGTTTCCTCTTCACACCTAGTATGTGTTCTATGGTTTCAAGGATTTCAGGAATCTAGAATCTTGGGTTAATTTATAGTACACTGGCGTGGGGTAAAAATAAAGTGGGGATTATTCCCCACTTTCCATCAACCGAATACCATTTCAATTGCTTCATCGATGTTGTTTGCGAATGGAAGATCAAGACACAAACATTGCATATGGTGGTCGATGATATTAATGTTGTGTTTTTCAACAACATCAAGAAAATCGTTCTTTGTGCCTCGATTGACCGGAAATCCAACCAATTCGACCCAATCATCGTTTTCGATGACTTTCATAATGAAGTATTCACAAAGTGGTCGATCAAAACCATAGACAAAATTTTCGCCCTTGTCATTGGTTGTTTGGAAGCGACTCATATTAGTTTTCCTTTCTAGAATAAATGGGATGAACATTTCACCCTTACAACTATTATGTGTATGGTGATTTTATAAATTTCAGGCTAATTAAGTGTTGCCTTGTTCACTAGGAATAAGCTTGTAAATTTTTCCTATTTTAGTCACATCCCAATCTAAAACCGAGATATTATCTGTTCCGATATAACCGCTTTTCATTCGTTCTTTATTGAATCTATCGCCATCTTTACCTCTCAATCGTTCATCAAGTAGATAAATAGCACAATCTTTGATGGAAGAATTAGGCACATCACCTAAGAGATCATCTAAATCGCCTTCTTCTTCTTCGATTTCAATGAACCCTTCAATGTAAGTATCAACACCAAAACCTTCGTCAATAATATTATCATAAAATTCCGAATGAATTAACTTAGCCATTGTTGTTTCTCCTTGTTTTAGTTCTTCACACCTACTATGTGCCCCGGTGTTTTAAAGATTTCAGGAATCTAAAATCCTGGGTTGTGTTATAGTACACTGGAGTGGGGTAAAAAAAAGCTGCAACAACAAGTTGCAGCCGGGGTTGAATGTTTACATAATCATTAGTTACGTATACTTTTAGAGCATTTTACTTGATCAATATTGTATCCCGAATGAAGTGAAATAAACCTTTTTTTTGCTTCCTTGCAAGTTGTGTGCATATTAGTACTGCAATAGTACTTAAAACAGCCATTATTTTGCTTCAAAAATATATCAATTTTTATTCCAGTCATAATCAATCCCCTTTGTAAAAGTGTTTCCTCTTCACACTTACTATGTGCCTCGGTGTTTCAAAGATTTCAGGAATCTAGAATCCTGGGTTGTGTTGTAGTACACTGAATGGGGTTAAAAATTCCCTCCCCCCAGTTAAGGGAGAACGGGAAAGTTTACTCATCGTTTGGACCGAAGTACTCATCATTATCGCAAGACACATAGTCATTTTCATCCTCATCGGATTCATAAATGGATTTTATTTGGAAAATTAAATCATCTGAATCTTCTACCCATCGTTCAAATTTGGGAGACATTTCGCTAGGGACGATGGCGTTCATTTGACTCAGTCTTATTTCTAGAGCTTCAATTTGGCGATGCTTTTCATTGGTCATAATCAATCCCCTTTGTAAAAGTGTTTCCTCTTCACACTTACTATGTGCCTCGGTGTTTCAAAGATTTCAGGCATTGGAATTTTGAGTAATATGATAGTATGCTGGGTTCAATGCAAAAAAAGTTCACACACTTTCTTCAATCTTGTTCGACTTCACCTCTATCATAATCATCTGTTTCGACTCCATTTTCAATCAAATGATTATAAATTTCTGCAAATGTACATTCGGTTATTATTTCTTTGCGAACTTCATTGAAAATCTTTTCAACTTCTTTAATATCGTATTTTTTTATGTCACTTGTTGGTTCGTCCATAAAAGATGAGAACTTAGATAACAATCTATCGGCAACAATTTGTCCAACAAAAACATCATCGTTCAATTGCATATCAATCTCCTTCACAATTTAAAACACAAGAAATTAGTTTTCACACCTATTATGTAATTTTAATTTTCAAATGTTTCAGGATTTCAAGTAATACTTATATTGATTTAATTTATAAATCAAATTATTATCACATCATACTGAGGTTTATTATGAATGTATTAAGTTTATTTGATGGAATGAGTTGTGGACAGATAGCTTTGAACAAAATAGGAATAAAGTACGAGAACTATTATGCTTCTGAAATAGACAAATACGCTATAAAAGTAACTCAGCATAACTACCCGGCAACAATACAATTGGGTGATGTAGCACAAGTAAAAAGTATTGATTTGCCCAAAATAGATTTGTTAATTGGTGGTTCACCTTGCCAAGGATTTAGTTTTGCCGGAAAACAGTTGAATTTTGAAGATCCAAGAAGCAAACTTTTCTTTGAATTTGTTAGGATTTTAAAAGAAACAAATCCAAAATATTTTTTACTTGAAAATGTTATGATGAAAAAAGAATACGAGGATGTCATCACAGTAAATATGGGAGTGTCGCCAATTCTAATCAACAGCAATTTGGCATCTGCACAAAATAGGAGAAGGAACTATTGGACAAATATACCAGTAGAAATTCTAGTTGATCGTGATGTAAAAATGAAAGACATTTTGCTGAATGGCGAACACATATTTGTCACTAACCAAAAAAAGAATCATAAGCCTGGTGGTATTAAGTCTAGGACATTAATGGCTAGAGATTATAAAGGATTTGGCAATCAAGAGATGAGTGGAGTACTTGAAAATGATGTCATCAGAATGATGACTCCGATTGAATATGAGAGATTGCAAACAGTTCCTGACAATTACACAAATGTAGTCTCAAACACACAACGCTATAAAATGCTTGGTAATGGTTGGACTGTTGATGTTATATCGCACATATTCAAAAACATAATTCCAAAATCTGAAGAGATATCTGACATCGACAACATTGCTTTTGCCCAAAAAACAATGTTGTCGATGTCAGATGTTTTAATTGTAAAATAAATCAAATGAAAGTCAAATGAATTTTTTTGAAAGTAATACCTTCACAGTAGTGATTGCACAAATCTTTTTCACCCGTCTCCTGATTTTTTGGTAGCAGCCATAGCAAAAACCTTTGGCGTGTAGCTCACCCTGGTGCTGGCAAGATGTGCAGACGGGTTTCATCGGGTTATTCCTCGACCCGTT